>Ga0163109_10001702_pt1 | contig 17357 bp, 31 predicted proteins | sample CRUFie1St13metaG_FD_108704 | JGI IMG/M metagenome (GOLD analysis project Ga0163109, IMG submission 108704) | Marine microbial communities from the Costa Rica Dome - CRUD Field 142mm St13 metaG | ecosystem: Environmental > Aquatic > Marine > Oceanic > Photic zone | place: Costa Rica: the Eastern... | reverse complement strand
TTTATGCCTATTACAAGTATTGCAATACATTTACAATGGTTAGATACACTTGTTTGCCTAGCAATTCCTCCAAAAACATTATCATTAGACGAAGCAAAAAAAGCAATTGACGGCATTCCTGATACAATGTTATTTGAAAACGAAGCAGATATGCTTGATGCCTTTTTAGATTTAATACAAGATGCTGACGTACTAAGTGGCTGGAATAGCGAAGGATATGATATTCCTTACACTGTAAACAGAATAATAAAAGTTTTATCAAAAGAAGATACAAAAAGATTATGTCTTTGGGATCAGTATCCTAAGAAAAGAACGTATGAAAAGTTTGGTAAAGAATCACAAACTTATGATCTAATAGGTCGAGTACACGTCGATAGTTTGGAACTATATCGTAAGTACAATTATGAAGAACGCCATACATATAGACTTGATGCTATTGGCGAACTAGAAGTAGGTGAGAAGAAAACTGTTTACGAAGGCAGTCTTGATGCTCTTTACAATAATGACTTCAGAACGTTCATTGAGTATAATAGGCAAGACACTGCACTGCTTGATAAACTAGATAAGAAACTTAAATTTATTGATCTTGCAAACACAATTGCACACGAAAACACAGTTCTTATTCAAACAACAATGGGTGCTGTTGCTGTTACAGAACAAGGTATTATCAACGAAGCACATAGACGTGGAATGATTGTTCCCAACAGAGTAAAACGTGAACCAGGCAGTGAGCCTGCGGCAGGTGCATATGTTGCATATCCTAAGAAAGGCATTCACGAATGGATAGGTAGTGTTGACTTGAATTCACTGTATCCATCTGTTATTAGAGCTTTGAATATGGGTCCTGAAACTGTTGTTGGTCAACTTAGACAAGATGGAACAAAAGCACACATAGAAAGTCAAATGTCAAAAGGTAAAAGTTTTGCGAGTGCTTGGGAAGGTATGTTTGGTTCAGTTGAATATAGTTCTGTTATGGAAAGAGAAGTAGGCAGAGAAATTACTATTGATTGGGAGAATGGTGATAGTGATACCATAAGTTCTGCACAAGTCTATGATTTAATATTTGAAAGTAATCAACCTTGGATGCTTAGTGCTAATGGCACAATCTTTACTTACGAAAAAGAAGGTGTAATTCCCGGACTACTTGCACGTTGGTATAAAGAACGTAAAGAGATGCAGGCAAAACAGAAAGAAAGTCAAAATGCAGGAAACAAGATTGAAGAAGCATATTGGGCAAAAAGACAACTTGTTAAAAAGATTCTACTTAACAGTTTGTATGGTGCTATTCTTAATCCTGGTTGTAGGTTTTTCGACAATAGGATTGGTCAAAGTGTTACACTTACAGGACGAAGCATCACCAAACATATGGCTGCTAAGATCAATGAGATAGTAACAGGTGAGTATAATCATACAGGTAAAGCAATTGTATATGGTGATACAGATTCAACATACTTTAGTGCATACAGCACACTTAAAAAAGATATAGAAGCAGGATCTATTCCGTGGACAAAAGATAGTGTAATAGAACTATATGACACAATTGGTGAAACCACAAATGAAACATTTCCAAAGTTTATGAGCGAAGCGTTTCATTGTCCTAAGAAACGTTCAGAAGTTATTGCGGCTGCTAGAGAAATTGTTGCAAGTAAAGGTTTGTTTATTACTAAAAAACGGTATGCTGTTCTTTATTATGATATTGAAGGTTTCCGTACAGATACTGATGGCAAATCAGGTAAAATTAAAGCAATGGGTCTTGACCTAAAACGTTCTGATACTCCAATTGTTATTCAAGACTTTTTAAGTCACGTACTAACAATGGTGTTGGAAGGCAAAGAAAAAGAAGAAGTGCTAGACTATATTACAGAATTTAGAGCAGACTTTAAAGGAAGACCTGGATGGGAAAAAGGTTCGCCTAAACGTGCAAACAAGATTACAGAGTATGAAGCGAAAGAAAAGAAACTAGGTAAAGCGAATATGCCTGGTCACGTGAGAGCAAGTATTAATTGGAATACACTTAAACGTATGGAAGGCGACAAATACTCAATGAATATTACTGACGGAGCAAAAGTTATTGTGTGTAAAGTAAAAGACAATCCTATGGGCTATACAAGCGTTGCATATCCTGTAGACGAACTTAGATTACCACAATGGTTTAAAGATCTGCCTTTTGACGATGGTCAAATGGAAACAACAGTAATAGATGAAAAACTTGGTAACTTAATTGGTGTTTTGGAATGGGACATTAGTTCTACACGCACTGACAACAATTTTAACAATTTATTTGATTTTGAGTAAAAAAGTTCTTGAGTTTATGACTAAACCTAAATATAATGTAAAGATAAGGAGAATTTAATGAAAGATATCTTACAAGACATTGTCAGTCACACACAGAACCTAGGGTTCTTAACTACAGTTAAAGTGACTGGCGAAGAAAGTGCAACTAATATGTTTTCAATGGCTGATGACAGATCAGTTATTATGGAGGCAGAAACACATAATCCGTATCCGGATATGTTAGGCGTATTTGGTATGCCGCAATTACAAAAATTAAAATACTTACTTGACGGTACTGAGTATCAAAAAGATGCTAAGATTACTATTACTAATGCAGAGAGAAATGGTAATAATGTTCCAGTAGGTATTCATTTTGCAAATGATGCAGGTGATTTCAAAAACGATTACAGATTTATGAATCAAGAAATCATTAATGAGAAAATGAAAACTGTTAAGTTCCGTGGTGTAAACTGGGATGTAGAAGTTATCCCTACACTACAAGGTGTACAGCGTTTTAATTTCCAAGCAGGAGCAAACGCAGAACACCCAACGTTCTTAGCAAAAACTGAAGATGGTAATCTTAAATTTATCTTTGGTGATGCATCTACACACGGTGGTGAATTTATTTTTGCTACAAATGTAGAAGGCACACTTGATAGAGGCTGGACTTGGCCTGTAGCAAGTATCTTAGCAATCTTAAAAATTGCAGATGTTAATAATACTAAGATGAGTATTAGTAACGAAGGGGCTATTCAAATCAAACTTGATAGTGGATTAGCAAATTACAAATATATCATTCCAGCACAGGCGGCCTAAATAATATTATGAAACCAGTCAATTTAACACCATTACAGAAAGACTACGCAGTGTATTTGCCTGCAATTAGTTGTTTCTTTTCTACTTACATATCAAAGCAAAGATATGAAGAATTCATTCCTAAGGATAGAGTTCCAGCAGGCTTTGATAGAGGTATTGAGGGTATGAATTTCCTCAATGATGAACAAGGGTATTTTACATACAAGTATGGATTATACTCGGCAGGACACGCACAATTGAACCTAGATAAAACTATCAAGATGGATAGTATGATTCAAGAACGTGATAGAAGTAAAACTATGATACTAGGAGATAGTGGAGGGTATCAGGTTGGTAAGGGTGTACTTAAATTTGATTGGTTAAACTTTGAAGGTGCAGCAGCAAATAAAGTACGTGATGATATTTTAAACTGGCTCGAACTTACAGCAGATTGGTCAATGTTACTTGACGTTCCGACTTGGGCGTGTGATCATATTCATTCACCTAAAACAGGACTTAAAAGTTTTGATGACTGCTTAGATAAGACAAGGTTTAATAACAAGTATTGGTTAGACCGTAGATTAGGACAAACTAAGTTTCTAAACGTATTACAGGGTTCAGACTGGGATACTGCTGAAAAGTGGTACGAAGGTGTTAAAGAATTCTCCGACCCTAAAGTATGGGGAGACAAGGCTTGTGAAGGTTGGGCTATGGGTGGTGCTAATATGTGCAAAATGCCTATTACACTACGTAGACTAATGACAATGAAGTTTGATGGTATGTTAGAAGGCAAGGACTGGATGCATTTCTTAGGTACTGCACAACTTGATTGGAGTTGTTATCTTACATCAATACAAAGACAAGTAAGGAAACACATTAATGAAAATTTCACAATCAGTTTCGATTGCGCAAGTCCATTTATTGCTACAGCACACGGGTTGGTGTATACTAACGCCCAACATTCAAGTAAACGTTGGTCAGTTATTATGGATAAGGCCCCTGATAATAAGATTTTGTCCGGACGGAACGATATTCCTTTCCCATTCGAAAGCGAAATTGGAAGAAGGTTATCGATCGCAGATATCTGCCACTATGCGCCGGGAATGCTTAATAAGGTAGGAAAAGAAGGTAAGACAAGTTGGGACTCATTCGGCTATGCACTTATGATGGCGCACAATGTTTATTGTCATATTGTTGCTGTGCAAAGAGCAAATAACTTGATGGATATTGAATTGCATAATAACCGTCCTGACTGGCGTTCTTGGAGAAAAGTAAAAGATTCTGATAAGAGTGATGAGTATTCAGAATGGGTACCACGTAACATACTTTACTTTGATAGATTTATCGAAGAGCTGTTCGAGCAACCTACAAAAGAATCTGCATTTGCAATGATCAAAGAAGCAGATGCATTTCTTAAAAATCTTGAAGGTGCAAGACTACGTGGTGGTGTAACAAATGAATTCAACAGAATGTTCGTTGAAGTTGATGAAGACGGTGACGAAAAGACTCCGTGGGCAGACGACAGAGAAGATAGCGAACTTGATAAGTTGGAGGCACAACTACAGGAGGCTTAGTATGGGTAACTATACAAAAAAAATCCAATGGTTAAAAGAAACACATAGGCAGATAGATAAAAATATCACACTACTAGAAAAGGTACAACCTAATAACAATCAAATAGCAGAGTTAAAAAAGAAAAAACTTTTTTACAAAGATGAAATTACTAGGTTGGAAAAACTAGAAGAAGGAATATTAAATGAATAGAACATATGACAATGGACTAGTAAAGGATGATGTAGTATTCTTCACAGGAATTGAAGTTGAAAAGACTCCTGCTCACGGAATGAAAACTTTGTTCGTTACAGGTTTACAATCGTATACAAATATTCAAAGTCATTTAGATGACGATATTCAACACATATTCTTCGGTGCTAATCATTCATATGATCCAGCATCACAAAATCACAGTTATGATTATTATGAAGAATGGGATAAAATGATAGAACACTTTCTAAAAGCAGATTACTTGTGCAGTTTAGATATTCCTGTAAATGCAAGTGAGGAATTTCTAGAAAGTGTACTAGTTGAGTATGATAATTTTATTCCACAAATTAGAATTCCATTACCTTATATTAGACAATGGAACTATCATACAATGATCAAAATCGACGATAGAGATTTTGAAGCAACCAATCCAGGTGTATGGTGTCATAGCCTACACGATTTAATGGATCATTCTAAACTTACAGTTTGGAAAGATTACAAGAATGATAAAATAAAAGGATGACAAATAACAAAAAAGGCTTTATATTATGGGTATGACTGAACAAATGTTAAAAGCACACGCTGAAACAGAAAGATTCGAAAAGATTATGAAAACTGCAAAAAGAATGATTTGGGTTACATTTCGTAAAGAAGGTATACACAAATACCCTGCTGCATTAGAAGATCCAGCATTAGCAACAGGTGATGATTATGATGTATCATTTTTAGGATATCCACATAGACATATATTTCATTTTAAAGTGGGTATCACAGTAGTACACAATGACAGAGATATTGAGTTTATACAGTTTAAACGTTGGTTGGAAAAACTATATGAGGAGAAAACACTTGAACTAGATTATAAGAGTTGTGAAATGATGAGTGATGATCTTTTCACAGAAATTAACAAGAAGTATCCAGGACGTGAAGTACATATCGACATCAGTGAAGATGGAGAAAACGGTGCTCACATCGAATATGCAAAATATTAGAGGAGACATACAAATGACTGAGAAGTCGTATTTTGCACAACGCCCAGACGTAGTTAAAATTTTTAACGATCTTGAACGTTTCAAAAATTTTTGCAGGTTTGAATTTTTGAAGTATGATGAAAAAAATCTGTATAACGGTAAATCTCGTGAATGGAGAGCATATGTAAGTTATGTAAACCGCACGAAGAAACAGAGAAAGAATAATGCTAAAAGAGGAAATAATTATTCCAATAAGCAGATACAGCACTAGAATGCCTTATAAAACTGATGCTTCAGGCAATTCAGTTGAAGGTGGTGCACTTAATGCAAACTACACTGCTGTTGAGGCAGTCGGTGTAGTTTGCAATCTTTTAGGCAAACGTGGATTTACATACGGTAAAGATTTTATATTTGAAGATACAACCTTTACTGAAAAAGAAATGGACGATGCAATATGCATTAGATTTAATGACAAAAAACTTGTAACAGCGTTAGGATTATCAAGATGAATATTTGGTTAGTTGATTTAGAAGCAGTAGAAACAAGATACACAAAACAATGGAAAACAGAATTTCCTAAGTTACTTAAAAGTGCAGGACATACAGTGAAAGTTGTCAATGGGGGTGACACACCACAGGCAACAACACCAGGTGCTTTTTTAAACTTTGGCGGTACTAACGTATACAAATCAAATCAATTAATGCAAATAGCAGAAGCATTTTGCAAAGGAGAAGTACAAGATGGAGATTATTTCTTATATACGGACGCTTGGAACCCGACTGTTATCCAACTTAAATATATGGCTGAGTTATTGGGGTGTAACATTAGAATCGGTGGTTTATGGCACGCTGGTAGTTACGATCCTGCTGATTTCCTTGGCAGGCTTATAGGTGACAAACCCTGGGTAAGACACGCCGAAAGAAGTTTATTTCATTGTTTTGATCATAATTTTTTTGCTACAGACTTCCATATTGAAATGTTTGCAAAGACTTTTGACTTTGATGTAAACAGTCCTAAAATTATAAAAACAGGTTGGCCTTTTGAATACTTAGAAAGTACATTAGATATGTACAAAAATATGGAAAAGAAAAACATCATTCTTTTTCCACATAGAATTGCTCCTGAAAAACAACATCATATTTTCCAAGACCTGAAGGAAACTATGACAAATTATGAATTCATTACTTGTCAAGAAAAACAATTAAGTAAAAATGAATATCACAACTTACTAGGTGAAGCAAAAGTAGTATTCAGTGCTAACCTACAAGAAACACTAGGTATTAGTTGGTATGAGGGTGCTATAGTAGATACAATTCCTATGGTGCCTGATAGATTAAGTTATTCAGAAATGGCACTTGATAGTTTTATATATCCAAGCGAATGGACAGATACTTGGGAAAATTATAAAACAAACAAACAATTTTTAGTAAACAAGATAACAGATTATATGGAAAATTATAAATTTTATCTTGTAAACCTAAATAAACAAAAGCATTTACTAAAAGAAGATTTTTTTAGTTGCAAAAATCTATTAAAGGCTTTACAATAAAACAATGGCAATCCACTGCCTTAACATCGGAGATAAAAAATGGAAATAAGTAAAACAATTAAAGAACGCATTCTAGCAGCAGGAAAAAGATTTCACAGTAATGATAATATTAGTGAATTTATTAAAGAAGGCGAACTTGCAAAATTACAAGCAGAAGTTGAATGTGCAATGCAAGGTGTGCTTAATACACTTGTAATAGATACAGAAAATGATCACAATACTAAAGAAACTGCAAAGCGTGTTGCCAAGATGTTCGTCAATGAAACATTTGGCGGAAGATATGCTCCAGCACCTAGAGTCACTAGTTTTCCTAATATGGGTTATAAGTCTTTGTATACTAGTGGTCCTATTAGTATTCGTAGTACTTGTGCTCATCACTTTCAAAACATTGTGGGAAAATGTTGGGTTGGTATTGTTCCAGAAGACGAAGTAATTGGTCTTTCTAAATTTAATAGAATAGTACATCATATTGCAGAACGTCCACAGATTCAAGAAGAAATGACTACACAGATTGCACAAGAATTGCAAGCCTATGCAAAAACAAAACACATTGCAGTTGTAGTAAAAGCAGAACATCATTGTATGACACATAGAGGTGTAAAAGAACACGAGTCAGATATGACAACAGCAATTATGCTAGGAGCCTTTAATGAAGATCCTGCACTTAAAAAAGAATTTTATGACATTTGTTTAAGTATGAAAGGTCACGATTAATGAATGGAAGCGATGTACTAATTCTTGATCAAATTAAAAAATTGAGAGATGATATTAAACGAGTTGAATACAAGGTTGATCAACTCTCAGTAAAACTTGAGAAGCACATAGGTTTTATCGATGAAACTTATGAAGGACTCAAAAATCCTATTGCGGCAGCAAAAAGGTTTTTAGGGAGGTAATATGCCAATACCAGAAAAGATTGTTATTCCAGCAAGTAAAGATCCAGGTATGGGTCATTTTGTTGTTAGCATTATTAAAAGTATGATACGTTTTGTTGGTTCAGGTTTACTTGCGTGGGCAGGATATAACCTATGGACAGGTGAAATTATGTATACCGATTTCTTTATCACAGAAGTTGGATTTTTAATGATGTTATCAGGTGTATGCTTGTTTGTAGCAGAAGTATTAGGAATTGTTGAAGAGGTAGTATAATGGGACCATTTAGCGAAAAGATACAAAGTAAAAGAAGAGCAAATTTAAAACTTGCTCTTGCTAATCCAAATATCAGTGATGATATGAAAAGGATATGGAGAACGCATTTAAATAATCTTGCTATAAATGAAGATGAATATAACGAAAGAGTAAAGAAAGTTTTTAGTAATGCAAAGCCAATTACGTCCGTTGAGTGATAAATTAATGGTTCAACAACAAGTTGAATCAGTTTGGCAACATATGGTTGGTGTAATTTGTTTGAATCAAACAAATAGGAAACAAGTAAAAAGAGTTCTTCCGTTTCTTTTTAATATTTGTCCTACACCAATCCATTACTTAAATTCACTTCCAAAAACTATTAAAGATATAATAAAACCTTTAGGGATGGTTAATATTAGAGAACATAGAATACGTCAAATGTCAAATGATTACTTGACTTGGGACGGAAATGATGCTACTATGTTATATGGAATTGGAAAATATGGCTCTGATAGTTATGAAATATTTTATAAGCAAAACTACAATGTTCAGCCAACAGATGGTGAACTACAGAGATATTTAAAGGAAGAGGTTTTTGATGTTGTTAAAACTGCTTGATAAGTTAGGTAGGAAAAGAACTATATACGATAGAGATGGAAAGATTCCTTATCTTGACCGTTATTATATATTTTTAAAAAATAGAAAAAACTTTCCTTTTAATTTTACGTTGCACAAAGTTATGATAGGTGACGAACCTGTGTTACACGATCATCCGTGGAACTATGCAACACTAATTTTGAAAGGTGGTTACTATGAAAACATTCCTCTACGCAACCAAACAACAGGAGGAGTTGTTGGTAGCACTAAAGTATGGAGAGGTCCAGGTCATTTTAGATATAGAAAAGCAGATGACTTGCATTGGTTAGAGTTAGCAAAAGATGCAGACGGCAATAATATTCCTTGTTGGAGTTTGTTCTTTATGGGACAAAAACAAAAGGAATGGGGCTTTCTACCTTGGAAGGATGGCAACACTTTACAAGACAGAGGTTATAAGTGGGTTCACAATGAAGAATATTTAGGCGGACAAAATGGTTAAGAAAAAATACTATACTTGGCAAAATGTAGAAGATATGTGTGTAAATATTGTCACACAAATGTACAGAGACAATTGGAAGCCAGACTACATTGTAGGCATTACAAGAGGCGGGAATGTTCCCGCCACAATCATTAGTAATATGACAGGTATTCGTTGTGAAGCATTAAAGGTAGCACTGCGTGATGGTGATAGCCATCAAGAAACTAATACTTGGATGAGTGAAGATGCATATGGTTATGATAACGAAGGAGAATTTGCTCCTGAAATGGGATTATTTAAACACACACCTGATTGTAAAAACATTCTAATTGTAGATGATATTAATGATACTGGTGCTACGTTTAATTGGATAAAAGAAGATTGGCAAAACAGTTGCTTACCACATAGTCCTGTGTGGAATCAAGTTTGGGGTGACAATGTTCGTTTTGCTGTTCTGACAGAAAACCTAGCAAGTGAATGTAATGATGTTACATATTATTGTGATGAAGTTAACAAATCTGAGGAAAACGTTTGGTTGGTTTATCCTTGGGAAAATGTAGGAGAATATTAATGAGTATACACCACGATGCAAAATGTTTAGTTACTTGTACAAATAATGATAAATCTCACGAAGGAGATGTTGGAACTTTTTTAAAAGAAGATAGGTTAGATGTTTATATTGTAGGTGCAAAAATTGCAATGAAATGGAACGGTAAGGTTTATGTGGGTGAATCGTTCGGTTTAGAATTTACAACACCTGGTCCAGAACACTGGGAAGTAAGTGAAGGGCGAGGTCGTTAATGACAGATAGACAAACAAAAAATAATAGGATGGTGAAGACATTGGCTGAAAATTTTAAAGATAAACCTATGAAGCGTAAAGTAGATACTTATGAATATGAATCACTTGCTGCTTGTATTAGAAGTGACCAAGTTCCTGCAAGTCATATCGCTGAATTTTTTACTGACAAAGCATTTTATAAATGGTACAGTGAAAGGTATTTTAAATGACATTTGATCAAATACCTTGGAAAGATATTTTAATTGATACTAGAGATTATACAGTGTTTAAGGACGGATTTCCTGTAACACCTGGACACATTTTATTTGTACCTAAACAGCAAGATTGGACTACACTAGAAAAATGTTACAAGGCTGCTTACTCCTGGGGATACGATTGGGTAAAAGGTGGTTATTGTGATGCTTTCAATTTAGGACAAAATGTAGGCGAAGCGGCAGGACAAACTGTTATGTGGCCACACGTACATTTGATTCCAAGACGCAAAGGCGATATGGAAGATCCAAGAGGTGGGATTCGTCACGTTATTCCTGAAAAAGGTAACTATAGAAAAGAAATTGATAATCGTATCAATGGTACATTTCCTATAGAGGAAATTGTAGAAGCAACCAATAATATCTTGAAAGGAGAGGCTAATGGCTAGTATTGGAGGACCATACACAAGAGAAAATATGATTGAAGCAATCAGGGAACACGCTTTAGGTCATATTAAAAAACACGCAATGAATGTTGAAGTATATCTTAAAAATTCGGCAGGTGTAGGAGAACATCCAGATATTCTTGATGCAATCGAAAAAGAACTAAAAGTAATTGCAGAATATCACGACCAATTAGAAGTCTTAGACAAATATTTCTAAGGAGTGTAAATTGGGTTATGAAGTTAAATTAGAGGAAGATCCAAATTCTGGCAATTTGGTTCTTCCAATACCCACAGAACTATTAAACCAAATGGGTTGGGATATTGGCGACGATTTGGTTTGGTCTGATAATTTTGATGGTAGTTATTCACTATCAAAGGTTGACAAAAACACAGATAAAGCGTATAATAAAGATAATGAATGATATAGCAAAAAAATATTATTTTAGTGAGATTTTTCACAGTATTCAAGGTGAAGGACATTACACAGGTGTGCCTACTGCTTGGATACGTTTTTTCTTATGTAATCTACAGTGTAATGGTTTTGGACAAATTGATCCTACTAATCCTGACACTTATGATTTGCCTTTTGAAAAGTTTGACACAAGCACAGTGAAACGTGTTGAAGACTTGCCTGTATGGGATAAAGGTTGTGATAGCAGTTACACTTGGAGCAAAAAGTTCAAGCATCTAATGGGACAAAAGACTGCTGTAGAACTAGCACAACAGATTATTGATACTATTAAAACAGATAGTAATCCACAAGGTTTGTTTTTACATCCTGTTACAGGACAAAGACAGCACTTCTGTGTAACAGGCGGTGAGCCTTTAATGAAACACGCACAAGAAGCGTTCATTGGTATTATGCGTGAATTTAAACGTATGAACAATATGCCAGCAAGTGTTACATTTGAAACTAATGGAACACAAGCACTAACACAAGAATTTAAAGACTATTGGACTAAAGAAGCAGATAAAGATATCGAATTGTTCTTTAGTGTTTCACCTAAACTATGGAGTGTAGCAGGTGAAAAGGCGAAGAAAGCAATCAAGCCTGAAACAGTAGCAGAATATTTTTTGTTGTCTGATAGAGGACAACTTAAATTTGTTGTCGGTTCCGAACAACAACAGTGGGATGAAATGGAAGAAGTAATCTCACAGTTTAAGGCACAAGAAGTAAATTACCCTGTATGGGTTATGCCTGTTGGTGCTAGGGAAGAAGAACAAACTGCAACAGCAGGTGCTGTTGCTAAGATGGCGTTTGAAAGAGGATATAACGTGGCAGCAAGAGTACACGTATACTTGTTTGGTAATGCTATCGGAACTTAAGGAAAGATTATGGACTTTATAAAAAAACTGTTCAGCAAGAAGCAAAACGATAGTAGTAAGCCTACTGTAAGTGATAAAGAAAAGGCTACTATGAAGAAAGAGCCTTGGGTAGGTGTGTTAAACACTCACGTGAACAAAGAAAATGTAAGAAATGGCTTTTTTGAACTTGACTGGAACGACTATTTTATAGTACAATTAAAGCAAGAAGGATATGGAGTTGATGGTGATAAAGATGAAGAAATTATCGATCGTTGGTTCCGTGAGTTGTGTGCAAATGTTGTTGTCGATGGAGATTATGGCGGGCCTTTGGACACAGGAAGTTTAGATGTAACAGCAGTGAAAAGAGATAACAAATAATGACACATATTATAGTAGATACAGCAAATACATTTTTCCGTGCTAGACACGTGATAAATGGTGATGCTGACATAAAATTAGGTATGGCATTTCATATTACTTTAAACAGTATTAAAAAAGCCTGGCAAGATTTTAATGGCACACACGTTGTATTCTGCTTAGAAGGCCGTAGTTGGCGTAAAGATTATTATGAGCCATACAAACGTAATAGACAAGCGGCAAGAGATGCTCTAACAGAAAAACAACAAGAAGAAGAGACTGTTTTTTGGGAAGCATTTGATACGTTTAAAAATTTTGTTTCTGAAAAGACAAATTGCACAGTATTACAACATAATCAACTAGAAGCAGATGATTTGATTGCGGGTTGGATACAAAAACATCCTGATAGTCAACACGTAATTATTTCTACTGACACAGATTTCCAACAATTAGTTGCACCCAATGTAAAATTGTATAATGGTGTGCAAGAAGTTACAACCACACACGAAGGCTTTTTTGATAAAAAAGGCGAAAAGGTTATTGATAGAAAAACAAAAGAAGAAAAGGCTGCACCTGATCCAGAGTGGTTGCTGTTTGAAAAGTGTATGCGTGGCGACACTAGTGATAATGTATTCAGTGCTTATCCGGGTGTGCGTAAAAAAGGTACACGAAATAAAGTAGGTTTGTTAGAAGCATTTGCTGACAGACAGACTAAAGGTTTTAACTGGAACAATCTAATGTTGCAACGTTGGGTTGATCACGAAGGCAAAGAACATAGAGTGCTAGAAGATTATGAAAGAAACAAAGTGCTTATTGATTTGTCTGCACAACCTGATGATATTAAAAATATTATTACAGAAACTGTAGAAAATGCTACAAGTAGTAATAAGGATATCAGCCAAGTTGGTATCAGACTAATGAAATTTTGTAATTTGTATGATCTTAAAAAGATTTCAGATCAAGCACAAGCATATGCTGAGCCTTTGAATGCGAGGTATGTACAATGACATTAATAAAAGCAAAGCCAATTATAGAAAACAAATTTTGGATTGTTGAAGAAGATGGCAATAGAGTTGGCACACTAAGAAAAAATGAAGAAAATCATTTTGTTTTCAGTAATGAAAACGGAGTGAAAATGTTTCCAACTGAAAAACATATTACTGATCAATTTGGTAAAGACTTTTTTATTGCAAAAATTGTAAAAGAAGCAGATAATAGTTTACCTAATGAAGTACAAGGTTATGGTACAAGTACTAAGCCACATAACGCAATGTATGATATACAAAAAAAATTACCACTATTTACAAAAAGCAAAGACAGTAAAAGTTTATATTGTGCAGGGTATTATGTAATTAGATTTGATAAAGGTTGGGTAAAAAGTTTCTGTCCTAAACTAATTACATTACAGAGATATGATTACAAAGGGCCATTTAAAACAGACTTAGAAATGAAGCAGGTATTATCAAATGTCAACAAATAACTTGCCAGATAATATGCCAAGCGTTGAAAGGCTCTTAATGCGTATTTCTGCTGCTGAAAAAAGCAATCAGAAAGAGATAAAAATTACTATTCAAGAAGCACGTGCTTTAAGTATAGACCTTGCGTTATTAACAAGTAAATTAGGCAAAACAATTACAGAAGTACGCACTCTACTTACTAAAATACAAAAAGATACCGGCGAAGTTGATGTAAAATTTGACGGGGGATCGTTCTAAATAGGATAAATATATACGTAGTTAATAAGGAAAATTACGTATATGAGTAGACCTAAACCAACAATTATTCTCGAGCATACTAACAGAGAATCTTTTAAGGTAGAACAAATATTAGAAAGTGAAGCCATCTGGGCAGTATTTTATCAGGGCAAACCTTTTAACCTTAAAAGCGGAAGTATGGTATCGAGCTATCCTGGACCTAAGTACAAGAAAGTTTCCTTTAGTAATCCCGGCCACGCAAGAAACCTTGCTAAAAAATTAAACAACCTTTTTGATACAAATGACTTTAGTGTATACAGACTTACAAATGGAGAAAAGGAATAGTGGCGTGGATGAAAAAGATAAACTAACAACTATCTTTTTAAAAGCATCAAACACCGAGAACATTTCACAAGACCTTATAAAAGCCAAAAGATTAGAATGGTGGTATAATGTAAGGGCTAAAGACTCCGGTGGATTGCGCCTTACAACCGAAGGAATCAAATACTTAGAGAAAGTGGCGAACATAAAAACTTACAAAATAGATCTTCCAAAAGAAACATCAATTACTCCACAAGTGCTTTTATGGCTTGACAATTTTATAGAATCACCGTATTATATTACTAAGAAAACAATAACAGTATTAAAGGAAAGAGCCGCTTTTGAATTATACTTGTTTTCCGGTGATGTCAAAAAATATGGATACAACAAAGCATTGTCCAAAAGACTGAATCAGAATCAAGAATCATAATAGTAGCAGTTTATAAATATTAGTATGATAGAACTTAATCCGCTAGAAGTATTAAAAGAACGTGAGTTGCAGTATTTGCCGCCACATTTCCATAAGACTACTGTGTCGGATGGGAACTATTTTTCACAAGCAAACCAGAGAAGTATTGTTAATTGGATAAAAGACAAACTTAATGGTAGGTTTGTTGTTACTGCGTTTCCAGGAATAAACAGCAGTGATAAAATAGGCAACGCCACATTAGTGGCATTTGAAGACGAAAAAGAACTAACATATTTTATGTTAGCGTGTCCATTCCTAAGGAGAAAATAAACTATGACAGAAGAAACTAAAAAACCGGCAGAAGCGCCAGAAGTAGAAACACAAGCCGCTCCACAAAGCGGTCCAGTTCCTGCTCCAGGCACAGAAGCACCGGCACAAGCACCTGATCTTAACGTAAGCGATCTTAATGCAGTAAAAAGCATTATTGATATTGCAACACAAAGAGGTGCATTCAGAGCAAACGAACTAGAAGCAGTTGGTAAAACTTACAATAAGTTGAACTTGTTTTTAGATCACGTTTCTAAAACACAACAGCAAGCCAAAGACGCTGCTCAACCTACAGGAGAGTAATTATGGCCGAGATAAAACACGTTGGCAAAATTAAAAATACTGGCAATAAAGTTGCTGTAGTTTTTAGAACTTTGCCAGGAGAATCAGATTCAGCACTAGTGCTTCCTACTGCTACTTTACCAGATATGTATCACGATGCATTAATGACTGGAATTGAATCAGATCAAGCACAAGATTCATTTGAATTAGGTGAATACTTGTTCAGAAGTAGATTTCCAGATGGAAGAAATATGCTTACTGCTATGCAACAAGATGGTAGATTGCAAAAAGTTAAAACTGATGAAGTTTTAATGCAACCTACACCAACAACAGAAGTAGGGTTACATCAACTTAACACATTAATTGCTGAGCAAAGAAATGTGCAAGTTGACCAACTGTATACTTTTGTAAGTGGAGCACCGCAGAGTGATATTGCTGATCCAACAGTAACAGAACCTGCTGCACCTGCAACAGAAGCACCAACAACACCAGCGACTGACGGTGTATTAAGTGACACCGACTTAGCAAAATCTTATCGTAGTCAAGCAGACGCTATGTACAAAGAAGCAGCAAGATTACGTAGAGAAGCAGACGAATTAGATCCGCCTGCTAAAAAGACTAGCAAGAAAAAAGTCGCAGAAAGTGCGTAAATATTTTCGTCCGCCTAAAGGTCTAGTTAAGGAATGGCCTGAAGTATTTGAAGATTTGTATATCAATACTATGCCCATTGCTTACGTGGACACGATGATATTGGAATTCAGTGACGGCAGAATTTGGGAGATAGATATTAAATCTCAAGTTGCCGACACTGATCCAAATCAGATAGCAAGAAAACTTCTCGAAACTCTAAAAGAGTATAAAGATACAATCAAAAAGTTAGATTTTAAAATTAATATTGATTTGTTAAAAGCCGATATTAAAAATAGAACAGATACTATTCTTTAATTCCTAGTATTTCCGTAATGTATAACTGTGTACTTGTCTGAAGTATGCTCTCTCCAAGGATCTAGCACAATACTGTCCTCAGTAAGATCTACATAAATTTTTGGATGAGCAAGAAGAACAAGAGCTCTGAACGGACCTTTGTCTTCTCCATAAACTTTTGGGTCAACTTTCATAGGGTTAAAGCCTAATTCATTACAATAATAATCTACTAGAAGTGCATAACTACCATCAACATAGTGTACTCCAGGCTTATACGCTACACCATTTATAAGTATAGGCAGTTCATATTCATTTGCAATTTTACAAAGTTCTTTTGCTAAATTTTTTGCTTGAACTTCACGTGCATTCATAATTGTAGCAAACAAGTCATAACCTAGATCTAACTTGTCTGCCATATAACGTAAAGCAATATTATCTCTTGGATGACACGCACCACCGTCGCCCATACCTGCTTTTAAATACATCGGACTTACTATTCTTTTTTCACAATTAGACAATGCTTTTGTTACTACATCAACATTGATGTTGCCTTGTTTTTGTGCTACGTCCTGCATCATATTAACTAAACCAATTTTGGTAGAAATAAAAGTATTGTAGAACACTTTGATACATTCACATTCATCCCAAGTTCCAATCTCATATGATGGAAAGTTTTCCATTATTGTTTCATAAAATTCTCTTAACTGTTTTGCATCACCTGTTTCTGTTCCGTCTTCTGTTCCT
>Ga0163109_10001701_pt1 | contig 17366 bp, 10 predicted proteins | sample CRUFie1St13metaG_FD_108704 | JGI IMG/M metagenome (GOLD analysis project Ga0163109, IMG submission 108704) | Marine microbial communities from the Costa Rica Dome - CRUD Field 142mm St13 metaG | ecosystem: Environmental > Aquatic > Marine > Oceanic > Photic zone | place: Costa Rica: the Eastern... | reverse complement strand
TCGTCGATGGCTTGACGGGCAATCTCCAGTTTGCGCGCGTCGTTGGCGGTGGCCCCTTGCAGCATGTTGGGCATGGCATCGTACAATCTGCCCATGACCCTGACCGTGACGTGGTCGTACCCCACGAAATCCTCTGGCATCCAAAGCATGTCTTGAATCGCCGAAATGCCCTTGCCCATCTTTGCTTGCAAGGAATCCAATTCCGTGGTGGTCGAGTCTCCAAGCAGCGTCCAAAGTCCATCCATCGTCTTCATGGTCTCTTCGGCCACAGCAAGCTCCTGCATCAAGTTCGAAAGGCGTTCCACTTCCCCATGAACTTCTTCCACGTGCTCGGACGCCGAGGTGTAGGCCGCTTCGTCAAACCCGAGCCTCGGGTCGTGGGCCACCGTCATGGTCATGGTGTCCACATGGGTGCCGAGGGTCAGGACCGCCGTGTACGTCCCCGGAGGAACGCGTGTCCCGCCACCCACGGGTTCATCTGAGGTGTCCACCTCTCTGCTGGGCCATTTCACCCCGTCGGTGTCACCCCGCCAAGCGAACGTCTGCCACCCCTTTTCCACATCGCGGTTGAGTTGACGGAGGGTGTCCCCTCCTGCACCCAAGATGACCACCTTCATTTCTTTGTGCACCTCCGCGGTGTCCGGTTGAATGAACACATGGCCGTGTGCCTCGCGCAGTCGGTTGGAACCCTCCCAAACATGGTCGGCCATGAAGCGGGATCCGGCAGGACGGGGCCGCGGCGTTTGATACCCCGTGGCCGCATCGAAGACCCGAAGCGTTTCATTCAACAGCGCAGCACCTTCATTGGCCAATGCACGGAGCGGAGCCAAATCCTCGATCACGTATGCGGCCCGGCCAAAGGTGCCAAGGACCAGGTCCCCTTCCCTCGCTTGGATGGCCATGTCGCGCACAGGCACCGCTGGAACATCGTGTGCCCAACGCCGCCAATTGGCGCCGCGGTCGACGCTGAAATACAGCCCCTCTTCCGTGCCCAAAAACAACAGGTCGGCGGCTTCGGGATCTTGAAGGACGCACTGGGCATGGGCAGGAACGTCCTCTCCGTACACCAGTCTCTTCCACGACTTGCCTCCGTCCATGGTGCGGTACAAATAGGGATTCCAATCGTTTCTGCGGTAGTTGTTGGCCACCACGTAGACTTCATCAGGAGAGTGCGGACTGACATGGACGAAGGGGATCCACGACCCCTCCGGCAAGCCCTTGAGTTTGGCGCTGTGGTCGGTCCACGTCTGCCCCCGGTCAGCGGTGTGTTGCAGCCGTCCATCGTCGGTGCCCACCCACAATTGGTTGGGATCCTCCGAGGACGGTGTGATGCACAGAATCGTGCAGTGGTTTTCCGCTTTGGTGGCGTCGATGGTCAAGCCACCACTGGTGGCCTGTTGCAACTTGTCTGGATTGTTGGTGGTCAAATCCGGACTCAACGTTTCCCAAGTTCGGCCTCGGTCGGGGCTGTGGTGCACGCGTTGCGAACCAAAATAAAGGCCATCGGGATTCGACGGATCCAGCGCAAGGGCTGCATTCCACGCAAACCTCAGGTCGGTCGAATCTGGTGACGCGGGCTGAATGTCCGTCGAGCCAAGAGTGGCCAAATTCACCCGACTCAACGCGCCGCCTTGGTACATCGCGTACACCTCGCCGTCCCCTGTGGGTTGGACATCGAAACCGTCGCCAAACAGCACCTCTTGCCAGTCTTCGTTCCGAATGCCACCGGCATGCCACACCGCGGACGGCCCCACCCAAGAGCCATTGTCCTGCATCCCGCCATAGACGTTGTACGGCACGGCGTCGTCCACCGCAATGTGGTAGAATTGGCCAACGGGAAGATTGTTGACGAAGGTCCAATGTTCGCCTCCGTCTCGGCTGATGTTCAATCCACCATCGTTCCCGTTGATCAAATAATCCGGATCTGTGGGATGGATGTACAGGGCGTGGTGGTCAGGGTGCACCCCGCTGTAGGGAAGGATGATGTCAAACGTGCGGCCTCCGTCCGTGGATTTGGACACCATGCTCCACAAGCTGAAAACGTGGTCCTCGTTGGTGGGGTCGCAATGAATCTCGGCGTAGTAAAACGGCCTGTTGCCCACGTCGCTGTCCGTCGACTGCCTTTGAAAAGACACTCCGCCGTCGTTGGACCTGTACAGCGCATAATCCTCGGATTCAACGAGGGCGTAAACCACATCCGGGTTGGCGGCACTCATGGCCAGGCCCATTCGTCCAAGCTCTCCCTTGGGCAATCCGTCTTCTGCCGTGCGCTCGACCCAGGTTTCCCCTCCGTCATGGGTCACGTACAACCCGCTGCCTTCTCCACCCGAGGTGAATGTCCATGGTTGGCGGCGAAACGACCACATGGCCGCAAACAACTTGTCGGGATTGGACGGATCCATAATCAGCTCGGCACACCCCGTCGACGCATCGACACTCAAGACATGGGACCAAGTCGTTCCACCATCCGTGGTCTTGTACACCCCACGGGCGTCGCTGTCGCCCCAAGCCGATCCCGTGGCCGCGACAAACACCGTGTTGGGGTCACGGGGATGCACGAGAATCCTGTGGATGTTGTGGGTTTCCGCCAACCCCATGAAGTCCCAAGACATCCCCCCGTCCAAGCTCCTGAACACACCCCGGCCGCTCGTGTGGCTGTTGCGCGGATTGCCTTCGCCTGTTCCCACCCAGACCAAATCAGGATTCAGGGGACTCAACGCCACGGCGCCGATGCTTTGGGTGGGCTGATCGTCGAAGATGGGTTCCCATGTGACCCCTGCGCTGGTGCTCTTCCACAAGCCACCTGAAGCCGTGCCCACAAAAATGACGTGGGGCTCATTGTGCGGCACGGCGATGGAGGTGACCCTGCCGCTCATGGTGCCGGGACCAATGTGCCTGACATTCATCGCCTCGACCAACGCTTCCACAGGATCAATGGCAGGCTCTTGCGCGTGGACACCTTGCGACAAGCACAAGAAAAGAAGCGCTGGCAACAAACAGGCAATCCCGCGTTGGCCAACGGGTCGGAGGAAAGAGAAATGGGTCATGGTCGGAAATTCATGGTTTGGTCATGGGTCAGCGGGAAAGAAAAGGACAAACCGAAAGCCTTCCCTTTCACCACTCCTTCGGCTTTCACGGGCAGCCGTCCGCCCCGCAACAAGGTCAGCACGTCGTTTTTCAGGACTTGACCCAAGGCCCCGTCTCTGGTTCGTACTTGCAATGAGACCGTGGCCCTGGCGTTGGGGCGAATGGCCGTTGGCTTCAGCAGGGACACATCGCCCACCTCACCCTCTTCGATGTACAGCGCCACATCCGCCTCGGTCACCGTGACGGCAAAAGGATTGGGGTTGAACACGTCTACGTTCATTTGGGCTTGCAGTCCGTCCAAAGACAGGCGAACCTGCGAAAACTCCTCCACAGCCATGACCTCCAAATCTTGGTACAGGCATCCGCTGAGTCCAAAGGCAAGCAGCACACAAACGCCACAGCTCTTCCACCTGTCAAGCATGGCGCTTGGCGAACTCCGCATGGAAATGTGGAATGGTCTCAATGCCTTTGAAGTAATTGAAGAGTCCATAGTGCTCGTTGGGGCTGTGGATGGCGTCTGAATCCAAGCCAAATCCCATCAAGACCGTCTTCAAGCCCAAAATTTGCTCGAAGCTCGCCACGATGGGGATGCTCCCACCGCTCCGCACAGGCACAGGTACCTTTCCATAGGTCTTTTCCATGGCGGCCGAGGCGGCCTGATAGGCGGCACTGTCTGTGGGCGTCACCGCCGGTTGGCCACCATGCATCGCAGTCACCTTGATCTTGACGCTTTCTGGGGCAATGTTCTTGAAGTGCGCCTCAAACTTGGCGGTGATGTCTTCCGGGTCCTGATGCGGCACGAGACGCATGGAAATCTTCGCGTAGGCCTTGGAGGCGATGACGGTTTTGGCCCCTTCTCCGGTGTAGCCACCCCATATGCCGTTGACATCCAACGTGGGGCGGATGCTCATGCGCTCCGGGGCACTGTACCCTGCTTCCCCTTCCACGGCGCCAATGTCGATGCTCTTCTTGTACGCTTCTTCGCTGAACGGCGCCTCGGCCATGGCCTGTCGTTCGCCGTCGCTGAGGACTTCCACGTCGTCGTAAAATCCCTCGACCACGATCTGTTGATGCTCGTCCTTTAGGGAAGCGATCATCTCGCAGAGGATGTTGATCGGGTTGGGAGCAGCACCGCCGTACAGCCCGCTGTGCAAATCGCGGTTGGGCCCAGTGACTTCCACCTCCACGTAGCTCAGGCCACGGAGTCCCGTCGTGATGGAGGGAACGTCGTTGGCGATGACGCCCGTGTCGCTCACCAGCACGACGTCCGCGGCAAGGCGTTCCTTGTGGGCCTCGAGGAAGTCCTCCAAGTGCACCGAGCCAACCTCTTCCTCCCCTTCGATCATGAACTTGATGTTGCACGGGACTTGATCGGTGGCCACCATGGCTTCGAACGCCTTGACGTGCATGAAGAATTGGCCTTTGTCGTCGCACGCGCCGCGCGCAAAAATGGCCCCCTCTGGATGCAGCTCCGTTTTTTTGATGACCGGCTCAAATGCAGGACTGTCCCAAAGTTCGATGGGGTCGGCAGGTTGCACATCGTAGTGCCCATACACCAACACCGTCGGCAATGAAGGGTCGATGAGTTTCTCTCCATAGACCACGGGATAGCCTTTTGTGGCCACCACTTCGACGTTGTCCGCCCCTGCTTTGCGCAGATGATCTGCAACGACCTCCGCACATCTGTTGGTGTCGTCCGCATACGCTGGGTCTGCGGAAATGCTCGGGATGCGCAACAATTCCAATAGTTCATCGAGCATCCGGTCGCGGTGCCCGTTCATGTATTCCTTCACGTCCATGCTTCGAAGGTACAACCTCGGTATGCCTGCACCTATCTTCGGGGTCCTGTACGTTCACAAGCCACGATGAGCCAGTCCAACCTCCCGCGGTTCAGCGACACCGCCCAAGCGTTTCAACACTTGACCGACGCCGATTTGCGTCGCGCCGTGGCGCTGTTTTCGCTGATTGGCAAGCCCTGGTTGGTCCATGTGGGAAGTGCGCTTGCCAAGCTGGCCCTGGCGCTTCGGATTCCATTGGGTTGGGCCGTTCGCCCCACCGTGTACGCGCACTTTTGTGGGGGGGAATCCATCGCAGATTCGGAGGACACCGTCGAGAAGCTTTGGGCCCACAACGTGCGCACCATTTTGGATTACAGCGCGGAAGGCCAAACCGCCGAGGCCGACCTCGACGCGACGTGCAGCGAAGTCTTCGCAACGATTCAAGCTGCGGACGGCGACGCCCGCCATGCCTTTGCCGTATTCAAGGTGAGCGGACTGTCGTCCAACGCCCTGCTTGAAAAAGTGGGGGAGGCCATGGCGGGCGGCAAAGCCCTGAGCCGAGAAGACGAGGCGGCATGGATGCGCGTCCAACGGCGCGTCCGTACCCTTTGCGAAGCCACGGCCGCGGCCGGTGGACGCGTGATGATCGACGCGGAAGAATCGTGGATCCAAGACGCCATTGACAGCCTTGCCGAAGACATGATGTCGGACTACAACCGCGACCGTGTGGTGGTGTACAACACCGTGCAGATGTACCGGCACGACCGTTTGGCCTACCTCAAGGCCATGGTGGCGAGGGCCGAGGAAGCCGGCCACCGATGCGGCGTCAAAATCGTGCGTGGGGCGTACATGGAGAAAGAACGCGAGCGCGCAGACGAGCGGGGTTGTCCCTCTCCCATTCAACCTGACAAAGCAAGTGCCGATCGGGATTTTGACCTGGCCATGCGTTGGGTTCTGGACCGCATCGACCGCGTGCATCTTGTGGCCGGAAGCCACAACGAAGACAGCAACCTCAAGCTGTGCGCCTGGATGGCAGAGACCGGACTCGAGCCGGGAGACGAGCGGGTGGCATTTGCCCAGCTTTTGGGCATGAGCGACCCCATCACCTTCAACTTGTCGGCTCATGGCTACAACGTGGCCAAATACGTTCCCTACGGCCCCATCCGGGAAGCCATTCCCTACCTCATTCGCCGGGCCCAGGAGAACACATCCGTGGCAGGACAAACGTCACGCGAATTGACGTTGCTCCGCGAGGAGCAAAAGCGACGAAGACAAATCACCAATCAAAGCGGGATGTAGCGCAAGGTCAAACGAGCGTTGATTCCGTCTGCAGGCAAAATCCCTGGTCCGGGATACGCCAAAGCTCTTCGGGTAAAATACCTTGCATTCGTGGCGTTGTTCACCTTCACACCCAACGCCCATTTGCCTCCGGCCCATCTGCGTTGTACCCCCAAGTCCAAAACCCGGTAGTGAGGGATGAGACCATGAAGTGCTGTAGGAGTATAGTTGGAATTGGTGGCTTCAGTGTATTGGTCTCCAACATGTTGAGCGAGCACCTGGAAATCCCACAAGGCCGTCTGATGGAAGACTGACAACCGCAAAACTGTCCGTGGCACGAGTTCCACCTCATTACCTTCAATCGCGGGAAGTCCACCCTCTGCATAGCGACTTCGCATCCAAGAGGCAGCACCCGTCAAAGTCGTGGACATCCCATTTTCCATCAAGAAACGGCGACTTGCGGAGCATTCAATGCCTGCGGTACAGGCATCTGAAAGGTTGGTGCGCAACAAGACAGGTTTCTCCACCAAAATTGGATCATCTATTGTGGTGGCCAACAGCCCAATCCGATCCTGGTAGAGCAAGACGAAGACACTTGCATCCAAGGTCCAGGCCTCACCAGAAGTCCGAAAGCCCAAATCAAAATTCGCACCACGTTCGTCCGAGATGAGGGAGTCCACAACCACGCCAAGGTTGTTGATTTGAATGTCACTGAAATTGACTGCCCGAAAATTGCGCACGGCATTGGCGTACCATTCCCCCGAAGGGCGCTTCCATGAGACACCCAATCCGGGCAAGAAAATTTGTCGTCTTTTGGTGCTTTCACTTTCGAATAGGGATTCTTCTACAACATTCCCTGCTCCATCAAAGATGACTTCACGGTACGTGCCTTCAGCATACGTTCCTATCCGCTCCCAACGCACCCCGGGTGTGATCGACCACTGAGGGGCAAATGACCAAATGCCCTGTACAAATGCTGTCCATTGGGTGTTCGGAAACAAAAAGTCGCTCTCTTCTCTTGCCACATTTGACGCATCAAACGCAAATTCAGCACCACTGCCGGGCGCACCAGTACCTTGTCTCATTCGGTTTTGACCCAAATATCCTTGGGTCCCTAAAACAAGGGCTGAAAGCCTCTCATCCTCTTTTTGAATCCAACGTTTGGTGACGCGAGCATCCCATCCTACGGAGGCAAAATCCCCCCAAATCAAGTCGCGCTCCTCGCCAAAATCGACACGATTGGGTGTTCCCAAAAAACCGAGAGACTTCCGAGACGCCTTCAATGCATAGGTGGCAATCTTGACATCGACGTCGCCCCTTCTTGGGACCCATGCCACATCCGATGAGGCGATGTTCCAAATCACGTCGAACCAATTTCGCGATCGATCACTTCGACGTGGGTCGTTGTCGAATTGAATGTCCGTCAATCCGCCTGACTGCTGCTCCGTCCTTCTCAACAACGTCAGTCGCTGGTCCATGGTCCACACCCCACTTTGACCTTCTTTTCGCTCTTGAAATGCCAGGGTTGCCGTGGTGCTTCCAAATGATGCATTGTCTCTCCATCCACTTCCTGATTTGTGATCGACGGCCACCAAAAATCCTGCAGTCTCTCCTCCCCCTGTGGCTTCAGCAAAGACGTGACCATGCCCTCTGTACGCACCTTTTCGTGGAGCGTAACTCGTCAAGGAGGTGGTCCACCGCGCGGACGTTTTCCCACCCACGAGCACAGGTCGCATCACAAAGTTGAGCATGCCCCCCAGCTGACTTCCATATTGCAATGCTGAAGCACCCGACACCCACTGCACCTCCTGAACCATGGTCAACGGCGGTGTATAATATGATTCTGGATAACCCAAGGGGTCAGCGGCAATTGGGTGCCCATTTTGTCGCATGCTCAAATGTGCAGAACGGTTGGGGCTCATTCCTCGTACGCCAATGCCCAACTGCAGTCCCGCCGCGTCACTCTCCCACACATTCGCACCAGGAAGAGCCGCAAACGCGTTGCGGGCTTGAACCTCCCCGCCGACAGCAAGTTGAACCTCCGGCGACATCACCGCACTTTTGATGCCTCGATACATCCCGCCAGCTTCCAACGAGTTCATGAAAGTCAAGGGCTTGTCCTTCTGTTCCTCGACCTGAGCGTATGACAACCCGACGCGCAAAGGCTGAAGTACGAGTCGCACTTCAATGGACTCATTGCTTGGACGCTCCAAAATGAGGGTGTCGGTGACATATCCCAATGCAGAGGTCACAACCTCCACCTTTGCGCATTCCGGTGTGGGCCATGACAACCCCTGTTGGTCGATGGCAATGATTTGTGAGTCATCGCCATTCAGGCAGGTCCAACGAAGAACCGCCCCTGCGATGGCGATGTTGTCTGGGCCTACCGCCACAACTTTTTGACTCCACGTCCTGCCATAGATCACGACCATGATCATGAACAGCCCAGCTTGACAAAACCAGGATGACTTACCAACCACGTGCATCGCGCAAGGAATCTTTGAGGGCTTCGTATTGTCTCGGACGAATCACAGAATCAAGGGGCAGCACGTAAGTGCGTTGACCCCAATCATTTTCAAGGGTGGTCAAGTCCACAAACGGATCGATCATGAGTTGAGACCTTCGGCCATTGAGGGTAGCCCACACTTCTGCACGAACCCGGACGTACTCCCCTTTGGCATCGTTCCAAATCTCTTGGATATGCCTTGCCGTGGCAAGAATCAAATCGGGTTGCGTCGCCATCATTTTCTCTTGATTGGGCGTGAGGAAATCCCCTACAGGGAATTCTCTTTCCTCCCCTCTCTCATTTTGAATGTAGTAGGTCGCCCATCCTGCTTTTTCCATCAACATGACCCTCCATCCAAATCGGTAGCCACTTTCGTGCCAGTACATGGAACCGTCATACGCGAGAGTGCGCCATGGGAACACCATTTGAATGCCCAAAAAAAGCCACACGAAGGCCACTTGACATGTGGACCATGTCGCAACATCATTCTCACTGTTCACAACAGGAACATGACAGGCCGACCATGGCAGGCGACCCCAAATCTTTGCATGCCATTCGTCCTTGAAAAACACCGTTGTGGTGGCAATCATGACCCACGGGAACACCCCAATGGGAAACAAAATCCAAGTCAGCACATGAAACGTGACGAGCACAGGATAGAAAAAGGGACGAATCCGATCGCTGAAGAGGGCAAATGGGGCGAACAAGTCAAATGCCGCCCCTGCCCAACTGAAGACAAAAGCCACTTCTCTGGTGGCAAACAAAGGCCCAAGCACAGGAAAAGAGCTGTGCTGGGGCAACCACATGGCCAATGGTTGAGCTTTGAACAACCAATCTGGATTGATTTTGGCCAGTCCCGCATAGAAATACACCAGTGCTAGCAAGAAGCGAATCGAAGTCACTGCAAGGCGAGGAACCTGAGGTGTTTTCGACGTGGTGGGAAGCCAACACAACATGAACGCGACCAGCGAGACAAAGTAATAGTGATTCAAATAGTTGCTCTTGTCCAACAGCTCGACATAGGTGAAGCACACAAAAAACAGGGCCGCCCCGATTTTGGCTGTTCTGCCAGCAAGCAGCATTAGACCACCAAAAATCATTCCGGAAAAAAGAGCCCACGCACCAGCAGCACTGGGGCGTGGGAGCCATTCAAATCCATCAAAAGGAAAGGTCCAAATGGGTTCGAGAACTTGTGTCTCCACCCAGCCATTCCACACAAAACGCGTGGTACTGAACAGCACGAGAACCGCGAACATCCTTCGCAGCGTCATCAAAGGCGCCACTGAAGTCATGATGTCAGTCCCCGTCGTTGTCTTGGTATGTGATGAGCACACCCAAAGAGGACATCATGTCCACCTTCCAAAGGACCACCAAGGCTTGCAATTCTGCATAAACATCGAAAGATGCAGCCTGCTGTTCTACGACAAATGAAGCCAGAGGGTCCTCCATCGTGGCAATGGACGTCTCTGCCGAGTTCAACTGCGCTGCAATGTCATTGTGCAGGCCCTCACCATATGCCACATCGCCCAGGGATTTCAAATAGTCGTCGAGTCCAAGGTCATCCGTATTGCCATTGCTCTCATCACCATAGTAAACATGCGCGCAGGCTTTCAAACCCTCCATCAAGAAACCAACACTCCATACAGCCACATGTGGCGCCTCCACCAACTCCGGTCGAGGGGTCTGACTAAAGGTCATGATGCCACTGGGCAAGCCCAATTTCCCCTTGCGAATGTTCCCTTCGTAGACACGGTTGAAGGCGTTCAACAACTCACCCATGCTGCTTCCTGCTTCCGTCCCAGTGGAGGACACGAATTGGTCTCGGTACTCGACAATCCAGTTTGTGAGGACTGCATTGGCCTCTTCAGTCATGAAGGTTGCCAATCTCTGCGCATGCAAAAGACGACCGGACGCCTGATCGTTCCAAGTGGCTGCTGTGGTTGCTGCGTCGTTTTCAAAGAAGAGCCACTCAAGCGCGGGCAAGCCCGAGCTGTCCAGATTCCCTGGAAGTCCCCCTGTCCAAGAAGTTGCAAGGGCTTCTTCAGCGATTTTCGCAGGGTCCGTAGGGAATGTGTTGGTTGTCACCAACAACGCACGGCTGATGGCCGGCCCAAAGTCGAACAACTGAACGTGCTGCCAAGCCGTGTAGGCTTGATGCAGTGATTCACGCACAGCTTCAATGTCCTGAGTCTCAATTGTGCCAATGGTCATGGCATTCAAGGATCCACTAAGCAGAGAGCTTTTCTGAAGAAAATCCGTGTAGGCGGGAATGATGATGTTGTCGGCCGTATGCGCGAGGTAGGCACCCCGATCAAAGTTCACCGAATCATCCCCAGCATCTGGGTCACATCCTGAGAGCAGGAGGAGCAACAACGGCAAAACAGGCCCCCAAAATCGGAGGCCTGCCTTGTCGTTAAATTGAGTCAAAGCGGTCATCAGAAATGATCAAAGTTGGTCCGCGACATCTGTCAATCCGGCCAGCGCTGCCAACTCATCGCGCACTTCTGTGATGGATGCCGTGGTCACATTGTAGTAGTCTTCACCCAAGTCCTCAAGCAAGTGCTCAACTTCGGCTGTGGTGACGGAAGTTCCTGCAATGAACTGTGCCGCCTGGAGAAAAGCTTTGAATTCGGAGAGTTCGTGGTTCCGAAGTGCATCGTCGCCGAAATCAGTGATGGCGTCGTTGAGATAGTGAATGGCTGTACCCGCTGCCAAACGCTCAAGTTCTCTGTTGATCACTTCGATTTGGGCGTCTCGAACAACCATGTTGTCATTGGAGATGGCTGCACGACCAAGACGGAAAGCCTCAGAAATTTTGGTGGCAGAACCCAAAACTCCCTCGCGACCGAAGGCATACTTGCCCCAAAAACGGTTGGTCCCGTTGTCAGGGTAATCCACCGCATCGGTGAAGTATCCGTATGCTTCGTCCCAATGGTGTTCCATTTTGGTGTAGTATTTGCCCGCCGCAGGGTCTACCGGATCGGAATTGTTTACATCCATTTTTCCGGAAGCGAGGTAGACTGAGCTGATGTTGTACATGAAGCAAGCACCCATCAAGCCTTTCTCGATAAGTTGAGTCCATTCCTGTCCTTGCGCGTCTTGCAAGTATTGCTTCGCGGGGTTTGTGGTCGACAGCACCACACCGGCTTGGCCAGCTCCTCCATCTGTCACACCTGCAACCGTTGCGGCACTGGCCTCAGCAATGCCATTCATGTATGCTTCAAACATGTCCGTGTAAGTGACATCACCTCCCACTGTTTTGTCCTTGAGTTGCTTGGATGAACCTGTCATCTCGAGACCTTCGCTGTCGTCCCAGGTATAACCATCATTGGCGTACATGGCCAGCAAAGTTGAAGCGTCAAGTGCGGTACCTGGGTTGTTTGCAGACTTGAGGTAAGTGGTCATTTCTGACAACATGTTCAAGCGCTGGCGTTGGCCCGTGTAAGACACGGTATTGTTGCCGCTTGCGTCTGTGAACGCATACGTGTCAGGGACTTCGATGGCATATTCACAAGAACCATCGTCGGAATCCGCATTTTCAACATAGTTCGTGGCAGCAGGATCAGTGCAGCCCTCGCGCGTGCACGATGTCATGAAAACTACGCAAGCTGCTGTCGCCATCAAGGCGTGAGAAAAAGAAATATTCATAGGATTTATTTTGAATCGTTCTAAATAGAAGTGCAAATTTACCGAGGTCAATTGCAATTTTACCTCCCCCATTTGGGTGAGTTTTGTCATGAAAATGTCCTAGCCCAACTTGGCGGTACGTACAATCCCATTGGTCTTATTCATGCACCGATTTTTGCCACTTCTAGACTCAAAAGAGACTCGTCATTAACTTAGAACTGTTCTAAATCAATGGTTTACAGATAGACAAACTTGAACTGAGTGCGAGTCAATTTGTTCTTTGAGCATGACTCAAATTCAGAATCTCTCCACGTGCATCAATTGCACCAACCTTGCGGCCAACTTTCAATGTACCAAGCACGCAACAGAAGTCGGCCTCTCATCCTCTTGCAGCGACCACAACTACAAAATTTCGTTGAACAAGCAGTCATCGTGTGACAACTGCAGCAACTTTCGATCAGAGTCTTGTCCAAACCCGACAAAAGCTGTCAGTGGCATGCTCTGCTTCGCCTGGACGAACTAGACAATTCAATAACAATCTACAATCCAGCAGCCGGAAGCCAACAGCTCTTCGCGGGCCTTGCCGGTGCGATGGGAGACTACGTCTGTCAATCCCTCAGACATTGCATTGCTGCCACAAACCATCCACGTTCCCTTGTTCTGAACAAAACTCGACAGCTCAGCCCAAAATGCGACTGCATCCTGCACATGTATACTCTCCCCTGTACTCTCGCGCGAAAACACCCGGTGCACTGCCTTGAGTGCACCCCTTCTCTCGGCCAGCTCCAATTCCTCTGAGATGAGTTTGAATTGAGCCTCAGTTTGTACACCCCAAAACAACTCCGCTCCTGCACCATCTCCGAGCTCCTGAATCATTCCCACAAAGGGACCCATGCCGGAACCATTGGCCACGAAAGTGAGAGGACGGTCAGAAGGCATGCGGAAGTGAGAGTTGTGATGGATGCTTGCAGAAACTTTATCTCCTTTGCCAAGCTTGTGAAGCTGATCTGAACAAACTCCATGGTCGTGTCGCTTGACCAAAATCCCGATTCGTCCAGCTTTCAACTTTGAAAGAGAATAAAAGCGCAAGCCACTTGACCCTTGGGGAACAATTCCCAGCAAGTCACCCGACTCTACAATGGGAGCCTGAACATCTTTTTCTGCTCTCTCTAGGACGATCCAAGCCAAGCCATTGGCCTTTTGAGAATCCACAACTTGAAAGAGCAAGTCACCTGATTCACTTGTTGTCCCTCCCATTTCGGGTGCAGATATGTCCCATTGCCTCTCAAGAACAGTCAACGCCTGCACAAAATCCTCATCATCCTGTCGATCAACCTTGCCGCAATAACACACACTTTTCGGCGAATGGAGCTGGGTCAGCGCCTCAAACATGTCATCACCAAATGCGGCAAACTTGGGGTATGACTTGTCCCCAAAGGCGATGATTGCCAAGTGGCCAATGAGCTTCCCTTCATAACTATCAACCCATTCTCGCCAAGGTTGATGATGATTGGGAGAATCCCCTTGACCGTATGTGGCCAACAAAAAAAGACATCGATTCATGTTTGGATGTGGGCGAAAACTACCGAAATCGACCACTGTGCACTTTACACCTTTAGTGCCCCATGCCACAGCCAAACGCGCCGCACGATCGGCGGTGCTACCCGTTTGAGAAGACACAACAATGCAAACATCAACATCTGCCAAATTCGATTCGTGCTGCGCCATCCGTCTTGCGCTTAAATATCGCTTGAAGAAAGACCTAAACCCCGAATAAACCAGCGCCAACAATGCCGCCGAGGAGGCCATCCACAGCATCGCCAACCAGCCATCAAGTCTGGCTGTGTGAATTCGATCCGTCCAAGCAAAAATCCTCTCCTCTATGCTCAAATCGGAATGAGCAACAATTGCGCCATCCGTCGCACGAAATTCGAAGCGTTCTCCGCTCTGCAATGTGAGTTCAACAACTTCATGTTCATCCACAAAAAAAGGGTAGCGCAACACTTCCAAATCTTGCAAATCAATGGTCCGAAAAAAGTCCCACTCCGCCAGAGAAGTGATGGTGTCGGAATTGCCTGCCTCAACGGCATTCAAGGCACTTTGCTGCAATTCCCAAACGTCAAAACGCACTGCGCTCAACACCACTCCAGAACCAACCAACAGCATCAAAGGAATAGCAACCAGAAGCCCCAGATCAGAGTGGAGCCGACCGATAGGCCTAATTTTAAACCCGTAGAGGGCAAACCACAACCCAACGCCTGCCATGGCCAAGCACAAGGTCAAAACGGAGCTCAGGCCTGCCAACATCCTTCCTGGCCAATCCAAGAACAAGGACCGATGCAAAGTCAACATGAATCGAGACAACGCAGGGCGCTTGGGAGCCTCCCTCAAAGCTTCCCCTAGTTCAGGGTCTACCACCCAGGTTCCGAACTCGTTGTCGTTCGGCATGCCTGTCACGACGACGTCTCCACAAGGGGTGACCTCTAATTCAGCCACGGATTCAAAACTTCGATTCAGGCGGCTCAGAAACGCACCAACATTATGTCCTTCCCTAATGTGGATTTTCATTGGGTTTTCAGCGTGACACATTGCCGACTCCCATGCCAGATAAAACCCTGAAATGGTCATGGACAACAACAACAGCACAACCGCGCTCGCCAACACCAGATGAAGCCGTTGAATCCTCTTGGCCATTGACATTACTCCTTCGCCAATCGCACGTATCGGATGAACCCCTCGCCGGGATGCTTCCCATTGTGAAGATCCGAGGTCAATGGGATCACTACCTCCTCAGGAAAATATCCTTCATTTTCCACACCTGTTTCAAACCTTAGCCCATAACCACGGTCCAACCAATCCTCTTGGATTTTCAATTGAAGAATGGTCCGTTCACCGCCACCTAGAGTTGGGCCAGTGATGCCGTCAATGGAGTCTTTCGAACGACCAAAAAATCTCCACCACTCTTCCAATTCATAATACCACTCGTCGTCGTCACCAAGAACGTATAGCGTATCCAAATATTCTCCTTGCGCATTGACCAACCCGACAACAACATAAGCTCCTTCACCTTCGTAATTCACCATTTGAATCATGCACCTCAAAGGCAATTCCTTTGGTGATGCCTCGCACCAAAACAACACAACCGCCAAAAGGGAAGAAATCAAGTCAATCCTCATTGTGCCATCAAAGATTTAGGCAACAAGCCAAAAAGCGCCTCGTTTTCCATGGCCAAATCTTTTGCAGTTTCACCAAAGTCAGTGGTGGCATGAATATCTGCACCCACGGCCACCAACCAATCGATGATTTCGGAATTCGTCGCAGTCAGGCATGCTTCATGCAATGGCGTCATTCCTTCTTCATCATGTTGATTGATATCCAAACCTAGCACCAGACCAAACTTCAACAAGGGCATGGATTGCGCCCGTGCTCCAAGGTGAAGCCAGTGTTCCCCACCTTTCAAAACTTGAGCAAGAGGGATTTTTTGGTCTCGCAACAATGATGACAAGGTTTCAAAGGCTTCATGCTCCCGTTGTCGATATCCCGATGCCAGTGCTTGCAAAAGTGTCGCACCACGATAGCTGGCTGCTTCCAATGACCACCCATGCTCTAAAAGCATGTTGCAGGCATTGACATTTCCATGAGCCAGTGCGTGGTGCATCACGGATTCACCCTCAGTATCCTGAACGTGGAAATCGTCTGCAATTTCGATGAGATAGGCCAATGCATCTCGATTTACTCGGCCATGCGTTGCCAACATCAATGGGGTCAATCCATCTTCGTTTCCTGCATTCAAGTCCACTCTTTGATCAGCGAGAAATTCGAAAACCTCCGTTCCATTGCTCCTACCACGGGTACCGAGTGCCGCGAAGTGTGCCGCATTTTCGCCTTTTTGGTTGGTAAAATTTGCATCCATGCCCTGATTCAACAAATCACGCATCACATCGACATTTCCGCCTTTGGACGCGTAGAGCCAACCATTGCTTCCGTTTTGGTCTACATCCTTTAGTGACAGACCAAATGCCTCGAAGTAATTTGGCAGCGCAGTGTCTTGGACAAATGGCGCAAGCAGATGCAGGGCGTGAGCGCCATCATTGTTTCTTTCTGTGGCGGGATTTGCTCCTTGAGAAACAAGGTATTCATACAACTCCAGATTCGTTTGACCTGTCACTGCCGCAAAATTCAGCAACGAATAACCATGCTCATCGACAACGTCAAACCGTGCACCACGACTTGCCAACTCCATCATGAATGACAGATTGTCTTTGTAAGCCGCCCAAAAAAGATAAGTCCTTTCGTCGTGGGTCAATTTGTTCACCCCATTTCCCTCAATTTCTAAAAGGTAATTGAGGACATCTATCGGCGCGTCCTCAATCAACGCCCAGCTCATCGCATCGAAATCGAATTCATTCAAGGCGGTTGCATCGTGGCCGGCCTCTACCATTTCCCGGACTTCCATCAACGTGGGCTGGGTCTTCCAAAAGGAACGGTCTAACAAGACGTTGTCTGTCTGGGCGTTGGTTGAGAATGACATGCCGAGACCAACCAAAATTGATACGATTCGATTCATTTTTTTCGAATTAAAATGACAATTGGATGGGCCATCTCGGCCCACCCAATTGCGTTCTTTCGTCAGTAAGAAACTTCCGACGCTTGGACGCTCTGATTGCTTTCAACCGGAGCGAGGATACCCAACGGCCTCAGAAGCAAACTTCTCCAAACGAAGAGAGAAAAATCAACAGATCGTTTGTCGCAACAGTCCCATCTTGATCAAAGTCTGATGGACAATTGTTCGCAACGAAGGAGCATGTGCCATCGTCCATTGTTGCATTCGGATTGTAGTTCGATGCATCAGGGTACGTGCAGCCTTGCAATTCACAAGAATTCCATTCGCAACTTCCGTCATCCGTGTTTGCGATGGCTGCAAAATTGCACGCGTGGCTGTAGGTACAGCCTAGCAATTCACAAGAGTTGTTCCAATAGGGATTCATGGCAGGATTGCTCAACATCGAACTTCCCACCCAGAGGTCCGCGCAATCCAACTCACCGGTGTACGTCACTGCGTGAGTAACAGGATTGTAGCAATATGGGGT
>Ga0163109_10001700_pt1 | contig 17372 bp, 48 predicted proteins | sample CRUFie1St13metaG_FD_108704 | JGI IMG/M metagenome (GOLD analysis project Ga0163109, IMG submission 108704) | Marine microbial communities from the Costa Rica Dome - CRUD Field 142mm St13 metaG | ecosystem: Environmental > Aquatic > Marine > Oceanic > Photic zone | place: Costa Rica: the Eastern... | reverse complement strand
GTATAGGTCGGCACAGTCTGAACACCTTATATACACTAAAGGTCCAGAATCGGCGGTCCACATTCTCTATATAGTGTAAAAGGCCCCTCCACAACCACATCCAAAATAGGCCCCAGAATTCCCAATAGAATCAATAGGTTACAGAGGCCCCTGAGGGGCCAGATTTTGGATGAATTCCCACTTGACACGGTCACAGAACCATGCTATAATGGTGGATTTAGGGCCCTAGAATGGTTCTATCGCAGAGGCCATCGTGAATAATAGGCTAATAAGATTACACAAATAGCCAGATCTATAGTGGAAAAATTTTTTCTTGACCGTGGTGCCGAGAGGCATAGTTCAAATACTTTTCACTCTTCTCAACCGTCGCCTCTACAGTATCCAATAATAGTTCGAACTCTATATATAAGGTGCTAGGTGCTTCAAATAGATCCTCTAAACTATATCTAGCAGTGAGAACCGTCAGACCTTACAGCGGGGCCTTTGGCCAATCTAGAAATCCTAGAACCTTACAGCGGGGCCTTACACTACACACGATCTACACTTTTGTCTTAGCTCGAGTGATCAGATCTAGCACTATGCTCAATTCGTATATGCCTTTGTCTAGTATCAATTGTGTGGCTTGCTCAGGATTCTTTGACTTTTCGTTATATAGATATTGCAGTCGAACTCTTATATACCGTTCGGGGTCAGTGATGGTAGGTCCACGTCTCATTCGTCGTTCTCTGGCGTAGGACCGCTTCGCGGCTTGTCAGGCTCTAGCGAAAACCCTTCGGGCAGTTCGGCTCTAATGGGTGTGATGTTTCCGTTGTCTGATACTAGTTTCAGTCCACGTCTAGTGTCAGGGAGAGTCTGTTGGGGTTCTATGGTTCTAGCAGTGAGAACTCCATCTTCATCAACACTCACATGAACTTCCTGGCATTCAATGCCGAACATATCTGCCACATCAGTGAGCACGGTTTGCAGTTCATCTGCGGTAGCATCATCATACTGTAGATCAACCATTCTCTGAGCAAGGCCCAACACTTCTTCTACAAGCGAGCGATCTTGATCCGTTAGGGGATATTTAGGCTCTGATGTCAAATCTAGGTTCCTTTGCTTTCTTTTGGCTCATATGCCACAGACGTTCCTGATTAGAAGCCTTCAGAGATATTGTAGGTGTTTTTCGATATGCGAGATCCCGTGATTCAGTTCTCTTTGATCCCTGTAGCAACAACCCTATGCAAACGCCAAAAACGATGGGTCCGAACAGTATAAACAAGGGCAACATCCATTCATTAACCATTGGCCACTTCTCCTGTTTCATCTCGTTCTAGTGCCACAAGTGGGTCTTCATCGTATATGTCCCAAGGCAAGCCACCTGTCTCATATAGGTCGTAGAACAGTTCTTCTTTTGTGCTCCATTCACTCCATAGCTCTCCTGGGCTCATGTTGTGAAAGCCTCTAAAGCCTCCTTCCAACATATACACAAGGGTTTCACTTGATGATTCGTTTTGGATCTCGCTCTTGATCAAATGATACTCGCATTGCAGTAGGCGTTCTGCGAGAACATAGATTGATAATTGCATTGCACGACTGTCTTCGCCTACGATCACATCTTTGTGTGATACCAACTGATCATCTACGGCTGTTTCTATGCTTTTCATTATTGCATCTCCTTCATTGTGCCGTTCACTGCCTTGCCTTCTACAATAAAGTCGTGAACCTTTTGAGCGTCTTCGTTGAGCTCGTCTTCGATGTATTCTCTGCGACTTTCTGTGAGCTCTAGTTCACCGTCTAGGAAGTCGTAAAGTGTTGAACCTGACGGTTTGTCTTGCACCACAAGCCTTGCATAGTCGCCTATGCCATCTAGGAAGTCATCTGCACCATTGTCATAGTGACCTGCGAAATCCATACCACCTTCTTCGTAGAATGATTCCAGTGAACAATCTGTGTTCTCTTCTAGAAACTTGTTATAGGCTTCGATTGGTGGAGCCCATGCAGAGTCGAACCAACCTGAGATAGTTGCATAACCATCTTCTGTGTCTTCATACTCTAGACCTTCGTCTGAGACGTCCCACTTGCAACCCCAGTTATGAACAGCCCAATCATACCAATTTGAAGCACCATACTTCTTCTGCAAAACCTCATCTGGCTCGCAAGGTGAAGTGGTGTCTTGCAGTGCCTTAGGCATTGGAACCATTGCTTGAAGCAGACCAAAGTCATCGTTTGATCTAGCTGACTGCCAAAGACTTTCGATCTTAGCCTTTGGACCTGTAATTCTTAAAGTGTTGTTGCACCAATTTGGCATATTGCCCTCCTTGTAAAATGTTAGTGTCTAAGCCCTTATTGTCTATACAGTATAGCATCACTGTAGAAAATTACAACCCCTTTTGGAGTCTTATTTCTTTGTTTATGTCTGCCAATAGTTTCTCGACGTTATTGGTATCGCCTATCTCTACAATAGAATCTGAAGAACAATCTAATTCTTCTGCAATCCATTCTTGTTCTTCTGCCTTCCAATCTGCGATGTCTGCCTCTGTGCCCAAAGTCTTTTCACAGCCACTATCTGCATAAACTGTTCTCATAAAAATTTTCATAGATACCCTCTCTTTGTTGTTATTATATATACACTATAGCATCACTACAGATAATTGCAACCCCATTTGGCTAGGCAAATATCCATGCTAATAATCCCACAGCCAAAACCCATGGCCATAGGCGCCACCCTAGCCTAATGCTCGCAGTGATAACAACAACCACTAGAGCAATACCAAAGCCTAGTGCCAAAAGACCTGTGAACAGATCCCACTTGTCTACCCAGAACTCTAGTTGGGTTGCATCCAATTTAGGGTCATAAACTAAATCAAGTTCAACATTCATCTAGGCCTCCATAGGCACTGAGCCAGTGGCAAGGTGCATCTTTTTGATTATCGCAACCACACCCTGTTCTGTAAGAAAGCCTTTCACAGTATCACCTTCTTCTGTGATGCCAGGCATTTCAACTTGATCGTTTCCTTTGAACACCGCAATCTCATACAAGCCCTGAGCATTGCCATACGAGCTCGTGTTCTTTACAATCGAAAGTTCATATTGCTTACCAAACTTCAACAGAGCCTGAATACCGTCCGGCACTGTGGTGTTTTTGAATGTGATGTCTTCAAAGTTCATTTGCATATCTCCTATTATTTTTTAGATGCCATTTTTCTATTACAGGCAATCCATATTCATCTTCATCTACCGCAATGTAGGCCACGGTCTTTTTAACATGGGCATAACGAAAGCCTGACATTCCGCAGATGCCGCCGCCACCTACCCATACCTTATGTGGAAAGTCTTCCATGATGTTCATAGGCTCTTCATTATCGGAATACTCGAAATAGTTTCCGGTATCCTTTTCAACAAATACACCAATTGGATCTTTGGTATAGGTATAGTATGCCATTATTTGCGGTTTCCTTTCAAAAGAGCGTGGATGAGTTTGGCTTCTTTGCCTTTGATTTTAGGATCTCGTTTGATAGCCTCGTCTACAGCCTTCTTGTTATATTTAGGTGTAGCCATTACACTTCCTCCACTGTGATCATGTATGACTTGCCATTGCGGTCTGTCACACTCATTGTTTTCTTCGTTGAAAGAAAATAACCTTTTGTCGGATGTAAATCCATGTTGATAGGACCTGTCTTAGCAATCAATCCGAACTCATCTTTAGGCAGTTCTTCTTTGATGATTGCCGCAATCCTATCGCAGTATGATAAATTCATTGGAGCCCTCCTTTGTTATTAACTATACTCTTAATATAGTATCAATCTTCGAGAAAGTCAACCTGTTTTGGATGTTTAGGTCGCTTTTTCTTTGTTTTGTTTTTGATTGCACGAGGACGAAAAGGACCGTTCGGATCCCTTACTTGTTCTGCAAGCCAATTCCTAGGCTTTGGTGCCTGTGGCTTTCTTACCCTAGAGGATCTTCCCATTCTACTTCGTCCACGTCCCAGATGTCATCGAAGCTCACTACGAATTCTTTCTTAGACTTTTCGTCTTGCAGTTTCACAAGGCGCTGATCGGAATCTCTCTGCATGAGGATGCCTAGCCCTTCATAGGTGCCTACACCTTTTAGAGGCGTGTCCGACAAACCCGGAACACGGCCGAATGAATCCAACATAGTCTCTACCTTAAATTTACAGGCATAAGATTTGCCTGGAGTGATATCTTCAATCTTAATCATTTAGTTGCCTCCATTACCACAGTCGCACCTTTGTTGATGCCGTCTTTGACCATGTCTTGTGCTCCTGTGAAATCACCTGGGTTCATATATAGATAGGCACCTACCGCACCAATACCTATAAAAATAATTGCCTTAATCATTGTTAGCCTCCTTAATTTTATTCAGTATAGACTCAGCTTCAGGATAAGTCAACATCTCATCTACCAATTTATCAGTCGAGGCGATACGATCCAGTTCTTTTTGTGTCGACTGATCGATCTGTTCTTTTGGATCGCTGAATAGGCCGAACCCTTCCATATTTACATAAGGTTGGGTCCAACTGAAATCGTATGACCATTTGCCGTTTGGTTTGCTCATTGCATTGCTCCTTCTACTTGGGCTACGACTGCTCTTGAATGTTTACAATAACCGTGAAAGCCAAAGCCAGGACAATCACATTCAAAGCCTTTATCGTGTAGTTCAACAGAATAGGTATTGCCTTTTGACCCTGTAACAGGCCAGACAATACCTACCATCCAATGATCCTTAGGATCAAATTCAGTTGGCTTCAAAAATCTCTTCTGGAATTTCCGGCTCATAATAACTATCCTCGTTATGGTAATCGTCATATACATCTACATTAGAAACGCCATGCACTCTAACGAACACGTCTCTACTCATCCAAGCGGCGTCTTCTTGCATTCCTAACACCCACTGTCCAACTTTACTCATAGGTTACCCATCCTTTGTTTCTAGGTTGAAGTTGCGAATAAATTGTTTTGACCCTGTAATTATAGGTCGTTTCATTTGCACAAAGATTCCGCAAATGGTTTTCCCACATGGTCCTCGTTCTTGTATCTAACTGAGGGTTGGTGGCGAGCAGATTTTGAATAGCCTCTGCTCTTTGGAACTGTCTTTGTTCTGAATATGGACCCATTACACAATACCCTGTTCTTTGGCGGCATTTTGTATGATAGGTGCCATTGCTTCGCTGACTATGAATTCAATCCTGTCCCAGTTACCGTTGAAGTATCTATCCGGTAACGGCAAGTCATATTTCTTAAGTCCTAGAACTTTAAGTTCTCTGCCTCTATTGCAAAGACCATTGTTGAAGATGTCATAGGTGACATTCTGTGCCTTTCGAAACTTCTCAAGCCATTTGTTCTTGTTTGCATTCTTTACCATACCCATAGCAGGTAATAGTTCGTTCAAAGGGTCAATGAGGTGTTGAACATCATTTCTAACACCCCATTCACTTGTAAATAATTCACCCTGCATTATATTGACACCCCAATGTCACTTAATTTTGTGAGCATGGTTGCAGGAACTCGCCATTTCTGTCCACCGATGTGGGCATCAACTACAATGTATTTCTTGTTGACTTTCTCAACTGTGGCATTGATTCTCATGCCATTTTTGTTAGTAAATTGAACCAAGTCGCCTTTAATAAAGGACCTTACAGCCTGCTTGGCTAAATGATTTCGCTTGAGTTTGATTGCCTCAATAACTTGATTGAGTTGATCGTTATCCATTTGATAGATAAGTGTGGTAGCCTTGGTAACTAAATTATTCATGTTTGCCTCTCTTCTGTTTGCCTAAGTAAAGGGTGGGGGCCGAGCCTCGGTCTGCAAATAGTCGGACTCTGGTTTAATGCAACGAAACTAGTATAACCTAATACAACCCCGTTCCCTTATTGTTCTTACAGTATAGACTCATTCAACCTAAAGGTCAACCTATTTTGGTTAATATTCTTCGTCATACTTCATAATTTCTGGATTTGATTTGACGCCTTTGTATTTTAGATAGCCTTGCTCTACCAACTGATCAATTGTATCTACAATACCGAGTTTACGCCCCTTGGCCAAACCTAGATAAAAGCCAAACCCTGTTCCTGCCGTATAGGCAAGTAAAATGAAAAACTCAATCATCTTTTTTCTTCTTCTTTTTCTTTTTGCCCCAACCATGAGTGAAGGCAATATCATCTGAACTTGTTCTCTCACCAGGTTCGCATTTGGTAATTTGATTTTCTTTCAGCCATGCATCTATGGCCTTTTGGTCTTCTTCTGTCATTCTATCCCGCATCCGAACTCCTTACTTCTTCAATTACGATTTCAATACCGTCAACATTTTTGGAAGAATGTGCGATTGCTTCTGCATCTTTTATATCAGAGCAGATAGCAACCACTTTATTACTTCCTTTTTCTTTGACAATGAACAATTACATACTCCAATATGATTCTCGAGCTGGGCTCATGTATGATGGAGTATTTACCGGTTCCATAAACTCAATAGACTCATCCATATAGTTTTTAACCTTACGGCTCTTTTCAATAAACTTATGGAACATATCTGTCTCTGCGATTGCATAACGATATTCTGCATAGTTCGGATCTGTTTTAAGCAATCCTTCTGCCTTTGCAATTCGAGTGAGCCCTGCTTTGGCCGCCGCCATAGTTTTATATGACTGACGATGATCTGGACGAGCCACTCCGTTAGAGTCTGGCTTACCAATTATATATGTGGTTGACTTTTCGTAAATGTAAAACATCTTAGCCTCTTTCTATTAAGTTGGACAAGGGTAATCAAACATTTCTGCTTGACGTTCTAAATCTGCTTCTGCATCTGCGAAGCGAGTTTTGTATTTAGAAAGAAGACGTTCTAGATGAGCTTCTTTAGATACAGGATCTAATGCATCTAGCATTTCTAGGTCTTCAATGTATTCAATTAAATCGTTCATTGTATTCCCTCTTTTAGTGCCTCATTGTCTCTATAATATAAAGTCTCTTTGAACAAAGGTCAACCTATTTTGGTAAAAGATACAAAAAAATTCTTATTGGTGGGCCGTAAGAGATTCGAACTCCTGACCTTAGGTTCCGCAAACCTACGCTCTATCCAGCTGAGCTAACGGCCCTAATAACATTGATCCCAATTTGCTCGATTTTCTTCAGCCCAACATTTACGCCCTTCAATGCCGGCTCGAACAGCAGATCCTTCTACAAAGGGATATACCTTCCAATCCTCTCCATATGCTCTAGGGTAATAAGAATTTGTTTTCATACAACCTGACAACAAAACAGATGCTAATAAAATATATAGAACTTTCATTACATACATCCTGACACACAAATCATTACATCACCAAACACTTGTGTTATAACCCACATAATACCTAAAATTTCTATGTAACCCATTGTTTCGCCTTCGTTTTGCCTAAATTATCTATACACTATAATATACTATGATAATAAAGTCAAGATATTTTGGTAATAAATAGTATTACAGTCTTAAAAGACTCGTATCTAAGGAGAAATCTCATGTCAACTTTAAGAAACATCAACCTTAACCTAGAGTTAGGTCAAACTATTCTTGTGGGTCAAAACAATGAGCCTGCACAAATAACAAAGATTGAATTCCACGAAAGATCAGGAGAAGTCTCGCTTAATACAACCAAGGGTCCTAGAAAAGCATTAACTTTCCGTTTGTGTGATGATCGTAACAGCGGGGCCTACCTTAATCCGGCCGACAAATATCGCTAATACCTACACTCTCTAGGCTAAATACTAGCATGAGAGTAGATGAAGTATTAACCGCTGAGGATGACATTGAAGAATGGAAAGCCTCTAGAGCATTATGTAAAAGCTCAAAGCCTAATAGTAAATTAGGTGCAAGTGCCTTAGCCTCGTGTAAGTCGCAAGGGTTAAGAAGACGCTCAGGTAAAAAAAGCCACAAGAAACCAGGGGGTAAAAGACAATCCGTTGGAGGTAAACACCTTAAGGGTAAAAAGTATGGAGGCTGGCTTCCAGACTATTCATAATGAGATTTTTTGAATTTAGAGAAACAAAAAAGATGAGAGGCGGCACTGACTTCAAAAAGTTCATGGGGTACTCAGCCGGCGATATGAAAGATAAAAATAGAAAACTTCCGGATGTCATAATTCGTGACCCTTTTACAAATAGCGGTTATCGTAAAAAGAAAAGAGGTTACTTTGATATTGATGGTAAAGATTACTATTATGAAGATGATGATGTTAATGAATCACTTCGTCAGCACACCTCAAGCAAAAACTATCCTGGCGGAGACATAGCCCTAGCAGTTCAACAATTACAACACATTCTAATGGTATTAGGATATGATGTTGGCACAGCAGGCGTAGACGGAAAATACGGACCTACCACAGCAAAGGCTGTTGCTTCTTTTAAAAAGGACTATGGAGTGCCAGGCGGCGGTGATATGTTTGGACCAAAAGCATTGGCTGTTCTAAAGAAAGTCATATCAGGGGAAGAAAAAACTAAAAAACCTACATCATTTGCTAAGACGTCAGAACCGTCATTTTCAAATGATGCACAAGATTCTGTTACTCCTCCAGGCGGTGGCGCATTGTTTACTATGGATGGTGCAAGCAGAATGGCTGATAGAGATGCCGCAGATAACATTAAGAAATTACTTGCAGGACCATATAGGAAAATGGTAAAACTGTTTGGTCAAGATGTGCCAATTAGAGATGCTATAGCAAAGTCGGGATCTACAAGAGAAAGAAGCACCAAAGGCAGTATGCACTTCTCTGGTCTTGCATTAGACTTGAACATCAGTGGCTATAATGATTCAGATAAATTAAAATTAGTCCAAGCGGCTAAAAAAGCAGGATTCAAAGGATTCGGGTTTGGTAGAAATACACTTCATGTAGACATAGGCAGAAACAGATATTGGTCCTATGATAATTCAACATATGCAGGGGTCAGGGTAGCAGACCTAGGGAAATACGTCACATCGGGTATCGGGTGATGCATAACAGAATAGGTAAACTACTCGTATCGCATCCATTGATGCCTAGTGCAAGTCCATTCTGCAAGAGTGTAATTTATATCTATCAAGACGATAGTGTTAATGGCACTGTAGGTGTAATAATAAACAAGCCAAGCAAGACAACCGTAAGTAATATTGCCGGGCAAAATAATATTCATTTTGGCGATACTGATAAAATGGTTTATATGGGAGGACCTGTTAATAGATCGGCATTGGTTTTATTACATACTAATGATTGGCATAGTTCTAACACTGCCGCGGCCGGGCCAACACTAAGAATAAGCAGTGATAATCATATGCTTCATAAACTATCTTTTGACACCAACCAGCCGTGTTATTGGAGATTGTTCGTAGGCACTAGTGGATGGATGCCAGGACAACTAGATGCTGAGATACAAGGAAATCCACCATACGGCCCTGTTGGTTCGTGGTTGACTTGCAGTGCAAACGATAGTATAATATTTGATTATAGCGGAGAAGCACAATGGCACAAGGCCTTGGAACTATGCAGTCAAGAGACGATAGATCAATACTTCTAGCATTATATAAAGAGCTAGAAGAAAATAAAGATTCTAAGAATGTTAATCTGATACAAAAAAAGATAGATCAGATCATAGCACAAAATTATCTAAGATATGTAAATAGATAATACACATGGAGACATAAAAAATGTTTAGATTATTAACCACAATTTTATTCAGCTTATGTTTTGTGGTTAATGTTAATGCACAAGACATAACACCTGATCCTCAACCTGAAAGAACAAACAAATTATTTCCTGTCATGTTAGAATGTGATGGGAAACCAGAAAAGATATTTTCCCTAGTTCAAAACAAATACGGTGAAAAACCTTTTGCATCAGGAAATATTTTGGTAAGGTCGGCAGTAACAGGACAGTTTTTTGAAGCACAGGCATTTATGTTAGTAAATCCAGAGACAAAATCGTTTAGCCTCATAGGAATGTTTGCAGATGGAAGTGGATGTATGATTGTCAATGGCAATACATTTAGTCCTTATATAGAAGGAAGCAGACTATGAATTGGATGATTGTTGTTTTGTTTGCGACTTTACAAGGAGATGTTTATCTATTCACAGAGCCTACTTTTGAAACAAGAGAACAGTGCATAGAATACATATCAGATAAAGAGCAAATACCCTCCATTGTGCAAAAGTTAGTTTGGGAATATGGTAGGCAAATGCCGATCCATGCAATCAATTGTTTAGAAGAAGACGTCATAAAAAATATTCTAAACGGAGTAGACGAGGCTTAAAATGAAAACTTTATGGGTTTTAGTTCTTATCACCTTCTCTGAAGGAGAACTTTTATCTGCAACTGACGGAGTATTTCCAACAATGGCAGATTGTTTCTGGGCTAGAGAAACTGCCGCTGAGGTTGTTTTTGGTAGCGATGTGACAGGATGGTATCCAATAGGAACACAAGGCATCTGCGTTCAAGTCGATGCTAAATATTTTCAGCAGTAGAGGAACTTTCAGTGTCAGACGTTCTGGTATTAAATGCGGATGCACAACCAGTCTCATACTTACCATTGAGTGCAATACAATGGAAAGAAGCAATCACATACATGTATCTTGACAAAGTTGATGTCTTAGAATGGTATGATGATTGGATAGTAAGAAGTGCTACTTGGGAAACAAAAGTACCTGCTGTGATAATGTTAAAGGAGTTTATGCGGCGACGGCGGAAGCCGAGATTCTCTAAAACAAACCTTTATATCCGCGACCTATATACCTGCCAATACTGCTCAAACGAATTTTCAAGAAACAATTTAACATTAGATCATGTACGTCCTCTTAGCTTAGGAGGCAAGACCCATTGGGAGAACATTGTTGCCGCTTGCCAAAAGTGCAACACTGCCAAAGGAAATAAAATGGTTATGAAACCAAAAAGAATGCCTTACCAACCTGATTACTATGAACTTGTGAACAAGCGTAAGCAACTAGATTTTAATGTAAGGCATCCTGCTTGGAATGACTATATCTAACAGCGGGGCCTAGATTACTTTAACCAACCTATCTTTTTGCCAGCATCTAATCTTGCCTGATGTTCTTCAACTGTGCCTGGAAATCTCCAAGCCCATATAGCAACTAATGCCATAAAGCCACCGCTCCATAATAAGGCCTTAATGTTTTCTGTAGTAAACCACAAAAACGCAAGTGAACTAGCCATAACCAATACCATTGCGTATTTGCCTTTTGTAGGGAATACTCTTTTCTGCACCCAATTAGTTAGGAACGGTCCAAAGTATTTGTGATTGTATAACCAATCGTGCATTCGCTTAGAGCTTTTTGCAAAGCAATATGCCGCGAATACTAGGAAGATGGAAAAGGGTATGCCAGGCACTACTACGCCAACATAGGCCATGCCTAGTGATAGAAATCCTAAACCCATCCAGAAGTATTTTTTAATCATTGTTTTACCTTTGTGCCATCATAGTAAGTGTCAATGCACACACTCTTACTTTGAATTTACTATTAGGCGTTTGTGCTTCATAAACTACTAGTTTGGGTCTATTCTTACCCGAGTGATCAAACTCAATAGTCATGTTGTCAGGAAGTATTACCCCCTGTTTTCTAAATGTTGCTACAGGATCGTCTGCAAGCATATCATAGAAACCTTTGTCAATCCAAGCCCGAGCAAGTGCCTTACTACATATATCTGGAAGATGTTTTTGCACATCTGCTCTATTGGTGAAAGTAATCTTTTCATCAACAATAGAAAACGGATCTGAATATAAAATAAGTTCGTACTTTTCTGCAGGAGAAAGCACTAGGTCTGTTGAAGACAACGTTTGAATACCTTTCTTAATGCATCTACTAATTCACTCATCATAGCATCTGAATGTAATGGTGTAGGTGCAATTCTTAATCTTTCTTGGCCTACCGCTACCGTAGGATAATTAATTGGTTGAATGTAAATGTCGTAATCATTTAATAGCATGTCGCTCATACGTTTACACAATTTTGCATCTCGAACCATAACTGGAACAATATGAGTACAAGCATCAGGATGTACTTCTATATCCACCTCGGTAAGCATTGCTTTTAATTTACAAGCACGTTCCTGATGTTGTAATCTAAGTTCGTTATGGTCCTTAAGATACTTTATACTAGCCAGAGCACCACTGCAAATAACCGGGCTTGTAGAAGTGGTGAATATGAATCCACTAGCTACACTGCGTATTGCATCTATGACCAATTCGTCACCGGCAATGTAGCCTCCCTGGACACCGAATGCTTTTCCAAGCGTACCATTTATTATATCTATACGTGTTTCACCCACCTGTTCTAACATACCTGCGCCTGTATCGCCATACAGGCCAACAGCATGGACTTCGTCTATATAAGTTATAGCATTGTATTGTTCGGCTAAATCACAGACACCAGAAATAGGAGAGACATCGCCATCCATGCTATACACGGATTCGAAAACTATGCAAGGTGTTAAGCCTTCTGCGATTACTTCCTGTAATTTTTTTTCTAAATCGCCTATGTCATTATGTGTCCATATACGTTTTTCTGCTCGACTATGCGAGATACCCATTATAAGACTTGCGTGATTCTTACTGTCTGATAAAAAACATATATTAGGAATGATTTTGCTTAAAGCGATGAGTGTCCATTCATTGGCAACATAAGCACTGGTGTAGAGTAAAGCCGCTCCTTTGCTATGCAGTCGGGCGAGTTCGTTCTCTAATGCTACGTGATAGTGGCTAGTGCCGCCAATGTTTCTTGTACCACCTGATCCACTACCTGTTTGGTCAAGTGCAGTATGCATCGCATCAATCACAACCTTATGCTGACCCATACCTAGATAATCATTAGAACACCAATTAACAATATTTTTGATATTGTAGGGCCCATACCAAATAGCAACTGGAAAGTCGCCCTTTTCACGGACTATATCATTAAAAACTCTGTACTTTCCGGAGTCTTTAAGTTCTTGTATTTTGTTTTCGAATGGTGTCTTGTTTATCATTAACACTATTTATCTGCGTAGTTAATGATTGATTATCTACAAAGGCTGTGTAGACTCCGTGCAAGGTATAGTAATGATATATACCTTTAGCGTTAAGTTCTCTTTCTACTTCATTTAGAATAGAAATCCAATCTAGTATTCTTTTCCACACGACAGATTAGATTGTTTCTTTTGAAATATCACTTACAGTGTATTCTATTGTGCGACCTTGACTCACTTTACTTGCCTTCAATGATTCATGATCTGCTTGATTAGCAAATACTTTTACACAACGCACAGTGGTGTTGTTAAGCAGTGTAAGTGAACCGTCTATCACGAGCGGAGATTGTGTGCCGCAAGGACCATGATCTCTCATCCACTCGTCTACATTAGCATAAGTGTTGCCGTTTGTTGTTGTAAGTGTATTAGATACTTTGTATGCCATCTTGTTCTCCTACTGATATCAAATGTATTTATAAGTTTTTCTGCCACTTCCAAAATAACATTAGTGTTGTATACTCATTCTCTTTACCACATGGTACTTCTTTAATATGAGGTCCGCCAATTATAGATAAATTATGTTTTTCACTTAAAAAATTTATATCGTCCTTTGTCCACCAATACTGTATACCTGAATTATATCTACGTCTGAGATTTTTTGCCCAATCAGGAACGCTGTTTGGATCAGTCCTAGCCCTGAAGACTAGTCTCCCGCCTGGTTTTACCCAAGACACTAGTTTCGCAACATCTTCGTAGACATCTTTTTTACTACCAAATTGCACACTACCTAAAGCAAGAACTACATCTGCACTTTCATCTTCAAATTTAGCATCCTGTATTGAGGAAACAAAATCTGCATTAGGGAAATCAACTATGTCAAACCCAACAAGATTTTTTATTTTGCCTTTTAAAACATTGCGGGCACACCCTGCATCTATAACTAGATCAGGGTCAAGGGCATTTACTTCGTCAATTATTCTTTGCTTACCTCTAATAAGCCAATCTCCCTGTCCAACCTTCCACGATGTAGGATTAAATGTTTCTTGTAAATTGCGTAATCGGTCTGATTTTTCTAACTTTTTAAATCTTGTTTTCATGTAGGTATTTATAAAGTTTAACCCCCCGCCTAGTAAAAAACTAAACGAGGGGCTTCTCCTATATTATTTTGTCCAAGGGCTATGCCCCGAAATGTACTTTGGTTGTATTATCTATTTAGCAGGCTTACCGTTTACAAAATTGTAAAACTTTTCAGCCGCTTCAAGCACAGTGTCAGTACCTGGTACCTCAGGTAATGTAACTTTCATTACCACTTCATCATTTTCTTTATTAACTGAAGTTTCCCATGCACCATATTTCGCATGATAGTCTTGCCACATTTGGTTCTGTGCCATTTCTAGAACTTTCGTTCTAATTTCATATCCATTTTTGTTTGTTGTGATTTTTGGCATGGCCGCCTTAAACATTTCTGCAACTTCTTGAGTTTGTTTAAAGATGGCTTCGCCATATTTGGTGTCTACGCTCATAATATTCTCCTTGTGTGTATGTGTGTAGTGTTAGTTAATCTAACATAGTATTTATGTTTTGTCAAGCCCTATATCGCCATTTTTGATACTTAAAACCATTTATGCGTGTTTAATTATAGTTTCACTTGGTCGTAAATAATATACTGACACTTGTGTTAGTAAGCAAGAAAGGAGATCCATAATGGAAATCTTAAATAAAGTAAAAGGATGGGCACATGCAATCACTGAGGTAGGTGTTTCACTTATTGCTCTAGGTATTGTGCTAGAAATCCTTTTTAACGGACAGGGCATCCCGTTCTGGCCAAATATCAGCATAGTCGATAATATTTTAGCAATGGTAGCTGGTCTATCTGCTGAAGGATTAGTAGGACTAGTAGCTGTTTGGGTGTTATATCATATCTACAATCGCAAGTAAAATATTAATCTAACACCCTCACAGGTGGCAGAGCCGTCTTGGCTGATGGCTCTGTCATTCTATTTAACCACTAACATATGGAGTGCCATCACTAAACTTGGCATAGTGGTTTTTTTGATTATGTATTCTTCCTAACAGTTCTTGTATTTCGTGCATCTCCTGTTTTAATTGCGGAGACGTTTCGCCTTGTGCTATTGCAAGTCCTCTGCGCCCTGCTTTCGCTCTCAATGCTTGCTCGATTACTTCTATATCTCTAATTGATAATTCAAACTTGGTGTTAGGTTTCATGTCCTATTTCCTCTTAGTGCAAAAAATAATCCACCTACCCAAAGAAGAACGTGTAGGTTGTCGTATAATAAAACATCCATAAATGTGTCTGGTTGTCCTATCCATATCACACCCGTCATAATACTACAAACAGTAATACCGCTGAAGCGTGTGATTAAATCTCCTAGTTCCCATAAGAACTTTTTAGGAAACAATCCGCCAACAAGTAATCCAACTCCAGCACCTATTTCACCCAGCACAACAAATGCCCAAACCACAAGTGGTAGTTCATATGATGCGGCTGTCTCTAGGTCAATGGGCCATTTGCTTATGCCCTGCTGGAGAAAGATTATTGCAAGTGGGATCCGCAACAGCCAATGACTGTAGCAGAACTCTGGTATCTTAGAAGTTAATGCCTTATAGTTCACCGATAAGAGCCTTTAGTTTCTTTTTGCTCTTTCCGACTGCCTTTGCTTTCGCAATTGCATCTTTGTTTGAAGTATCGTCACCAACTACTATAAGAGCAATCATACCCATTGACTTATGAGGTGTACACTGATAAAGATATACACCTGGTGTGTCAAATGTAATTGCTACTTCTTTATTGTTCTTTGACTTTTTAGGAATGTCAAAGCCTTCTGGTGCCGCAACGATTTCTACGTTGTGACCTTTTGATGTTGGAACCCAAGTGATTGTGTCACCTACATCTATGCGTGTGATATCTTCGGAGTAAACCATTTTTGCTCCGTCATCACGTTTGTTCAACATTTCGATTGTTGTGTCTTCGGCATATGCTAGGCTTGAAACAAATACAAAGCCAAACACTGCCATTAGAAAAGTTAATGTTTTCATTTTTCTGTCCTTTGTGTCTGTAATGTAATTATGTAAAAAGCGAGCCCGTGGACTCGCTTTTGACTATTTTGATTTGCCGTTTAGAAAGTCTGCTTCTTCATCTGTATAAGGCCACATTATAATACACCTCCCCAGAATAATCCATTAATGATCATCATGCCTGCAAGGATTGACATCATTAATGTAAAAGCAAATGCACCGTGTAGAAAGTTTTTCCAATTAAAGCTCATTTGTTGACTCCTTTGTTTTCTCCAACATTAAAGCCTTTGCTTCTTCGTACATTCCCATTGATGCTAATTGGTGTGCCGCTCTTGCACGACCAGCATTTTCGCCAAATGCAATAACAGCAACAAATGCTGTTACCAATGCTTTTCTGATTATATCACAAACTTTGCATGTGATGTTATAAAAACTTGTATGAGTTATTGCAGTCATTACACCCACCCCTTTAAGTTTTTATTAGCTTCTACGCCACGGATAAGATCTGAAGTGCCGTTTGCAATAGAATATATATCACCACGTGAAATACCCATGTCATTAAGTTCTCTGTCATTTAATCTTGAAAGCTCTCTGATAGTTTGATTTACTGCGGCTCTATGTGCGAGTTTCGCGTTTAACTTCTTTAACCATCCCGCGAAAGATGGCAGGCCAATCCAACTGGCCGTATTGATTAGTGTAGTCATTGCTACTGTCTCCTTGGTCTATATGTATGTGTGTAATTTGAGGTATTACGACCCCGGTCTCTCCCGGCGCTACCACGGTACCCTAAGGATGGTACCACTTGTATGGCATGGGTTATGCCCTTCATTTTTTCTGAGCTGAAGACGCTCTTGGAGTGTGTTAGACTTTCGTTTAACGCACTTATTTATACAATAGTACAGCCATGCTTACGTTTTTACTAGTGCTTTTTTTGCATGGCTGTATCAACTTTTTTGCAACACTCATTTGTTGTTCGGTTTTATGCCGTTCATCAAACAATAGTAAGCATAGGGATCACCCTTATATTCTACGTCACACCACCTACGGATGTCGTTGTGATTTGGTTTGTTATTCTGAGTCATGAATGAGACCGCAGTCATCATTACACGACCCAGACTTTGTGCTATCTGCGTCATTATTTTCTCCTATGTAATGATGTTATGAGGGTACAACCCACTTGTCTTTTCAAGTTGTCAGGTCAAAAAGTATTTCAGGCCTCTCTATTTATGTTTTGTCTTGACTTTTATAATTTTTTCTATTATTATGTAAATAACGTTGGACAATGGTGTCCCAGGCAAGCACGTCGAGCTTGCTCTTAATATGTGAGCGCCGTGGTAAAAGCGGCAAGCAGAGGAGATAAAAAATGGACGCACTCACC
>Ga0163109_10001699_pt1 | contig 17373 bp, 14 predicted proteins | sample CRUFie1St13metaG_FD_108704 | JGI IMG/M metagenome (GOLD analysis project Ga0163109, IMG submission 108704) | Marine microbial communities from the Costa Rica Dome - CRUD Field 142mm St13 metaG | ecosystem: Environmental > Aquatic > Marine > Oceanic > Photic zone | place: Costa Rica: the Eastern... | reverse complement strand
CTGTAGCTATCTGGGAAGCAGAAGGACCTACAAGAGCCACTCCAGAAACTGAAGCCACGACCGGTGCGACATTGGGAGGAACCAAGAGCTTGCCGTTTACCACTCCAGCACCAAGCCCTCCAGTAATCACCCCTTGCAGCACCAAGTTTGCTGGAATTAGGGACCAACTGGTTACTCCTATCCCCACCCCTACGCACAGTTGTTTGAAAGAGGGCCCCTGTAAACTGGGTCCTGCGGCCATTATGGCTGCTGATACGGTGGCGGGAGTAACTGCCATTATCCCACCCTAAACCCTGGTGCTCCTATGCTACCAGACAGCAAGAAAGTTCGCCCTGTCAGGGGGTCTATACATCCATCAGTCAAAACTCCGCCCGGTGGACCCGCAGCTGTTACCCTCACGAGTGGGGCCACAATACCCACGTTCAAAGCGCTCCTAACGCTTGCCCCAGCCGTACCGGACACTGTCACTGCGCCTTTTGTAGCCGAGACATTCGCGTTTCCTGCGTTAGCCTGAAGTTTGGCCCCCAGCAGGGTGGCCGAAACGGAGTTGTCGAGAAGGGGAACTCCGGTTTTGATGTTGAAACCCGAACCGGGACCTATGCTAAATGGGGGCGGGCCCATAGTGTTTATGTTAAAAGACCCTGCGTTTACAGTGGTGGTGTGTTTACCAAGTCTAAACTGTTCTTTTCTGGTCCCGAACAGCATTTGGTACTCGTCCGTGACGCCACCCACAGACCCGGTGAGAGGGGAAGCCACGAAGTTGGTGAACCTCGAAGCCCCGTTGGTGGGAAGACTGTCTTTAGGACCCCCGTATACGTACTCGGCATAACCGTTTATGCTGGAGGAATAAACTTTAGTGGTGACCGAAACCGTGTCACCGGAGTCTATGCTGAAGGAGTTCGAGGCAGTGTTTGATATGCTTTTGGCGTCTTTTATAGTCACTGAAGAGGATTTTATTTCCACCTTATCTACAGCGGATATCTGCGTTCCAGTAGAACTGTCCAGTTGCATACCTATCTTTTGCTTTGCAGGGCTGGAATTTTCTCCTGTGCCTGTGCTTGCCGCCCCCTCGGTTATAAATCCTCCAGAAGAGATTCTAACTGCTCCGGTGGAAGAACTGAAGTCCAGCCCCACGTTATCCGTGTACCTGGCGTTCCCGCTGTTGTTTACAACGATGGTTCCTTCACCGTTTATTTCTCTACTCTGCCCATCGAGGTCTGTTCCGTAGAACGACTGTTTTCCCGTTCTGAAATCTTCTTGAACAACTTTGGAGCCGTGCCCCTGGAAAGAGCTTAGATAAGCTCCCCCCTTGGTGATCCCTATGAAGGAAGAAATTTGGGGGTCAGACGGGTTCCTAACCCTAACCAAGAAAGCTATCTGGTCGTCTATGGTGTCACCAGGACCGTAGGGTCTTATCTCTGTCTGTCTTTTCCCGTCTTTGTTGACCACCTTTGCTACGAGGGGCACCCCGTATGAGTCTCTCTCGTCAGTGGAATTGTTGCCTACTACCGTTCCAAGGACGAATTCCACCATGGGTGAATCGGACAGATTATTAGGGTCTGGGTCCTCCGGATTGGGGGTATTGGGGAGAAGTCTGTCTATGTCTATGCCTTCGGATTGCTCCGAAACTGGAAGAATCCCGTCGGAAGTATGATTTACTTCGATCCTGTACTCACTGAAAGTTTCAGAACCTGGAGTGCTGGTGCTGTCGCTGAGATCGGTAGAGACTCTGTATATTCTCTTCCCACCATAAGTGGAGCCTCTTTCGATCCTATCATCAAATAGCGCCCCCTCTTCGTCTATGAAAAGACCCCTCTGGAGAACGTCTATAGGGTTGGTGGCATCGGTGAACTGCAGTCCGTTTATGTTGGAGCCGTCCTCCGCAGTGTTGAAGACATATGACAAGTTCACGTTGCCTGGGTCAGGATTTCTCTCCATTTCTGACTTGGAAAGGGGAACTTCTGATCCGTCTACCTGCCTGCTGCTGGACCAGTCTGTGTTTGACTTTATGAGTTGGCTGGGGAGAAGGGTGGAGTCTCTCTGCACCATTCCCCCGTATACTCTGTACCCGGCCCCCAGAGAGAACTGCTGCAGGGATCTCATGAGGATGGCCTGGTCCTGGTCCCTCAGTATTATTTCGTTTCCTCTTCGGTTTACCAGAGAAACACTTTCGTCCAGTATCAGGTCGGCCCCCTGGGAAGAAGAGGCTATTATGTGTCCCGGCTCCATCTGCCTGAGTTTGTACCTTCTACGGTTTACGAACCCCTCGAACATAACTTTTTCAGCAGCAGTTATACCTATTTCTTCGGGAGAATGGGAACTGACTGGAACCCACTCATAACCAGCTTTGGTGCCCGGAACGTACCAACACAGGACCACAGGAGAAGAGTTCATCCCCGATTCTGCTGGCAGTGAACCCAGCACGCACACGTCACCTACCTCTGGCATAGCTCCGAAGAAGTGCCTACCCCCTGCCCCTGGGAAAGACATAGCGACGTTCTTCCTCGGCATTTGTTCATCTTTGGGGAGTACGTCTACAACCATTCTTTTAGGGTCGACCCGGATTATTCTGGCCAACCTCAGGGGGTAAGAGCTGGATACCTTTCTTATGTCCCCCTTCTCAAGGGAGGATTCGGAGAATTCTGCTCTGACTTGTGCATCTGTGATCGATTCCGGCATCTTATTCCCCGTCGAACTCTATATTGGAAAATTGGCTTGCGGCTTCAGCAATATCCTGTCCCAATTCTCTTGCACTGCTGGTTACATTTTCGTAAGAAGAACTCACCGAGCTTATTATATTCTGACCAGCAGTGGTGTTGGTTCCGGAAACTGCGTCCCTCGTAACCTTCCAGGATTCTCCCGCAGCCAGAGCCTCATTTCTAAGGAATTCTCCCACAGCGTCTTCTCCTAAGGTCTGGTACTCCCCGGTGAAAGCTTGCAAGAAGTACGAGGCGTCCACCCCGCTACACACGCAGGAATTATCACTGTCTATTCCCATGAAGGATAGCTCCGAAATCGCCAAACTTTCGGTGTAAGACATACCCCTCGTCTTGGAGGTTATGGGGTTGTTCCTTATGAACGCAGACCCGGATTTGGATTCTTGAGCGAGGGTTTCTATTGCCTCTATTATCTGATTGTCAGAAGCACCTGCTGGCAAAGAAAGATTAGCCGCCAACTTCGCCTTACGGTCTGCTCTCAGCGCCCCGAGTACTCCCGGCAGGTCCGCCCCTGAACCTATTAATCCTCCTACCACCGCTTCTATGGCCTCAGCGGATTGGGCGTCCACGGACCTGTTAGTTTGAGCTATGAGGTCGTATTGGGTGTCTACCGTCAGGCCCCTCCCATAAGCCAGGGCCCCGTATACTTCATACCCCCGGTTGTCCGAAACGGGGAGTACTATGGTGGGTACCCCCGCCTGTTTCTCCACTGAAGAGTTGGCGGTTATAAGACCAGATTCCACCTCTTCGTAAGCGTCGAGAACCGAGAGCATTTCGTTTCGGGCCTTCAAGTAATTCGCGAATTCGTTTTCTCTTCCTTCTTTCACAAGTCTGTCTTTTAGGTTTGTTTGGCAGGCGTCCATGTAAATCGCAAGAATTCTGGCCGCGTCGCCAACCATAACGTCGAGGGCTCTTGAGTCTGACTTGTTGTTGGTGTTGGAATACCTCGTCTCCAGGACTGTTCCACTATCTGGGTTTCTGCCGCCATACTTGGGGGTGGGGTCGACGTAAACGTCGATCTGTTCGAAGTCGTCTATATTGGAGGAGTTAGTTTCCGAAGTTTCCGAAAATCCAAAGGGGTCCTCAGGACCGGGTTCCGTGCTCATACCCCCATCTGATGCCCCGAAAGGATCTGACTCTCTCGGTCTCTCAACCCACTCTTTCTTCCAGTAACCGGGATTAAAAGCCTTGGAAAGGGCATTGGAAAGGGTAGAAGCGTCTGTGCTCTCGGTGGTAACACTGAACGCCCCCACAGCAGTCTGGAAACTTTGTATAGAAGCGTACACTCCCTCATAACCGTTTTCTCCAGTTCCCAACCTATTCGTGGCAGTCTCGTCCGCTGGTATTCCACTGGCGTACACCAGAAGGACTCTTTTCACGGCTTCCTCGTAGGCATCCACATCTACGAGGAACGCGGATTCCTGACTCCCACCGGGGGTGGTCAGGATTACGTTCTGTATGTACCGCACCACCTGAAAGGTAGTGAACCTTATCTGGTCGGTGGTCGTATCCCTGTAGTCTGCCGTGTCCTGCCCCGTGAATCCGTAAACCCTAAATGCTCTTTGTGGAGAACCGCTCTTGACTTCCACTTCTCCATTAGGGCTTTCTCTCAAAACAGTCATTTCCCCTCCCGGAGGGGGGCCTATGGTTTCGAAACTGAGTCCCGACTCTGGGTTATAAGTTATTTCTGACGGAGATTGGTCGGATTCTTGGGGGGCGGAGGAGGAATAATACCTGTACTTTCCGGTCACCGCTGGGAACCCGTACATAGTTTTGAGGGACCTCTGGATGGCGAGCCAATTCTTGGTGGAATCTTCTCCTATGGCCCCCTGGTACCTCACCAAAACCCTTATTAGTATGTTGGATACTTCTTGGTTACCCACCTGACCTATTAGTGACTCGTAATTTGACTTACTGGGGTTCTGGGAATACTCCTGTAGAAAGGTGTAAGCCCCCTCCCAGGTGGACCTAAAGCTACTCTTGGAGAACTCCTGGTAAGAGTCCTCCCCTATGGCCAACTTATAGACTTCTGGGTTGTCGCTGTCCTGACGAAGTATTCCTTGTGAAAGAGCAAAATCGAAAACATTGTCGGGCTGAGAGAAAATCAGCTCTCCCCCTCCTACCGTTGACAAGTTTACAGCATTGGGGTCAAGGGCCATGACGCAGTTGGGAAATCCCATTATACGAGGAGGACCGGAATCCTCTTTGTCGTTCCCCTCCACATTTTTGGGGTACACGTATAGGGGCATAGGGGCGTATTCTCCGCCTCCTGCCAATTTCACGTCGTCCAGCTTTGGAAAGGAGCCGTCTGTTTCTTTTTTGCCTGGGGGAAGAAATTTAGACCTTTTGGCTATGCAGGTGAGAGTAGTCGTGCACTCTGATCCTGGAGAAAACGAGTGGGATATGTTTCTTATGTAGAAATAACAGTCCAAAGACCTAACGTATACCGGATAACCCGGCCTCAACTCAGGTCTGATGGGGATAGTAATGGTGGCAGACTTAGACTGTGCGTTAGCAATATCAAGCCTGGATATGTAGCTGGCATAAAGCTGGGAGGCGTTGTTCAGATAGTGAGACTCGAAGGAGGTTTCTTTCCATCCGTATTTCGCTACCAGCCTCCAGTCGATGTACATCGACTGTTTGGTCCCAAACTCTCCTGATAGCACTCCAGTCGTGTTCCCAAACAGCCCCCCGGTAGCTTTCACATATGTGGCTTCCGGCTCTGTTTCTTCCTCGGATATAGAAATCAGGTCCCGGTCCTCTATCACGTAGACAGGGTCGTCGCTGGTGTCTAAATTGTAGAAGGGGGGCTTAAAAACTATGTCCCCGTCTACGTCCTGGTAAAATTCGAACCCCGTTATACCGGTTACCGCTTCGGCTATTTCCAGTTTCGACATATACTCGGATTCGAAGAAATTGACGCTGGCTATGTTCCCCATATCAAAGGTGAAAGCCTGCATCTTTATAATATCGAGCTTATACCCTGCGCCGTCCATGAAAGCGGCTGTTGTCTCGGACGCCCTGTACCCCAGGGCCTTTTCCGTAGCCTGCCTCCCCTCTGTCATGTTGAAGTCGTTGGTGGTTCCGTCAGGAAGGGTGTTATAAGATAGTATGAACTTTCGATCAGAAGACCTTGACCCAAACATACCAAGATACGACTGCTCCAATTGGTTGAACAGGCTACCATCAAAGCCGTACATCCTGAGTCCCAAAGAGGAATTTCTCCACCTCTTCTCCCACCATTCCGCTGCATGGGCGTACATCGACTGGTCAGAACCTTCAGACTGGGCGTCCACAGTGGTCCTCTGGTTCACGCTCCAACCGACGTTATACGCTGCTCCGAACCCTGTTCTCATGAGGGTGTAAATTATGGAATAAGGGCTGTTCCCGGTAAAGGTATGTCCAGTCAGGTTTGGCCCAACTCCTGAACCTTCGGGTCTTGGGCCATAGACTGCGCCATTGGTTGAGACATACTGGTTGGACCAGAAGTGCAACATGTTCGCACAACTTAGGGAAATGCTGTAGAACCCACCAGAGAACTCGTGGGAGACAGAAGTTACCACCCCTCTGAAGGTTTGGTAGTAGGGATAAACTGGGGTGTTGTCCTCCCCATCTTCACCTTCTTGCCCCAATAGGGCATACCCCTCCATAGGAAAGTAGCCTCTCACGAATATGGTAACTTCAAGCCCTGGCTTGAAGACATAGTTACCATCGTGGGAAAAAACTTCGGACACCGATTTGGGAATACTGAGACTTATGCTTGCCCCCGCACTCGGTTCCACCCCTGCGTCACAACTAACAGAAGTTACGTACTGGTTGAAGTCCAGTTTCTTGTTGCAAGACGGGCAAGTTACAAATTCAGGGTGCCCATTTATGTAGACTATGGTGTCGGGGGTATGTCGGACCAGAGTCTTGTTGATTTGCCAACTACCGACGTATGGTCTGTTCTTTATGCTCATGTTTCACTATACCAACCCGGTGGGTACAAGAGCTTGGAGGGGAGTCTCGGCATATTGCTGAGTTCCCGTTACGTTTATCCCAAAGACTTCGCCGGTTGCCCCTATCGAGCTTTGCTGGGGAGTCCTGGATATCTCTCTGGCCGCTTCTTCCAGTGTGATGGAACCCGATGAAACAGACGGACTGTTTTCCGGCAGTACCACGACCGGGGACTCCGCGTGGTCGTACATCTTATCCACTTTGAATTCCATATCCCACTGTATCCTGTGGGGGCTATCAGCTGCGTACCCATAACTGAAGCTCTCTATGTGCCCCACATAGGTCATCTGGTCGTAGTCTATGGCTATAGCCCCCACCGCCAACTGAGCCGCGCTACCCCCTATTGAGTCGTATATGTACCCGGAATTTCTGTATATCTGATACAGAGACACAAAGTTCTGGAATGCAGCTGAATCTCTCTTGCTGGCAAACTGAACCCCGTTGGGGCTGTTGGTCTGAGGAGAGAAACTCTGGACGGAGTTGGACCCCGCTACGAATGCTCCTGTGGTTCCGCTGAAGGATATGGAGACTTGTTCTTCACCCCAACGCTGGAACACATAACCCTTCCTCGTCAGATCCGAGAAATTTTGGATCGAAGCGTAAGTTACTGCCATTTCAGTCGGGTTTACCAGAAGGGTAAGAGGGGGTATGGTAAGGGCTCTCTCGACCTGGTACTTTATATCCGCCAGGGTAGTGGCGTCCACAACGACGGCCCTCTCGGTCAGGGAGGAATTTCCTGTCAAGAATTGCCCTGCGCTGTAAGCAGACCGAACTTCCACGAGCTGGTTCTCTCCCCCGCTTACGGAGGGTAGTCCGAATGCCGCCCTGGCTTGGTTGGCCATAGAGTTGTTTTCTTCTGCGGATTGAGCAGCCCTACCAATCAAGTTTACGTCCACTCCTGTGGACTCTCCCAGCATTTCTGGGAGAACGACCCTTATGGTGAACGGAGACAGTAGCCTTGGGAGCTTACGGGTCCCGTCTACGGGCTTGCCGGTTTGCTGCTCATAAGTGTACTCGTATCCTGGGGAAGCGAATAGTCCGTCATACAAACTTGCTATATCGGCCATCTTATATCCCCAGGAAACTCGTGGATTCTGAGTCCAATGATGTTCTCCAAACCTGGACTTCTTCGCTCACTTCGAACCCAGCACTAAGGGAGAATTGGTAGGGTTTGTCGGTTGACTCTGTCACTGAGAAGTTGGTGAACCAACCAAAATAAACCCCTCCATCGAATGACACTTTAATCTTCCCGGTGAGAGCCACCTGCCCATCTGTGCTGTAAACGCTACCATTATTATGGAACAAAGCCAGAATATCAAGGTAGGATTCGTAGGACAGGGTTTCTCTACGGGTGCCCCCCGTAAGTTCGGGGGAAGTGTTGTTAGCCAAACCGGAGTACAGTCTCATAAACCCTCCGGTGGCCATAGTGAAACTCATGGTGTGGGTTCCTTCTCCCCAATGTTGTTCCACGAACCCGCCCTTAGTCTGTATGCGAGTTATATTCTTGGAATAACTCATTTCCATGCTCTCCGGATTGACCTTCAGAACGAGCTTCAGGTCATCCGGGAGTATTGTCTCTCCTGAGGGGTCCACTATGTCGAATACAACAGGTCGTACTCCTCTACCGCTGAATTCGTCGTTCGCCCCGGCTGGGAATGCTCCGCTGAAAACAGGCATTAGGCCATACCTCTGGCCCTGGCGAACTGCCTGAGCACCCGCATAAGCTCAGCGGGGTTACCGCCGTTTACGTTCACCACCATGGTGTTACCCCCTCTTGAGCTTGCCATTCCGTCGTTGACCATTGGCTTTGTCATGGCGAACCGGTCGTTGGGGTCTATGTCTATGATCTGACCCTTGTGGTAGATGTAGTCTTGCAGACCGTATTTTCTCCTGTTGGCCTGCAGATACTGAGCCGCCATCGTGACTTCTGGTGGAACCCCATCACCCGAGGGTGCTGTGAAGTTGCCCTCTTTTATCTGCTTGAAGATATCCTCTTCTGAGATCTTCATATGTGAAGAAAGAGCTGAAAGGGCTTCTCGACCAGCCTGACCTTCCAGAGACCTCTGGAGCCTCTTTATGGAAGTGTCCACATCTGTGATTTTCTTGTTGGCCTCCTGTGCCAATTTGGTCTGGTCACCAAGCTGTACGAGGGAGAGGTTTTGGTCTTCTGCCAAATTCGCAAGGGCTTCGTTGTCGGTGTACAACTCAGGAAGAACTTTGTATCCGGTCAGCATGTTGTATCCCCCGCTGTCACCCGTCTCATCTGAAACTGACTCGTACTGCGCGTCAGCGTACTGAGCAGCCTGACCTCTTCCTATGAGCCCCATCCCTGTCACCTTTGTCCCGTAGACTCTTGACAGGGCCTTTCCCCCCTCCTGTGTCATTTTGCCTTCCATGGTCAGCTGAGACCTTTGGAGAGCCTCTATAGCAGTCTGCACGTCGGCCTTTCTTTGCCTCAGTGCAACGGCTTCGTCACCTTCCATGTTTGCACCAGACTTCCTCATAGACTCCAGTTGGCTGTTTACTCCTTCTTCTTCTATGGAAAGCAAAGATATCTGTTGGGATGCCCTGGACTTCCTTTGTGCCCTTCTGGTTTCTTCGTTGTTGTTGCCCCAGTCCAGGATTTTGGCCACCGCTTCCAGGAATCCGTTCATGGATTCCAAAACGGAAGTTATTCTTCCCTTGATGGAGACAGATATACTGGTGGTTTCTTTAAGCTGTGCCCTCGCCAGCTTCTCCATTTCGGACATACCAGCTTCTTGGGCCTGTATGAGTGCTGCTCGGTCTTCATCCGTCAGCATATCTCCCTCAGATATAGCAAAGGCTATGTCTCTGAGAGTCGCCTTACCTCCAGCCCCTGTTCCTTTCCCTTCCTGCTCAAGCTGGGCACCGAGTCTGTTGGATATCTCCTGGTAAGCCTCAAACATACCGCCCGATATTCCGGTGATCTCTTCGAATGCGCCTCTGTCCAGGTTCTCCATGCTCCCTATATCTTTGTCCCCAAGGACTGCAAAAGCACTTGCCATGTTCATAGCCATTTCACCCTGAGCATCAAGGTTCGCCATGGCTGCAGCCCGCTGTCCAAGCGTGGAGCCTTTTCTGGCTCCCCTTGTCGTTTCAGCGAAGGCCCCGGCTCTAGTACCCAACGCCCCACCAAGCTCGTTCTGGAGGGCTCCGAGGGCCGTCCCTGTGAGCTTCCCCATGGCGGCGGAGTCCAGCTGCAGCTTTCCGTCTTTCATGGACCCCAGGCCCCTGCTCACTATTACGAATGCCTTCCCGGCTTCTTGTATAGATTCTGCGAGTTCCTCGCCCTGAGTCTCTGCTTGTCTTGCGAGAATTCCCCTTCCGGCGCTACCGGAAGTTATGACAGTTTTCATCCTGTCTACGAAGCCCATTTCCTTGAACTTCCCAGTGTAAGAAGACACCTCTTTTGCCATATCCTCGCCAAGTATCTCTGTCATGGCGAGGAGCATTTCAACGGAGTCCTCCAACCTGAAATTCATCCGGGCCATACCGGAGGTTATTTCATTGATGGCATTGTAGAAGTCAGACGCGGCCATACCGCTGAGTTTGGCTCCCGAGTACATAGTAACGAACGCGTCGTTAATGGACTGGAGTCCGTACCCCATATCCTTGATCATGAAGTTTATAGAGGACCCCACCGCGTCCACCGACTGACCAAATACTTGCATCTGGGTTATGGTGGTGGCGGCTATATTACCATAAGCTTCTTGAGCGTCTCCGAGGGTGCCGAACGAAGCCCGCATCTGGTTGAAGGTCACCCCCGCCTTGTTCAGCCCGTTAAGGACGTCCACCACCTCGTCAGCGGCTATCCGGAAAGAACCGGTGACGTTTATGGCAGCTTTTCTAACGTCGCCCAAATCAGAGGCCAACCCCTCGCTGGCTACCCCCATCATATCCAGTCCGCTGGATCCGTCAAGGATGGCTTTGTTGAAGTCTTTGGTTTGGCCGTATGCCGCACCAAATACCGCAACTATGGCGGCTATACTGGCCGCTGCACCAGCCAGAAGAGCCGCGCTCCCAGCGATGGCGGTCATAGCCGACCCTACGGCCCCCATCGCTCCACCCTGAGCGGCCATCTTACCACCCATAGCAGCCATGGAGGGGAGGGCGCTTTGAATCCCACTTCCCACAGCTGTTACCAGGGAAGAGGGGTCCATATTGTCGAGGGTTAGACCAGAAGACACCGCAGAAGCGAAGTTTTCACCTGCGTCTCCTGCCCTTTGGGAGAAAGACCTGCCTGCCTGCTCCTCATACTTTTTGAGCATGGAGAAATACTCTTCATTGGCGTTTTCACGCCTGCGAATATTTCTATCCAGAGCGGCCTGCCTCTGAGCTATGTCCCTTTCTACTGCGTCTCTTTCAATTCTAAGCCGCTTCTTGGTGGCTACGTCTGAAGCGAGACTCATCTTCTTTTTGAAAGACTGGTAAAGTCTGGCCCGCTTTTCTATAGCGGCCATATCTCGCTGGTACTGCTTTTTAAAAGCCCTAGTTTGCCTGGCGAGTCCCGCGTTGGCCCCTTTCAAGTAGGCTTCAGAAAAGGCTGTGTTGAGTGAACCCTGTACCTTTTGCAGAGAAGAACCTGTAAGGGCGTTATTAACTCCCGCTGAAACGCTGCCAGATATAACGTTTGTCAGGTCAGATTGGCCAGTGATAGCGCCAATGGACAAGTCAAACGCTATATTTGTTCTAACTGTCATCAGTGGCCTCCGATTTTATACCCTTATAGGAATTCTATTTCATGGTAGGGTTTCGTTTCTTAAGCCTATCCTGAAGAGAAGACTTTTCATTGGAGGGAGTCGCCTCTTCTGGTATACCCTTCAGTCCGATCCATCCTATTCTCACTTCTGTGTCCAGGTAATCCCTAAACCTGCGGTCTACCTCAGATGTAGACTGAACCGAAGTTGGGTTGTTTGACTTTCTTATGCCGAGTTCTTCCATCTGCTCTGGGGTATAAGCTTTGATGGATCCACTTTCGTCTTGGGACGATTCCAAAGAACGGTTCCTGGCTTCCTCCCTGGCTCTTCTGGAATTTTCCATATGTTGTTTTGCTCTTGCCTTGTAGTCTTCGACCAGTATGTCGTGTAGGTCTTTTTCCCCACTCATGGCTCGCGCCATTTCCGCTTCCAGACTTTCCAGACTTTGGGGTGAAATGGTAGGCACCATGACCTTCTCCCCGCCTATCTCTATGTACTCTGGTTCCGGGGGAGTTACCTCTCCGAACAAAACTTCGTTGACAACCCTTTCTATGGTTCTCTGAGCGGCCAACTTCCTGGACTTCACGTACTTTTCTTCCGATTGGGCAAGGGATTTGGCGGCTTTTCCCGACATAGCCCCCACTATGGCCCTGGTGTGGGTCCAATTTCTCATATCTTCGTCCAGTTGATCCTCTATCCTGTTTATAGAGGACCAAACCTGGCCAACATAAGTTTTACCTCTCGGCCTGGTTCCTATTCTCCAGTTGTACCTGGAGTAGGGCTCATGACAGTAAGCTTCTACCAGTTTGTAACATCTGTCCATTCTCTTCTTGAGGCCAAAGCATACTGAACACAGGACGTCCAACTCTACGTTTATTAGGCTCTCTACCCACACTTTGGAGACATACCAAGGTCCGTTTGTTCCCCTTTCTATTATAAATCCGTCTACACTGTGGAGATAAGTAGAAACCAACCAAATCTTCCACGATTTGGAACCTTCTTCTACTCTTCCCACAAGCTCTTCTTGAGACTCCTTGTCAGGAGTTCTAAAGCCGAGGGTTACACCCTTCCACTGAGCACTGAAACTTATGAATCCTTTGTAAATTACGGACTCAAGGTCCTTGTATATGAACCTTCTTCTTTCAGCTTCAGCTAAGTTGTGCTCCTCTTGAGCCCGGTCTATTGCTTCACCGGACCCCATGCTTTATCTCGGCTTGAAGTTAGGATTTTCTGTTCCTGAGTTGGGGTCCGGTGTGTTCTTGCTTGAACCCTTTCCAGAACCCTTGGACTTACTCTTCTTACCTCTTGGGGACATTTCCACCGAGGGGAGCCTATAGGCATCTACGCCCTCTACCTGTCCTACTTTCTTTGCCTGGGACATTAGGTCCTTCCCGCTCAGAGCTGCTCGTCTAGCCTCGCTGAGTCGGTCGGCTTCAGCAGCCAGATCTGGCACCTCAGCGTCTTCCACTTCTTCCACCGTTGGGTCAAAGAACGAACCAACAGGCTGAGAACCCGAGGGGGGAGGGGAAGATTCTGGTATAACAGACTGCCTCTTCACCTGTTCTGAAGCTTTCTGTACCTGCTTCTTCATTATCTCACCTGCCTGCACCAGGTTTTGTACCTGGTTGGAGGTGATTCCTGGGTCCCCAGAAGCTCTGGTGCTTCTCTCCCTTTTCAGTTCTTCAAGCCTGGCCCCCATCCTCTCTATTTCGGCGTCCAAGTCAGAATTTGACTTCTCTACCATCTTTTCTGCCTTGTCGGCTATCTTCTTCACCATATCCCCATATTTGGAGAAACAAACAGTGAGCATGGCCCTGGACCAATTTTCCACCATCTGCCGCATGGCTATAGCCTTGGGAACCCTGACTTTGGTTCCATTCTCCAATATTTCTCCGGTTTCTATGGTCTTTATGCCCCTCAGGCTGAGGCCGTTGACCTCTACCACAGAGTGAGCTATGACTTCTATCCGGAATCTATCGAAATAGTCCAAAGCCGCTGCTCTGGACATTTGGTCATCGTTGGTAAGACCCTCCGCCTGCTGAACTTTATCCAGTATGGACGCCGAGTACCTCTGAACCGCCACCTCTTCCATGGGTAGAAGCGGCCTCATACACACAGTGTTGCCCTCAACCTCAAATTGTGTTTCGGACTTGCCTATCTCCAGGAGGGGAGCCATGGCTTGTTTGAGAGAATTAATGTCCATTTTTTACTCCGCTAAAATACACGTTACCCTCCTGACCCGTGTGCGGGACCAGGAGGGTAATGAGAAGTCGAGGGTGGAACGCCGGATCAGCCTTTTCCGACACGCTCTCTTATCTGCTGCCAGACCCCCACAGGAAATTAGTGGGTGATTCTCCAGGTGATGCTCAACCTGGCGGTGTTGGGCTTGGATATCACCGAGAACGTGAGGTAGTTGAACAGGATATCGTAGAGGGTCAGGTCAACCGTAACGTCCCTGGCGGGGAAAGCGTCTGGGTTGGGGTTGGTGACAGCTGGGTTGTCACTTATGGTGGACAATAGCCCCATTTCGTTGAGTGGGCCCACTGCCTCGCTTTCGTCGAAAGTACAGGTGTAGTCCACTATGTTGGTGGGTATAGCAACTGCCGCCCCACTCGCGTCTCTGAAAGTTGTGCTGGTGAAGCCTTTCCTGGCTATCTCCGCATTCAGCTTTCGCTGTCTGTTGTCGGGTGCGTTGGGGCTCAGAAGAGCACCAGTGGCTCCCGTTCCAACAGCAAGCATGCTTACTCCGTTGGAACGGGAGCTTGGGTCCCTCAAAAGCAAAGCAGCCAATATGCTCGCGTCAAGGGTTATGACGTTGAGCAGATGTTCCTCGTGGATCACTTCCCCAGTTCCGGAGTCGACCATCTTCAGAAATACCTCTCCCTTCACTTCCGCCATTTTGGAGGAGTGGGGGAGGTGTATTCCCATATTGGGTTTGTCGCCCAAGCTGTTGAATTGATCACGATTCATGGCTTACCTCAATTAAGCTGCTGGCTCTTCCGACTTCTTGGGGGCCAGAACGTGCTTGAGCATCATTTCCCACCCTCCGATAGCCGCAACTCCAGCCAGAAGTCCCTGTGACAGGGCTTCAAGTAGGGGGATTCCAGCCAGAAGTGCAGCGCTGACGGCTGCTCCTACTGCCAGACCGGAGGTGACCCACGGGACAGCCTTGCCGCCCACTTTGTCTTTCAGCCCGAACTTGTTGGCGAAGGCCACCAGAAGACTGAGCAGTATGCCCGCGAGGAGCGCCCAATTCTTATCCTGAATTGCCTGAGCTATCAGGGAAGCGGAGTCAGCCACAGCTTCCGAGTCTTCGGAAACTTCATCTGCCTTTATCTCCTCTTCGGCGGGTGCCTCAGCGGATTCTTCTGCCGCTTCTGCTTCTTCAGCAGGAGCGGCTTCTTCAGCATTTGCCTCAGCGGGTGCCTCAGCAGTGGCCTCCTCAGCAGGAGCAGGTGTTCCTGGGTCTTCCTGAGAGTAGGCTGGGGTGGCTACAAAAAGTAGTATACAAGCAAGGATTTTCATGTTAGTTCCTCCTTGATTGTACGACTTATAGGAAGTCTAACGCCTCAGAGGCGTCTTTTGACTTCCTTAACCACCGTGGGGAGTTCTATACTCAGGAAAGCTTTAGTCATGGTGGGGTTGCCCTTGCACGAGGCCAATATCACCTTCACCCTTGTTCTCCAGGCGGCGGAATAGTCATAATCCACTTCTGGATACACGACCTTCAGCACTTCTGCCTTGTACCGGCGAATTTCGGAGTCCTTGAAGGTCTCCTTCTTCTTGGGCTGTTCGACTTCTGGCTCCAGAATTATGTCTTCCACCCTCCCGGCTACCCCGACATTTGGGAGCACGTCTTCCAGTGATTCCCCCACGGTGGTTTCTTCCACATCGCCGGTTGCCACTCTCTCGACTTCAAGGGAGGACTTCTCTATATCCTTCACCACTGCCTTGTCGTTCACTCCTACCTGGACCCGTTCGGCCTTCGCAGACGTCTTTATCCGTGCCACGACCCTTTCGTCCTGTTGTCCTATCTCTGTTGCCACTTCTCTATGGATAGGGCGGACTTCTGAGTCCTCTTCCTTTATGGTCTTGTACTTTTTCTCTGCGGATGGAGCAGGGGTGTGTTCAGGGGCAAGGGGTTTTCCGTCATCAGGGACCAACCACCCGGCTTTGATCGCACCGTTGAAGGCTGGGACTTTCAGCTCTCTGTCGTCAACCTTCACCATCAGACCGTCGCTCTCTACGGTCTGACCTCTCTTGAGGGAAACCCCTGAGGTTCCAAGATGGATGACTGGCGATTTCACCACGTAAGTTCTAAAAGTTCCCACAGTTTTCCCCTAAGGTACAAGTATTCTTTGGTCAGTATTGAAGAAGATTTGGGAGGGAGATACGGACTCCCCGACTCTCAAAACCATACCCGTCGCTGGCGGGGTTTGTGTTACTTCCCCCAAAGTGGGGGACAAAAACACGGGGTCTCCGGGGGTCAGGCTACCTCCTCCTTCCACTATTGGCTCTACCATGGAACCTCTGACGGTTATAACCGGGACTGGATCTCCGTCAGCCACTGATATCTTCGCAAAGCCCTGGAATTCCCCAGCGTTAGACGCGGACCCACATTCGGTTAGCTTTTGGTTCCCGCTTATGGACACCAAAGCCACGGCTGCACCGGCCCTTATAGCCCCGTCTGCGGTAGCACCAGGTATTATTAGGGCTCCGTAAGACTCCGTCATCAACCTTCTACGCCCTATAGGCATCAGTTGTCCCCTTCCAGTTCTGGCATGAGGTATATTCTGCCTACGTTGGGGGTGTCGTGGAGTGTAAGGGACTGCTGCAACCTTTCCAAAACCACCGGGAGAAAGTTGGGGTGAACCCTTATCCGGGAGACCACCACAGCACTATTGTCCTGCTCCGAGTAAACACAGAAGTCCAGTATAGCGTCAGGACCGTCCACCATAATCCTAAAGGCGTTGGCGTACTCACCATAAAGGTTAGTTCCTGAGTCTACACCGCACTCTACATTCTTTGACTTCATTCTTCGAACCACTGGATGATGGTGTCTATGGCGTAACAGAATGCCGATGAAGCGAACGCAAAGGGTACGAGGTCGGCTACCATTACCCAGATGCCGTATTCTGAAGAAATAAGGAAGTGGGGCAACGCCCCTACACACCACACTACCCACCCACAGTGGAATCCGGTGCAATAGGCACATCTGAACATGCGTTCGAAGAAGGTGCCTTCTTCGTTCGCGAATAGGGGGATTCTCTTCAAGAGGTCAGTGAAGAACTTTGCTTTGTCATTCATGAGGGCAAAACAAAGCCCATAAGCTGCCATCAGAAACACTACAGTGTTCATTGTTTATCCTTCTTCTTTGGTACCGAACAAGCTGGAAACGAATCCCTTTTTCGAGGGAGATTTCTTGCTTGAGGTTTTAGGGACCCTGCTTGAGGTTTTAGAAGTTCTGCTTGAAGACTTTCTGGATTTTCTACTTGAAGACTTGTTCGTCTGTGTTGGCTTTTCTTCCTCAGCGTCAACAGGCGACTCTGCCTCGTCGTCGTACTTTATCCTGCAGCAAGAAGTCTTAGCCGCCACCTGCAGGAAGTTGACGTCGCCAGGCTTCTTGAAGTCCTTGTCTATGGAATCGGGTATGCCGTCTTCGTCGCAATCCATACCCAGGTCCAGAGCGTACTGCTGGTTCAGTGCCTGGACTATTAGGTTTCTCTCCGCCACAAGATCTTCACCTGGGTCCACACCGTCAGCGTACATCCTCTCGACGTGCATGAGTCGAAGAATGGCGTCTCCGATTCCCATGGAAATTCTTTTTTCTTTGCTCATTCCGGTCTCCTGGACCCACGTCCTTATAAAGAGTTTACCCGTCAGTCATTTATCCCCAAATACTAACCACCCCCCTTGGCCACGGGGGCCAAGGGGGGTGGAGG
>Ga0163109_10001698_pt1 | contig 17373 bp, 14 predicted proteins | sample CRUFie1St13metaG_FD_108704 | JGI IMG/M metagenome (GOLD analysis project Ga0163109, IMG submission 108704) | Marine microbial communities from the Costa Rica Dome - CRUD Field 142mm St13 metaG | ecosystem: Environmental > Aquatic > Marine > Oceanic > Photic zone | place: Costa Rica: the Eastern... | reverse complement strand
GTTTAACTCAACATTAACTGGAAAACCCTTAAAAGTTTTGAAGTCTCTTTCTGAGGTTAATTCATCACTGACCCCTTGACTACTAATTTCTAAGACATATGAACAATTTAAAAGATTTGAATTTTCTATTTCTTCAGATGCTGGGCCATTAAATTGAGCACAATCATCAAGGGAAATATCCTCACCATTAGTTTTTTTTATAGTGATTTCTATTACCATTGGATTTTGATTGGTTTTAATATTTAAACTGAATATCTCGAAATCCAATACATTGGCAACTTTTTTTAAAAGGGTTTCTAGTTTACTTTTGTTTTCCTTATTCAAATTTATTGGAATTATTGCCTTAAAACAATTTTCACATAAAAAAAAAGTTTTTTCAAAAATTTGTATTTTATGGATGTAAACAAAAAAACAACAATAATAAATTTATTCAATTAGATTTATCTGATAAACGAAATATTGTTAAATAAATGATGATCCTCAAGGTTAAATTTATTAATTTAATCAAAATTTTCATTATCGTTTGTTTTTGCATAGTTAATATCTCTCAAAAAACTGAAGTTTTAGCTCTAACTTCTTCACAAACCCACAATTTTGTATCATCTGCCGTGAAAAGTGTTGGCCCTGCAGTTGTAAAAATTGATACTGAGCGATTGGTAGAGAGGCAACAATTTGATCCAACTTTGCTTGATCCTTTATTAAGGGATTTACTTGGGGAGCAAGGCATTAAACCTGAGAGAGAAAGAGGTCAAGGCTCTGGAGTAATTATTAATGAAAATGGTTTGGTTCTCACGAATGCTCATGTAGTAGAAAGAGTTGATGATGTTTCAGTAACTTTGGCAGATGGAACTATTTGTAATGGACAAGTTTTGGGAACAGATGCAATAACTGATCTGGCTTTAGTAAAAATTGAAGAATCTACGGATTCTAATTTTGCTCCACTCGGAAATTCTGAAGATCTTGAAGTTGGAGACTGGGCTATAGCTTTAGGAACTCCCTATGGTCTAGAAAAAACCGTTACCTTAGGAATTGTAAGTAGCTTACATAGGGATATTAATAGTCTTGGATTTTCTGATAAAAGGCTTGATCTTATACAGACTGATGCGGCAATAAATCCAGGAAATTCTGGAGGACCACTTATTAATTCCAATGGAGAGGTAATAGGCATAAATACGTTAGTAAGAAGTGGTCCTGGAGCTGGTCTAGGTTTTGCAATACCGATCAATTTAGCTAAAAGTGTTTCTGATCAACTTCTTAAAAGTGGTGAAGTAATTCATCCATATTTAGGTGTTCAATTAATTTCTTTGAATCCTAGAATTGCTAAAGAACATAATCAAGACCCCAATTCATTAGTTCAATTACCTGAAAGAAATGGAGCTCTAATTCAATCAGTCATTCCTAATAGTCCTGCTGAAAAAGCTGGTTTGAGAAGAGGTGATTTAGTAATAGCAGCCGAAAATATTACTATAGAAGAACCAAAAGCTTTATTAGATGAAGTTGAGAAGGCTCAGATAGGTAAAGTATTCCTCTTGAATGTTTTAAGAGACAATAAAGAGATACAGATTAATATCAAACCAGAACCTCTTCCAGGTTTGACATAAATCTCTCATTGAAATTTAATAATCTATAAACTTAGAAAAAAAAGATTTTGGATTCACAAACTCAAATGAAACAAATAGTTGCTGATGCAGCAATTAAGGAAGTAAAGAGTAACATGGTTCTCGGATTAGGATCTGGATCTACAGCAGCGCTTATGATAAAAAGCCTAGCCGATCAAATTCGTTCTGGAAAACTGCAGAATATAAGAGGGGTTGCAACTTCCTTTCAATCAGAAGTTTTAGCGCTTGAACTCGATATCCCCCTTGTAGATTTAGCTTCTGTTTCTCAAATAGATTTAGCTATTGATGGAGCAGATGAAGTTGATCCGGGATTTCAATTAATAAAAGGAGGAGGTGCATGCCATGTAAGAGAAAAGTTAGTAGCATCTAAAGCAAATCAATTGTTAATTGTTGTTGACGAAACCAAACTAGTACAAAATTTAAATCATTCTTTTCCTTTACCTGTTGAGGTCCTTCCAAATGCTTGGAAGCAAGTACAGGAGGTTATTGAAGAAATGAATGGCAGCTCTACTTTAAGAATGGCTACTAAAAAAGCTGGTCCAGTTGTTACTGACCAGGGCAATCTAGTTCTAGATGTATTGTTTAATGATGGTATTAAGAACCCAAGAGAAACTGAAATTAGTCTCAATAATATTCCAGGAGTATTAGAGAATGGATTATTCGTTGATCTTACAGACAAAGTATTAGTTGGTAAAATTGAAGATAACATTCCAGTTGTCTACTCTCCCTCAAAAGTTGGCTAATCTTCAAACCTTATTTGTACTGAGTTGGCATGACTATGTAAACCTTCGCTTTTTGCAAGATTAATAATATCAAGACTGTTAACTTTTAGACTTTCTTCGTTAAACTCTATTATCGAAGTGTTTTTCATAAAAGTTTCAACTCCTAAAGAACCGCTAAATCTAGAATTACCAGATGTTGGTAATGTATGATTCGGTCCAGCTAGATAATCTCCCACAGCTTCCGGGGTCCATTTTCCTAAAAATATTGCTCCAGCATTCTCTATACCTTCAAGTATCTTTTTTGAATCTAAAGCTAAAATTTCTAAGTGTTCTGGAGCAAAGTTATTACTTAGTTCAATACATGATTTATAATTTTCGCAAATAACAATTAATCCCCAATTTTTTATTGATTGCATGCAAATTTCTTTTCTTGGATGATCATCTATTTTTTTATAAAGTTCCTCTAAAACTTCGTTTGCCTGTTTCTTTGATGTAGTAAGAAGTATTGAAGAAGCCAAAGGATCATGCTCTGCTTGTGCTAATAGATCAGATGCTATATGAGAACTTTGAGCTGTTTCATCTGCGATAATTAGAATCTCACTTGGACCAGCTAAAGAATCTATCCCCGTGGAGCCATAAATTAATTTTTTAGCAGTAGTCACATAAATGTTCCCTGGACCTGTAATAACATCAACTTTACTAATTTTATTTGTGCCAAAAGCTAAAGCCCCAACTGCTTGAGCACCCCCAATTCTAAAAACTTGATTGACCCCTGATAAGTGAGCTGCAGCTAAAACAGTTTTGTTTATTTTCCCTTCTTTATTTCCAGGAGATACCATTAAGATTTTTTTTACTCCCGCTACTTTTGCAGGTATTGCATTCATTAACACAGTACTTGGATAAGCAGCTCTACCTCCAGGGATATAAATTCCTGCCTTTCTGACTGGTCTCCATATTCTTTGTACTTTATCTCCATGTTTCCCTTCTATCGTGAAAGATGATGGAATTTCCTTTTCATGGAATTTTTTAATTCTTCTATGCGCTAACTCCAGTGAACGCTTTAGATTGCTGTCAGTTTCATCCCATGCATCCTTTAATTCCTTCGAACTAACTTGCATAGGGTTAGGGTTAAACCCATCAAATTTTTTGGTAAATTTTTCAACTGCTATATCTCCATAATTTTTTACCTCCTTGAGAATTTCTTCGACAATTACATTTATCTTGTTATTATTTTCTGAATTTGTTCGAGTAGAAATCCTTTTTAATTCTTGGAAAGCTTGTTTTTTATTATTTATAATCTTCATGTTATTGATTTTTCAAATTGAAAGTCTCGAGACCAAATTTATCACCTTATTAAATTATATATGATTGATTAGTAGTCGATCTATTTGTTATGATGAATATCTTCTTATTAAATACTCTCTGTGGCCAATAACAAATCAGCAAAAAAGAGAATACAAATTGCAGAAAGAAATCGTTTAATAAATAAGTCATATAAATCAACCGTTAGAACATTAACTAAAAAAACCTTGGAAAATTGCGAAAAATATAAAAAAGACCCTAATGAAGATAATAAAAATTTAGTGAAAGAAAGTCTTAACAAAGCTTTTAGTTTAATTGATAAAGCAGTTAAAAAAAATGTTCTTCATAAAAATAATGGAGCTAATAAAAAATCGAAAATTAATAAATTTGTAAAAACTTCTCTTATCTCGAAGTAAACAGGCGAATTAATATTATGAGCGATATTGAACTCATAGACTCGCATTGTCATTTGATATTTGAAAATTTTGATGAAGATCTTGAGGAAGTTGTTATAAGATTACGTTCAAGAGGTGTAAAAAAATTAGTTCATGCCTGTTGTGAATTAGCGGAAATTCCTAAGTTAAAAGAAATATCCAATGAATTTAATGAAATTTATTATTCAGTAGGTTTGCATCCCCTTGAAGCAAGCAAATGGGACAAAAGTTCCAAATCTTCTTTGATGAGCGCAGCTATAGAAGATAGAAGAGTTGTAGCTATTGGGGAATTAGGCCTAGATTTTTTTAAAAGTGACAATAAAGCTCAGCAAATTGAGGCTCTTATTCCTCAAATGGAGTTGGCTTATGAACTTGAATTGCCTGTAATTATCCATTGCAGAGATGCTGCAAATGAAATGATCGAGATATGTAATGACCTATCTAAAAAAGGAAAATGTCCTAAAGGAGTACTTCATTGTTGGACAGGAACTACGAACGAAATGAAGGAGTTCTTGGAGCTTGGCTTTTATATCAGTTTTAGTGGAATAGTAACTTTCCCAAAAGCATATGAAATTCATGAGTGCGCCAAAATAGTACCTAATGACAAATACTTAATTGAAACCGACTCACCTTTTCTAGCCCCTGTACCCTTTAGGGGCAAGAGAAACGAACCTGCATTTGTTGAAAATGTCGCAAATTTTATGGCAGATTTAAGATCTACGGAATTAATTACGATCGCAAATGAGTCGTCAAAGAATGCTAAAGATTTGTTTAAATTCGACTTGTTAAATTGACATAGAAACTGTTAATATTAAAAATTACTGGAAAATTTTCTTAATTTTTTAGTTTTTACTTTCATTGTTAATGGTTTTGCGACCATTTGATTAACTTTGATCTATTTTTTAAATAGTCTTTTTGTTGAAATCGAGATTTAATGATTGATTTCATATTTAAAGGAAAGTTAAACAGCTAAACATTGAGTAAATTAAAAGTAAATAGTAAATCTCACATAATCGTAGGTCTTCTTGGATGAGCAGTAGCGCTTTACAGGTAGCAAAAACAGCTACTTATCTACCAGATTTAGTTGAAGTACAAAGAGCAAGCTTTAAATGGTTTTTGGAAAAGGGTTTGATAGAGGAGTTGCAAAACTTTTCTCCCATTTCTGATTACACAGGTAAATTAGAATTACATTTTGTTGGTGAAGAGTACAGGTTAAAAAGACCTAGACATAGTGTTGAGGAGGCAAAAAGAAGAGATGCAACATTTGCCTCACAAATGTATGTTACTTGTAGATTAATTAATAAAGAAACTGGAGAAATAAAAGAACAAGAAGTATTTATTGGTGAACTACCATTAATGACTGAAAGAGGAACTTTTATTATCAATGGTGCTGAAAGAGTCATTGTTAATCAAATTGTTCGAAGCCCAGGAGTATATTTTAAAGACGAGCAGGATAAAAACGGACGAAGAACTTATAACGCGAGTGTTATTCCTAATAGAGGTGCATGGTTAAAATTCGAGACAGACAAAAATAATTTACTTTATGTGAGAGTTGATAAAACTAGAAAAATTAATGCACATGTTCTTATGAGAGCTATGGGTCTTTCTGATAATGATGTGATTGATAAGCTTAGGCACCCTGAGTTTTATCAAAACTCAATTGAATCAGCCAATGATGAGGGAATAAATTCAGAAGATCAGGCCTTACTTGAACTATATAAGAAGTTACGCCCTGGTGAACCGCCTTCAGTTTCTGGTGGACAACAGCTATTGCATAGTAGATTTTTTGATCCTAAAAGATATGATTTAGGACGAGTTGGTAGGTATAAAATAAATAAAAAATTGAGACTTACCGTACCAGATGATGTAAGGACACTTACTCATGAAGATGTACTTTCTACTATTGATTATCTAATTAATCTAGAATTGGATATTGGTGGTGCTAGTTTGGATGACATTGACCACTTAGGTAATCGAAGGGTTAGATCTGTTGGAGAACTGCTTCAAAATCAAGTAAGGGTTGGATTAAACCGTTTAGAAAGGATTATTAAGGAAAGAATGACTGTTGGAGAAACTGATTCTCTCACTCCTGCTCAACTAGTCAATCCTAAGCCTTTGGTTGCAGCTATAAAGGAGTTTTTTGGCTCCAGTCAATTAAGTCAATTTATGGATCAAACTAATCCTCTGGCTGAATTAACACACAAGAGAAGAATTTCGGCCTTGGGTCCTGGAGGTTTAACGCGAGAAAGAGCAGGCTTTGCGGTAAGAGATATTCATCCATCACATTATGGAAGATTATGCCCCATTGAAACTCCCGAAGGTCCTAATGCAGGATTAATAAATTCTCTGGCTACCCACGCAAGAGTAAACGAGTATGGTTTTATTGAAACACCTTTTTGGGAAGTTAATCAGGGTAAAGTTAATAAAGAGGGTAATCCAATTTATCTTTCTGCTGATCTAGAAGATGAGTGCAGAGTTGCTCCAGGAGATGTGGCAACTGATAAGGATGGAAACATTCTTGCAGATCTAATACCCGTTAGATATAGACAAGATTTCGAAAAAGTACCTCCTCATCAAGTTGATTATGTTCAACTTTCCCCAGTGCAAGTGATTTCAGTTGCGACTTCACTTATTCCTTTTTTGGAACATGATGATGCAAATAGAGCGTTGATGGGATCGAACATGCAACGCCAAGCCGTTCCACTGCTTAGGCCAGAGCGTCCTTTAGTTGGAACAGGTTTAGAATCTCAAGTTGCTAGAGACTCCGGCATGGTTCCAATTACAAAAGTTAATGGAACTGTATCCTATGTTGATGCGAATGAAATCGTTGTTAAAGATGAAGATGGAAATGAACATTTTCACTATCTTCAAAAATATCAAAGATCAAATCAAGATACCTGTCTAAACCAAAGGCCCATAGTAAAAATTGGAGATCGAGTAATATCTGGGCAAGTGTTAGCAGATGGATCTGCATGTGAGGGAGGAGAAATAGCATTAGGCCAAAATGTCTTAATCGCATACATGCCATGGGAGGGCTATAATTATGAAGACGCAATCCTTGTTAGCGAAAGGATGGTAACTGATGATTTATATACATCAGTTCATATCGAAAAATATGAAATTGAGGCAAGACAAACAAAATTAGGGCCTGAAGAAATCACAAGGGAGATTCCTAATATTTCTGAAGAAAGCTTGAATGATCTTGATGAAATGGGGATAATCAGGATAGGAGCTTTTGTAGAGAGTGGAGATATTCTTGTAGGGAAAGTTACTCCAAAAGGAGAATCAGACCAACCACCTGAAGAAAAGCTTTTGAGAGCTATTTTCGGTGAAAAGGCTAGAGATGTCAGAGACAATTCCCTCAGGGTCCCTAAGACTGAAAAGGGAAGGGTTTTGGATGTTCGTATTTACACTAGAGAACAAGGTGATGAGTTGCCTCCAGGGGCTAATATGGTTGTAAGAGTTTATGTTGCCCAAAGAAGAAAGATACAAGTAGGCGACAAAATGGCTGGTAGGCATGGTAATAAAGGAATAATAAGCAGAATTCTACCTAGAGAAGATATGCCCTATTTACCTGATGGAACGCCTGTAGACATAGTTCTTAATCCTTTAGGGGTTCCAAGTAGGATGAACGTAGGTCAAGTTTTTGAGTTATTAATGGGATGGGCAGCCTCTAACTTAAATTGCAGGGTTAAAGTTGTCCCATTTGATGAAATGTATGGTCCTGAAAAATCACATCAGACTGTTCAAGCATTTTTAGAGGAGGCTTCAAAACAGCCAGGCAAGGCTTGGGTTTACAATCCTGAAGATCCTGGAAAATTATTATTAAAAGACGGCAGAACAGGAGAACCCTTTGATCAACCAGTTGCTGTGGGATATTCTCATTTTCTTAAGTTAGTTCACTTGGTAGATGATAAAATTCATGCAAGGTCTACTGGTCCTTACTCTTTGGTTACTCAACAACCATTAGGAGGTAAAGCACAACAAGGTGGTCAAAGGCTTGGAGAAATGGAAGTATGGGCTCTTGAAGCTTATGGAGCTGCCTATACTCTTCAAGAATTATTAACAGTTAAATCTGACGATATGCAAGGAAGAAATGAAGCTCTAAATGCAATAGTAAAAGGTAAACCAATTCCTAGACCAGGAACTCCTGAGTCATTTAAAGTTCTGATGAGAGAATTACAATCTTTGGGTCTAGATATTGGGGTTTATACAGATGAAGGAAAAGAGGTAGATCTAATGCAAGATATAAATCCTAGGCGAAATACCCCATCGAGGCCAACTTACGAATCACTAGGTACCTCTGAATATGAGGAAGATTAAATACTCAAAAAAAAACTTTTAATTTAAATTTTCCAAAAATGACAAACAGCAACTTAAGAACTGAAAATCACTTTGATTACGTAAAAATTTCAATAGCTTCTCCACAAAGGATAATGGATTGGGGACAAAGGACATTACCTAATGGACAAGTCGTAGGTGAAGTAACGAAACCTGAAACTATAAATTACAGGACACTTAAACCAGAAATGGATGGATTATTTTGTGAAAAGATTTTTGGGCCCTCTAAAGATTGGGAATGTCACTGTGGTAAGTATAAAAGAGTTAGACATAGAGGTATTGTTTGTGAGAGGTGTGGTGTTGAGGTAACTGAAAGTAGAGTTAGAAGACATAGGATGGGCTACATAAAGCTTGCTGCGCCAGTTTCCCATGTATGGTATCTGAAAGGAATTCCTAGTTATGTTGCGATTCTTTTGGATATTCCACTAAGAGATGTTGAATAAATAGTTTATTTTAATTGTTATGTTGTCTTAGACCCAGGTGATCATAAAGAACTCAAATATAAACAATTACTTACTGAGGATGAATGGCTTGAAATTGAAGATGAAATATATGCTGAAGATTCAACTATTGAAAATGAACCTTTTGTTGGTATTGGTGCTGAGGCTCTGAAGCAATTACTAGAAGATCTAGATTTAAATCTGATTGCAGAACAGCTCAGAGAAGAAATTACTCATAGTAAGGGCCAGAAAAGGGCAAAACTTATAAAAAGGATAAGGGTTATTGATAATTTCATTGCAACTAATGCAAAACCAGAATGGATGGTCTTAGATGCAATACCCGTTATACCGCCAGATCTTAGGCCTATGGTTCAGCTAGATGGAGGAAGATTCGCAACCTCTGATTTAAACGATCTTTACAGAAGAGTCATTAATAGAAATAATAGGCTAGCAAGGCTCCAAGAAATTTTAGCTCCTGAAATTATTGTAAGAAATGAGAAAAGAATGCTTCAGGAGGCAGTTGACGCTCTTATAGATAACGGAAGGCGTGGAAGGACTGTTGTTGGAGCGAACAATAGAGCCCTTAAGTCTCTTAGTGACATTATTGAAGGAAAACAAGGAAGATTTAGACAGAATCTTCTTGGCAAGCGTGTTGACTATTCAGGAAGATCTGTAATAGTTGTGGGTCCCAAGTTAAAAATGCATCAGTGTGGTCTCCCAAAAGAAATGGCAATTGAGCTTTTCCAACCTTTTGTAATCCATAGATTAATTCGCCAAAATATTGTGAATAATATTAAAGCTGCAAAAAAACTAATACAAAAAGCTGATGATGAAGTTATGCAGGTTCTTCAAGAAGTTATTGAAGGTCATCCAATTCTTTTAAATAGAGCACCTACTCTTCATAGATTAGGAATTCAAGCTTTTGAACCAAAATTAGTTGGAGGTAGAGCGATACAACTTCATCCTTTAGTTTGTCCTGCATTTAATGCTGACTTTGATGGAGATCAAATGGCTGTTCATGTTCCTCTAGCCTTAGAATCACAAACTGAAGCTCGAATGCTAATGTTAGCAAGTAATAATATTCTCTCTCCTGCCACAGGGGAGCCAATTGTTACTCCATCACAAGATATGGTTTTGGGATCTTATTATCTGACTGCTTTGCAACCAAATTATCAAAAACCTGATTTTGGAGAAAATAAGACTACTTTTGCTTCACTTGAGGATGTTATTCTTGCTTTTGAAGATAAGAGACTGGGTTTACATGAATGGGTATGGGTAAGATTTAATGGAGAAGTTGAAGATGACAATGAAATGACCAAACCGCAAAAAACTGAAGAATTAGAAGATGGCTCAAGATTAGAAATATGGAATTTGCGAAGAGACAGATTTGACTCTCAGAATCATTTGATAAGTAGATTTGTTTTAACAACTGTAGGGAGGGTAGTTATGAATTATACAATCATTGATTCTGTATCTACAACGTAATCTTTAAAACTACTTTTCTTTCACTTAAAAATCATGACTTCATCTAAACCTAAAAAAACTTCCAGAGTACGAAAAACTTCTAAAAATTCAAAAAAGAATAATCCAATTGTAATGCCTGCTTTATCTAAAACACCTCCATCATTCAAGAATAAAGTAGTTGATAAGAAAGCCCTGAAAAATTTAGTTTCCTGGGCCTATAAAACTCATGGGACTGCTATAACTGCTGCTATGGCAGATAATTTGAAGGATTTGGGATTCAAGTATGCTACCCAAGCTGCTGTTTCTATTTCAGTTGATGACTTAAAAGTGCCGGAAGCTAAACAAGATTTAATAGGACAAGCTGAAGAGCAAATATCTGCTACTGAAGAATGCTATAGACTTGGTGAAATTACTGAAGTTGAAAGGCATACAAAAGTTATTGATACCTGGACTGAAACCAATGAGAGATTAGTAGATGCTGTTAAAAATAATTTTAATCAAAATGATCCTCTAAATTCCGTTTGGATGATGGCAAATTCTGGAGCAAGGGGTAATATGTCTCAAGTAAGACAACTTGTTGGAATGAGAGGATTGATGGCTAATCCTCAAGGGGAAATTATTGACCTGCCAATAAGAACAAACTTTAGAGAAGGACTTACTGTTACTGAATATGTAATTTCTTCTTATGGAGCAAGGAAGGGTTTGGTTGATACTGCTTTGAGAACTGCGGACTCTGGCTACCTGACTAGAAGATTAGTTGATGTTGCTCAGGATGTAATTGTTAGAGAAGAAGATTGTGGAACTGAAAGATCAATAGTAGTGCAAGCTGAAGATGGTAAATTTGGCGCAAGACTTCTTGGCAGACTTACTGCTGAGGACATTTTAGATTCTGAAGATAATTTAATTATTCCTCAAAATACTGCAATAGATCCTTTATTGTCAGGAAAAATCGAAACGGAATCGATTACAAAAGTAAAAATAAGATCCCCATTAACATGTGAAGCGAATAGATCTGTTTGTAGGAGATGTTACGGATGGGCTTTAGCTCATAATCATCTGGTTGATTTAGGAGAAGCAGTAGGAATCATTGCTGCTCAATCTATCGGAGAACCAGGTACTCAATTAACAATGAGAACTTTCCATACAGGTGGTGTATCTACTGCTGAAAGTGGAGTAGTTAGATCAAAGATTTCTGGTAAAGTTGAGTTCAGTTCAAAAGCAAAGGTTAGAGGTTATAGAACTCCACATGGTGTCGAAGCTAAACAAGCAGAAGTTGATTTTATATTGAAAATAGTTCCAAATGGAAACAACTCCAATAAAGCTCAAAAAATCGAAGTTTCGAGTGGATCCCTTTTATTCGTGGATGATGGAGCACAAATTGATTCTGATACTACAGTTGCACAGATAATTGCTGGAGCGGTTAAAAAGAGTGTCGAAAAGGCAACTAAGGATGTTATTTGTGATTTGGCTGGACAAGTAAAATACGATAAAGTAATTCAACCAAAGGAGGTTACAGATAGGCAAGGAAATATTACTTTAAAGGCCCAAAGGTTAGGCAGATTGTGGGTTTTAGCTGGAGATGTTTATAACTTGCCCCCTAATGCTAGACCAGTTGTCATGTCTGGAAACTCTGTAGATGAGGGAACTGTTTTAGCAGAGGCAAGTCAATCAAGTGAGTTTGGAGGACAAGTTAGATTAAGAGAATCAATAGGAGATTCAAGGGAAGTGCAAATTGTCACTACTTCAATGTCATTAAGTAACTTTAAATTAATTGAAGAATCTACGCACTCAGGCCAAATATATAACTTGGAATCTAGCGATGGAACCTCGTATCGTTTGAACACATCTCCTGGTAGTAAAATTAGTAATGGTCAGGTTATAGCAGAATTAACGGACGAAAGGTTCCGTACAAAAACTGGGGGGTTAGTCAAGTACTCTCCGGGATTAACTGTCAAAAAAGCTAGATCATCTAAAAATGGTTTTGAAGTTAATCAAGGGGGAACATTGCTTTGGATTCCTCAAGAGACACATGAAATAAATAAGGATATATCTCTTCTAATGATTGAAGATATGAAATGGATTGAAGCAGGAACAGAAGTTGTAAAAGATATTTTTAGTCAAACATCAGGTATTGTTACAGTCACTCAGAAAAATGATATTCTTCGTGAAATAACCGTAAGAAATGGAACTTTTCATGAATGTGAAGATGAAGAAGTTTTGAATAGATTTACAGAAGAAGGAAATCTGGTAAATCCAGGTGAAAAAATCATTGATGGGATTGATAATAAAGAAATTCTTTTTGTTCAGAAATTGGAAACCCCAAAAGTTAGAGGTCTATTATTAAGAACTGTAGAAGAGTTTAGTATTCCTGATCAAGCAGAATTACCTCAACTATCTCATGTGAAGCAGGAAAAAGGACCACATTTAGGTTTAAAAGCTACCCAAAGACTTACATATAAAGATGGTGAATTGATTAAATCAGTTGAAGGAGTTGAATTGCTTAGAACACATTTAAGCATTGAAAGTTTTGATGCAACTCCTCAAATGACTATTGATGTTGAGACTATAGATGATAAAAATGAAGGATCAACAAAAAGATTAAGTTTAGTAATTCTTGAATCTATTCTCGTAAGAAGAGATACCATTTCTGACTCCAGTCATGGCTCAACACATACAGAATTGCAAGTCAAAAATAATCAAATAGTTAAAGCTGGGGATGTAATTGCTACTACCCAAATTCTTTGTAAAGAGAAGGGGTTGGTGCAACTGCCAAATGTTGTTGATGATGAGCCCATACGGAGGTTAATTGTAGAAAGAGAACAAGATAAAATTGAACTTAAGATTACTAATAAAGCACTCGTAAAAGTTGGAGATCGTGTAGTTGATGGTGATTCTATTAGTGAGTCTGAAAAATCTACCTCCTGTGGAGAGATTGAAGCGATTTCTAGTAGTTCAGTAACTTTAAGGCTTGGAAGGCCCTATATGGTCTCTCCTGATTCTGTATTACATGTTAAAGATGGAGATTTAGTTCTTAGAGGAGATGGTTTATCTTTACTTGTTTTTGAGAGGCAGAAAACTGGAGATATTGTTCAAGGATTGCCTCGAATTGAAGAGTTATTAGAAGCTAGGAGACCCAGAGATTCTGCGATTCTATGTAGAAAATCAGGAATTGTTCAGATTAAACAAGGCAAAGATGATGAATCAGTTTCTTTATCTGTTATCGAAAAAGACGATCTAGTTAATGAATATCAACTACTAATTGGAAAAAATATAATGGTTAGTGATGGCCAACAAGTCACTGGTGGAGAAATTTTAACTGATGGTCCTATTAATCCCCATGAATTATTAGAATGTTACTTTAGCGATTTAAAAGATCAAAAACCTCTCATAGATGCTGCTCGAGAATCAATATCAAAACTACAAAGAAGTATGGTAAACGAAGTCCAAAACGTCTATAAGTCTCAAGGCGTCGCAATTGATGATAAGCATATTGAGGTTATTGTTAGACAAATGACAAGTAAAGTCAGAATAGAAGATGCAGGGGATACTACTCTTTTACCGGGTGAACTTATAGAATTGCGACAGGTTGAAGACACAAATCAAGCAATGGCAATTACAGGAGGAGCTCCAGCAGAGTTTACTCCTGTTTTGTTGGGTATAACTAAAGCCTCTCTAAATACCGATAGCTTTATATCAGCAGCTTCATTTCAAGAAACAACAAGGGTTCTTACAGAAGCTGCAATTGAAGGGAAATCTGATTGGTTAAGAGGTTTAAAAGAAAATGTAATTATCGGTAGACTAATACCAGCAGGTACAGGTTTTAGCGGATTTGTAGAGGAATTAGCATCAGAGGCTGGCCCTCATCCTGACATCCTTGCGGAAGAATCTGGTGGATACAGAAGAGCGCAGAATTTAAGGCCAGATTATACAGTGGATATGCCTCAATCGCCTGCTGTAGGCTCTACTGCAATACTTGATGACCCTAGTGATGAAGATTTGGAGACTACTCGAAATCGACATGGAATAGATCCCTCTTCCAGTAATTTTGCTGCCTTTGCAAGACCAAGTGCTGAAAATCAATTTTCTGAAGATCAACTACCAGATCCTGCTGCATTGGAGGGCTTACAAGAGGAAGGTCTTCTTTCTGATGAATAAATATTGTCTATTATCCTTTTTAGCAACTAGAATGAATTTTTATTGATAACTGATGATTAAGCCAGAAATTATCCCCAAAAGAAAATTACCTCGTTATGGATTTCATTTATATAATGAAAGACTAAACGGAAGAATGGCTATGGTTGGATTTATTGCGCTTATTCTTACAGAATTATTTCTAAAACATGGTTTGCTGTTATGGTGAAGATAGGTTTGAGCTAAAAACTAAATAATTTGAAAAATCTTCTTGGAAGTAGTATTAAGGAATTAGAAAATATTGCATTAGATTATGGACAGGCTGCTTTTAGGGGTCGCCAAATCTATCATTGGATTTACAACTATAGAAATAAGAATAAAAATATTGATCAGATAGAAATTTTACCTTTAAATTTCAGAAAAAAGTTAAAGGATGATGGTTTTAGAGTAAGAGAACTTAGTTTTCAAGAAAAAAAATTGGCCAATGATGGCACTCTTAAGTTATTACTTTCTACAGGTGATAATGAAAGCATAGAGTGTGTAGGCATACCAACTAAAAAAAGACTTACTGCATGCCTTTCGAGTCAAGTTGGATGCCCTATGGACTGCAAATTTTGCGCAACTGGTAAGGAGGGTTTAAAGAGATCTTTAAAAGCAAGTGAAATATTAGACCAAATCTTATTTATTGAAAATGAAATGAATAGAAAAGTAACTAATATTGTTTTCATGGGAATGGGTGAGCCATTGTTGAATATTGATGAATTGCTTTTGTCAATAAGATCAATAAATGAGGATTTTCAGATTAGTCAAAGAAAGATAACTGTAAGCACTGTTGCTGTTCCAAAAATGATATCTAAATTGTCACAAAAATCTTTTCAGATTTTAGGTAATTGTCAATTTACTTTAGCAATAAGCCTACATGCTTCAAACCAAAAAATAAGGGAAAAGATAATACCAAGTGCAAAAAACTACAAGATTATAAATATAATTGAAGACTCTAAACAATTTGTAATAGAAACTGGTCGAAGAGTAAGTTTTGAATATTTAATGCTAGAAGGGGTAAATGACAAATTGGAACATGCCAATGAATTGAGTACTTTGCTAAAAGGCTTTCAATGCCATGTAAATTTAATACAATATAACCAAATTGATGAGGTTGAATTTAAAAGAGCATCTTTAAAAAATCTTCAATTATTTCAATCTAGACTTTCTAACAATGGAATTGCAGTTAGCTTGCGAAAAAGTAGAGGTCTAGATAAAAACGCTGCATGTGGTCAGTTAAGACAAAATATAAAAAAAAAATAATATCATCTAAGAAAATATTATTTAAAAAAATTTTTTAAAAATATCTTAAACAGGCTATTATTGTGTTAATTAATATTGAATCTTTGGGTTTTATTAAGACAAAAATTTTACCTTTCGCTATTGTTGCACTTTTTGGGATTGCCTTCTTTGCAGTTAGTGCAAGAATTTGGTTGCCAGGAGATATGATGTCACCTGCTCCAATGAATTAATATTATTAGATTCTGAAAATGACAAAAAATAAGGATTCTAACCAAGAAAGTTTAGCTGAAATCGCAGTTGATCCAGATGTTTTAGCCAGAGAATTGGCTTTAGAGATTGAAATAGATCCTTTAGAGCAAATTGATGAAAATGGTTTTTCAAAAGATTTAAATATTGCTAAAGAGTGTGATGAAGCTTTAAAGATGCTCCAGGGTAATAGAGAAGAGAGAATACAAGGCTTAAGAATATTTTGTGAGTATAGAGATCAAAGATCTTTCCCCCTTTTATTACCATTGCTTGATCAACCTTGCCCTGTTGAAAGAATGAGTGCAGTATATGCTTTAGGTCGTAATCCATGTCCTAGCGCAGTCCAAAAACTTGTCAGTCTTTTGAAGACTGATGACAATGCTTATGTTAGAAGAGCGACTGCATGGAGTTTAGCTAATTATGATAACCAAATTGTTTTAGAACCATTAATAAATGCTTTAAAGAATGATGTGGCTGCAGTAAGGTTATGGTCATCTAGTTCCTTAGCTGAAATTGGAAATATTTCTTTTGATAACGCTCAATTAGCAGCAGAACAACTTTTAATAAGTTTAAAGATAGATAATGAACCAGGTGTAAGAAGTAATTGCATTTGGTCATTGTGTAGGTTGTACGAAAAATTAAACAATACATTCCAAGAGAGTTTTGTTGATGAGTGTACTAAGATAGCCCTCTTTGATAAAGAGCCATCAGTGATGGAAGAAGCAAAAACTGCCCTTGATTCAATGGGGATGCAAGGTTTTTATAATTAAAAATCTTTATTTTTTTTACCAGAACACTAAATAACTAATTCATTTATCAGATATTCAATATAAAAATTAAAATTAATTAACTTGTACCAACTGAAACAAAATTTTTTCGTTATTCTGTATAAAGTAAAAGTACTCAGTACTTGAATTTAATGCCTCAAAAAACATTGAGATTCAAAATTCATCAAGATGGAAGAGTTGAGGAGACTGTCGAAGGATTTACTGGTAATTCATGCAATGAAGCTACGAAAAATCTCGAAGACGCTCTCGGTAAAGTAACAGTTAGGAATAAAACATCTGATGCCTTCATCTCTAATCAAAGTGAAAACTTAACACAATTAAATAACGAATCTAATGTCACATTTTAGTACGATAAAAACCCAGCTCAAAGAAGCAGAGCCATTAATTAAGGCTCTAAATCATTTCGGTTATAGTATTAATCAAGAAGAGAAGTTTGTAAAAGGATATAAAGGACAATTTACAGCCGTTGACATAAGTATGCATTTGCCTGGTGATACCCAAGTTGGATTCAAATGGGATAGCAATTCTAATGCATATGAATTAGTTACTGACCTTGATCTGTGGAAATTTGAGATTCCAGTAGAAAGATTTATCTCAAAAGT
>Ga0163109_10001697_pt1 | contig 17398 bp, 7 predicted proteins | sample CRUFie1St13metaG_FD_108704 | JGI IMG/M metagenome (GOLD analysis project Ga0163109, IMG submission 108704) | Marine microbial communities from the Costa Rica Dome - CRUD Field 142mm St13 metaG | ecosystem: Environmental > Aquatic > Marine > Oceanic > Photic zone | place: Costa Rica: the Eastern... | reverse complement strand
TAGATATTTTCTTAGTCCGTTAGCGAGTACTGCTGCCACAGGTCCACGTTGTGAGTCGCAAAGGTTCATGGCATCTTCAACACGATCCTGAGTGAGAAGATCAAGGACTTGCTGCCGAAGGCCATCGTCATCATTATTGAGCATCTTTAGGCTCCGGTACCTTTCGATGATGACAGCAATGGCTACGATGCCTAGAATGAGGATTGGCCACATGAAGAAGCCACCTTCTAGAAGAAGTCCCAATGCACCGGAGTCAAAGAACTGAGATATGAAACCTTGCTCTGCTGCTGCCTCAGCTACTGCTTCGGAAGCATTCTCTAGATTTTCAGCGGAGGCTTCTGAACCCTCCGCGGTAGGCTGTGGGTTTGCGTCAGGTGTGTCTGAGTTGTCAGGAGAGGCTTGGGCCAAAGAGAGCATGGGAGTTTACCACTAGGTTTTTAGTTTTCTACTTTTCGGGATTGTCAGCCTAGTTGTCGGCAACACTAGCTTCTCTTTCGAATTGCGCGAGCATCTCTGGTAGGGCAAGTCGACCGCGGGCATATTTAGCAGCATCGCTTTCGGGGAAATCCCATCGGCAACGATTGTAGCGACGGAATGCTTCAGGAACATTGTTGCCCATGCGGTAGCTCTCTCCTCCCCAAAAAAGAGCTTCGGAGGCAAGCTTGTTATCTGGGAAGGTTTTGACGAATAGGTCGAAGGCTGCTCCCGCAGTACGGAACTCCTCGGCTTTGTAGTAACACTGGCCCACACGGAAGGCCATCTTGGGCGCGAGTTCGTGCTCCTGAAAACGTTCGGTGAACTTTTGGCCGACGGTAGCGGCAACCGGAAAGTTCTCATTCTTATAGAAGTACTCATTGATCCGTACCATGACGTTTGCAATTAGAGGACTATCCGGATATGTTGAGGCCAACGTGACATAGGCTTCTAAAGCCTCGTCGAAACGATCTGCCTCCTCGTAGCACTGAGCTAGCTTGTACTGGGCATCAGAAGCGAGTGAGTTGTCACCGTGGTTGCGGATAATGTCTTCATATGCTTCAATCGCCTCGCTCCAGTTCTTGAGTTCTTGTGCGAACTGTCCGCGCAAATAGCTCACACGAGCAGCGTATTTGGGGTTGGGATAATCTTCAGTGAGTTCGCGTAGGACCCGCAGTCCATCAGCGAGATCTTCCTTCGCATCCTCTTCACGACCGAGGTCAAGGTGGCTCTTGAAGAGTTCAAAGTGGCTTTCTGCGACGTGGAACTGAGTCTGGATGGCAAGGTCTTCATCACCAAAAACCTTACTGAAGGAGGATAGCATTCCATTTGTGCCTATGGCGATTGGGGCCTCAGCACTAAGAACCAGCTCTACTTCAGAGCCCGATCGAGGATCTATGTAGGTGGCGTTGATCCCTTTCCCAAAGAAGGCTTCAATTTCGCCGTCTCCACTCTCTGGGGTAGGGCGCTCTTCTGCCTTAAGAGGGAAAGATCCAGTGAAGGCGCCACTATGGGAAAGAGTCTCCTCAAGCTCGAAGGTTTCCTTTTCACCAGGTTCTGTGGTGACAGTAATTTTGATTTTGTCTCGCTCGGGAGAGACATCCTGATCGGGATCGATGACAAGGATGTAGGCTTTTTCTCCTAAATGAAGCATTTCTACAGGTTGCTCGTAGTTGTGATCTGTGATTGCAAGGAAGCCATCTGTCACAAGACGCGCACTAGACTTATGCACCATTTCTTTCTCATCTGGACGAACTTCATCTGAGTAGGAGACTTCTGCTACGTCAGGACCTGTAAGATTTAGAACATAAACGGAACCTTGTGGGATCTCTTCTGGTTCGGCGCCATCTTCCGGTTCTGGGGGTAGTACTCGACCGGTGACTCCATTGGGCATATCCGGTGTACGTGGTACTAGACTTGGACTATCAGCACTACCCAGATTGAGGAGAATCTGACCGATGAAACGACCCTCGAAAAGGGCGGGGTTCTCAGATTCAGACTCTGGAGCATCAGCACCACGATAGCTGTATGAGAGATCACATTCGACTATATGCTTTTGCCCTTCACCAACGGTGATTTCTACCTCGACCTTTGATCCGGAGTTCTTTGCTCGATCAGGATCGATGACCTCAACAGTTAGCGGAAGTTGATAGGCGATACCACCAATGTAGTCTTCAGGTGCATTTTTTTCGGCTTCAAGGTAAGATGATACCGGTTTTGCGCCTATCTCTGGTGCGGAGTGACGAGTCTCGATGATTCGGGCAAAGCCTTCAGTAGGTTTGTTGACATAGACAACGGACTCTCTGTGGTGACGGTGTCCGGGAAAAGTATTTTGGTGGTCGAGATACCGAAGAAATACTTGATCTCCTGCCTTAACAGTGAGGGTTGGATTGTCGGTATCTTCCTCCTGTTCTTCGGGTTCCTCAGATTCAGCCTTTTCGGTTGCCCCTTCGGTTGAATCACCTTCCGTTCTGCCAGCAGGTGGAGATGCTCCAGCAGTGTCGATTTCAGTTCTGAACACTCCGGAGTTGGTGTCAGTCTCTGTAGCAGTTAGCTGAATTGGTTCCTCGTTGTTGAGTTGGATTTCTACAGGAATGCTATCAACGTCAGCTGTCTCATCCATATCAAAATCGGTTACTTCAATGATGATGCGCTCGCCGGGATCGATGCGCAGGAGGTCAAGCTCAACCTGTTGCACTTCGCCATTCTCCTGTCGACGGAAGTCATAGACGAGTTGATCGACAGAACCGTTATAATAGGTTGCATCAAGGCTATGGGTTAGAAGACGATTTCGCTGAAGGCCACCAGCTGTCAATTCATCAATGTAGCTAGCAGTGACCTTGTCTCCAGCAGTGATTTCAAGTACGTTGTTATTTGCAAGAGCAAGGACATCGGAATCCGTAGGTATATATTGCTCATCTGGGCCTTCAATTTCTACATGGTTGATCGCTAGGGCTTCCCCGATGTATTCGTCTACTACAAAGCGCAAATGTCGAAGCTTACGCTCCGGGAATGTAAATGACAGGATAGATTCTTCCTTTTCCGCTAGAGTTTCAGTGGTTTCTTCCTCGGCTGCTTCAGAGGCTTCCTGCTTGAAATTTGCGAGAAGCTCGGGAGATGGTAAGAAGTCAGTCAGTCGAAATTCTCTAATTGATACTTCAGCGGAGTTTGGATTCTCACGAGCTCGCTGTGCCGTTACACCGTTAGTGGCATTATCTGCTACTGTAACGATGGTGATGTCGTGTAAGCCACGGGCAAGAAATGCATCCGTACTCTCCGCATTGTTGTTGCCACCAACTTTGAGGGCTGGATCTCGGAGAAGTTCTCCGTTGATCATAATGGCAGTGTTTTGGCCATTAACTTGAAAACGAACCGCACCAGCACGCTGTTGTACAAACTTTCCATGCCAGACAACCGCGTATTTAGCGGAGACGATCTTTTGGTCGAGACCTTCAGGGTCGAGCTTCCATTTGAGGGATTCGACGATAGCAGCCTCAGTCGGTTCTTGATTCTTTGTCATGTCGAGAATTGAAGCCCAGTTGGTAAGGTTCGCGCCCAGGCGGTAGACGCGCTGTGCGATGCCCTCTGGCAAGGATTCGGACTCATATGAGAGTTCGAGGTCGAAGCCGAGGTCTGAGCTGGAACTGTTGGCTTGGTGAACCTGCGCAGAGATAACATTTTCACCTTCCAGAAGAGAATCAGCTGGGATCTCAAATTTCAGGTAGCGGTCCTCGTCTTTGTCGCCTCGGCTTTCGCTGGCTTGGGTGGTGTGTTTGGCCGCACCTTCTGGCATATTGTCGCGTGCGACTTCTTTACCATTGATGTAGAGAATGAAGCCGTCATCGCTGAGTACTCGCGCTTTGATGGCAGTTACTGCGCTACTAGCACCAGAGTTGAAGTCAAAAGTCTTTCTAAAGAAGGTCGCAATGTGCTTTTTCTCCTCATTATCGCCAAAAGAAACGTCTGTAGCGGGCGTTGTGTAACCAAGTTGGCCGTAGCCGAGGGGGCCTTTCCCGGATTTCCATTCAGAATCGTCGAAGTCTTTACTGGTCCAGCCATCGGGTGCAGCTTTTCCATTATCTAGGAATTTCCACTCTGAGCGTTTAGTGATGCGAACCTTTTCGTTTCCAAATTCGAGCCCATCCGGGTTGGATCCAACAGGGTATTTTGCGATGCGGTACCAGAATCGACCATCGTGTGAGCCCTGCAGACGAACGCGAAGAGGTGCCTGATCATTAGGGTCAGGGCTGTGGAGTGTGACTTTTGAGATTTGGTGTACATCTTTGGTGTCAATCGTAAGCCACTTTGGAGTAGCACCGTCAGGCTCTGAACGCCAAGCGGAGTCTTCGTCGTGGTCAATAGCCATCAGCGGGTTATACTCAATGGCTGTGTCGGAAGCTAAAGCTCCGGCCGGAAGTTCTGCACTTTGGACCTCACCTTCGAAGATTCCCGAGTGTGCCTCGGTTTCCTGAAGATTGATGGTCACCTCATCGCCACTAGTGGCTACGAGTTTTACAGGGATTTCGTCGGGGCCGTCAGAGACGTTACGATCACCATCATCTACTCGAAGATAGACGACATTTCCTGGCTTGATCTGGTTGTCTGGTCTCTCAATGGACTTGCGCAGATCTTGCTCTACCTCTTCGGTTTCCTCTTGAAGTTCTTGAGTGAAGGTTTCCTCGTCCTCAATCACAATTTTGCTGGAAGATGCGAAAAACTCTGCATCGGAGGCGACATGAATTTCATTTGTACTGAGAATGTGAAACTTAAACTCGTTTTTGAAGGCTTCAGGATAGTCGACGGTGATCACATCACCACCCTTGATCTCAAGGATGCCATTGTTTGACTCTGACTTGCCGAGTAGAGTAGAGATCTCTGTCATAAACAGCCCTTTACCTGCTCCACCGCTTACAAGGTGGGCAGTTTCTTCATCACCACCAGGCTTGGTAGTGATAATCACAGGAATCTTGGTGTGACCTCTGCTTATGCCCAGATCGCTATCCTGTACAACAATTGAAAGTGCCATACCAGGAGTATGCCATCGCTTGGAACGCTGACCGAGACGACCAACCGTGCGGAGCAGATCGAGTTGGTCCATATAGCGTTGCTCGATTCCATAGACTTCTGCGAGGTTGAAGAGGGTCTCGTTGGCAAGTTCGGCATCTGGCATGCGCTCCAAGACATTACGAAAAATTTGGCGTGCGTTATCCCGATCTTCCTGACGATAAGCAAGAACACCACGGAGAAACTCAGCTCGAATCATAATCCGATGAAAGCGACTGTTGGCCAGTTCGTCGAAAATTTCGCCTGCCTTGTCGTAGATCTTCTGGGCCATGTAGGTCTCACCGACTCCGAATTGTGCTTCGGTGGCTTCCTTTGTGTCCTTGTATTGGTTAATGACGGAGAGATATTCATTTCGGGCGATGTCGTAGTTGCCCGCCTTGTTATAGTTTTGAGCAAGAAGCAGTTGGATTTGTGCCTTTTCAGAAGGAGAGAATTGGTTGGATTCTCCGTTTTTAACGAGCCAAGAGCGGAGGATATCTTCAGCGCGATCGTGGTTCTCTTGGCCACCTCCGATTACGTGAGTGTTTGCAGCGAAGAGGACAACGTCGACAGGTAGTTCGTGACGATGTTTATCAAAAAGAGCTTCATTTGCCTTGTAGGAGTCGAGTGCGGAAGCCTTGTCTCCTAGGCGTAAGTGCAAACCGATCTGCAATAGGGGAGCCAGCGGGCTGTTTTCGTCAACAGTAATACCAATCGCACCCATGCGAGAGTAGGCTTGCGCAACCATGGAGCGTGCCTTGTCTTTACGAGCCTTGTCAGCAGCGGGGATATTGGCCAGCATGTTTGTGAGCAAGGCAGCGGACTCTGGATAATCTTTACGACCCTGGGCGGCTTGAGCATATGACATCAGCCTGTCGAAGTTGTGATGGTGGTTGTAATTTGCCAAGGTGGCATTGCGATGTGTCTTAAGCCGTTCTGTAATCGGAACTTGTTTGGCAGAATCCAGTTCGAGGAGCGCCAAACGAGCCAGACCGCTAGAGGAATTCGCATGGGTGTCTGCTACCAGATTAAAAATACGTGATTTTGCAGCGTCGTCGGCTTCTTTGTCAGCGCGGATCGCATCAACCCAAGTCTGTGCAGGGTTGTCGCCCATGGTCCACTCTGAGAGTGGATCGGCGTCTCGTCTTTGGCGGGCTTGGCGGAGCACCTGCTCCATTTTACCGTATTCTTTTTTATCAAAATAAATGTCAGCAAGCCATGATGCATATTTACCCTGCTGTGAGGAATGAACCTTTAAAAGCTTCTCTATGACAGGGATTTTCTGATCTGGTTCTTCGACAAGTTTAAGTAGACGGTCGCTTAGATAGCCATTTTCATCGCTATTAGGATCTATGTTGAGGTGGGCTTCCCACCATTGCTTTGCTTCTGCTTTGAGCCCGTTACGTGCGAGACGGTCCCCGATATCGCTGGCATAACCAAGTTCCTTGCCGTGCTTGCTCTCTGAGCGGTGCATCCATGCGAGAATTTTAGTAATTAGAGCTTTTTCCTTGGTCTTTTCGGCAGCGTCTAGAAGGTTGCGCCAAAGGCCGGAATTATTGCTCTCAGGCTGGATGGCGAGCAAATGGTCAATAGCCTTTTTACGGTCTTCATTTTTGCCATAGGCATTAGCTGCTTCTAAATAGCTATTGGCATATCCAATGTCCTTAGCAAACCTTTTGGCTAGGATACCATAGTACTTCACTGCAGGTGTTTTGTTGCGTTCGTAGTGGCGATAATGGTGTGCGTGTGTGCCAATAGCTTTTTTAGCTTGTTCGTCGGTAAGTTTTGTTTTTGCAAGCGCCTCGCGAGCATCGATGCCCTTCTTGCCGCGGACATCATGCGCAGCCCAATTACGTACGTTGGCGTCATTAGAAATGTTTTTAGCGTGTTGCCCCAAAAGGTTCGAACGTTGTTTCCGCCATTTTTTGCCATCGCGCTTGTATGCAGCAGATTTTTCCTTGAAGTAACGGGTATAATGCCCGTTTTCAGGGTACTTCTTCACAGCATCGAATATGAGTTTGGCATCATTTTTGAAGGCCTCCTCTTCCTTTTCATCATGGCTGTCCAGAAGCCAGTTCATAGTATTAGAGGCATAGTGGTTATCTACTGGGGTGTTGCGGATCAGGTCGCGAGCAGTTGCCCGTGCCTTGTCGTTGTCTTTGACTCGGTCGCGATATAGTTCAAACGCTAGCGCATAGTTCAGCGCATACTTATTACGTTTGGCTTTTCCGAGTGCTTCCTTGAGCTTGCTTTCGACATGTTTGTGCTGACTTTCATCAGCGGCAATCCAGCGTACATAATGCTGAGCGATGGAGTGTGCATTTGGGTCCTCAAGAATGGCACGCTCAGCTACTTGACCTGCTTTGCTGGTGTTCTTCTCTCGGGCGTATGCATGGGCCAGTTGAGCAAGGACTGAACCTCGGTAGATACTTTCAGGGTAGTCTTTTAGGTATTTGTTAACGTGGGACTCCATCTCTTGGGGCTTGGACTCCATCTGATTGAGATAGTCTAGAAGAGTGCGGTGTGTGTGCTCGTGTTTTTTTAATTGGAGTGCTGCCTGATAGCCTTTGATGGTGTTGGCTTTTTGTCCCTCGTTCCAGTAGTGGGCTGCTACCTTGGTATAGATGTTGAATCGTTGCTCCTTAGTAATGGGTGGGTTTTTGCCAAGAACTTGATTACCTACTTTTATCGCAAGCAAACGATCCCCGGAGCGGTCTGCAGAATCAAAAGCTATATTGGCAACTTTAGCCGCTATTGGACCGCTGGTGCGGTTAAGGAGTTCAAGGGCTAACTGTGCCGCCTCTTTGTGAGCTGTGCCATTGTTGAGCGCACGGTAGATATTGACGGCCATTCCTGCGTCGTGGGCGGCGCCTTTCTTGCGTTTGAATGCTGCAGCATACGTCTTGGCGGCATCTTGGCGTTTACCTGTACGATCAAGAGTACGAGCGAGGTGGCGCTCGACCTCTGCGGTTTCATCCGCATCTGGGTATAAGGTTGCAAATTGGCGAGTAACCGAAATGAGATCCTTGTTTCGGGCAGCGATGAGGAAACCGTCAATTAGCTTGAGCATGACTTCCTTATGTTTGGGGTGCTCTGGCTGTGCGTTGATGAATCGGCGCCCCGTGCTAACTAATCCAAAGGCTCGACCTTCTTTATGATAGATGTCCATCAGTTCCAGCATGGTGATGGCGGCCGCGGGTGAGGTGTCTAAGGTCTGGTTGAGTCTGGCTTCAAGATCAGCGATTTTCTGGTCAAGTGCACTGAGCCCCTCCTGTTCTTGGCCCATGGATAGGACGGGAATTAGGAAAGTGGCTAAAAGGATGTGAAGGATTTTCATGAGTGGGATTCCTGAGGCTTCTTGTTATAAAGTATTAAGGTTTCGTTAGGCTTAGAATCCTGCCTTGGCGAGTGCTTCGGTGATGCGTTTAGCCTCTGAAGCAAGCTGGCTCTCGGGGAAGTCACCGATGAGACGGTCAAACTGTCTGCGAGCTTGGCTTTTGCGATCAACTCGGTACAGGCAGCGACCGTAGTTGAAGAGAATCACATCAAGAAAGTTGGCGTCAGGATGTTCCTGAATGACATTTTCGAAGACATCGATTGCCCTCTGGTAGTCCTTCTTTTTGTAGTAGAAGTTGGCCATCTTTGCAACCGCATCCCCAACACGTCCACTCTCAGGGAATTGGTCGAAGAGATTCTGGTAGGCTTGGAAGGCTCGTTCGTAAAGAGCGGCGGATTGTCTTTCTGGGGCAGCCTCAGCCATTTTCTCATAGCATTCAGCAATACCGAACTGACCTTCAGCCCGGAGAGGACTTTCGTTCAGTCGCATCAGGTTACTGTAATGGGTTACGGCTTGTGCAAGATTGCCGGAGTCGCGGGCAACTTCGGCTTGTGATAGGATAGCGTCATCAATGAAACCGCTATTCGGGAACTCGCGCATCAGACGCGAGCTCATCGCGCCGGCGGCACCATTGTTGCCTAGGGACTGATAGATTTTCCAAAGCTGAACATAAGTATTCTCTAAGGTAGTACCCCCGAGCTTACGGGCATCACGAGCGGTTTCGTCTGCAATGAGAAGAGCTTCCTCATATTTAAGCTTGGCCTTGTCTGCGAGGCCAAACTCCTTGTAGTGATCGCCGATGTTAGTGAGGGCACTTGCAGTCTTTAACTGGGTTTGTAAGCGTAACTCCTCGTTGTCGATTTCAGTTTTGGTAACACGGACACCTCCTAGATTACCTTCAATGCACTGTGCCTCAGAAGTGAGAAGAACAGGGGCTTCACCCATATTGAGTTCATCGTTGTAGGTGACGCGTATTGTGTCGCTAGGAAGTCCTTGTAGCACGAAGTCTTCAGGGTTTCCCTCATCCGCCTTGACCAGAGAAACTGTGGCCCGAAAAACTCCTGTATGCAGGGTATTGTCTGCAGGAATGCTACCAGGTTCGGTTCCAGCTTCACCTTCATCGCCAGACTCACCTTCTACATCCGCTGTGGTGGTTTCGGTGGGATCTCTGTAAGCCTTTTTTTGGACGGGCACTTCAGTTAGGACAACCGTCACACGGTCTACTTCGCGAAAACGATCAATATGAGGGGATTCACTGTCCAAAAGGAAGTTTGCAGGGTCAGTGCCGGGAGGGATGTCGATTTCACCTTTCGCTACGATTGCTGCGACTTCCTCTTCGATTTCAGAAGCAGACTTGCGGCGGTATACACCCATGAGGGCTTGTAGTTGATCAGCTTTGTCGGTCTTGTCTAGGTCAGCATCCTTGATTTGCACGTTAACTACCTTGCCCAGAACCGCGCCTTTTAGAGTGTCCTGAAAGGAGCCGTCAGTAATTTCAACTACTGCATTACCCACCACAGTAATTTCTCGAGTGCGGGGTTCGTCGAACTTGAGATCTTCCGTATGCTGATCTGTGTAAGTCACAGTCACTTTATCATTTCCCACAAGCTCGAGTACTCCATTTCCGGGAATGGGCTTACCAAGGTCAGTGAGAACAGAACCCAGAGCTAAACGAACATTGTTACCGACGGGAATGCAGTCGATCTTCTCCTCGTCTCCAAGAGTGGTTTTCACGGTTGCCGGAACCACTGCGTCCTTTTCCAGAATAGCAAGGTCTGCATCATCAATTTTCACAAACAGTCGCTTTCCAGCCTCTACCTTCTCGATACTGGTATCGTCCTTTGTGATCGCAGTACCGACCTTTTGCAGTGCTTCGATGGCGCGACTGTAGTGCTTCTGCTTGAAGTGGGCTAGTCCGATATAATAGTAGGCATGATTAACCTGGGAGGAGGTAGGGAATTCTTCGATTACAGTCCTAAAGGTCTTATAGCATTGAGCATAGTGTCGGCCTTCATAAAAACAACGCCCCAACTTAAGGGTGGCCTCTGCACGTTGGGTTCCGTCCTCGTTCTCTTCATCTGAAACTGTTTCAAAATGACCACGTGCTTTGTCGTAAGCTCCCTTGTCTTCAAGGAATAGATCTCCCAGACGCATGTGAGCAGTGAAACGATGTTTGCTCCGAGGATAGCGTTCTAGAACTGAGGTCCAGATCTCAACTGCCTTATCCTTTTCTCCCGCATCATAGCGGGTGTCTCCAGCTTCGATTAGTTTTCGTGCTGCTCGATCTTCGATTAGAGAACCTCGTAAAAGTGGTTTGCCTTCTTGTTGGGCTTGTATGTCCGAAAGGGATAGCAGGGAGATGATTAGGGAGAATAAGAGTAACCGGGGGAACTGTAGTCTATGCATGGTGTACTGTATGTGAAAGTTTTGGCAGGGTAAGCGCCAAATTGTTTCCTCTTAGACGGATTGGGTGCATCCGTTAGGAGGGTAGAAGACCGAATTTACGGTATCTTGTTAGCTGAGTGTTTGTTTTTAATAATTACGCGCGCCTGCGCATCCTTTATTATAGGAGGTTATTTGAAATTCACCCCCTGCAAATTGTAAAGACCAAACAAAAACCGGCGCCCCTTTTGAGGGCGCCGGTTTAACAAAAGAACTTTTAGGCGGATACTTGCCGCCGCTAGATACTCTAGGTTAGGCGAAGAGTTCGAATACTGGATCTGATCCTTCTTGCGTCAGCTTGAAGGGTCGCTCTTGTGGAGTGATTACAGTCTTGGTCCAGTCTGCACCTAGAGCGTGACATATCGTAGCAGGAATGTCTTGAGGCTTTACAGGACGTGAGTCCGGATACATGCCGTCGATATCGGAAGCGCCGACGACAGTTCCTGGTTTTACTCCACCACCTGCGAAGAAGACACTGAAAACGCGTGACCAGTGATCGCGTCCAGCGTTTGTGTTCACACGAGGTGTACGACCAAATTCACTCACCATGACGACCATGGTGCGATCTAGCATGCCACGAACGTTAAGGTCTTCAATCAGAGAAGCAAGGGCTGGGTCCATGATTTCGCCGTGATTGATCATAGCGTCTTCGATGCCACCATGATTGTCGAATCCACCTCGGTTGACCTGTACGAAGCGAACTCCGGACTCAACTAGATTGTGGGCAAGCAGGGAGGCACGACCGAAGTCAGTGTCGCCGTAGCGCTGAAGATCCGGGTTGTCATTATCAATCTCCATGGACTTGAGTGCAGGACTTTGCATGAGTGCAACTGCATCGTCGATGGAGGACTCTACGTTCTTCATTTCAGGAGCACCAAAGTAGTTGGATTTCCTTTTGTTCATACGCTCAAGAATCTCGATTCGCTTATTTCCTCGGATTTTTGAGATACCAGCGGGGAAGGAGAGGTAGGGGTCTTTTTCGCCCGGACGACCGATGTAGTAAGCTTCGCATTTCTGACCAAGGTAGCCAGCTTTCTGTGCGTTTCCGTTTATGGAGACAAATGCGGGTAGGGCACCGAGTTGATGGCGTTCATGTGCAGCCATTGAGCCCACTCCTGGGTGGATGACGTTGTTATTTGGCGTGTAGCTAGTCTGAATGAGATAGCTTGCCAGACCGTGTGCGGCGATGGGGCTTGTTACGGAGCGGATGAGAGCTGCATGCTTCATCTGCCTCGCTACTTGGGGGAAAATTTCGCTGATTTGGATACCGTCAGCAGAAGTGGTGATCGGGTTGAAAGGCCCTGCTGTCGGACGACCAGGCTTTGGGTCCCACGTATCGATGTGAGTCATGCCACCACCCAGACGATAAAGGATGACATGATCTGCAGTAGGCGTGCGTAGTGCGCCTTTTTGCGCAAGAAGGTTGCGGATGGGCATCCCCATGAGGGTGGCCAGACTGGTTCCTTGTAGGAGTTGGCGACGGTTGAGGTCCATATTCATTTTGTGTGCTTTGTTCTTTTGTTTGCTTAAAATCTCTAGACGGGAATTATAAAAAGCGGAATTCGTGGGTGTTTAGGAGAACCCAACGAAGATCAGCCATACCATTTAAGAGGTTATCTGCGGTGTGAATTATAGTGAGGGCTTCGAGGTGTTCTTCCTCAGTAGGTTTGCGGGTTAGGGCAGCGAGGTATGCGTGTTCAATCGCTTTATCGATATTAGGGTTCTTGGCGGTTAGCATACCATAAAGCGGTTCAAGTGTTCCTACGCGAGAAGCTTCGTGAACATTTTTGCCATTCAGGACCATTAGTGCCTGACGCATAGATGCGGAGGGATCACGGAATTCACCGAGGCGGTCTCGAGATGGTTGACCAAAGACACGAATGAAGCTGGGAGCAGGAGCAGGGCTTTGCATACGGAGTGCAGAGGTTCGATAGTGTGGATTGTCGTCAACTTCACGAGTCTGGTTGCGATAGGTAGTCCGAAAGCGGCGGCGGTTGGTCTGCTGCATCATTTCTTGCTCCTGTTGCATCTTGAGTTTGTCGTCAGACATTTGCTTCATCATAGCCAACTCGTCTTTGACCATTTTGTTTTTAGATAGTAGGGAGTCGAAGTTTACCTCGATACCCTGCTCAAGATCATAGCCACCTATCACTCGAGCCTGCATCATTCCACCACCCATTGATGCGGACATACTGGGTTCAGCTGAGGTTGTAGTTGCAGGCTCAGGATTTGGATTAGTGGGGGTGGCGGCAGTAGCTTCTGGTGCATCCTCTGATTCTTCCTCGGGTTCAGGTTCAATGGGAATACGTATTTGTACGGTTTCAGTGATCGTACGGATATTCTCACCAGCCCTCCATTTTTGTGTGCCCTTGAGGTTGCCTTTGTCTACCTCCATGAGATTGCCGGCGATCAGTATGCTATCATAAAAGGACTCACTGATCATGCGCCGTACTGGAGCTGCTACAAAGCGATGCTCTGCCTTCTTGCGCACTTTCTCGGATGTGTCACTGTAGTGGTGCCCACGTCGATAAGCCTCTGTACCAGTGATGATCCGTAAAACTGCGCGTAAATCGTAGCCACTACCAACAAATTCGTCAGCAAGGTATTCCAAAGTATCAGTATGGGAAATCTCATTGTAAGCGGAGTAGTTGTCGATTGGTTCAAAGAATCCGCGTCCCATTAGATCTTTCCAAAGCCTGTTTACAAATGCACGGGGGAAGTAGCGATTCTCAGGTTGCGTGATGAGACGTGCTAGCTCATTGCGAAGTGCACTGGCCTTTGCCAAGTCGCGCTTGAGGTCTACCTTCTTCTTGTCCATGAGAAGGCTGCCTTCAAGGTCGAAACCGCCAGGACCTGTATTCCGGTTGTTTTTTGCGGATGCGTCAATGTCGTCGATAAAATCACCTAGGTCGACGTATTTCTCTTTTTCTCCCTTGGCATCAGCCTCTACCTTGCGAAGTGCGTTGAAGCGGGCTATGTGATTCGGAGTTTTGTTCGGTTGATACTTGGCGAGTTCAAAGGGGAATTTGGGTTCCACAGGAAAACGCTCGGGTGGTTTCTCCCGTTCTGGCGGCCAGAGAACCATTTGCTCATGCCCCTCGGTAGTGAAGACGGGAAGATCGCGATCGCCGACTCTTGGCTCCACAAGTTTGGTCTTTCCAAAATATGCAGCAAATCCGTAGAATTGTGTTTGCTCCCAATCGTCAAAAGGGTGGTTGTGGCATTGGGCACATGCGATTCGAACACCCATGAAGATTTGCGAAGTGGCACCTGCCAAGGCCATTGGGTCTACATCGTCTCCGAGTATGTAGCCGACTGCAGGGGAGTCTTTAGTGCGTCCATTCGCACTAATGAGTTCTCTGGCCATGTGGTCGTAGGGAGTCTTTTCTTTAAGGCATTTGTTGACAAACGCCATCAGTTGCGGACCACCAGGACGACCGCTTCGAATGCGCAGCATATCAGAGAAAAATACGGTCCATCTGTCGCTGAAGCGCTTGTCTTCTAGCAGTTTGTCCACCGCAAGCTTGCGGCGTTCGGAAAGAGGCCATGCCTGAAACTGCCGAACTTCTGCCATAGTTGGTATGCGGCCGATTAGATCCACCGTTACTTTGCGTAAAAAGGCGAGATCCTCAATGAGCGGAGCTGGCTTGAGTTCCTCATCAGAATTTTCCTTGTTCAGTAGCTGATCGAGCTTCTCTGATGGAGATACTGCGTGGAGAGAGCCAAATCCAATGGCTAATCCGATGGCAAGGACGGGGAGTTTCTTAGTCATATTTCCTTGGTGCGGCCTATCTTGGTTTTGAGTGGTTGTTAAAGATGGAGCTTTCAAAATGCATCCGGGTGAGATCTCCCGCCCGCGCAACGTTTAGTTAGGACTTTTAAAATAATCTGCCACAGAATTATTAACGGTCAACCCCTTTTGTCTTTTTACCAGAGGTCAACAAGCCTATTCAATAGCAACGCCATTCTTAATTTGGTCATGTTATTTCACAATTTGCTGCACAAAGAAACTTGCCTTGGATGGATACCTCTCTAGCAGAAGCTATCGATGCAGGATCCAGAACCAATCCTTGAAATTGATGACCTCACCGTAATGCGAGGCAAAGCCTTGCTGGATGGCGTTTCATGGTGCATTCATCCAGGTGAGCATTGGGCTGTGCTTGGTGCGAATGGTTCAGGTAAAAGCACTCTGCTCAACGTTGTAAATGCCTTCATGGGTCCAGCGCGGGGTAGCATGCGTATTCTTGGACACAAATATGGACGGGATAGTTGGGATGCCGTCAAAATTCGAATCGGCTTTGTGAGCGGGACAGTGCACAACCTGATCGATGACGGTGAACCTGTGGTTTGGGCCCTTGTTGGTGGCAAACGTGCCATGATCAATTTTTGGGGGCATGCCGCGGAGGAAGAGGTTGAGGAAGCCCGTCAAATTCTTCGTCAGGTCGAGTGCGGACATCTACTTGACGCTCGATGGTGCCAACTTTCTCAAGGGGAGAAGCAGAAGGTTCTTATCGGACGAGCGCTCATGGCTCGCATTCGTTTGCTGATCCTTGACGAGCCTTGTGCTGGGTTGGATCCCGTTGCGCGGGAAAACTTTCTTGGTTTTTTGGAGCGTAGTGCTGCTCGAGCAGAGGCGCCTACACACATTCTTGTGACCCATCACGTGGAGGAGGTCACTGATTCCTTCACGCATGTTCTTCTACTGAGGGAGGGCAAGGTTCTCGCTTCTGGCCCAAAGGAAACTGTCTTCACTAGCGAAAACATTAGCGAGACCTTCAACGCACCTATTGAGCTGAATAAGACCGAGCGTGGTTACCGCCTTGAATTTCTTGGTTCTCCTCGAGATTTCGGTATCTAGTCACTAAGGTTTTTTTTGCCCCAGCGCGAAGCGATCACTCCATCGACCAGTAACTGTGTTGGGTGGTAGAGTAAGATAGGCAAAACAAGCATGCCCAGTTGCGGATGCCCTGAGCCAAAAAGGGCAGTTGCCATGGGTAGTCCCGTGGCCAGCGTTTTTTCCGTTATGCAAAAGAAAATTGCGGGCCTGTGTTCGGATTGGAAACTCTTCGCAAACAGAGGTACAATCAATCTAACCAACAAGGTCAGCGAAATCAGAAATCCCAAAAGACGTATAAGCGGCAATTCCTCATCATCCTCAAATACACCCTGCTGAAAAGATTCATGGAAAGTGGCAAGTAGGATATATAGGATCAACAGCTGACAGACGATTTGCCCTTTCGCCTTATATTTTTCTGGTCGGGAACCTACCCATCGAAATCCCTGTCCAACCAAGAATGGAAGGATGACTAAAATGCATATTTTTTTAACAAAGGCGGTCGTATCTAGATTCACTCCAGTCTCTGTTCCTGCCTTCATGGCTAATAACGCTAGAGGCACCACTAGAATGCCAGCCAAGTTTGACAATGTAGCATTGAATAAAGCCGTGGCCGTGTTTCCGCCAGACTGTCCTGAGTAGACCACTGCAGTGGAAATTGTAGTAGGCAGTACAGCTAGGAGAAGCAGTCCAGTCTGCAGCGCATCCGAAAAATCCCAAGGAAGTAGACCAAGTAACACCCAGACCATTAGGGGGAATCCCAAGAAAATTCCGAATTGCACTGCCATATGCACCCGCCAACTCATGAAACCCCTACGCAAGTGGTCATTGTCGAGCATCATTCCTTGGATCAGGAATATGACTACAATTGCTGGGTGCGTATCTAAGCTGAAACGATAATCACGAAGCAACCATGCACCGAGAAGAACTAGGAGCATGCCAGGCAGGAATGGATCAATGGGCAACCGCTTCATCACTTAGCTGAATGGCTGAAAACTTGCACTTCTATCCAACATTGGCCACAAGGTTTTTCATGGAGCGACATATTCCTTCCTACTTTGAAGAACTATACTCACGCAATGAGGTTGAAGAGCGAATCCGTGAACTAGCAAATGAAATCGCTGGATGGAGTGGAGCAGGGGAGTCCTGCCGTGAATCCCAGGTGATGGCGGTTTGTATTCTTCGAGGGAGCGTTTTCTTTTTTTCTGACCTCCTCAAAGAGATTCCCAGTAGTCTTCAACCTTCCTTTTGTCTTTGCCGCAGCTACTCTTCTGACCAAAACGGTGTGCAACAGCAAAATCTGGAAATCCAACTGGAACCGCAAGGCATCGAAGGTCGTCGTGTGTTACTAGTGGATGACATCTGTGACACTGGCAATACACTGCAGGTACTTGCTGATTTGTGCAGGGAACGCGGTGCGGTTGAGGTCAAGTCTGCAGTCCTTATTCACCGTATGCTTCCTGACTCCAAGCACGTACCTACTTTTGCTGCTTTTCGATATGATGGTGAGGAATGGTTCTCTGGATATGGCATGGAAGATCGAAATTTTGCCATGAATTACCCAAGTGTTTACAGACTACGTCCTGAAGACTGACTGCTTTCCCTAGGGGTTAGTAAAATTTATTTTGAACTTGAAATACTACGTTCATTCCCCGATTGTTCGCGCCCTTTTTTAAGCACCCGTAGCTCAATTGGATAGAGCGCCTGACTACGGATCAGGAGGTTGGGGGTTCGACTCCCTCCGGGTGTGCCACTCGTCAACGAGTCTT
>Ga0163109_10001696_pt1 | contig 17401 bp, 17 predicted proteins | sample CRUFie1St13metaG_FD_108704 | JGI IMG/M metagenome (GOLD analysis project Ga0163109, IMG submission 108704) | Marine microbial communities from the Costa Rica Dome - CRUD Field 142mm St13 metaG | ecosystem: Environmental > Aquatic > Marine > Oceanic > Photic zone | place: Costa Rica: the Eastern... | reverse complement strand
AGATACTTTCTCCTAATGGTATAATATCTATTCATGATACAGATAAAAAGTTTACTGAAAATTATATTGTATCTCAAGATATAAAAGAACAAAATAAATACGACGATTTTGGTAATGGACCTTCTAAGTTTATAGAAGAGATAGGAGATGAATGGCAAAGATTTGATTTCTTTAACGAAGGTATATTAAAAACCAAACCAAGTTCTACAGGATTAACATTATTGAGACATGCCTAATTTAGTTACAGTTGTAGGAGAAAATACACATATTCTTCCTCATATGTTAAAACACTATGAAGATAAAATAGATAAAGCATATGTAGCTGTATATCGTCAAAGTAATGATGACGGTATATTAGAAGAGATAGAAGAACTAGGAATCTCACCTTTTATGGTATTTACTGAACCTAAATACAACTGGAATAGAGTAACTGAAATATATAACACAATAAAACAAACCAAACCAAATGATTGGTGGATAGTATCAGACGATGATGAACTACAAGTGTATCCTGAACCTATTGAGGATATAATAGATAAGTGTGAGAGACATGGATATGACTTTGTTACAGGGGGGTTTATAGATAGAATAGGTATAGATGGTACTTTCCCTGAAGTAACGAGAGACACTGATATTCATAGGTCTTTTCCACTAGCAGGTTTTTTTAGATACCCTATGTCTAAAGCATGTCCAAACAAAGTCACCTTAATGAAAGGTTATCAGGATATTAGCTCAGGTCAGCATTATGCATCTTTTAAAGATGGATCTACTAGTTGGGGTACCAAACACCCTAAAAGACTACCCGTTGAAGATGTTTTTACTCAAGTACATCATTTTAAATGGGATAGTAGCTGTGTTGAAAGAATAAAAAAGGTAGCAGATAACAATAAAGATTACTCATATTCAGAAGAATATAGAATTATGTACAATGCTATAAAAGATTCTAACTGGAAAATAGATATAGAGAATCTTAAATATTTAGTTGAAGAAATGAAAGAATTTTCGTATATTGAATATAAGGACTATCCACATTGGAATACATTAATGAACAAAATAGTTACAATATGAGCTCAAAATTAGATTTAGAAAAACAGCTTTTAGAAGAGAGAAAAGTAAAAGCTATTGAGAAAATTGCTAAAATACTAGATAACCTAACTCTTTGGTTTGAAGAAATCGATAAAGAAGAGTGGGGAGAAAGAATGCAGTACTACTTAGCAGAGTTTTTAAACAGAACACCAGAAGTAGAAAAAGAAGAAGAGCAAGAGGAAGATGAGTCATAAGTTAGGAATAATAATACCCTACAGAAACAGACCAGAACAGCTTGCAACATTCCGAAAAGAAATAAATGACTATCTTGATATAGATTTTGAGTTGATTGTAGTTGAACAATCAGACAAAAAAGACTTTAATAGAGGTAAACTTCTTAACATAGGGTTTTTAAAAGCTGAAGAACTGGGTTGTGATTATGTCATATTTCATGATGTAGATATGTTACCTGTTGAAGCTGATTACAGTTATGTAAATAAACCTACTCACTTAATAACTGAAGTAGATTTACCTGAAGGAGTTTCAAGAACCTTATTCGATGAGTATTTCGGTGGAGTAACAGCATTTCCTGTTAATTTATTTAAACAAATAAACGGATACAGTAACGAATATTACGGATGGGGATTCGAAGATGATGATTTATTACTTAGATGTTTAGAAAATCATATAGATTTAGATGGAAAAAAAGTTATACAAAGAGGACGTGAATGTATAGCATTAGAATTTAATGGTGAGGATAGCTTTGTTGCTGTTCCTAACAAACTTTCTATACTTCGTAACTTTTCTATATTTACATCTTTTAGTTATAACAACGTTATATCAGATGTAGATTTAGTTACTGATAATAACTCAATATTTAGTATACCTGGTTTTGATACTACATTAACTATAAACTCGTTTTTTGATTTAACCTTTCAATTTTGGAAAAACGATTTGAGCTCTATTTCTATTCCAACTAAAGGACTTCAAGCTGGTCATTTTAACGCTATTATTACAGTAGATAATAAAGGTGCAAATAGAAACACTGTTGACTATCAACCACCGGTAGTAAAATTTTACTTAAATGGTAAACTTGTAGGGGAAAATAGTTTTGATAAACTACTAAATATTCAAAAAGAACCTTATTTATATTTAGGAGTAGGTGATCCAGATAGAAAAGAGAAAAATAACTGGTTTAAAGGTAAAATAGATACTTTTGCTACATATAATGACGTACTTACTGATTCAGAATGTTTGCAGTTAGGTTCTAATTTAAAAGACAGTTTATTTAATCTTAAATCTAATGACAAATTAGTATCTTATTATGATTCTAAATTTGTTAATGGTACTGATTTGATTGATCTGAGAGGTGGTAATAATGCTAGAGTTTTCAATTGTGAGCAGACATTTACTCAATATACAAGCGATATAACAAAACCTATACCGCACAGAAAAGAAGGTAAGTTTAAAATATTACCTCACAGAGAAAATGGATATAAAGATGGGTATTGGGTTAGTTGGACTAGTAGAGAGAATCAACTAAGGTATTTAAATAACTATTACAGTTTAAAATCTAATTACCAGAAAGATGGTCTTACTAATTGTAAGTATAAGGTAAGAAATGAATTCAACAGTGAAAACTACCATCATATTGAAGTAATGTTATGAGTCATAAATTAGGAGTTTGCGTTCCATATAGGAATAGAGAATTACATATGAATGAGTTTATACCTAAGATAGGTAAATACTTAAAAGATAAAGGTATAGACTTTCAAATTTATATAGTACATCAAGTTGACGATAAACTCTTCAATAGAGGAGCTACTAAAAATATAGGTGCTAAACACGCTTTCGAAGACGGTTGTGATTATGTAGTATGGCATGATATAGATATGATTCCTGAAGAGGACGGCGGTTGTGATTATTCATATCCTGATAAAGGACCAAGACATATAGCTACTCAGATATCTCAGATGGATTATAAGTTAAAGTACCATGAGTATTTTGGAGGAGCAGTTTTGTTTACTAAAGAGCAAGTAGAAGCAACTAACGGTTACTCTAATGATTATTGGGATTGGGGTATGGAAGATGATGATTTATTCTATAGATGTCATCTAGAAGGTTTAACAAATGATACTTACTTAGATGTTAACCTACCTCAACACAAATATATTTCTTTTAACGGTAGTAATTCATACGGTAAAATACCATATCAGAGAGAGTTTAGAGGACTAACTTCTAGATCACATACAGTATCAGTATTAGTAAGAGCTTATCAACAACCAGAAAAAAATCCTATATTTCTTATTGGAGATAATACTCGTAGATATGTAGAGTATCCTATCTTTAGAATACCAGGGTATGATTACGGTATATCGTTTAATAATTCAAGAGCACTTTCATTAACTTACTGGAATTCATTTAACGGACATAACTATATGTGGTTAAAAAGATATGATAAACAATGGTCTTGGGTTACTGCAGTTATAGATTTATCTACTCATCATTCACATTTTTATTTAAATGGAAATGAAGTAGATGCTAGAGCCGGTATAGGAAGTTTATCACCATGGAGATTTAAAGGTAATCTTAAAAATTATGGTTCTAATGATTACTACTTAGGAACTTCACCATCTGAACCAGAAGATAGTACAATAAAGTACTTCAAAGGAGATATCGCTAAGGTACATGCCTGGAATAGAGCATTAACACCTCAAGAAGTAAGCAACTTACATAATAATATTCCTAGTGAAGGGCATTTAGTAGATATTGATTTTAATAATCCTAAGACTGAGCATAATTTATTTAATGTTGAAGAAAAAATAGAAGATATAAGAGTTCCTAATTCTATATTACCTCATAGAGTTGAAGGTAGAATGAGATGTTTACCACATCCTGATGAAGGTATAGTAGATGGTAAATTTGTAAAAGGTGAAACTACTGCAGCTAATGAACGTAGATATGTTCTTAAAATGCAAGATAAAAAAATTAACTATAAAGAAGATGGTATCAAGCAACTTAAGTATGAGTTAGTTGGAGAAAAAATACTTACTCCTTGGGCTAAAATGTTAGATATAAAATTATGAATTTCGACTACGGAATAGTAAAGAAAAAATTAGATGAACAAGGATGCGGTTTCTGTTTAGCAAAATGGACTCAAGTAACTATGCACTTAGGTACAGGATTAACACATTCTTGTCACCACCCTGTACAGCATAAAATACCATTAAGGGAGTTAAGAAACAATCCTTCTGCATTACATAACACCAGATATAAAAAGAAAAGAAGGAAAGAAATGCTTGAAGGTAAGAGACCTTCTGAATGTAACTATTGTTGGAACGTAGAAGATAACTCTCCTCACTTTTCTGATAGAACTTTTAAATCAGCTGAACCATGGTCACTTGACCAAATGGATAAAATTAAAAATACTAGATGGTCTGCAGACTACAATCCTAGATATGTAGAAGTTTCATTTAGTAATACTTGTAATTTTGCTTGTGCTTATTGTGGACCTCAATACTCTTCAAAATGGGTAGAAGAAATAGAAAAACACGGAGGGTACGATACGGCTACTAGATTTAATAGTATAAAGGATATAAAAGCAAGAGGTGAGATGCCTTATAAAAAATCTGAACATAATCCCTATATAGATGCATTTTGGGAATGGTGGCCAGATTTATTCAAAGATTTACATACATTTAGAATAACTGGAGGCGAACCTTTACTTTCTCCAGATACTTTTAAAGTATTAGAGTATATTCAAGATCACTGGGAAGAAAATCCTAATTTATCATTAGCTATAAATACTAATTTAGGAGTACCTAAAAAGTTAATAGATAGAATGATTAACATATGTAAAGATTTAGTAAACAATAATAAGATAAAAGAACTAATAATTTTTACTTCTGTTGAAGCTACTGGTAAACAAGCAGAATATGTAAGACATGGTTTAAATTATGATGATTTTTGGATAAACGTAGATAATATACTTACTGAGTTACCAAAAGTTACAGTAAATATTATGGCGGCTTTTAATGCATTATCAGTTTTTACATATAGTGAATTGATAGATAAGGTACTAATTTATAAAAAGAAACATTGGAATAAGGATAGGTACTGGAATACTGCATTACAGTTAGATACATCTTATACTCGTTGGCCACCTCATCTTAATATAAAAATATTAGAAGATAATCATAAAAAGTATATTTTAGATGCTGCTACTAAAGCATTATATTATGGTAGAAACGGTATGACTAAAATTAAGTATGGATTTAATGATGTTGAAATTCAGAAGATAAAGAGAACTTATGATTATGCAATAGGTAAAAATGACTATACTCCATTTGATGTAGAAAAACAAAGAAAAGACTTTGCAAGATTTATATCTCAATATGATGAACGTAGAGGTACTAACTTTGAAGAAACATTCCCAGAACTTAAATACATGTACAATGAATATAAGTAGAAGATATCCATGGATGTTATGGCCAGATAGTATATGTCCTTCATTTCTACCTAACCCTATACTTCCTAGAGTTCAGGGAGATCATTATTGGAAGATAGAAGTAGATTTTGAAAATACTGAAAATAATTTTTCTACTGTAAAAGATGTATTTTGTTTTGTTCCTAAATGTACAAGTTTATCTATATTTGAAAATAGATTATTTATAGGATTAGGATACGACAATCAAAATGATAGAGTAGAAACTAATTATTTATTTGAACCTAATGTAAAGTATAATGTAACTTATGAGCACCTACCTAAAGAAAAGTTAATAGTATCAATAAATAACAAAATTGAATTTGAATACAGTTTATTAGAAACACCTTTAGCTGTAGTTGATAACCCAGTAATATTTTTAGGTGCAAATACACATGTTACACAAGAAGAATCTGAAGAAATAGATATAAAGTTATTAAATTTTAAAATATACGACACAGAAGGTTTAGCATGTCATCATGATTTTAGTGAGATAATACACGGGAAGTCTGTAGATAAAACTGGTAACTTAAATTTTATATACCAAATAGCATGAAAACATCCTATGAGAATGCATTAAAGGCGATGAATAATACATCAACATCATTTTGTGCAGCAAAATGGTACAATGTATCTATTTGGTTAGGTAACGGTAGAACAGCTTCTTGTCACCATCCTCTCGCTCATAAAATACCAGATGAAGAATTAGCTAAAGACGCATCAGCATTACATAATACAGAGTTTAAAAAGAAACAACGTAAGATGATGCTGGAAGGAGAAAGACCACCAGAGTGTTCATACTGTTGGACTGCAGAAGACGCATCAGGTGGTAATAGAGAAGGGGTATATAGTGATAGAGTATATCAAACTGCTCGTTATACTGATGAGGAGATAGCTGCCTTGAAAGATATACCGTGGGATAAAAATGTTAATCCTAAAACTGTAGAAATATGCTTTGATAACTTATGTAATTTAGCATGTTCATATTGTAACTCTGAATTTAGTTCTACTTGGTCTAAAGATATTTCAACAAACGGTCCATACAAAGACATGGAAACATTTGGAGGAAAGACTTATAGACAAGATGGTTCACTGGCAATGCCTTTTGGAAATAAGAATGAAGGTAATATTTATGTTAAACGGTTCTTTGATTGGTTTCCTGAAATAAAAGACGGGTTATTTGAACTTAGAGTTTCAGGCGGTGAACCTTCAAGGAGTCCTTCTTTCTGGCATCTTTTAGATGTTTGTGAGAACGAAAAATTTGATTTTGCAGTTAACAGTAATCTTATTATGGAAGATAGTAGATTACAAAAATTAATAGCTGCAAGTAAAAAATTTAAAAAGTTTGAAATATATACATCCGCTGAATGTTACGGTCCTTTGCAGGATTTTGTAAGAGATGGTTTTGAATGGGATGTATGGGAAAAAAATATGTTTGCATTAAATAAAGAAGATTCTGTTACGACGGTTAATATAATGATGACTATATCAGCTTTAAGTGTTTGGGGTGTTGCTGAATTTTTAGAAAAAATAGTTCAATGGAGAAAATCAACTAGACCTGATCAGTTTTATATGTCCTTAAATATTTTAAGATTTCCTTCTTTTCAAAGTGTAAATATTATAGAGCAGCAATATAAAGATATATTAGCTGAAAGAATAGAAAATACGTTAGATAAAATCAAGGACGTATTAAGACCTTGGGAAATAAATCAAATAACTAGACTAACTAAGTATTTAAAAAATGTTACGAAATCACAAGAAGATAATGATGAGTTAGGTAAGAAATTAACTGACTTTAAAAACTTCACTCAACAGTACTCAGTACGTAGAGACATGCCTATAGAAAAGCACTTTACAGCTGAAATGTTAAATTGGTATAACACAATATAATGGCGGAACATAGAAATCATATTAAGTATAAGTTTAAGGAAAACCCAGGAGATAGAATAAGTAAAACATTCTGTGCATTACCTTGGTCTCATCTACATCACTGGCCTGATGGTAGAGTATATCCTTGTTGTTTGACTGACTATAGACATCCTATCGGACATGTAAAAGACGCAACTTTAGAAGAGTTGTGGAATGTTGATAGAATGAAGGAGTTAAGAAAAGATAAACTTGAGGGTAAAAAACATGAACATTGTGCCAAATGTTATCTTCAAGAAGAAAACGGAGATGAGAGTATGAGGGTAGCTTCAAATAGATTAATGAAAGATCATTTAGATACTTTTGTTAATACTACTGAACAAGACGGACATAGTAATGATTTTACTTTAAGGTATTGGGATTTTCGTTTTTCTAACTTATGTAACTTTAAATGTAGAATGTGTGGTTCATCCCTTAGTTCTAAATGGTATAAAGATGAAGTAGATATATTTGGTCAGAGTGAAAATGATAGAGCACTTATACATGTAAACGATTGGAGTAAAAAAAATATCTATGAGTATATAGATATGTTTATTGAAGACGTAGAAGAGATTTATTTTGCAGGTGGGGAACCATTAATGATGGAAGAGCACTATATGATTTTAAAAAAGCTTATTGAAATAGGTAACACTGATACCCGAATCAGATACAACACTAACTTCAGTATGTTAAAGTTTAAAAAATGGGATGTTTTAGAACTGTGGAGCCATTTTACTAAACGCAATCCTCTTAATGTAAGAATATTTGCTTCATTAGACGCAATGGGAGATGTTGCAGAATATGCTAGATCTGGAACAGATTGGAAAAAAATAGAAGATAACGTTAGATTAGCTATCGATAAAGGATTTCATTTTGACTTTAGTTGTACTGTAAGTATATTAAATATATTTCAAATACCAGACTTCGTAGATAGAATGATTGAGTTAGGAGTTCAATGGCATGGTGTTCATTTAAATAACGTTTTAACATTCCCAAGATACTATGCTTTAGATACTTTACCAACTGATTTGAAAATTAAAGCTAGAGATAACCTATATCACCATCTAAGAAAAGTACCAGAGTTTTATAAAAAACAAATGAAACAAAAGTACGATATTATTACAAAGTATTTCGAGTTAGATAAAGGAGAAGTAGATAAGTCTAAAGAAAACGGAGAAATGAAAAATATTGTTTCTTTAGTAGATGAGTATAGAAAAGAATCTTTCACTACAGTATACCCATATTATAAAGACTGGTATAACAGTATTCCTGATACAAACAATAAGGTTAAAACTAATATTTAACCTTTTCAATCATGAACTCTTTCTGCCCTAGTTTTTTCAATCATGTAATGAATGACTCCTATGGAGTTTATAAAGCATGTTGTTTGCACGTACCTGAAATAAAAAATGGTAAAGTAAACGGAATAACAGTAGATCAGCCACTAGAGAGTTTTTGGAATAGTGAACAATTAGCTAAAGATAGAATAAAAAGTATAAACGGTGAATATATCAAAGGATGTGATGTATGTTATCATGCTGAAAAAGAAGGAGGTGCATCCTTACGAACTGATTTAGTTGAATCTTATCAAAACGATAAAAAGTTTATTGAAAGAGTACAATCAGCTAGAAAGAATAACGGAATACTTAATCATGCTCCTATATCAGTTGAGTATAGAGTAGGTAACTTATGTAACTTAAAATGTAGAATGTGTTCACCTCAAGACTCAAACCTTATTAACAATGAGTATTTAGAGATAACATCTACATTATCAGAAGATTCTCTTAAAAATCTTTTTCCTACATTAGATGAACCTGTTAATATTGATATGGAACAATACTGTAACCATATTAAAGATAATGTTGAAGATATAGAAGTTATAAGATTTTCCGGTGGAGAACCTTTAATTAATAAGTCTTTTTATGAACTTATAGATTTCTTTATAGAATCAGGTCATTCATATAATTTAGATTTAAGAATAAATACTAATCTAACTAAATTAAATTTTGACTTACTCACTAAACTTAATAAGTTTAAAAACGTTAATATTGATTTTTCTATTGATGGTATAGAAGATACATATGAATATGTTAGATACCCTATGAAATGGTCAGTTATAAATAAAAAGATAGATATGTTAGATCAGTATATTAGAAATAATAAGACTAATATTAACGTATATGCCAACTATACAGTTCAAACATATAATTTAATTCATATGCTTGATGCTATAGATTTTTTCTTAGATAGAAACTTTATACCTGTACTACATCCTGTTACTAATCCTCATTATCTAAATATAAAAAATATACCAGAGGAACTTAAAGAGAAAGCAATATTAAAAATAAACGATAAGATAAAATACTTAAAAGTTAGGTATACTAACATACCTGAATCCAGAAAAAAGTGGATTATTAATAAACTTAAATCTTTAATTACCTTAATAAAAATAACATCAGAGAAAAGCAGTATAAGAGACTTTGTTAAGTTTACAGATATTTTAGATAAGAAGAGAAAACAAAATTTTTTAGAATTAGATCCTTTTACCTATAATCATTTTAAATTGAATAGTATATGAAAGTAGATCTAAAAAATTATTTTTGTGACTTACCTTTTACCTATACAGAGATTCATAAGGATAGACAAACTATGTGCTGTCCGTATTGGAATGATACTAATCTAAAAAAATCTCCTGATTATTTAAAAAACTGGTTTAGCTCAGAAGCAGAAGAAATAAGAGAATCTATGCTGGATGGTACTTTTAAAAACTGTAGTAGTGAATTCTGTCCACATTTAAATGTACTTGTCAATAAAGGCGAAGCAACAGGTCCGATAAGACCTATAAAAGAATTTAATCCTAATAATTACAATAAACCTAAACGAATAAAAATTTGTATTGATCAGTCTTGTAATTTAAGATGTCCTACTTGTAGGGATAATATAATACCTAATACAGACCTTAATACAGCATTGACTTTAAATCAGTTGAGAAAGGTAGAAGAAGGCTTTAGTGATGAACTTGAGGAATTTTTTACTAGTGGTACTGGTGATCCTCTTTATAGTAAACCAATGAGAGAGTATCTAATTAACTTTCCAGTAGAAAAGTACCCTAAGTTAGATAGAATCATATTACATACTAATGGTATACTTTTAACTACTAAACTTTGGGATAAACTAAAAAATATTAGAAAGTTTATAAAGCAAGTTGAGATAAGCATAGATGCTGCAACTAAAGACACTTATGAAAATAAAACTAGACTGGGAGGTAAATGGGATGTGTTGATTGAAAATCTTAAGTTTATAAACAAAATAGAAACTATAGACAAAATTACTACTTCTTTTGTCACACAACAAGCAAACTATAAAGAAATAATACCATTTGTAGAGTTAATGAATAAGATATTCTATAAACATAGAGATCATAAAAATATTTTTTATAGAGTTGCTAACTGGGGAACATTCTCAGAAGAAGAATATAAGAAAGTTAATGTACTAGATAATACTCATCCTGAACATTATGAGTTTTTAAATGAAGTACGTAAATTAAATAGATATCGAAATGTTATATCTAATTTAGAACTAGAAGCTGAGTTACTGTAATGGAAAAAGAAATAAGAAATATAGAAGGTACTTTTTGTTCTGCACCTTATATTGCTTCCTACATAGGAACACAAGGAGAGTTTATGCCCTGCTGTATTTTTAATCCTGAACATAAATTATCTACATATTCAGGTGATGACGATTTACTAGAACACATGAACTCCCCAGCAGCTGTTCAGTTACGTAAAGACCTTCACAATGGTGTAAAAGCAAAAGGGTGTGATCATTGTTGGGAATTAGAGGATAAAGGAGAACAGTCATTAAGGTATAATTTTAACAGGGTATATGATTATGACGATGTAGTTAAAGCTACAAATGAAAACAATTTTTTCATACCAGATTTAAAATTAAGGTATATAGACATTCGTTTTTCAAATAAATGTAATTTAAAATGTGTAAGCTGTGGAAGTAATTGGTCTACATCATGGTATAATGATTCAGTAGCATTAGGTTTAACTCCTGAAGGAGCTCCTAAGCTTAAATCTATTGAAAATACTGAAAATTTATTACTTCAACTATATGATCAAATAGATAATATAAGACAGATATATTTTGCTGGTGGAGAACCTTTAATGCTACCAGAGCATTATAAATTATTAAATAAAATTATAGAAAAAGGTAGAGCTGATAAAATTGCTCTTTTGTATAGTACTAATATGGCTAAGTTAACATACGGAGTATGGGATGTAGTACCGTTATGGAAAGAGTTTAAAGAAATATGTATTCAAGCTAGTCTTGATGGATCTCATTCTCGAGGAGAATATTTACGTACTAATATAAAATGGAATAATGTAGAAGCTAATATTGAAAGACTACAAAAAGAAGTACCTCATTTAGATTTTAATATTGCTCCAACTATAAGTTGGTTAAATTCTTACAACGTTGTTGATTTACATAGAGAGTTTATTGAAAAAAATTACTTATCAGTTGGTAAAATTCATGCTAATATTTTACATGCACCTGTTCAGTTTACTCTATGGAAGCTTCCTAAGAATCATTTAAATGCTTTGATAAATAAATACAATAATCATATAGAGTGGTTAAAAACGTTAGAAGGAGAGGAAAATCATATACTTAGTGATGTTAGAGCTTTTGAAAAAGTAGTAAAGTATATTAAGCAAGGATCAAATTTGAGAGAAGACAAGTATAACGAAGAAGCATATAGTTATATGCAAGGTAAATTAGATAGAATAAGGAAAGTAGACTTCTTTAAAATTTTTCCTGAGTTCGAAGATTTAAAAAACAAGCATTACTATGAGTAAATTTATATGTAGTTTACCATGGAAACACCTAAGTGTTATGCCGCATGGATGGTCTTCTGTTTGCTGTGAAGCTAATTGGGAAAGTAAGTATGCTTTATCACAAAACTTCAATAGTAAAGATACTAGACCTGTACATATAAGAGATGGAGTTAATAAAATAGTAAATTCAGAGTCTTTTAGAAAAATAAGAACTGATATGCTATCTGGAGAAGTACCAGAGGCTTGTTTAACTTGCTATAAAATAGAAGAAGCAGGAGGATTTTCAAAAAGAAATAAAGAAAAAATATTAGATGAATCTTATCTACAATCTATAACTAAAGAAGACGGTACAATACAACCCGATGTTAGGTACCTAGAATTAAGGTTAGGTAATTTTTGTAATTTAAAATGTAGAAGTTGTAATGCTGAATCATCAACTTCATGGGTAGACGATTATTATAAATTAAAAGATAAAATAAATCTACCTAGTGGGTACGATAAACTTAAATCTGATGGAGTTGATTACGATTGGGTAGAAGATCCCAAAGTATATTTGGATCTTTTACAGAATGGGTTTAAATTAGATGAATTACATATAAGTGGTGGTGAACCTTTTTTAGTAGATAAACATTCATATCTATTAGATCTATTAATAGAAAGAGATTTAGCTAAAGACATTTATATAACGTATATTACTAACGGTAATTATAAGTTTGAAAGAATAGTTCCTATATTAGATAGATTGCATCACTTTAAACAGGTTAAATTAAACTTTAGTTTAGATGATACTTTTAAAAGAAACGATTATATTAGAAGTTTAAGTAGATTTGAAACAGTAATTGGTAATATAAAGAAATATACTGACAAATATGACTTTGATTATGCTATAATTCAGACTATTCATGTTTTTAATTTTTTATATTTAGAGGAACTTCATTTGTATTTAGAAGAAAAAGGCTTATATTATAAAGACGGAACTGGTGTTATTAAAGTAATTAGGGATAATTATGTAAATTATCCTAACTACCATAATGTAAAAGTTATACCTTTAGAAGTAAGAAGAAAAAAAATAGACAGCATAGAAGGTAAACTAGAAGAAGGCTTTTTCAATAGATTAAAAAGCAACTTTTACGATTCTGAAGATAACAAACTAGTAAATGAATTTATTAGTACTACAGAGGAGGTAGATAAAGTAAGAAGAGAAGACTGGAAAGCATTATTCCCAGATTTAGTTAATGCGTTAAAAGATAAATCAATATTTATATGAAATTAGCACAAGAAGAATTGACTCAATTGAGAGCTATACAAGAGAGCAATAAAAAATTAGTAAACGAATTTGGTATAATATCTATATCAGAGGAGTCTCTTAAAAAAAGAAAAGCTACTGCACTTATGGCTTTAGAGCAACTTAAAACTGCTGAACAAGATCTAGCGAAAAAACTAGAAGATAAATACGGAAAAGGGAGTGTAGACATAGATTCAGGAGAATTTATTCCTCTTTAGTCCTTTTAGAGATAAATCACTATATTTATATATGATACCGTATAAAGATAAGAAGACGGTTTCGATGTATTTACGATATTTATAAGAGTACTCAATAATTTAACTTATATAACATGGCAGAAACATTAATCTCCCCAGGTGTACTAACAAGAGAGAACGATATATCATTTATCGCTCCTGCAGCACTTGAAGCCGGGGCAGCAATCATTGGACCAGCAGTTAAAGGACCAGTAGAAACTCCTACCCTAGTAACCTCGTTCGGGGAGTATAGTAGAATCTTTGGAACTACTTTTTCTTCTGGATCAACTAAACAAGAATTTTTAACTTCTATAGCAGTAAAATCTTACTTTGGTAACGGAGGAAACTCAGTACTTGTAACAAGAGTTGTTACAGGATCTTTCGGGTCAGCTTCTGCTACTCACATATCTGCTTCAGCAGATGGAGGTACAGCACCTTTTACTCTACAGACTTTAGGTAAAGGAACTATATATAACAGTTCAGGGTCTCTTAACTCAGACGGATCTTTAGTCAATGGATCATCAGACAATGTTAGATGGGAAGTAGCAAATGTAAACAATGCAAAAGGAACATTTACACTTAACATCAGAAGAGGAGATGACAATCATAAAAATAAAGTAGTATTAGAATCATATTCTAACTTAACGTTAGATCCTGAAACTGATAACTATATTGAAAAAGTAATAGGTAACCAGACTAAGTCTATCAATACTAGTGAAGACCCAGCTTTTATATCTACTACAGGAGAATACGTTAACAGATCAAAATACATTAGAGTATCTGCTGTTAACAGACAAACATTAAATTACATTGGAAATGACGGATCGATAAGAGTTGGTTCAGCATCAGGTTCTTTACCAATTGCTGATTCTGGTTCTTTCACAGGAGCAACTGGAGACAATGTAGTAGGAGGAGATAATTACTTCGGAGATATCAGCACTAGATCACAAGGTCTTACAGGTGGTAACTACACTAACGCTATCTCAGTACTAGGTAATAAAGACGAGTACGTATTTAACATTATATCTGTTCCAGGTCTTACAAGAGCTTCTCACGGTACTCAAGTAGACGCAGTTATTTCATTAGCTGAAAGTAGAGGTGATTGTATAGCAGTAGTAGATCTTTCTAACTACGGTACTTCTGTAGCAAATGCTGCAGCTGCTGCTGATTCAGTTAATAGTTCTTACGGAGCTGCATACTGGCCTTGGTTACAGACACAGTCAGCTACAGGTAAAAACGTATGGATTCCAGCATCAACTATTATTCCTGGAGTATATGCATTTACAGATGGAGCTGCTGCACCATGGTTCGCACCTGCTGGTTTAACTAGAGGTGGAATCGGAGACGTAATTCAAGCGGAAAGAAAATTAACAAGATCTCAAAGAGATACTTTATATGATGCTACAGTTAATCCAATTGCTACCTTCCCAGGAGCAGGTATTAACGTATTTGGTCAGAAAACACTTCAGACTAAATCATCAGCTTTAGATAGAGTAAATGTTCGTAGGTTAATGATCGATCTTAAGAAATTCGTAGGTGATGTATCAAGAACATTAGTATTCGAACAAAATACAACTACTACTAGAAATGGATTCTTAGCTCAAGTTAATCCTTATTTAGAGTCAGTAGTACAGAGACAAGGACTTTACGCTTACAGAGTAGTAATGGACGACTCTAATAACACACCAGATGTAATCGACAGAAATCAGTTGATTGGTCAAATCTTTATTCAACCAGCTAAAACAGTTGAATTTATAGTATTAGACTTCACAATCGAACCAACAGGCGCAACATTTGGAGAATAATTTTAAATTTATAATATTTATAATAAAGTAATAAAATGGCAGTATTAGATCCAAATGAAATAATGTTTAGAGCTTTCGAGCCTAAAGTACAGAATAGATTCGTAATGTATATCGATAATATTCCGTCCTTTATGATTAAAAACGTAACAGCTCCAAACTTCGAGGATGAGGAAGTCAAACTCGATCATATCAACACATATAGAAAAATTCGTGGTAAAAGAGAATGGGGTAACATGGACATGACATTATATGATCCAATTACACCTTCTGGAGCACAAGCAGTAATGGAATGGGCTCGTTTATCTTACGAATCAGTAACTGGTAGAGCAGGATATTCAGACTTCTACAAAAAAGATCTAGTACTTAATGTATTAGGACCTGTAGGTGATATAGTTTCTGAATGGATAGTCAAAGGAGCTTTCATTACTTCAATGGAACAAGGTTCTTTCGATTGGGCTACATCAGATGTCGCTGAATTAAGTATTACAGTAGCAATGGATTATTGTGTACTAAACTACTAAGACATTACCCGACAAGTATTAAAGACCCACCTTCTGGTGGGTTTTTTTATAGCTATATTTTTCGTAAATTGTTATTAATGAAACTACAACAAAAAGTACTTCACGGTTTTAGTAAATTAAAAAATACTACTTTATCCTGGACTAAAAGTGATAATGAACGTAGATTTAAAGAAAATCTGAGGAATTTTCCTAATGATGAAAATTTACTATACTATAGAGATAACCCTATTCAGTATAAATTAAATAACTACGGATTTAGAACTGATATAGATTTTAAAAAGGGTACTGAAGGTAATGTATTTTTAGGATGTAGTCATACCTTTGGCTCAGGACATCATATAGAAAATGTATGGTCTTACAAAGTTAATGATAAAATAGGTGGTAATTTTTTAAATTTAGGAGCTCCTGGAACCGGGATTGGGACTTCTTCAAGATTATTAGATTATTTTAAAGATATGTTAAAAGTAAAGAATATTTTTCTTTTTACCTTTCACCCGTATAGATATGAATATTTTGATCCTATACCAGAAGAATGGCTTACGATTTCACCAACATTTGATTGGTTAGCTAAACCTAGGTCAACAAGAATGTATCTTACTAAAGATTTACAGAAAGTATTATTAGAAGATAATAATATGGAAATGTATTATAATTTACATTTTAATAAGATAGTAAACCTTGCTGATTATATGGGAGCACAGTTATTTACTGTTACTCCACTTAGTAAACAGCAATACCACTATATTAACGTAAACAAAAGTAAAACTGTAGGTATACCATCTAAAGCTAGGGATAACCATATGCCCGTTTCTCACCATAATGAATATACAAAAATAGCTTTAAACAGTTATAAAAAGAAGATAAAACCTAATAGTACACCTCAAACTTTTCAACTTTCAGAAGAACCTTCTAAAATATTTGGTAATAACATAATATAATCGTATATTAATTTAATATTACGGCAAGTTTAAGAGAATATTAAGAAACTTGCTATTTATTAATATAAATCCTTTATATTATGAGATTACTAAGCAAAATTAGGATAATCCTAGCATTTGCATTACTCATTCTAGGAATGATTACTCTACATGCTAAGGATAATGAAAAAGAAGAAACTGCCAAGTATATGATTTACTTAGATATACGTGCAGAACTCGACGCTGGAGACTTGACTCTAGAAGAGGCCCAAAAGAAATGGCGAACAGCAATTAAACAACTTAAGAAAGAAGAGGGTAAATAAACCCTCTTTTTTTGTTGGTTCCCATTTTAAAAGTTCTTATATTTATATAAAATACTAGT
>Ga0163109_10001695_pt1 | contig 17405 bp, 16 predicted proteins | sample CRUFie1St13metaG_FD_108704 | JGI IMG/M metagenome (GOLD analysis project Ga0163109, IMG submission 108704) | Marine microbial communities from the Costa Rica Dome - CRUD Field 142mm St13 metaG | ecosystem: Environmental > Aquatic > Marine > Oceanic > Photic zone | place: Costa Rica: the Eastern... | reverse complement strand
TCGCTGAATGATGCTCTGCACGTTGGTCAGGGTGCGAATGGGTTTGCCCAACTGGGTCGCCGCGGCAATAAACGCCACCAACGAACCCGCAGAAAAACCGGCGAGAATCGCGGGGTCCAATGCAAACCAGAACAGCGCCGCCAGCGCCAGTGCCAAAAGTACCTGCGCGATCGGTGTCGACACCGCCTGCACAAAGGCCAGCTTCAGGCTCTGCACCCGGTTGAATTGGCTCGCGGCCCGAAAGCGTTCGCTTTGTTGCTCGGTGGCAGAGAACATGCGGATCTCGTCAAACGCCTGCATGCTCTCGTTACTGAGCTGGGTCACCTCGCCCATGGAATCCTGTATGCGCCGGCTGTAGCGCCGAAAGTGCCGGCCCACCGCTACCACCACGCCTGCAATCACCGGGGTGATCGCGAAGAATACGAGGGTTAGCTTCCAGTTGAGGTAGAGCATGTAGCTGATTAGCGCCAAGACCGTCAGGCCATCTCGCAAAATGGTCTTGAGCGCCTCGGATGACGCCCCACTGACCTGCTCCACATTAAAGGTCAGCTTGGACACCAGCTCACCGTGAGTGTGCCCGTCGATCACTTGCTTGGGCATGCGGATCAAAGCGTCGAACACCTGCGTGCGCAGTCGGTGAACTACCCCGCGGGCAACAATGTTCATGAAGTAGTTACCGAAGAAATAGCCGCTGGCGCGAATCAGCGCACAGACGATTGCCGCGGCGGGTACAGCGATGCGCGCATACTCAACAGGCCCCTTATCACCCGGCGGCCAAAACCAGTGCGCCACAGCGGACACAAAACCCATGCTGATCTGTGATGCTTCGCCCAGCGAGTCCAACAAGAATTGGGTGAGGTCCGCCAACAGCACGTTGGCAACGGAGTAAATCAGAAAGCCCAGAATACTCAGCAAAAACGCGCCGCCATGCCGCGCGACATAACCCAAAAGGCGACGATACAGTGCCCAGTCGCTCGGTTTTACTGTTTCTGTTTTCACTATCGTTGCCTAGCGCGTGTTTTTAGTCGCAATAGTGAGGCGCGTGATATTGAGCTGCGCCGCCACATCTATTGCGGTCACTACATATTGATGTGGGGTCATCGCATCGGCCGACAAGGTCACCGGAATGTCAGTATTGCCACTCAATTGCTGGCGCAGGGCTAACGACAGTCCGCGCGCATCATTCGGCACCGACTCACCGTTGAGTGTCATATTACCTGACACATCGACAGTCAACATCAGTGCTTCACCGGTTGTCGCGGGCGCGCCTTCTGCTTCGGGCAAATCGACCACGAGCTGGGAGAGCTTGGAAAAGCTGGTCGAGACCATAAAGAAAATCAACAGCAAAAAGACCACGTCGATCAACGGCGTCAGATTGATCGAGACTTCGGGTCGGCGCAGCTGCCGAAAGTTCACAGGTCGTATTCCGTCTTCTGGTTGCTGTGCAGTGCATCAACCAGCTTTATGGCCTCGCGCTCCAGATCCACCACAATCGACTCAATCCGCGCCGTGTAGTGCCGATGCATGACCAGCGCAGGGATCGCCACCGCCAGACCCGCAGCTGTGGTCAGCAGCGCCTCGGAAATGCCGCCGGCCAGCGCGTTGGCGTTACCGGTACCGTGTGTGGTGATTTCGGTAAACACGCTGATCATCCCCACCACCGTACCCAGCAGGCCCATCAAAGGCGTAATCGCCGCGATGGTGCCCAGCGCATTGAGATAGCGCTCAAGACTGTGGATAACGTGGGATGCCGCCTCACGAATACTTTCACGCATGACCTCGCGCCCCTGGTACCTATTGGCAACGCCCGCAGCGAGAATGGCACCCAGCGGTGAGCCCTGCCGCAGGGCTTTGAGTTTCTGGGCATCAAGCCCCTCGCCCCGGAGTTGCTGCCAGACGGTGGCGAGAAGGTGCGTTGGCGCAATCCGCTGCTTGTTCAACGCAAAATGCCGCTCAATACAGATCGCCAGGGCCAACACCGAGCACACCACGATAAAAGGCATGACCCAGCCGCCCGCGGCCAAGACTTGAAACACAAACAGCCCTCCCTCAGATAGCTTGAGTATACCGAGCCACCAAGGTCAGCCCCAGACAGGGTTTTGGCAGGTATTTACGGCAATTTCAGCCAATATGGCGCCCATGGGCCACGTGCTGATGTGAGCTCAATGTCATCTCGCCCCACGAGCTTAATCTCAATCGCGCCGCTGATTGCGGTACTGGCCAGCCCCATCGAGAAAGCGACTAAAAGCCATGCCTGACTATGCATTGCAAGCGGCACGAGCAGGAGGGCAAGTACTCCCCACCCCGGTTTGGGCAAAAGCACGCTGGCAGCAACACCTACAGAGATGGCAGCAAGATGGCGCGCTCTCAGACTCGAGATCGACAGTGACAATGGCAGTGACAGCATCCGGGACTGAGGCTGCTCGGCGAGACCCCGATTTCAATCAGACTGTCACTTTCTGCCGCAGATCATTGATCAAAAATGCATTGCAACAGACTATGATGGTGGCCTCAGAAAGAAGACGCGGCTACCAGCGGGATGCTCAAAAAACGCCTCAGGAAATGGATTCCGACGCCAGGCAAGGTGCGTCAGAGCCGCTCATTGAGGATTTTTGGTAGCTGGGTTGAGGACAGCAATCTCTGGCAATTGAGCCGACACACTACCGCCAAGGCGTTTGGCATCGGCCTCTACTGCGCCATGCTGCCTGTGCCGGGGCAAATGATCATCTCGGTGGCACTCGCCATCGTGTTTACCGCCAACGTGCCGCTGAGCTTCTCGCTGATCTTCATCACTAACCCACTCACCATGCCCGCGATCTATTACGCAGCCTACAAGCTGGGCGCATGGGTTTTGGGTACGGAACCACTCGATATCGAGTTTGAGGCTTCCTGGACTTGGTTTGTGCAAAGCCTCGACGACATCTGGTGGCCGCTGCTGGTCGGTTCACAGGTGATGGGCGTGATACTCGGGGTATTGGGCTACTGGATGATCGATACGATGTGGCGCAAGGCGGTTCTGCGCCAATGGCATGCGCGGCGCAGACGCCGTCAGTGAGCGAGAGTTTCCGCTACGGGCAGTGACGCCGCGCGCAGCGCGGGTAGCGTTGCCGCGAGCACAGAGAGCCCAATGGCGATGCCCGCAGTCGCCGCCGCATCCTGCCAGCGAATATCCACCGGCACGAATGCCAATGGATACACGTCAGTCTGCAGGAGCGGTGCACCCAGCCACTGCTCGAGCATCACTGCCAGATCCGGTGCGTTGATCGCAAGCAGATGACCCAAGGCCACACCTGCCAGCGCCCCCACCACACCAATCAAACCGCCCTGCAGAAAAAAGACGGCGGTGATATCAGCGCGCCTGCCGCCCATGGCCATCAGCATCGCCACAGCCTTACGTCGGTCCGTCACCACCAGCATCAAGGAGGACACCACGTTAAATGCGGCCACAAATATCACGATGAACAGGATCAAACCGATCAGATCCCGCGACAGCTGAATCGCCGTATACAAATTGCCGTGGGTGGCTCTCCAGTCGACCACCCTGACCTCCGACGGCAACATCTGGGCGATCTCCCAGCGCCATCGCGTCGCTGCAAAAACGTCTTCAAGTTGCACCGCCACACCATGGCGAAGGCTGGCCCCCGTCGCGACCGCGTCCAGCGCATCAGCATGCACCAGCGCCACCACCTCATCGAGCTCGGTCCCCGACTCCAGCACGGCGGTCAGTTGCAGGCTGAGCGGCTGGTACGCCACCTGATTCTCCTCGGGCAAAATAAACATCACCCGATCGCCCACGCTTAAATTCAAGCGCTCAGCCATCGCGGCACCGAGCACCAGCGATTCAGATTGCCAATCCGTCACCGCCGAACTCAACAGCGGCTCATAGGGCGCCAACGCCGACCGTTCGAGGCCAGTAAGCTGCGCTGCCGACACCGTCTGTCCCCGCATCAACAGCGACTCTGCGAGAATGAAGGGCCTGCTTGAGGCAATATTGGGATCCTGCTCTAGCGTCTCGATGAGGTCTTCCAGGGGCTGTGGGTCCCCCGTGGTGCTCACCTGAACATGGGGCAGGAGCAACAGTATCCGCTCGCGCATCTCCCGCTCGAAGCCGTTCATCACCGACTGCACCGCCAACAGCAGCGCAATGGCGAGTGCCATCCCAACAATCGATACGCGGGACAAAAAAGCCGACAAGCCCTTGCCGGGGTCAAGCGTCTGGCGCAGGGCGATGCTCCAGCGTAACGACCAAGGCACTAGCACGCCTCCAGTCGACCGTTCGCGAGAGTCAGCTGCCGATCCATGCGTTGCGCGATTGCAGGATCATGGGTGACCACGACAAAAGCGGTATCACGATCACGGAGCGCACTCATAGCAGCGAGCACCTGCTCGGCCGTATCTGGGTCTAAATTTCCCGTGGGTTCATCCATCAACACACAGGCGGGTTCGTTAACCAACGCTCGCGCAATCGCCACCCGCTGACGCTCACCGCCTGACAGCGCCGCCGGGCGATGGTTCAGACGCTCTGCCAAACCCAATTGCTCAAGCAACGTCTTGGCCTTTTCTTCGGCCTCCTGCTTAGGGGCACCACCAATCCTTGACGGCATAGCCACACTCTCGAGCGCCGTGAACTCGGGCAACAGGTGATGCATCTGAAACACAAAACCCAGTCGCCGATTTCGCCACCGACTCCGCTCGTTTTCCGACATACGGGAGAGCAACTCTCCGGCGACTGACACCCCACCCGCACTCGGTGTGTCCAAACCGCCCAGCAAGTTCAGCAAGGTGGATTTACCTGCGCCAGAGGCGCCCACAATCGCCAGCCACTCACCCGCCGACACCGACAGCGCCAAGTCGTTGAGCACGACGATTTCTCGCCGGGCATCATGATAGGTTTTACCCAGGCCCGTGGCCTCGAGCACGCCGCGATCAGACATAGTTGAGCACCTCTGCGGGCGGCACCTGTGCGGCCCGCCATGCAGGATAGACGCTGGCCAGCAGGCTCAGCCCAAAGGCCACCGCCACCACAGCGACAACATCGCCCCACTGTAACGTGGACGGCAAACCGCCAATGTAATATACGGCAGGGTCAAACAGCACCAAACCAAACGCCTGTTCTACCCACAGCGAAAGATCAGAGATCGTGGTCGCCAGCGCCACGCCTGCAACCGCTCCGAGTGAGATACCCAGTAGCGCCAGCATGAGCCCGTGCCCCAAAAAGAGCATCAGCAGTTTCTTGGCGGGCAAACCGAGCACCTGCAGAATCGCAATGTCTCCGCGCTTTTCTGTCACCGACATGGTCAAGGTCGAGATCAGGTTAAATGCTGCAACCAGTATGACGGAAGTGAGTAATATCCCAACCGTGATCTTCTCCATCTTGATCGCGGCAAAGAGCGAGCCCTGGGAGCTGCGCCAGTCGCGGATTTTGGTCGACGCTTCAACCCGTGGCCGAATGGCGGCACTCACCTGCGATACCAGCTCGCGATCGCTGAGTCGCAGTTGAATACCTTGCGTACCCGCAGGGCCCAGCAGCTTGCGTGCCGTGACCTCTGCAACGTACGCCACCTGGGCATCCGGCGGCGCGCCAACAGCGAAGGTCCCGACCACCCGCAGCGATCGGCTCTTGGGAAACACTCCCATCGGGCTCACCGTCAGTCTCGGCAGCAAAATATCCACATTGTCGCCGGGCCGAACTCGCAAAAGTCGCGCTAAATCAGCACCGAGAATGACGGAAAAAGGTTCGCGCTCAAGCGCCTGCAGGTCACCGAAGGTGATCTGCGACTCGAGATCGATCACATCGCGTAACCCCGACTCAGGCGCGCCCACCACCTGAACACCTCGACTTTGCCCCGCGTGACGCAGGAGCGCCGTGCCCTGATGGACAGAGCTTGCCGCGACCACGGCAGATTGCTCGGTCGCGGCCGTCAGCAGCTCATCGAGTGCCGCCTCACTCGGGGTCTCGGGTTCGAGAATCATATCCGGCGTGACGGTGAGTAAACGCTGGTAAAGCTCACCACCAAATCCATTCATGACCGACAGCACGGTGATGAGTGCCGCAACGCCCAACATCATCCCCAGCAGGGAGGCGAGCGCGACGAAACGAGTGAAGCGGCGTTGTCCTCCACCGAGTGTAAAACGAAGAATCAAATCCCAGGAGAGCGGCATAGGCCTCGCAGCCGGTTTAGGTTCGCCAGAGAGCGATCCCTCTAGGCTCAGCGACCATCCCGATCCGGGTCATATTGCCGCACCGGTGCTGGCTCCATAGTGCTTTCGCACCGTTGTGGGTCACCGCCACAGATCTCACATTCCTGATCAATGCCGACTGCGCCAAGGCCACCACAGGACCCTTTAATCGGTGCACGACCAAACATGACGCCGACCGCCATCGCGGCCACGATCGCCATAAACACCAACAATGCGAGTACAAATGTCATGCTTCATTCTCCCGGTTGTGACGTTTCATGAGCCCCCCTCAGCTAGCCATTGTGCCATGGCCGTGCTGGAAAACACCTCCAGCGTATCGCCGGAACGCTTAAGCAGATAGACCGCGAGACCACGCTCTTCGGCGAGCACCATGGCCTCAGCGGAGCCTATGACGGTGAGCGCCGTCGCCCACGCGTCCGCCATCATTGCAGAGCCATGCACCACTGTCACGGATACCACGTCATGCCGAATCGGGTAACCGCTTCGTGGATCAATCAGGTGGGAATAACGCTGCCCGTCGCGCTCAAAGAAGTTGCGGTAATCGCCTGAGGTGGCGATACCCGTGTCCGACACCGCCAACGCCGCCTGAATACCGCCGCGCGCTCCGGCGTCCGGGCGTTCCACCGCGATCCGCCACGCATCTCCTCGAGGGCTCGTACCCCTTACCCTGACCTCGCCGCCCACTTCCAGCATAAAATGGGGAATGTCGAGGTCCTCAAGTGCATCGGCACCCAGATCCACGGCATACCCTTTAGCCAGCGAAGAGAAGTCGAGCTTCAACCCTGGCGCACGCTTACTCAATGTGCGGGTGGTGGACTCCCAGTCGAGCTGTGCCAGGCCCACCTGAGCGCGCGTCATCTCAATTTCGACTGGATCGGGGAACTGCTTCGCACCCTCTGGCCCGAAACCCCAGAGATCCGACAACGCAGTCACGCTCACGTCGTACGCACCCCGGGTCGCCGCGGTCAGCTCAAGGGCAGCCGACAACACATAGGTGAAGTCCCAGTCGACCTCGATCGGGGTTTGGGCAGGTAGCGCATTGAACTCACTGATCAAGCTCGCAGGATCGTAGTGATTCATACTCTCGTTGACCAACGCAAAAGCTGCGCCGATCTGTGACTCAACCTCAGCGGGGCTGACCTCATCGGGCGAACCGAGATACGTGAGCGACCAGGTAGTGCCGAAGATGGCACCACCCATCTGTACTGGCCGCTCTTCTGCGACACAGCCAGCCAGACAGCAAAAGGCCAGCAATAGAGCTGGCCTCAGGCAACGCAAAGTGAGTCTCGGGGTCATCCGCCGAAGTCGTCGAGGAAGATATTCTCCCGCTCTACGCCCAGATCCAACAGCATATTGATCACGGCGGAGTTCATCATCGGCGGGCCACACATGTAGTACTCACAGTCCTCAGGCGCAGGGTGATCCTTGAGGTACTGCTCGTACAGAACGTTGTGGATGAAACCCGTGAGGCCATCCCAGTTATCCTCTGGCTGCGGGTCAGACAGCGCTACATGCCACTCAAAATTCTCGTTTTCAGCGTCGAGTCCGTCGTAATCTTCGACGTAGAACATCTCTCGCAGCGACCGCGCGCCGTACCAGAAGCTGATCTTACGATCGGTTTTGATGCGCTTCATCTGATCAAATAGATGCGATCGCATCGGCGCCATACCCGCGCCACCGCCAATGAAGACCATCTCGGCGTCGGTTTCCTTGGCAAAGAACTCGCCGAACGGACCGTACACGTTCACCTTGTCGCCGGGCTTCAAGTTAAAGGTCCAGCTCGACATGATGCCGGGAGGAATGCCTTCACTGCCGGGCGGCGGCGTGGCAACACGGATATTGAACTTCACCACCCCTTTTTCTTCGGGGTAGTTGGCCATGGAGTAGGCGCGGATCGTGGTGTCCTTGCAGCCCGACTCGAGGTTAAAAAAGCCAAAGCGCTCCCAATCGCCGCGGTACTCCTCTTCGACATCGAAGTCGCTGAATTTGACCGTGTGGGGCGGGCACTCCAGCTGCACATATCCACCTGCTCTGAAATCAACGCTCTCCCCCTCGGGCAGCCTCAGCACCAGCTCTTTGATAAAGGTCGCAACGTTCTCGTTGGATTCGACCGTACACTCCCACTGCTTGACCCCAAACACTTCTTCAGGAACCTGAATCTTGAGGTCCTGCTTAACGGGGGTCTGGCAGGAGAGACGCCAGCCATCGTTGGCTTCACGACGCGTGAAGAAGGATTCCTCGGTAGGCAGCATCGCGCCACCACCCTCTTCTACAACGCACTTGCACTGAGCGCAGGTGCCGCCGCCGCCACAGGCGCTGGCCAGGAACAAGTCAGCATCGGCGAGGGTCTGCAGGAGCTTGCCTCCTGCTGGCACCTCGATGGTACGCTCGCCATTAATCTCGATAGTGATATTGCCGCTGGCGACCAGTCGGCTTCGCGCCGCCAGAATCACGAGTACCAACGCCAAAATAATCGCGGTGAACATGCCGGCGCCGTAAGCGATTGTCGTATCCATCGAATCTGAGCTCCTGTTCGTCGCCTGTTAAATATCTATACCGCCGAAAGACATGAAGCCCAGAGACATCAGCCCAACGGTAATAAAGGTAATCCCCAAGCCCTGCAGCCCATCGGGCACGTCGCTGTACTTGAGTTTTTCGCGGATACCCGCGAGCGCCACTATAGCCAAAGCCCAGCCCACCCCGGCACCTGCACCAAATACCGCACTCTCTGCAAAATTGAAGCTGCGCTCCATCATCAAGAGCGACGCACCCAGAATGGCGCAGTTCACGGTAATCAATGGCAGGAACACACCCAGCGTCGCGTAGAGCGCCGGCACATACCTATCGAGGAACATCTCGAGAATCTGCACCAGTGCAGCGATCACAGCGATGTAGCTGAGCAGATGCAAAAAGCTCAGGTCGACATCTGGCATGCCCGCCCAAGCCAGCGCGCCGTCAGCGAGCAGGTTGTTAAAAATCAGGTTATTCACCGGCACCGTGATCGACAGCACCACGATCACCGCCACACCCAGACCCGCTGCAGTGGCAATTTTTTTCGATACCGCAAGGAAGGTGCACATGCCAAGGAAGAAAGCCAAGGCCATGTTTTCAATAAAGATGGCCCGCACAAAGAGGCTGAGATAGTGCTCCATTACGCGCTCTCCTCTGCCGGGTTGTGGTGAGTAATTCTGAAGTCAGGCTCTTCTACCTGCTCCGTGTTCACCGCGCGGATCGCCCAGATCAAGAGGCCGATCAGGAAGAACGCACTAGGCGGGAGCAACAACAGCCCGTTAGCCTGATACCAGCCGCCCTCGGTCACCAGCGGTAGAATTTCCACGCCAAACAACTTGCCGGTGCCGAAGAGCTCGCGCACCACGGCCACCACGAGCAACACAAACGAATACCCCAGACCGTTACCAAAGCCATCGATAAAGCTTGGGACCGGCGGGTTCTTCATCGCAAACGCTTCGGCCCGCCCCATCACGATGCAATTGGTGATGATCAAGCCAACGAACACCGACAGCTGCTTGGAGATATCGTAGGCCACCGCCTTAATCACCTGGTCCACCACGATCACCAGTGAGGCAATGATCGTCATCTGCACAATGATGCGAATGCTCGAGGGGATGAATTGCCGAATGGTCGAGATGAAGAAGCCGGAAAAGGCCGTCACCACCGTCAGCGCAATGCACATCACCACTGTGACGCGGAGTGAGGTCGTGACCGCCAGTGCCGAGCAGATACCGAGGATCTGCAAGGCAATCGGATTGTTCTTGAAAATCGGGTCTGTCAGGGTGTCGCGCATACTCATGAGGCTGTCCCCTGTCGCAGGTTCTCAAGCAGTGGCTTAAAGCCCTGGTCACCCAGCCAGTAGCGCACGAGGTTATCGACGCCCTTGGTGGTCAGGGTCGCGCCTGAGAGGCCATCTACCTGCCATTGCTTTTCATCAGAACCCATGGGCACCGCGCCCTTCAGAACTTGAATGGCCACTTCTTCACCCTGATAAACCTGCTTGCCGGGCCAAATCGCCTTCCAGTTGGGATTGTCGATTTCCCCACCGAGACCGGGGGTCTCGCCATGCTCGTAAAATCCGAGGCCTGCTACCGTGTTGCCGTCAGACTCCAGCGCCATGAAACCGTACATGGTTGACCACAGGCCGTAGCCGCGGATCGGCAGAATAATTTTGTCCAGTCCACCGACATCATCGCGCACCAGATAGACTAGCGCCTGATCTTCGCGACGCATCAGCTTGGCGGGATCCTCATCACCCTCCAGCGCGCGCGACTGGGCGGGGTCTTTTGCCGCCTCGCGCTGATCAAAGCTCGCGGGGTCAACGCCGTCGACGAAACGGCCCTCATCGATATTCACAACCCGCGTCTCTACCTGCTCAAATTGCTCTTCCACCGACCTGGACGGATCAAGCAGGCCTGCCGCCATCAGGATATTGCGCTTCAGGTCCAGGGTTTTGTTGGCTTGCTGTGCGGGCTTTAGCAGCACCGCCGCGGTGGAGACCACCAAGGAACACACCAAGCAGAGCCCCAACGAAACCGTCAGGACGCGTCCAAGCCCTTCTCCACTAGCTGACACGGGCAGCCCTCCTCTTGATATTGGCGCTTACGGCGAAGTGATCGAATAGCGGCGCAAACAAATTGGCAAACAGGATCGCCAACATCATGCCCTCCGGGAATGCCGGGTTCACGACGCGAATCAGCACACACATCACGCCGATCAAAATGCCGTAGAGCCAGCGGCCCTGATCAGTCATTGCAGATGAAACGGGATCGGTCGCCATGAAGAACGCACCGAAGGCAAAGCCGCCCACCACCGCGTGCCAGTGCCAGGGCATGGCGAAGGCGGGATTAGAGACTGACCCAACACTATTGAGTAGCATTGAGAAAGCAATCATGCCGACAAAACAGCCCGCAACCACCCGCCAGGACGCAATACCTTGGAAGATGAGGATCAAGCCACCGATCATGATCATTAGTGTCGAGGTCTCGCCGATAGAGCCCGGGATCGTGCCGATGAAGGCATCCCACCAGGTGTAGGCCTCTGTCAGGCCCGCCATACCCTCGGCCGCGACCACACCCAGAGGCGTAGCACCTGAATAGCCGTCTACCGCCGTCCAGACGGCATCGCCAGAGATCTGCGCGGGATAGGCAAAGTACAAAAACGCTCTGCCTGTGAGCGCCGGGTTCAGGAAGTTCTTGCCGGTACCACCAAACACCTCTTTACCGATGACCACACCAAAACTGATGCCCATGGCGGCCTGCCACAGGGGCAAATCAGGCGGTAACGTCAGGGTGAAGAGAATAGAGGTGACGAAAAAGCCTTCATTGACCTCGTGGCCGCGCCGCATGGCGAACAGCACTTCCCAGAAACCGCCAACGATGAAGGTCACCAGATACAGTGGCAAGAAATGCACGAGGCCATACAGCATGTTGTGCCAGATATTCGCCGAGTCGTGCCCGCCCAGCGCGGCCACAATGCTGCCCCGCCAACCGTCCAGTGTGCCACCGGAGAGGGCCAGCACGTCGTTGGCCTGCAGGCCGATGTTGTACATGCCATAAAACATGGCCGGGAATGTTGCCAGCCACACCGTAATCATGATGCGCTTCAGATCAATGCCATCTCTTACGTGGGCATTGGCGCGGGTGACACTGCCGGGAGAATAAAAAATCGTATCGACGGCCTCGTAGAGCGCATACCAACTCTCAAACCGACCCCCGGGCTTGAAGTGCGGTTCAATGGCATCCAGCTGTTGTCGCAGTCCCATGTATCAGCCTTCCTTCTCGATTCGCGTCAGGTTATCCCTGAGAATTCCGCCGTATTCGTATTTGCCCGGGCACACATAGGTGCAGAGCGCCAGATCCTCTTCATCAAGTTCGAGGCAACCCAGAGCCTGAGCCGTCTCGGTATCCCCTACCAGCAAAGCTCGCAATAACTGGGTGGGCAAAATATCCAGTGGCATCACTTTTTCGTAGGCGCCCACCGGCACCATTGCGCGCTCCGACCCGTTGGTATTGGTCGACATCGCCAATGGCTTACTGCCGAACCAGCTCGACAAGTAAATCCCCATGACAGAGTGCTTGTTCACGCCCGGTGAGAGCCAGCCCATGAACGCCCGCTCGCGCCCCTCGGGTAGCAAAGCAACCTGCTGGTGGTAGCGGCCCAAATAGGCCGTATCGCTCTGTACCGCTCTGCCACCCAGCACCGATCCGGACAGCAGTCTGGCGTCATCCCCTTCACCCTCACCGGCTACCAGCGCCTGCAAGTCTGCCCCTACCCGGCTCAACACCAGTCTCGGACGACTCACCGAGGGGCCAGCCAGGGCAACAACGCGCTCGACGTAGAGCGCGCCATCCAAAAACAGTCGGCCCACCGCAATCACGTCCTGATACCCGATGGTCCATGCGATTCGCTCGGCGGAGGCGCCCATCAAGAAATGAACGTGCGTCCCCGCGAGCCCCGAAGGATGCGGCCCGGAAAAATCATGTCGTGAAATACGCTCATGGGACGCCTGGGGCATTTCAGCGCCAGGCGCCGCGCACAGATACACAGGGCAGTCGACCAAATTGGCGAGCAGAGTCTGCCCAAGCTCGAAGGCCTCAGCCTCGCGCGCAATCACCTGCTGCGGATCCGGCGCATGGGGATGGGTATCGATTGCCGTAATAAAAAGTCCTGCCGGGCTCATTGCGGGATCTGCAACCCGGCCAAAAGGTCTCGCTCTCAGGGCAGTCCACTGCCCCGACTGAATCAGCTGGTCTTTGATGGTCGCGGCGGAGAGTTCTCGCGCCGCTTCAGCAGAATATTGTTCAAACGAAGTGCTCTCGTCGCCATCAATCTCGACAACGACTGACTGAAATAATCGCTTTGCACCGCGATTAATAGCGGATACGCGTCCACCGGCGGGTGATGTGTAACGAACCCCTTCGCACTTTTTGTCGGTGAAGAGCAGGTCCCCCCGCTTGACGACATCCCCCACCTGTACGGCCATGGTGGGCTTCATTCCGTGATAGTCAGCGCCCAACAGCCCCGCGGCGCGCGTGGTCACAGCAGTGTCTAGGTCCTCAGACGGCGCACCGGCCAGAGGGATATCCAAACCACGCTTGATTTTTATCATTTCGCTGCTCTTTTGCCTGTCCGCGTTTTCCCATGAGCACACTCCGACCTGCACCGCATGCCGAAGTCGCTACTTCGGGGCGGTGCTGACACTGTCATATTCGGGGTAACCCCCCCAGACATGGTGCGCGTACTGCAGACCGGGGGCTTCTATAGGCCGGGCCGTGTGGCTCTCATCGGTCGCAGATATTCTATTCGACTTGCCCCGCCAAGGCCAACCCGGGCAGAGGCTGAAAATTAGAGCGGATAGGGATCTTTCGCCGGGTATGTCTGGTAACGGATTCCACCCATCTGCTCCAGTACCCGGTAAACCTGACAGCTATACCCGTACTCGTTGTCGTACCACAAGTACAGCACCGCCTGATTGCCATTCACGATGGTTGCTTTGGCATCGAAGACACAGGCCGCACGGGAGCCCACGAAGTCGCTGGACACCACCTCGGGCGAATTCGAGTAGTCGATCTGCTTCTTCATACCGGAGTGCAGCGCCATCTCGCGCATGAACTCATTCAGCGCATCTCGGGTGGTCGGACGGTTAAACGTCAAATTGAGAATCGCCATCGACACGTTCGGAGTGGGCACCCGAATCGCGTTACCGGTGAGCTTGCCCTCCAGCTGAGGTAGCACTTTTGCTACGGCCTTGGCAGCGCCTGTCTCCGTCAGCACCATATTCAAGGCCGCGCTGCGGCCGCGCCGCTCAGCCTTGTGATAGTTATCGATCAGGTTTTGGTCGTTGGTGTAAGCGTGCACCGTCTCGACGTGCCCAGCGCTAATGCCGTACTCGTCGTCTGCCGCTTTCAATACCGGCACAATCGCATTGGTCGTGCACGATGCCGCAGACAAAATGGTGTCATCGTCAGCAATATCGCCATCGTTAATGCCGGCAACAATGTTTTTGATAGCGCCTTTACCAGGCGCGGTCAGGATGACCTTAGCAACACCCTTGGCTTGTAGGTGACGCGACAGGCCTGCCTCGTCACGCCATACACCTGTGTTATCGATCACGATGCAACGGTTGATACCGTATTCCGTGTAGTCGATTTCCTCGGGCGCATCCGCGTAAATCACCTTGATCTCATTGCCGTTAGCAACAAACGACTGGCGCTCTTCATCGACCCGAATAGTGCCTTGGAAAACGCCGTGTACCGAGTCTCGTCGCAACAGGCTTGCTCGCTTGAGCAGGTCGTCCTCGGCCTTACCGCGTCGCACCACCACGGCGCGGAGCCGCAGGCTGTCACCGCCGTCGGTTTTGGCAATCAAAATCCTCGCCATCAACCGACCGATGCGACCAAACCCATACAGCACCACATCGACAGGCTGGTCGACAGGCTTATGGGTTGACCCCACCAAATAGTCGAGCTCCTGCGCGACATATTCCTCGACGCTCAAGCCCTCTCCCGCACCTTTGTCGTAGTAAGCGACGGCAAGCCTGCCGATATCGAGGTGACAGGGACCAAGGTCTAACTGACTGACAGCGGCCAGCACAGGGACTGTCTCAAACTCTGACAGCTCGTTGGCCTCCATCTGTCTGACCCAGCGATGGCTCTTCATGATGTCAAGGACAGACTGATTCACCAGTGATCGGCTGTATATGTAGCACTTCACATTGCGCTCGCGGGACAACTTGCCCACCACCGGAATCATGGCCTCGGCCAGGGCCTCCCGCTCTTTCCAGTCGGAAAAATAATCGTCGGGGCGCGGGCGTTTTCGATCGTCTGTCACGGAGGGTCCTCTTATCGTTATCCGACGTCAGAGTTATAGATGGCGTTAATGCTGAGCTACGGCAGCTACCGTGAGCCCTCTAACCGGCGCGTATTATCAGATCTGCACCTGCATCGAAGCAACCTTAACCGCACTTTTTCGGTGGTTGCCGACTGGAGTCGCCTCTAAAATATCAACTCAACTTCACGACTAACATTATGTTTCACCCTCTGATTAAGGAAACCCCCTGGCCTGCCACTCCTGGTACCCGCACTGCTCTGGGTCCCCTGCCAGGCGCGACCAGTACCGCTGTCATTGCAGAGCTGGCACTACACAGCGAGGTCGACCGACCACTGGTGGTATTGGTCGCGAACTCTGCCGACGCCAATATGCTGGAGCGCGAGCTTCCCTTGTTTTTGCCAGAGCCCATCCCAGTGCTGACACTCCCCGACTGGGAAACCCTGCCCTACGATCACTTTTCGCCGCATCAGGACATCGTGTCGCAGCGGCTCCGCACCTTCTACGAGTTACCCAAGCTTCGCCAGGGCATCGTGATCCTGCCGATTACCACCGCCATGCTGCGAACGCCCCCGCAGCACTATGTCGAGGGCAACACCCTTGATCTCAGCGTCGGGGACACATTTGACGCGGAGAACTTCGCTCAGAACCTCGCGCTCAACGGCTATCGCGCAGTCGAGACGGTTTTCGAGCATGGCGAGTTTGCGATACGCGGCGCACTGTTAGATGTATTCCCAATGGGTAGCGACGCACCGTATCGCATCGATCTGTTGGATGACGAGGTCGAAACCCTCAGGACCTTTGACCCGGAAACCCAGCGGACCGTTGACCGCGTCGAGCAAATCAAACTCCTGCCTGCCCGAGAGTTCCCGATCGGCGGCGATGCGACTCACCGTTTCCAAATGGCATGGTTTGAAAACTTTGACGGGGACGCCGATCTCTGCCCGGCCTTCACTGAAATCAGTGCTGGCCGAGTGCCCGGCGGCGCGGAGTACTATCTGCCGCTTTTTTTTGAGCGCTGTGGCACCGTATTCGATTATCTGCCCAGGAACGCCGCACTGGTGCTGCTCGGCGATCATCACAAAGCAGCCCAAAAGTATTGGTTTGAGATTACCAATCGATTCGAGGAATATGGCATCGACCCCAGACGCCCTCTCCTCCCGCCTCAGCGCGGTTTTATTCCAGTCGAGGAGATCTACTCTCAACTGGGTGACTACGCAGTGCTCGAGCTCAAAGCCGACGAGCAGTCACCAGCCCATGCGCGAACCACCCTCAAACCAGCACCACAGCTCACTGAGGCCGACGGAGCCGGTGCCTATCAAGAAATTCTGGCGCGCTTTATCGAAGATCATCAGGGGCCGGTGTTGCTGTGCGCCGAGAGTCAGGGGCGTCGGGAGCTACTACTGGAGAATCTAGCCAAGGTGGGATTGCACCCCGAGGCCTGCGACAACTGGCCGGTCTTTGTGAACAGCGAGATCAATTTTGGGATCACTGTCGCGCCGGTGGATCGTGGGCTGTATGCCGGCCCCGGCCAACCCACCCTGATTTGCGAGGCGCAGCTATTCGGGCAACGCGTGGCCCAGAGACGCCGGCGCACAACGCAAGAAGAGACCGATACCGATGCCATCATTCGGGACCTTACGGAGCTCAGGCAGGGACTGCCCGTTGTTCACATTGAGCACGGCGTAGGTCGTTATCTCGGGCTACAGATATTGGAGATTGACGGAGACCCCGCCGAGTACCTGCTACTCGAATACGCCGAGGGCAATAAGTTGTACGTGCCCGTCGGCTCGCTACATCTTATTAGCCGCTACACCGCAGGTGACCCGGATACCGCGCCGCTCCACCGGCTGGGTAGCGAGCAGTGGGAAAAAGCGCGCCGTAAGGCCCGGGAGCGCGCTGCAGATGTGGCAGCGCAGCTACTTGATGTTTACGCCCGACGCGAAGCTCGGGTGGGGCACGCTCACGAAGTGGACGAAGCAAAGTGGCAACAGTTTTGCGAGGGCTTCCCCTTTGAGGAAACACCTGATCAGGCTGCCGCCATCGCAGCCGTCAAGGGTGACATGTGCGCACCCAGGGTAATGGATCGCCTGGTGTGCGGTGACGTGGGTTTCGGCAAAACTGAGGTGGCCATGCGCGCGGCCTTTATCGCCGCACAGAATGGCCGTCAAAGTGCGATTCTGGTGCCCACTACCCTACTGGCCAACCAGCACCACGCCAACTTCCGGGACCGGTTTGCCGATTGGCCCTACACCGTTGAAGTGGTCTCGCGCTTTCAGTCTGCCAAGGACCTCGAGGGCATCATCAGCCGGGTGCGAAGTGGCGAGGTGGATATTCTGGTCGGCACCCACAAGCTGAGGCAG
>Ga0163109_10001694_pt1 | contig 17409 bp, 14 predicted proteins | sample CRUFie1St13metaG_FD_108704 | JGI IMG/M metagenome (GOLD analysis project Ga0163109, IMG submission 108704) | Marine microbial communities from the Costa Rica Dome - CRUD Field 142mm St13 metaG | ecosystem: Environmental > Aquatic > Marine > Oceanic > Photic zone | place: Costa Rica: the Eastern... | reverse complement strand
ATATATTTGGTTCAACTCCTCTGCAAACTAATGGGGTAGGCGCTGGTACGCTCACCAAGTCTATTAAACAGCAGTTTTCGCAGGGTAATATTACTCAGTCTACAAATACTCTGGACATGGCAATATCTGGTCAGGGCTTTTTTGCAATGCAGGGCGGTGGAAACGCCGGGCAGACAGTTTATACACGAAACGGCGCATTTTCAGTAAATGATGATGGTTTTATTGTAGATAGTAACGGTCAATTTTTATTAGGCTATCCAGTAGACACAGCAGGTGCGGTATCAGACAAAACTCTACAAGGCGCAACCAAAATGCAGCTTTCTGCAAATTTTGGTGAACCACAGGCTACAGCGAATATAAACATGGGCGTAAATTTACCCTCTGATGCTGACGTTATAGCTGCTGATGTCGAATTTGATCCAAATGATGCAACTACATATTCTGCTTCTTCGTCGGTTACCATTTTTGATAATGGTGGAAATCCGAAGTCAGCCACGGTTTTTTACATCAAAACCCAAAACCCAACGGCGGCAGATCAAACATTTAAGTATGATACAAAAATGTTTGTGGACGGCGTTGAGATTAGTCCTCAGCTTACGCGATCAACTGATACCAAGGGTAATGCCCTATTCATTGATAAATTTGGTCAATCAACTACGGCAGCAGAAGATCCAGCTTACATCCTGGAAGGAAAGGGATCTCCACTATATAAAGCTGACGACCTTGGTGAACCACAAAAGTCGACACCAGCTAAGTTGACAGGTCTTGGACTAGAAACATATCTTGGTGATGGCAGGACAATTGAGATTGTTACTGACCCTATGCAGTTTAAAAGAACCATGGAATATCAGACAATAACTGACGTGGCCAATCCTATTCCAGGTACTTTCTGGGGTAAAGATTTTCTTTTAGTGGATGTTGATGAAAGTGGACCTGTTTCTATCGACGTGCCTCCTGGAGTTTACAATGGCGAAGAACTAGCTGCTGCTGTTGAAACTGCTTTGCGTGAAGCATTTGGAGACGACAAGCAGGTTCAATTGACTGAAGGTATTGATAGTACGTTCACCATTGATTTAAAAACTGACTCTGGTGATGGTAAATCCACTGGGCTTGCAACGCCAATCGTTATAGATTTGCATGATACCTCATTGGTTACTGAGAGCATTGAAGTAGGATATGACCCTGCAGACGGTTTGGGCATGAACGAGTTTTTAACTCATGCCCAAACTTTAATGACTGCCGGACTTAACGAATATATTCAGAATGGTATTGATGTTGATCCTACCGCAGCAGATGAACTAAATGTTGAGGGTCGTCTATTTAAAAACGCTGTCGGATCTCAAATAACTGACGCACCTCAAAACTTTGATATCATTTCATTTAATCATACTAATGAAGTGGTTGACAATGGACGAGCGGTAGAACGTTATATTGCATATGCTAATATTGATGATAATCCGAACATTAAGGCTTATGACGCTAAATTTGAACCAGAAGCTGCAGCCTTTGACGTAAACGGCGACGGGTATCTTACTGTAACTATGTTGACAGCTGACCTGCAGAACATAGATTATGAAGTCTTCCGTTTTCAGCAAAATGCTGGTGTTGCAAATGGTGGCGATGGTTACGGTGGGACAACGACTGCTTTCATAGATCAAGTTGGTCCAGATGAAATTGCGATAAAAAGCGCTGATATTGACGGTCTGAACACAGTTTTTGTTTTAGATCATACAGTAACAGGAACAGCTATCACTACCGGAGGTAATGGCACAGAGAGTGTTATTAAGATTTTGGCAAAGCCATCAGATTATGTTGAAGCTTATTTTGAAGATACAGCTGGATTAGTAGAAGGTGTATCTGATGTTTATTATTCAAATAAAATTGTGATCCGCGAGATTGATTCCGCAGCGAAACGAAACACCACCGATTATGCATCAAATGGAACAGGAGGTTTTGCAGGCTTTGCTGTAGATAATGCTGACAATACAATTGATAAATTTGGTTTAGATGATGGTAATGGTGAAGTTACAGAAACGATGGCTTGGGTGGACCAGAGAGACCCTGCCATAAAGTTAGGTTACGATGAGACTAACCAAAGGCTCACTTTCGATGGTGTGAACGGACAACTAGGTAAAGGTACGGGCGTAGGATTTGACGCTTTCACAGCCTATAGCATTGAACTTGATGCCGGTGATAATGGTTTGGGCATTCCAGCACTTGGTGAAAGTCCTGAAGTCAGCTTAGAGTCCGATGATTTATTGCTTGGAGAAGCCTTTTTGGCAGATGGTCCCGAAGTGCGGGCTATCAATAAACGTTACGGTATGGAAGTTGAGTACGATACCGTAGCAAATGTTTTTAACATTTCTAGCGGAACAACTGGTGAAGCTATTGCAGCTAATTCTGTTGTAGGAGTTAATGTAGCTCAGTCCTCGTCTACAGTTGCCGTAGGTCGATATAACTTGACAGAAACAGGTACTGTAGACCCTACTGATACAGCTGAATATGACTTTAATAAGATTGGTAATGGCTCGAACCAAATCCTTGGATTTCCCCGTGAAGGTGTTGAGGGTTATACTGAACCAACAGGCCTCATTTCTCAACCAGCGACAACTTCAGGTTATGAAGCTCTTATGGATATGAGTGAAGCTTTCACCATTACAGAATTAGCTGGTGAAAATATTTTCAATGTTGTTGTCAATGGTGTGAGTGCTTCAATTGCTCTTCCGGAAGGCAACTACAAGGGCGATACCTTGGCTCAAGCTCTTGAGAGCCGTATCAACGCCATGAAAAATCCAATTTCTGGCAGATCTGTTGGTGGTGTAACCGTTGAATATGATGTTGATCTTAATAATCTAACATTTACCACTGCAACGACTGGTGAAGGTTCAACAATTGCTGTGAATGGTGCTCTACGATTTGGTTTGAGTGATATACCGCTAGGCTTAGGAACAACGACTGTTGTGAAAACACCAGTGCAGGCGACTGATGAACTTGGTAGACCTCTTTACATTGCTCCAAACGGTGAAATTACGCCTAATGCTCAGGCATTTGCTGATAATATGGTAGAAGATTTTTACCCACTTTATCTTGATGAAGGTGAATTGACATTCGATTTGGACGGTAGACTAGTCAGCCCGATTACAAAAGTTCAGTATTCTGGAGATTTAACTCAGTTAACATTAGATTTTACGAATGCCACTCAGTTTGATCAAGCATTTTCAGCCAGTGAAATTGAACAGGATGGATATTCGGCTGGGCGTCTAACTAACTTGGAAATTGACAACTATGGTAACGTTAGAGCAGGATACTCTAACGGCCAAAATGTAAGTCTAGGTAAAATAATGTTGGCTAGTTTTGCAAATGAAACTGGCTTGAAACAGATTGGCAATTCCACATTTATTGCCACTGCCGCTAGTGGTGACCCTGAATTGGGCGAGGCCTCCGAAGATGGCTTCGGTCAAATTCTGTCAGGATCTTTGGAAAGGTCTAACGTTGATATCACTGAGGAACTTGTAAACTTAATTACATCTCAGCGTAATTATCAGGCAGCTGCTAAAGCGATTGAAACATCAACAAGCATGACCCAGACAATTATCAATATCAGAAGCTAATTGAAGTAGGACTGGGATTTGGTAAGTTATGGATAGGCTCGCCCAAACAGCACTAAGTGCGCTTAGGCAGATGCAAGACAATAAATTTGATCTTGCCCATAACTTAGCCAATGTTAATGTACCGGGTTTTAGACGCGATTTACCTAATGAAGGTAATGCAGGCTTTCTGAAAGAACTAGAAAAGCTATCTGCGAAAGTATTGCCTCTTGAGACGGAAGCAAGGAAGTTTTCTAATGAAGCCGGTCAACTTCAAAATACCGGTCTCGAGACTGATGTGGCTGTTTTAAACCAAGGATTTTTTTACATACAACCTGAAAACGGTGAAATTGCTCTCTCAAGAAGAGGGGATCTGGGTCTTAATGCTGAAAATCAATTAGTAAACGGTGTTGGAGATCTTGTTCTATCCGATGGGCTTGAACCCATTATTCTCCCAAATTTTACTTCAATGAGTATTACAGACATAGGAGAAGTGCTTGTTCAACAGGCAGGCGCTCCTGATGGTCAGCTAACGAGTGTTGGCTTCATTGGATCAACTTCAAGTGAAATTGATCAACTTGTAAAAAGCCTCGATGGTAATATCCGAAAGGCGGATGGCACAGTACCTGCAGCGGATCAGACTGCTAGATTTGGACAAGGCTTTTTGGAGTCTTCAAATGTAAGTGCAATTGAAGAACTCATTCGAAATATCGATATGCAGCGTCAGTTTGAGATCAATGTAAAGTTGATCAAGAAAGCCAGTGATCTTGACAGTGCTGGTGCGAAGTTGATGAATTTACCAACATAAATTTGCGCTTGGCATAGAGTTTGCTCCTAAAATTCTAAAGAACAAAGGGCAAAAAAATGTCAACTTCAGCAATGCATGTAGCCAAAACTGGCCTAACCGCTCAACAATATAAAATGCAAGTGATTGCTAATAACCTGGCCAATGTGAACACAACGGGTTTTAAGCGTGACCGTGCGAATTTTGAGTCCCTATTCTATCAAATTGTAAAAACTGCTGGAGCGCAGACTGCCGATGATACAGCTCTAACGTCGCCACTCGCAGTTGGAACCGGTGTTAAAGTAGTGAGTACGCAAAAACTTTTCACACAAGGTGGCTTGGTTAGTACAGACAATTCTCTTGACCTGGCAATTGATGGACCTGGCTTTTTCCAGGCGCTTTTGCCTGATGGTCGGGTGGGCTATACCAGATCAGGTATTTTATCGCGCAATGCTCAGGGTGTCTTAACGACAACAAGTGGATACGTTTTGCAGCCCCAAATCCAAATACCAACAGATGCAACCAGTATTAATGTTTCGAATACGGGTATTGTTAGTGTAACCACACCTGGGAATGATATCGCTCAAGAAGTTGGACAAATATCTTTGGCTAATTTTAGTAATCCAAGAGGGCTAACACCTGTGGGAGAGAATTTTTTAGTTCCATCTGCTGAAAGTGGAGTAGCTCAGGAAGGGGCCCCCCTCGATGGTGGTTTCGGTAAAGTACTTCAGGGCTATGTGGAAAGTTCAAATGTAAATGTTGTACAGCAATTGGTCGATATGATTGAGACCCAGAGAGCTTACGAAGTGAGCTCAAAATCTATCACTGCCGTTGATGAAATGATGCAATTTATTTCCAGAAACTTGTAGGTGCAGTTTGTTTAAGTATATTTTACCATTTTTTTTCGCTTTGGCAGCTTGTGATACTTATGTGGAAGAGCAGCGTTCAGTAGACTTCGAACCTATTTATCTTGAAGACCCAGAAGAAGAGGTAGCTGAACCAGATTTTGGAGGCATTTATAAAAAAGATAAAGGTAATCTTTTTGCTATGGAGGCTCGAGCGCATCGCGTTGGTGATATCTTAACGGTTTCTTTCACTGAAAGTTTTCAGGCAACAAAATCACAAAATGCAGCAAGCTCTAAAACCAGTGAAAATACTGTTACATTGCCCACAGTAATGGGCAGCATACTACCAAATTCTTTGGGTAACTCCGCTGAATTAGGCTCTAGTGGTGAAAGTACATTCTCTGGATCAGGCTCTTCAAATCAGTCAAATTCGCTTACAGGTTTAATTTCTGTCCACGTTGTACGTGTTTATTCAAACGGCAACCTAGAAATTCTTGGACAGAAAAAGTTAACCTTGAATAATGGTGATGAATATATCCGTGTTTCAGGAATAGTGAGACCTCGAGATATTTCATCTGAAAACATCGTTCAGTCCGATAGGATTGCAAATGCCGATATCAATTACGTAGGCGCTGGCGATACTGCACGAACAGGTAAAAAGGGTTGGTATACCAGAGTACTAGATACCATCAATCCAATTTAGGGTAAGGTAAATGTTTAACATTATTCGTATACTGACGGCTTCACTAATTCTTGTGCTTCAAACCACTATTCTTTTTGCAGATAGGATTAAGGACCTAACATCACTTGCTGGGATAAGATCTAATCAATTAGTTGGATATGGTGTTGTAGTCGGGTTAGCTGGAACAGGCGACGGAAACACTGGCATTACTTTGCAATCAATGCAATCTTTGGTGTCCAGATTTGGTGTTACGTCTGATTTGGATGGCTTTAATGGGGACAATGCTGCTGCAGTTATGCTTACTGCGGATCTTCCTCCATTTACTAAGCCTGGACAGGCAATAGATGTTACAGTCTCGACAGTTGGTGGAGCGACGTCTTTAAAAGGTGGCACACTTTTGATGTCACCTCTGTTAGGAGCAGATGGAGAAACGTACGCCATAGCACAAGGCAACATTGTTGTTGGTGGTTTGGGCGTTGAAGGTGGTGACAACTCTTCTCTGACTGTTAATATCCCGACAGTCGGTCGAATTCCTCGAGGTGCATCAGTTGAGAGATTGGTTCCAACTGAATTTTTAAGCACAGATTTTGTTATATTGAACTTACACAGAGGCGATTTCTCAACAGCTAATAACATTGCCAATGCTGTAAACGATATTTTAGGTTCGGGAACGGCTATTGCGCTTGATACAAACATCGTTAGGGTTAGAGCTCCAGAGGATCCCACTCAAAAAGTATCTTTCGTTTCAATTTTGGAAAATATTGAAGTTGAAAGAGGCGCACCTCCTGCAAAGATAATCGTAAATTCCAGAACAGGTACACTGGTTATTAGTGGTAACGTAAAAGTAACACCAGCTGCAGTTTCTCACGGCACCTTATCTGTCAAGGTGAGCGAAGACGTTAACATCGAGGGTGGTGATGCAACTGCTATTGGCGATGGTGCCCAAGCAAATGCGGCTGCTGCAGCAGTGCCTGATACTGAGATAGAAGTTGAGGAAGACCTAGCAAAGGCATTTTTGTTCGACGCCGGTGTTTCGCTGAGTGATCTTGTAGATGCTATTAATGCCGTTGGAGCGACACCGTCTGATTTGGTAGCCATATTGGAGGCTCTGCGGGAAGCGGGAGCCCTTAATGCTGAACTTATAGTAATCTAAGGTTTTTCAATGACTGACATAAATAGTGCTCATATCGGGACCTCAGCGCTCATTGAAAAAACACAGGTAAAGCTTGCAAAAGAGATCAATAGCTCCATCAGTTTAGACAATATCAAGAGCAACAATGATGACTTAAAAGCTGTAGCAAATCAATTTGAAGCAATATTTTTGGAGATGTTGCTCAAGCAGGCGAGAGAAAGCAAACTTAGTGATGGGCTATTTGACACAGATGCAGATGATAATTTTGTTCAAATGTTTGATGCCGAGTTAGCTAAAAGTTCGAGTGAACTGGTCGATATTGGAATTGCAGAGGCAATAATTCAACAAATGTCTCCGCGTGGATCTCGGTCATGAGCGATATATATGGAATAGCTAAATCTGGTCTGCAAGCCTATAAAGAGGGTCTTGCAACGACTGGTCAGAATATCGCTAATGTTGGTAACGAAGACTACGCAAGACGTGAGGCACCTATAAGTGAGGTGAAATCCGGTTCAGATGCTTTACAAATATCAAATACAGCCGGTTATGGCGTTAAAATTGATGGCATAACTAGAGCATTTGACGAATTCATTGACATTCAATTGCAAAATGCCACTTCAGGATTTTCTTTTTCAACAGCTCAGGCGACGGTATTGAGCCAATTAGAGCAAGTAGTCAGACCGTCTCAAGGATCAGTTTCGCAACGGCTTCAGGAACTATTTTCGTCATTCAACATCGTTTCCCAGGATCCTTCTGATTTGGCGTCTCGGCACGTAGCGGTGGACAATGCTAAGGCATTAGTCTCATCGATAGTCACCGTTGCAAACGGTATTTCTGATTTGAGAAATTTTGTTTCGAAAAACATAGAAAGTAATGTTTCAGAGGCAAATGGCGTGCTCAAGCAATTAGCTGAGATCCAACAAGAATTATTGGGAAACGAGTCAATCAAAAATGCTCCAAATGACTTGTTGGACCAAAGAGATGGACTGATAAAAAAATTAAGTGAATTAGTCGAAGTCAGTGTGGACTATAAATCAGGTGGAATGATAGATGTTTCTGTTGGTACAGCAGGCCAAGGGAAGACACTACTTTCAGGCGTTATCCACTCAGACTTGGTTTTCCAAGAAGTTGATGGAACTGCAAAGATTTTCTTAGATAATGCAAATGGTGGAGGCTTATCAAAAATTCAGCTTCAATCCGGAGCAATTTCTGGAAATCTGGCTGCTGATATTGCTCTTGTGGAGGCAAAATCAGCTCTTGATCAAATGACCAGAAAACTAGTCTCGGAGTTTAATGAGTTACATAATTTGGGTACAAATTTGAGTGGTGAACTCGGAGGAGATTTTTTTGATTTAGATGGGATCGAGATCATCAAAACAGGGGATGAATACAGCGCTTCTCAAATAAGTGTTGCGGGTTTAACCGACACCAAAGCAGGAGAAAGTTTCACTGTTTCATACAATGCCTCCGAGGAAACTTGGAGTTTAAAAAATAATTCTGGTGAAGAAATCGCCGCGTTTGAAGATACTTTTGATTTTGATGGAGTAAAAATTAATGTTTCTGGTCGGCCATCTCTAGGCGATAAGTTCGACATTAAATTTACTGAAGGGCAAGCAGAAAATTTAAGCTTGCGACTGAAAGATGGTCGTGATTTGGCCGCTAGTTCATTTTATTTGGTTGAGAGCGACCCACAAAATGTAAGCTCAGCTAAGCTTTCGATTAGTAAATTTCAAGAACCAGAATTAGATGGTTTAATGGAATTGAGTAAGGTTTTCTCTGGAACTCAAAATAGTGCAAATCCCAGCACTTTTCTTAATAATGGTGCTCTTGGAGTTTTTAAAAATATTGATAGTATCAGCGACCTTACTTCTATTCAAACGCAGGCTAAAATACAATTTGGAGAAGATATTTCAGACTTAGATGCAACGACTACCTTAACGCTAAAATTAAATGGAACTGACAGGAACTTTGTTTTAGGTACTGCTGCGGGAACTTTTGAGAGTTATAGTGTTTTAGCAGACTATCTAAACAATGGTGCAATTAGATCAGATGACGCTGACGCTTTTTCTTTTTCTGATTTAGGTTTGTTTGCAGGGGGCAATGCCTCTACTTTAAGTATAACTTCAGCCTCTACTCCGAATTACTCTTCGCTAGAAGAAGGAACTTTTGGAACCTCTACAGGAATTTTAGTTCCAGGAGATAGTGGCGATGCAGAAATCCAAATATTCACAAGGGAAGGGGTGCATATAGCTGGAACGCCGTTATCACAATCAGAGGCAGCGTCTATTCTAGTTGAAGCCAATGGATTTTATTCAAATGCTGAATATACTGCTAATTATTTAGCAACAAATATGGGTGATACATATATTGGTGCTTCTATTGAACGGCTGACGACCACCGGCAATTTTGTCACTTCAATTTCTGGCTTGGGTCTAGATATGACAACTAATTCAAATTTAAGTGTTGGAGCGACCTCAGCTTACCCTACTCAGCGGGCGTTAATGGCAGACCCGCTGGAAATTTCGACGGCAGCTGGTGAAACAATAAGTTTTGAAGCACAGCCGGGTATGATGGCTGGCAACATAGCTAAAGGCTTAAACGATACTACTGCTCAATACGGAGTTAAAGCCACAGCACACAATCAACTAGAACTTTTCAACATTGGCAATGTTAGCCTTGGATTTGAGTTAATTGGAGACAATAGCGAGCATATAGATATCAGTGCCTCTATATCTGATGGAGATACTTCTGCTTTGGTAAGCGAAATAAATAAATATTCAGACGTCACAGGAATTGTTGCCTTCAATTCTTCTAATGGAGCAATCGTCTTGAAAAAGGCTGACGGTAACGACATTTCTGTCAGGAATATTCTGACATCTGATAATTCTGCTATTTCTGCAAGGCAATTAGATGAATTTGGGGAGGTAATTCATACTGAAGCGGTTGCTTCAGGGGACTATATAATTTCTGGTGGTCAAATAAAGATAACAAGCGCTTCTTCCTTTCAAGTGAGCTCTGGAGCAAATGTAGCAGACAACGCTAATTCTGAATTTTTAAGTGGCTTTGTGAAAAAAGATCATGATGAAGCAACAAACTCTTCGGACTATGAGTTTAAGGTGCTTGGTGGTGTTGACGCCAATAGTCTTGATGTGGCTCGCGTCAACGCTGTTGCTGCCTCTAGTTCATATACGTTTGAACTATCAACGGAAAATTCTAATGACCTTTTGAATTCTGTTACAGTCAAACCAAAATCAACCGATGAATTAACCTCAACTGCAATTGCAGAAGCAATAGTTTCTGAATTAAGGGGTGCTGCGCCTCAAACAAAATTTGTTGGAAATGAATTTGAATTTTCAGACGGATTTCCTGAGAGCCAAAGTGCAATCGAGTTTCAACTTGGGGACGAAACTTACGTAGCGCTCCTAAAAAATGAAATTTCATACGAAATAGATGGTACAAACGTAATAATTGATGGAGAAACCCTGTCGCAGGCTGAAGCTCTTTCTAGACTTGTGCGAGGAAGCTCTTTTGAAATTTCTGGGCCAGAGGAGAATAGAATATACGTTGGATTTGAAGAGTCTGGTTCTGGCTTTCGATTATTTGCAGCTGCAAAAGATGGAATTTTGTCTGGTGATGGTTTGAGATTATCTGAAAATAACAACGCCAGTCAAAAATCTTTATTTCATCTCGATAATAATGTGGCGGGATCGACTGTTACAACAATTATGGGCGGAGAATTTGATTTAAACCTAGGCGGTCAGACAGATTTTGTAACAATAGTTTCCGGAGCCAATGAATTCAATTTAGAATTTATCTCAGGTTTGCCACCCACAGTATCTCCCACAAACCCAGTTGCTGGGATAAGCGTAACTGTTGAAGATTTAGGTAATAACCAGGGAAGGCTACTAGTCACCATAGATCAGTCAACTGCAGATTTGGATGTGCGATTAAAGGCTAATGATAATTCATCCTCATTTGGGATTGTTACATCACAAGCTCAAATTACAATGGGTGAGCTTGGTTTTAAAGTTTCAAACCATGATAATGCGAGAGTAACTAGTCAGGCTGAGGTTCGATCTCTCGCTAATACGGTTTTTAATGTAGATGATCTGGCGGGTGAAGACTTGTTGATATACGCAAAAGGTAACGGAAAAATATCATTGTTAGGTGGCTCGACGGTTTCAACAAACGAAATTGACAGTAGAGAAATTCTAGCGCGAGCCTCAATAGGCCAAAACAAAACAGTAGATTTGTTTGATGATGCATCCGGAGATTACTTAGGAACCAGAGATTTAAGTGAAAGCAACAACTTCTTTTTTAGAAATTTCAACTGGCAGTTTGATGGGAATGTAGTCCACGATGATGCATTTTATGTTCGAAATTCAACAATAAGAAAAGATGATGCCTCCAATCTTTTGAATTTATCGAAACTAGCTGAAGCTTCTGAAGCAACTGGCAAAGGAGGCTATAGTCAAATTTACTCTGATTTAGTAATGGATGTTGGGTTTAATGTCCGCGCCAGTGAACAAGGCTTAGAAACCTCTAAAATAATGTATGATTTGGCGGTTGATAGAAAATCAGAATTTTCTGGTGTTGACTTAGATACCGAAGCCGCGCGACTGCTGGAGCAACAACAAGCCTACCAAGCCTTGGCTAAAGTCCTGAGTACTGCAAAAGAGATGATCGATACTCTTTTAAGATTTATGTGATTTGGAGGATAACAAATGTCCGTAAGCACAACTCGTTTTTTTGATAATAACAGCGCTTTATTTTCAAAGCTCAATGATGAATTGAAATCTCTACAGGGCCAAGTTGGAACTGGTCAAGCCGATCTCAATCTAACCGAAAATATTGGCGATATCTCCAAATTGAGCGCTGCGGAGGAAAAAAAATCTGAAACGAGCCAGTTTTTGGGTAATTCTCAGAGAGCACAATCTGATCTGGAGTTTTTGGATGTTGCTTTTGATCGACTGCAGAATTCGCTTATTAGGCTTCAAGAGTTGGCTGTTGAGAGTGCTAACGACACTTTGCTTCCGGAAGAAAGGCAAAGGTTTGCCCAGGAAGTTCAGATGATTAAATTGGAAATATTGAATGTGGCTAACCAAAAGGATACTTTTGGAAATAATTTATTTGGGGGTGTTTCCGGTGTTGAGACGCCTTTTGAGATTAACTCTATGGGCCAAGTTACTTATTTGGGATCGTCACTAGCTAAAGAATTACAGGTGACTGAAGCTTTAGCTGTGAAGCAAAATTTTTCTGGTTTTGATGTTTTCAATAACATTCAGAACGAAAATGGATCATTTTCAATATTTGAAGTTGTTGATGATTTAATTTCAAGTTTGGAAATAGATTTGAATAGCAATATTTCTTCAAACATTTTTAATAATACTAACTCGGCAGTTATTAAGCTTCCTTCCACTGGGCCAGAAGCAAGAATGGCGCTGAGCCTAAACATTGACGATAGCCAGATTGACATAGATGATGTTTTTTATGGAAATGATTTCTCGGAATTAGTCGAAAATATTAATAGCTACACCGCCGATACTGGCTTAACGGCTTCATTGCTAGGTGATAACCAAATTTTGCTGGAAGGTGATGTTAATACTTTAAAACTTAGCAACTTTACTTATTACGGTGATGATCTAGAAAAACCAAGTATTGAAATTCTATCCGAAAAAGATGGTGCAATCTTACAAAACATATCTGAAAATGCGCTTAAGAGTTCAAATATTACCGAAAGAATAACGGATGTTTTTGAACATTTTGCTAGTAAGCGCGCTGAGGTAAGTGCAAATTCAAGGCGTGCTCAGGACTCCGAGGTTGCTTTGCAAGACCTAATGATAACCTTAGAAGAGGACATGTCCGAAATAAGAGATGCTGATCTTGCAAGTATTATCACCCAATTAGAGTTTTTAATGACCCAAAAAGATGCAGCTCAGGCAACTTTTACCAGAATAACCGGAAAAACGTTGTTTGATCTAATAGGCTGACTGAAATTTACACCGAGATCGGTTGGTACGAATTTTGCTCCTAATTTTTAAATTAGGAGACCCCTATGTACTCAATTATCAAATCAGGAATGGCCAGCGCTATGCACGAGCTGTCTGTCATCTCCAATAATGTTTCGAATGCAAATTCTAACGGCTTTAAAAAATCATTAGTATCATTTGCTGATTTTGCGGGAGGTCTATTTCCAGCTTCTGTCCAGAGTTCGGCAAATGGGCTAGGTTCTAGGGTTGAAGAGACAAGAGTAAGTGATGCCCAAGGTGCTATATTATCAACGGAAAATAAGACTGATATGGCTCTTATTGGTAATGGTTATTTTGCTCTACAAAATTTAAATGATAATTCGATATCCTTTACACGAAATGGCGCATTTGGACTTGATGAACAGGGGTTTCTTACAACGGCAGACAATCATCGTGTATTGGGCACGCCGATCTTTGAAGATGATTTTGGTCAAATTCCGGATAACTTAGAGGCATTGCTGCCGATTCAGATCCCATCAGTTAAAGATGACTTGGTTATGTCGGAATTAGAGATTGCAGAGGATGGTCGAATTTCAGCAAGATATGGTGAACAAGATCCCGTTCCAATAAGTTCTTTAACAATTGGAATTTTTTCTAATCCTGTTGGTTTAAAAGAGTTAGGGAGTGCACGCTTTTCTGCCACTGAACTTTCAGGTCTTTTGACTTTGGGTGCCCCCATGGATTCTGGCTTTGCAGATTTGCAAGTTGGTGGTCTTGAAATCTCGAATGTAAATATCACGGACGAATTAACCGCGATGATAAAAGCTCAACAACAATTTAATGGATCAGCACGATTAATGCAGGCAAATTCTGATATGGTTGAAAAGCTTACTAGATAAGTCGGAGTAGGAAAAAAAATGGCAAGTTGCGTAGAATGTAATGTAAAAATGGGGTATAGTGAAACGAATGCTGCTCGTAATCACGATGGCATGTGCATAGCGTGCTATGTGAAGTCTCTTGTGAAATCTAAGGTTGATGCAGCAAACAAACCTCATAAACCTACTAATGCAAAATCAATCGATAACTTATTCGAGAAGTTTGAAAATCTACTCATTACAAGTGAAACAGCTACCAATCTGAGGGTTCGAAAAAGATTTGGACTTGTTCATGGTGAAGCCAGTTTAACAGGAACACCACATGAAAAACCAAAGTTTTTGGACAGGCTTAAAAAGAGAAAGAAATCACCTGAAAATAATGGTCTTCTTAAGAAAGTGATCGAAGAAGCAAACATAGAATTAAAAGCTAACGCAATAAAAGCAGGCGCCAATGCGGTGTTAGGCTATGATCTAAATTTAACGACTACCAATTTTGGTTCTAAGAATTTTGTGCTTGTTTCCGTATCTGGTACGGCGGTTGAAACTGCTTAGGTGAGCTTCAACCGATAGCTATAGAATTAGAGACCACGCTTCGAATGGCAGTCAAAGAAATGAGCTGTTAGAGTGGTCATATTATCTTTTTCGTTCCAACCAGTAATCGATAATGCGTTTGCTCCTGTAACAAGGGCTCTATTACGAAGTGCTATTAAAGTTTGAGTGTAGGGAAGTTCACTAGCAAATTCTAACGCAATTGTTCTTGAGCACATATCGCTACCTCTAGTGTAAGCATATGCATGAACGCTTACTTTTTCTGACCCTTTCAAAGCCTTTGCATCCAAAATAGTCAAAGTTTTTGCGTTTGTGCTGTTGTTGGAAGTACTACTGTCTTGCGCAGGTGGAATAGTTACTTGGCAACCGATCAACGAGAGTAGCAAAGATGTTAATATACTAAGTTTCTTAAAATTTGTCATAGAAAATTCCTCATTCCTAAGCCGTTATAACGACGCCTCAGGAAGTCATTTTAGCCATTCGTGTGTTTTATTGAGTAATAATACTAATATTTTGAGCTAATTAACAATATAATGAGTTTAAGCCTGCTTAGAGTAAAAAATTTATGGGAATTGTCGGATGAAAAACGTTGAGGCAGTAATAGCTCAAAAATACAATAGACGATTCACAAAATTTGGGGCGGTACCAGAAGCTAGTTTGTGGTTTTCAGAAGATAGGCAATTTATGCGGTTCAAACTTATCGCAGATGTATTGGACCAAAAACTTAATGGAAAAGGTTTTTCCATCAGTGATATTGGATGCGGCTATGGAGCTTTACTTCCTTACCTTTCGAAAAGATTTCCAAACGTAGATTTCGTTTACAGAGGTTTTGATATTGCTGAAAAACCAATAAACTTTTGCAATAAAATGTATAGTTCGAAAAATGTGACTTTTAAAATTAGAAATATACCAGACGAAGAAAGCGACTTTAGTGTTATGTCAGGAACATACAATTATTCTCCTGTTCTTAGTGCGAATGTGTGGCAGGATTATTTGTTCAAAAACCTAACTCAAATTTGGAAATCATCGCGGCTTGGGATTGTTTTCAATGTCTCTGTTGCAGACGAGGCCCGTATCACTAATCAAAATATATCTTATTTCAATAAAGATAATGTTAAAAATTTTTGTGAAAGTAATCTAGGACGAACATCTCTATTTTTATCAGAAAAACTTCCAAAAGAAGTTACTTTTTTTATTAATAAAGCTTGAGTCTAATCTACATAAAATGAGCTGCTCTTAAATAACATTCCCTTTGGTACAACAATTGCAAGAATTGAAGTAATTATGGAGAAGGCGATGTATAAATTTGTGTTTTTCTTTTTTTTAATTGGAGCCGCGACTTTAATTTTTAAGCACTTTGAGCGCATTCATTATTCTCAAACAGTCATTTCCCGTGTAACCTTAAAGACAAATTGTGATTTGGCTTTAAATGCATTCGCTATTAAGAATGTTACCTCGGGAGAAATCAGGCAATTTCAGCATGGCGAGGCATTCATCAAAGGCACTTTGGCTGATGAGCTAATGATTGTGCTATCAGAAGAATTCGAACAAGTTTCATTTGAGGGCGAAGTTGTCAATGTAAAGCCAAAGTTAGAGGTTTTCCAAGACTGTAAAAAACCGGTGGGAATAGAAGGCATCTTTAAAAGTTTCAATGAACAATTTGCAGCAAAATAACTTTTAATAAATTCTATAAATAGCAAGTTAATGATAAAAAAGACTTGGTCTGTGTCCAATTACTTTCTTTAATAAGTGATTGTTGACCTCCTTTAATAAGTGATTGTTGACATCGAACGCAGATGCGCCTATTACGCACCCGAAACGCTTCGGAGGTCGCTTCGAAGTAACTTCATACTTGGAGTGGTCAAGATCTAAGTTCAATGCTTCGATCCTCTGAAACACCGCCGCGTCGTTTAACTGACTGAGACGATTGCGGTTTTTTGCATTGCGGACGCGCCGTGCGAAACTAAACAGCATGGCTCACGCTATGTGGTAGTAACTGAGAAAAACGGGGTAACCTGAATGCCAACAATACAGCAGCTGATCCGCAAACCTAGGCAGCCAAAAATAAAACGTTCTAAGTCTCAGCATTTAGAACAGTGTCCGCAAAAAAGAGGTGTCTGCACACGTGTTTATACCACAACGCCCAAAAAGCCTAACTCAGCTATGCGAAAAGTTGCTAAAGTAAGACTAACAAATGGTTATGAGGTAATCAGCTATATCCCCGGTGAGCAGCACAATTTACAAGAACACTCTGTAGTTCTTATCCGTGGTGGGCGTGTCAAAGATTTACCAGGTGTTAGATATCACATTCTCAGAGGTGTGTTGGATACACAGGGCGTTAAAGATAGAAAACAACGCCGTTCGAAATATGGCGCCAAGCGTCCAAAGTAAAGGAAGATTAAATGTCCCGTCGTCACGCCGCTGAAAAACGTGAAATACTACCAGATGCAAAGTTTGGTGATCGTGTTCTATCTAAATTTATGAATAACCTTATGATAGATGGTAAGAAGTCTGTTGCAGAAAAAATCGTGTATAATGCACTTGATAGAGTAGAATCAAAGATAAAAAGAGCTCCAGTTGAAGTTTTTCATGAAGCCCTAGAAAATATTAAGCCCGCTGTCGAGGTAAGGTCGCGTCGAGTAGGTGGTGCTACATATCAGGTTCCAGTTGAAGTTCGCACTGAACGAAGAGAAGCCTTAGCCCTAAGATGGCTGATCGCAGCGAGTAGAGGACGTAACGAGAATACTATGGAGGAACGTCTTGCAGCAGAATTGATCGATGCTGTGAATTCAAGAGGTGCTGCGGTCAAGAAAAGAGAAGATACACACAAAATGGCAGATGCAAACAAAGCATTCAGCCATTATCGATGGTAGAATAATAGAGGCAATAGAGCAATGGCACGAGAATACACTTTAGATCTATACCGCAACTTTGGCATAATGGCTCATATCGATGCAGGCAAAACAACTTGCTCAGAGCGTATCCT
>Ga0163109_10001693_pt1 | contig 17416 bp, 14 predicted proteins | sample CRUFie1St13metaG_FD_108704 | JGI IMG/M metagenome (GOLD analysis project Ga0163109, IMG submission 108704) | Marine microbial communities from the Costa Rica Dome - CRUD Field 142mm St13 metaG | ecosystem: Environmental > Aquatic > Marine > Oceanic > Photic zone | place: Costa Rica: the Eastern... | reverse complement strand
CAAATCCGATGGGATATCAGTATCAATTTCAATATTCCTTAATCTCCAGAATTTTTCTAATTCGAGTATTACTTCAGCACTAATATTACCTAAATCAATTTTTTGAGGATTAAATAAAGCTTCCCATTTAGTTGTTCCAACTTCTAAAAGATCCTGAGATAAGAGCTCAATTTCTTCTAGACGCCTTTTAATTACTTCTTGCAATTTTGCGATGTCTATTTGTCCAAGCTTTTGACTTTGAACAGCCAAAGTAGCTGCCGTTAAGGGGGTTCTTAATTCATGTGCGACCATTCTTAATAGTCTTTCCTGTGATTCTATTCTTTTTGTTAATGTCTCATTTTCTTGTCTTAAAACAAGAAGTTCATCTTCCAAAAGAAATTCTTTTTGAGTTCTTATTGAATCAATTTTGGATGGTTGTAGATTAATCCCTAGATTTTTTGTTAAGCCTTCCTGAGTCCACCTTGGCAACCATTTCTGCAACTGAGGGAAAATATTGCTTCCAGCAAATATTTGCTTTGGCGCTGGGGAAACCTTTATAAGAGCAGGAATAGCAACTAATCTATGTAATTCAAGTAATTCTGGCTGTTCTGTGGGCTCAGAAATCTGAAGAGATATCTCAAATTTACAATCATCTGATTCTAAATAAGCTATCAAGGACTTTATGTCACTACTAGAAAGCTGATTTCTAGCTGCTATAAGTATTAATTTAAGCTCTTTTTTTTCATTCAAATGTTTTTCCTCTGAAGTGTTGAAAAGCTGTTAATCCTTATAAACACATTAAGATATTTATTTTTATTTTACAGATAAGCTATGAAATAAATAGGACTAATTTATAAATGGTTGTTATTAATCAAAGTAAAAATCTAAGTTTTGGAGAAAATAATTCTCCTGAAATTAGTTTGAATAGTAATTTGAAAAGATGGTTTTCAAGAAATATTGGGCTTTGGAAATCTAATAGAACATATTTTCTTGATGAAGCACAAAAAACTTATAACTTATGCATGAATATTAATATTCAAGCACTTGAGAATAAATCAGAATGGGAGTCTCGTTATAAATTTACATGGTATCCAGAAAAAAAATATAATTTCTTTGAGGAAAATCCGCAATATAAAGAAAAAGGTGAGATGCAAGCCCTATTAAAAGGTCATCAACTTGTAAGGGAAAATTTTTATTTAAGTAATGTTGAAGGAATATCAAACATTAAGCAAGTCGATGAACACGAAATGATTTTTGAATCTTCTTATAAAGATTGGTATATTCTTGAACATACAAGACTAGTTGATTCGGATAATTATAGATTCAGAGTTATATATTCATGGAAAAAAAATAAGCTAAAAATAGTAGAGAATCATCATGAAATAAAAATTATTAAGTAAGTCCTTTGCATCAAATAATATTAAAAGTAAAAATGTTATCTTTATTAATAAAGTTATTAATTAATGGGATTTAATATGTATTTAAAAAAATTTTTTAATTTTGTAAGTTTTCCAATTTTTATATATCTATCTCTTTTTGATACGAATATATTTTATAGAGAAATTAAAGCAGAACAGAATTTGGTTCCTGCCACAGAAAAAGATCTTTATTTGTATAAGGGAATGGGGGCTTCTTATCTTTGTATTGCATCAAAAGCAGGAATTGAATTTCCCAAAGCAGTTGGCGTAGCCACTGCAACATACGTACAAGTAATAGAGGGGAAACATGGAGGTGTAGTGAAAGAATTAGGAGATAAAAAATTAGAAAGACAAAAACTATTTGCAGGTGCAGAATTTCAAATTGTAACTACAGCTATTCAATATTGTCCCGATAGTGTTCCCAAAGATATAACTAACAAAGTAAATAAAATAATTAAAGAAAATAAAAAGTAATTTTAAGAATTACCTAAACATAGAACTAACTGAACTTTCATCATGAATTCTCCAGATTGCTTCGCCCAACATATTTGCCACTGAAAGAACTTTTAATTGGGGGAAACTTTCTTTCAAAGCAACAGGAATACTATTAGTCACAATAACTTGTTCAAATAAATCTTTCGTACTTAATCTTTCAGAGGAAGGAGGGGAAAAAACCGCATGAGAAGCACATGCAAATATTCTCTTCGCTCCCTCTTGTTTCAGTAAGTTTGCTCCTGAACAAATTGTCCCGCCAGTATCGATCATATCGTCAATAAGGATAGCTGTTTTACCTTTTACCTCTCCAATAACTGTTAAACTTTCTGCAACATTATGCGCTGCTCTTCTTTTATCAATTATTGCCAATGGTGCATCATTCATTAGCTTTGCAAATGCTCTTGCTCTAGCAACCCCACCTACATCAGGAGAAACAACTACCACTTCATCCAAATTTAAAGTTTCTAAATAATCAATCAAAACAGGAGATCCGTAAATATGGTCACATGGAATATCGAAATAACCTTGAATCTGTGCAGAATGTAAATCCATAGCCAAAACTCTATCTACGCCAGATTTTTCTAGCAAATTAGCAGTAAGTTTTGCTGTTATAGACTCTCTTCCTGAAGTCTTCCTATCTGCTCTTGCATATCCGAAATATGGAATTACTGCTGTTATTTGTCTAGCTGATGCTCTTTTGCATGCATCTACCATTATCATCAATTCCATCAAGCTATCATTAACTGGAGCAGATGTAGGCTGTATGAGAAACACATCACAACCCCTAATTGATTGTTGAATCTGAACATAAAGTTCTCCGTCAGCAAATCTTTTAGATATTAAAGGTACATTTTCTATCCCTAGATAAGATGCAATTTCTTCTGCTAATTTAGGATTTGTTGTTCCACTTACTAGCCTTAATCTACTGTTAGTAAGATTAAAATTCGGTTTATTCTGCACCGCCGTGATAAAACTTGTCACGAAATTAGCACTATGAAATCTATATCTTCATCGTAGTCGTTTATGGGAATTTCGCAAAAGATAATGACTAGATCTTTTCAAAAGTGACATCTACTAAACAAAATTTTAAAAAAAATCTTTTACAGTATTTAATTTATTTTTTTTCATGTGAAAACACTTGGAATAATATTTGTCAATTAAAAAAAATTTGTATATGGTTGAACTTAGAGAATTAATAAAAGTCTAATTTTAAAGAATCAAAATATAACGAAAATATGCCTGTACAAAAAGCTCTTACAAAAAAATCATTAGGTATACTTATGCATCCTTCATGCATACCAGGAGGAATTGTATGCGGAACTTTTGGAAGGGGGATTAAAGAGTGGATAAAAAAGCTTCATAAGCATGGGATTGAATACTGGCAATTTTTACCTCTTACACCCACTGACTCTACAGGGTCTCCATATAGTTCACCATCTAGTTTCGCACTAAACCCATGGTTTCTTGATGTAGATGATTTAATTGAGAAAGGTTTTATCTTCATTTCTAATAAAGAACAATTAGGGGCCTCATATCAGAATAAGGATCATTTTGATTTTGATCTTGCTGATGACTTAACTAAAAAACTAGGTCAGCTTCTTCTACAAGGTTGGAGTTCCCAACCTGAAGAAAGAAAACATGATTTTAATAAATGGATTAGCAAGAATTCTTGGGTTAAAGATTATGCAACATTTATTGTTATTAGAGAAGAATTTAATATGTTGCCTTGGTGGCAGTGGCCTAAAGACTTTAAAATAAAAAATAATAAGTTTTTAAAATCATGGATTAAGAAAAAAAGTGAAGAGATACTTATCCAAAAATTAATACAGTGGCATTTAGATGAGCAATGGAGTGCAATTAAAAACTTTGCCAAATCATATAATATTAAACTAATAGGAGATTTGCCCTTTTATGTTTCTAGGGATAGTGCGGAAGTATGGAGTAATAAATCACTATTTGCAATTTTTAAAAATGGAGATTTAATCTTTCAAAGTGGAGTGCCACCAGATTATTTTTCATCAACAGGACAATTATGGGGAACCCCGACTTACTTTTGGTCAAAGCATAAGAGGACTAATTTCGATTGGTGGAGAAAAAGATTTAAAAGGCAATTTAAACTTGTGGACCTGTTAAGGTTTGATCATTTCAGAGGTTTAGCAGGTTATTGGAGAGTTAATGGTAATTCCAAATCTGCAATTTGTGGCAAGTGGATAAATTCTCCAGGTAAAACATTATTGAATAAACTAAAAAAAGATTTAGGAGGTAAGTCTCTACCAATTATTGCAGAGGATCTTGGAGTAATAACTCCAGATGTAGAAAAATTAAGGAAAAATTTTGAACTACCTGGTATGAAAATATTACAATTTGCGTTTGATGGCAACACAGATAACCCGTATTTACCTAAAAATTTTGAAGGAGAAAATTGGGTTGTCTATACAGGGACTCATGACAACTCTACTTCCATATCATGGTGGGAATGTTTAGACGACAACTCCAAAGCAAGAATAAAAGAAGAGTTTAAATTTGAAGAAAATGCTTCTTGGAGTTTAATAAAAATTGGTATGAATACAAATGCCAATCTCTTTATAACTCCAATACAAGATATCTTATCTTTAGATGACTCAAGTAGATTAAATATACCTGGAACTACAAAAAATAACTGGAAATGGAAGTTAAGTCGACCTTTAGAAGAAATAGATGAAAATTTAAAAATTTTTAGTGAGCTAGGAAATAATTTTGGTAGAACTAGATAATAGTTATTAATGAAAATTATTTATTTATTATTTTGTTTTCAATATTTTGAATCTCTATAACATTTACATTTAAAGCAAAGTATCTTTTAAGAATAAATATCGTTAGAACTAATATAAAAAAATATAAAATACTTCCCTGCCAAGTATTTATGATATCAAATTTGTTGAGAAGCAATTCCTTTTTTTCTTTCTTAAAAGTTTCTCTTTCCTTGATTGCTAATTTAACTAATACATTTTTTTTTAATACTAGACATTCCTCTAGTTTAATTAATATGGATCTTATAAAAGGATATTTAGGTCTAATATTTTTATTATTATTCTCAATAGAGTTTATTGTTTGTTCAGGAATTTTTGAGATATGAGACAAATCTTGGATGGTTAGATTTTGCTGTATTCTTGCTTCTTTTACTAATCTGGCAATTTCTTCATACTGGTCAAATACTATCTGATTCAACACTTTTTTATTTTCAACTTTTTTATCAAACAGAAATAGATTTTTCAAAAAAAACATTGAAGGTTCTCAAATTATTTTAATTTTTTATTAAATTTCAATCACCTTCTTTATGAAAGTCAAGGGGAATAATAGAAAAATTAATTTCTTTACTATTCAATTTTTTAAAGAGAATTATTATATTCAATAGTAATCGATTAACAAATTAAAATCTTTATCTGATTAGTTGATTACTTAATATAAAAACAAAAGCTAAGCAGGAGAAATGATATTTTGAACTGCACTTTTAGCAATATTTAAAGGGCTAAAGGTACCTCTAATTAAACTTATTAGTTTTTTTGCATCACTAAGTTCTAATTTGTCATCTTTAATAAGGCTTAGAAGAAGATTCTTTCTGACTTCTGATCCCTTTTTACTAACAAATAATTTCAATCCCGCATTAGCCACTGGTATGAGGTCTGAATTCATATTCTCAGCATCTTTAAATAAAATATTTAATAAGCTTTCTACTTTTTCTATTTGAATTCGACCTTCATTGTCAAAAACAACTTCTAAAAGAATTTCTAAAATCTCATCTGAGTTATCAGTAAGAAGTTTTTTAGCTATATAAGGATATGCAATTTTTAAAATTTTAAACTCAGGATCTAGTCTAAGTGCTAAGCCTTCTTGACTAACAACTGCCCTTATTATTAAAGCAAACCTACTTGGTACTCTAAAAGGATAAGAATACATAAGTTTTGAGAATTTATCAGTTACATTCTTAAGATTAAAATTACCAACCTCAGCTCCTAAAGAACCACCTAGAACTTCTTTCAATGGTTCAACAAGTTTTTGAAGATCTTGATCTTTGGTTAAAAAACCTAATTTTTGGAAATCTTTTGCGAGAAGATAATACTCTTCATTTATAATGTGTACAATTGCCTTGATAAGAGTAAGCCTATCTGAATTTGTAATTGTATCCATCATGCCAAAATCTACATAAGCTAGATTTCCACAATCGGCATTCCCTCCTTTGAGTGCAAACATATTTCCAGGATGGGGATCTTCATGAAAATATCCATATTCAAATAATTGCTGAAGACCGCTTATTACGCAAGTTTTTATAAAAGAGGTAGGTATTAAATTGTTTTGTTCCAATAAATCTCTATCTCTTAACTTAACTCCATCGATCCATGAGGTTGTTATGACTCTTTTAGATGAGAACTGTTTTTCAAATTTTGGGATAAAAACATTGGGATTTCCTTTGAAAAAATTTGCAAATTTCAAAGCATTTTCACCCTCTTTTTCATAGTCAATTTCATCAAAAAGAGCCTTACCAAATTCGTCTATAATTTCTCCAATTCCGACACCTATATTTAATGGCAAAAATGGCGAAAAAAAAGTTCCTAAAAATCTTAAGATTACAACATCTCTTCTTATAAGAAAGTATAGATTAGGTCTCTGAACTTTTACAGCAAGATAGTTATTATTGTTTGTTCTTGCTTTATAGACTTGACCTAAGCTTGCTGAAGCAATAGGACTTTCAGGGAATTCATCAAATAATTCATTAGCAGGGCTTCCAAACTCCTCTTGAATTATTTTTAAGGCAATTTTATGTTCAAAAGGGGGAAGATTATCCTGTAATTTTGTTAGTTCTGTAAGCCAATCTTGTCTCACAAGATCTGGTCTTGTTGAAAGTGCCTGTCCTAATTTTATAAAACAAGGTCCTAAATCTGTTATTACATTGAAAAGATATTTTGAGAGATTTTTCTGTACATTTTTGTTTTTACTGTTACCTTGAAAAAGTATTCTTAAAAAAAGAAAAATAAAAGTTAAAAGGATATATAAAACCCTTGGTATAAAAATCCATGGTCTCAACAACAACCAAAATAAGTCTTCTTTTGCTGAATATTTCGAATGAGATCTCGTCATTAAAGTTAAAAATTATTAAAGAAGAATTACATCAAGATCATTCTATATATTTCAATAATACTTTATGAGTATTTCATCTTTTCTAACTAAAAAGTTTTTAAAATCACTTTTCTTTCCAGCTCATAACAGGGGGGAAGCCTTACCTAACAAATTAGTAAAATTATTAAATAAGCCACCAGGTTATTGGGACTTACCTGAACTGCCAGAGATAGGCTCAACATTATCAGAAAGTGGATTAGTTGCCAAATCACAAAGAGAATTCTCTGAAAATTTTTGTGCGAAAGGATGTTATTTTGGAGTAAATGGTGCCTCAGGGTTAATACAATCAGCGATAATTGCAATGGCAAATCCGGGCGAAAATATCCTAATGCCTAGGAATGTTCATATAAGTGTTATAAAAATCTGTGCGATGCAAAACATAATTCCAATATTCTTTGACCTAGATTTTTCATTAGAGACTGGTCATTACAAACCCATAACAAAAGACTGGCTCGAAAATGTATTTAATAAAATAAATTTCAACAATGAGAAAATTGCAGGCGTTATTCTTGTAAGTCCCTCCTATCATGGTTATGCAGGAGATCTAGATCCTTTAATAGATCTTTGTCATCAGAAAAATTTACCTGTTTTAGTTGATGAAGCCCATGGTTCTTATTTTCTTTTTTGCGATAACCTAGATTTACCAAAATCTGCTTTACTGTCTAATGCAGATTTGGTGGTTCACTCATTGCATAAGTCTTTAAACGGATTAACTCAAACAGCGGCACTTTGGTATAAGGGGGATCTAGTAAATCATAATAATTTAATCAAAAGCATTAATTTACTCCAAACTACTAGTCCAAGTTCTTTACTACTTTCTTCTTGTGAAGAATCTATTAAAGACTGGCTTAATAAAAAAAGTTTATCAAAATATCAAAAAAGAATTTTAGAGGCAAAAAGTATCTACAAAAAATTAATAGAAAAGAATATTCCTCTAATTGAAACCCAAGATCCTTTAAAAATAATATTAAATACATCTAAGGTTGGAATTGATGGTTTTACAGCTGATAATTTTTTTTATAGACATGGTCTTATTGCTGAATTACCAGAGATTACAACCCTCACTTTTTGCTTAGGATTTGCAAATCAAAAAGATTTTGTCAATTTATTTGAAAAATTATGGAAAAAACTACTGTTAAATTCTAAAAAATTAAAATCTTTTAAAGCGTTTAAATCACCTTTTAAATTAGTTCAAGCCCCAGAAATCGAAATTGGAATTGCTTGGAGAAGTGAGACTCATAGTATCCCCTTCTCTCAATCATTAAATAAAATTTCTGGGGATATTATTTGTCCTTATCCTCCTGGAATACCTTTAATTGTCCCAGGAGAAAGGATAGACATAGATAGGTTTAATTGGATAAAAAATCAAAGTATGTTTAATATAGATCTTGTTAATTTTAATATAAGAGTTTTATAAACTTAGAAAATTGATATGAGATTTATAAGCGGATTACTTATAGGAATTTTTGGTTTAATTGTTGTTTTACTTGGAGGATGGTTTTTTACATTAGCAACTGCATTACTTACTTATTTAGCATTATTAGAATTTTTTAGAATGGCTGAATTTAAAGGAATAAAACCAGCCACAAAAACTACCTTATTTTCATGTTTCGTTATTATAATTGCTACTTATCTAGAGACCATAGGTTTGCTTGAAGGTGAGATATCAAATTCAATTTTACCTATCTGTTCAGTTGGAATATGCACTTGGTTACTTTTACAACCAAAATCTGGCACAATTTCCGATATCGCAGCCTCTATTTTTGGGTTATTTTATTTAGGGTTTTTACCTAGTTACTGGATTAAATTAAGAGGATTAGAGTCAGTCATATTTAGTTCAAATAAAGCGGTTTTTTCATTTGAAAATTTATCAAGTACTACTGGTCTGCATTTAACTTTAACCTCATGTTTTTTAATTGTAGCTAGCGATATTGGCTCTTATTTGTTTGGGAAATCATTTGGCAAAAGATCTCTTTCTCCAATATCTCCCAGCAAAACTATAGAAGGTTTAATTGGGGGAATATCCTGCTCAATTTTACTAGCAATATTTTTCGCATTTTTACTGAATTGGGAGTATCCTTTTTTAGTTGGAATTTTTTATGGAATCTTGATTTCTCTTATGGCATTAGTTGGAGATTTAATTGAATCAATGATGAAAAGAGATGCGAAAATAAAAGATTCCGGAACTTTTTTACCTGGTCATGGGGGTATTCTTGACAGAATTGACAGCTATATCTTTACTCCATCTGTTTTATATTACATTTTTATAATTATCAAATATTTTAATTAGTTAAGAAATTATTTTAATTACAAAAATAATCATGAATTATTTTACTTGACAATGCGGGTAAATCTACATGAGGAAGATGCCCACAATTTTTCAAACCAACAAAATTTAATTTTTCAACATTTTTAATATTTTTAATCTCTTTTTTTCCAAGAATACGATCACTCTCTCCACATATTGTTTTAATTGGAATATTTTGGATGTATTTATGTGTTCCTGCAAAACCTCCACTTTTTGCAAATGATGCAAGTGAATTCCTCCATCCTTTACAACCTAAATGAACTGAAGCAATTTGCTCTTCCATCTTACCAACGGATTTATCTGGATAAGCAAATGCCTGCCTACAAAGACTTTTCCTAACTTGCGGCAATCCTAGAAATGAGGCACCAATTTGGTTGAGAGGAAAAGGAATTTTCATGGGTTCTCCAAATAACCCTGCAGGAGATAAAAGCATAATTTTCTCAATAGAGTGTGGTATCTCATAGGAGAGTTTTAAAGAAGTCGCACCTCCCATTGAGGCTCCAATAATTTTTAGATTATTTTTTATTTTTAATGCCTCTAGGATATCAACTAAATTTGAAATTATTTTCGAGGGATTGTATTCATTTGTAGCGCACCTTGGACTAAAACCAAAACCTAATAAGTCAGGAATTATAACTTGGAAATTTCTTTTTAATGATTCATATATTCTCCTAAACTCTAAAAAGGAACTATCAAAACCGTGTAATAGAAGTATAGGTTGCCCTTCCCCTCCAACGACTACAGGGAATTTCAGATAGTTCCAATTTTCATTAAGTTTTATCCACTTAACGTCATTTGCTAAATTAAGAGCCAATGGATCTAAGAGAGTCATTTTGGCACTCTCAAAAAAATCAACATTCAGATCATTAAATTGTTCGAAATAGGTTTTTGTCAAAAAATGGTCAAATTTTTATTTTTTGTTTTTCAAAATTTGTAATAAGCTCAACTATGTCCTTTTTACTAATTTCAAAAGGCAAAAAGTGAATCTCAGATTTATCTCTACAAGTAAAATCCGCAATTTTATCTAAATTTTGATTTTCAAAAACATCAATTCCTAATTGTGAAATAGTAGTTGGCAAATTCAATTCATTCATTAGTGCCAACAATTGTTTAATTGATTGATCAGCCAATTTATTATTATTTTTCATTTCTTCGAGTTTTAATTGCAATAATAATCCAACACCAACAATTTCACCGTGCATGAATTTATTTGGAGAGATTATCTGAGTAATTGCATTATGAATAGCATGAGCTGCAGCTGTCCTACACCTTTCACCTCCAATACCTCCCACTAATCCTGCTGTAAGTCCACAAGCTTCAATAGTATTACGCCATGAAGAGTTATTTTCAAATTCATCCATAAAAGCTTTTTTTCCATCTATTAATAGTTGATCTCTTAAAACTCTTGATATCTGAATCGCTTGCTGAACCAGACCATCATCAACTGTGGCACTTGTTATTGAGGATTCATACCATTTTGCCAAAGCATCTGCAATTCCACTTGCAAGTGTTCTTGATGGAGCTGTCTGAATAAATTTATGATCATATACTAGGATTTTTGGACAGGATCTTAATGCAACATCCTTTATGAATTGGCCATGTTTTGTATAAATGTTAGATAAAGCGGTCCAACCTGCACAGGTGGAAGCACTAAGAGGAACTGTAATACAAGGTATATTTAGACTTTCTGCTATATGTTTCCCAGAATCAAGAACCTTGCCTCCCCCAGCAGCAATAACAGCATCATGATTATTAGTTAAAATTATTTTATTGATTCTCGAAATATCTTCATAACAACAATCAAATTGTAAATTAGCAGACTTAGCACTGATGTTTTGATTATTTAAATCTCTAAGGATTTTATCTCTAAGATTATTAGTGGATACACTTCTACCTAAGATTAATGGATTTTTAGTGATTTTTGTTATTTGAGGTAAAGCTTTTTCCCAAGCATCATTCCCCCTAAATATGATTTCTGGAGAGATGGACTGCATATTTTTAATAATTACTAAAAGTTAGCGCCGGCTAATTCTTGTTGAGATTCTTCCGTAGAAATATTAATTGTGACTTTTTTATTATCATCAATATCAACCAAAGCTTTATCTCCATCTTTTATTCTTCCCGAAAGAACTTCCTCAGCCAGACTATCTTCAAGTAAGCGCATAACCGCTCTTCTTAATGGTCTAGCCCCATATGAAGGGTTGTAACCTTCTTCAACAAGTCTTTCTTTGAAAGAATCAGTCACACTTAATTTTATACCTTTATCTTGTAGACGTACAAAAACCTCTTGCAACATTATTTCAGCAATTTCTTTAACCTCATTTTTGGATAATTGTCTGAATACAATTATTTCATCCAATCTATTTAAAAATTCAGGTCTAAAGTATTGCTTAAGTTCTTCATTAACTAAAGATTTTATTCTGTTATATTGACTATCTTCAACAGAATCACCGGAAAATTCGAACCCTAAACCTCCTCCACCTTTTTCGATAACTTTAGAACCAATATTAGATGTCATTATCAACAGAGTATTTTTAAAATCAACAGTTCTCCCTTTGGAATCTGTTAATCTACCGTCCTCAAGTAGTTGCAATAACAAGTTAAATACATCTGGATGGGCCTTTTCGACTTCGTCAAATAAAACAACAGTGTATGGGCGTCTTCTAACTGCTTCTGTAAGCTGACCACCTTCATTAAAACCAACATACCCAGGAGGTGAACCTATAAGTTTACTAACTGTATGTCTTTCCATAAATTCTGACATATCCAATCTAATCATTGCTTCTTCACTACCGAAGAAATATGAAGCCAATGATTTTGTCAATTCAGTTTTACCTACGCCAGTGGGGCCTGAAAAAATAAAACTAGCAATAGGTCTATTAGGATTTTTTAATCCTACTCTTGCTCTTCTAATAGCTCTTGAAACAGCCTTTACAGCTTCATCTTGTCCAATTAACCTTTGGTGAAGAGTTTCCTCCATATTAAGGAGTTTGACCGATTCGGTTTCTGTTAATTTTTGAACAGGTACACCTGTCCATGAGGCAACTATATGTGCTACATCTTCTTCACTAACGAGAGGATTTTGTAATAATTTTGAATCATTTTTAACTGCATTAGTTTCAACATTAGATGAATTTTCATCTGTAGAATCTTTTTTATTTTCAAGGACCTCTTTAATTTTCGCAGACAATTCTATTTCTTTTTCTCTTAACTGGCCTGCTTGATCAAAATTTTGATCTCTTACAGATTCCTCCTTTTGTTTTTGGATTTGTCTCAGTTCTTTATCTATTTGTTTGGCTTCTGGTGGAAGTTTTGAATTTATTAAACGAACTCTACTTCCAGCTTCATCTATGAGATCTATAGCCTTATCAGGTAAAAATCTATCAGAAATATAGCGATCACCAAGATGCGCTGCAGCCTCTAATGCGTCATCAGTAATTTTTAGACGATGATGTTGTTCATAACGCTCTCTGAGACCTTTTAAAATTTCTATAGTATCTTCAATAGAGGGTTCCCCAACCATCACAGGCTGAAATCTTCTTTCTAATGCAGCATCTCTTTCAATATGCTTTCTATATTCATCAAGTGTTGTTGCTCCAATACATTGAAGTTCTCCTCTAGCTAGTGCTGGCTTTAAAATATTTGCGGCATCTATAGCCCCCTCTGCCGCTCCAGCACCAATTAAAGTATGAACTTCATCTATGACGAGAATTACATTGCCTGCGGATTTAATTTCTTCCATTATTTTTTTTAATCTTTCTTCAAATTCGCCTCTATATTTTGTTCCAGCCACCAAAAGCCCTATGTCAAGAGTTAAAACTCTTTTATCTTCAAGAATGTCAGGAATATCTCCTGACTGAATTCTTTGAGCCAAACCTTCTGCGATAGCTGTTTTACCAACTCCAGGTTCACCTATAAGAACAGGATTATTTTTAGTTCTCCTTCCCAATATTTGGACAACTCTATCAATTTCTGCATGACGTCCAACAACTGGGTCGAGTTTTGATTCACTGGCTAACTTTGTTAAGTTTGTACCAAATTCGTCGAGAGTGGCAGTTTTTAAATTACTCTTGCTGGAATTAGCTCCACTACCGACTTCAGCTGTTTCACCAAGCATTCTTATAACTTGAGTTCTTACTTTAGTAAGGTCAATACTAAGATTTTCAAGAACTCTTGCAGCCACACCCTCACCTTCTCTGATTAACCCCAAAAGTAGATGTTCAGTACCTATATAGTTATGACCTAATTGACGAGCTTCTTCCAAAGATAATTCTAAAACTCTTTTTGCTCTTGGGGTAAAAGGTATTTCTACTGCTACAAAACCTGACCCTCTACCAATAATTTTTTCAACCTCTATTCTTGAATCTTTAAGGTTAACACCAAGCGATTTAAGTACCTTTGCTGCAACACCTGTTCCTTCACCGATTAAACCTAATAGAATTTGTTCCGTCCCAACGAAATTATGACCAAGCCTTCTTGCTTCCTCTTGAGCAAGCATGATGACTTTTATAGCCTTTTCTGTAAATCTTTCGAACATTACAAAATTTAATTCCTACTACTAACCTACCAGTTATATGTGAACTTTGTGTTCAGAATGAGCTTTTGTGAATACCCAAAAGTATATTTTATTCAATCAAATACAACTTTTTTAATGATATATCAGTAAATTATAGTATTTATAAGCATTCTGGTTATCCGAACAATTAATTTTAAATATTATTTAGTTGTTAAATTTTTTTCTTTTAATAAAGCATCTGAACCATCTTTATAATAGTTTCTCCTTATTCCTACTGTAGAAAAATCAAAGCGGCTATAAAATTTCTCAGCTGTGAAATTGGTATGGGAGACTTCTAAAAATAATTTATTTATATCTGATTTTTCACATTGTCTTATTAAATAGCTCATAAGGAAAAATCCAAATCCCTTTTTTCTATATTTCTGATCTACTACAAAATAATTTATTTGAGCTTCATCAAGAACCTCTTGAAAAACGCATATTCCTATAACTAAATTTGAAAGTAATACCCCTAAGACTTTTATACCTTCTTTTTTAAATTCGTCTGTCCATTGCTCTTTGCTCCACAATGAAATGTTATTTGAATCTAATTCATAACATAAATCAATATCACTCTCATTTAAACGTTTAATAGATATCATTTTATAATAATTACTCAAAAATTTGAAATTACAGTCATTTTTAAATGTGACAATTTTAGAATGAATCTACTTTTAATATCCCCATGGAAGAAAAGAAATCCTTTTTAAAAGAAAAGATTGACATCAAAAGTCCCAATAAGAATATAGTACCTATTACTACATCCATTGGTAGCGATGGGAAGTTATCAGTTGGGGGATGTTCAATTGAAGAATTAGTTAAAAAATATGATTCTCCTCTTTATATTTTGGATGAAGCCACTTTAAGAAACTCTTGTAAAGCGTACAAAAAAGCATTAGAAAAATACTACCCTGGCAGATCATTGCCCATATATGCCTCCAAGGCAAATAGTTCTATCTTCATGAGTAATCTTGTTTCGTCAGAAGGTTTAGGGCTTGATGCTGTTTCAGAAGGAGAACTATTGACTGCTCTAAAAGGTGGGGTACCAAATGAAAAAATTGTTTTTCATGGTAACAATAAATCAGATAAAGAAATAGAGTTTGCAGTTCAAAATAACATTAAAATAATTGTAGATAATGATTATGACTTAGAAAGATTAGATAAAATATCAAATTCATTAAATCGTGATTTAGAAATAATGATTCGCTTTACTCCTGGCATAGAATGCCATACACATGAGTACATAAGAACTGGGTCATTTGATAGCAAATTTGGTTTTGGTATTGAATATTTAAATATTTTATTTGAAAAAATCAGTAATACAAAACATTTAAAATTAAAAGGATTACATGCTCATATTGGTTCCCAGATTTTCGAACTAGACCCACATAAGGATTTAGGAGAAATAATGGTAAATGTTATTTTAGAAGCAAAAAAATTTGGACATAATATCGAAAAATTGAATTTAGGAGGAGGGTTAGGAATTAAGTATATAGAAAATGATGATCCCCCTTCGATTGATGAATGGGTAAAAACAATATCCACATCTGTTATTAAAGCTTGTAATAAAAACAATTTAGATTTACCAACTTTGATGTGTGAGCCTGGAAGATCCATCGTATCCACAGCAGGAATAACAATTTATAAAATTGGAGCGTTTAAAGAAATTCCCGGAATCAGAACTTATTTGTCTGTTGATGGAGGGATGAGTGATAATCCAAGACCAATAACATATCAATCAAATTATTCCGCATGTTTGGTAAATAACCCATTTAATAAAGATTCAAAAAGTAAATATACTATTGCTGGCAAGCACTGCGAATCAGGAGATGTATTATTTAAAGAAATAGAACTAGCAAATTGCAAAACTGGAGATCTTATATGTGTTTTTGGTACAGGTGCCTACAATAACTCAATGAGTTCTAACTACAACAGAATTCCAAGACCCGCAGCTATTTTAGTTTGTGATGGGGAAGCAGACATTATTCAAAAAAGAGAAAGTTCATTTGATCTTTTAAAATATGATGTTTTGCCTGATCGCTTTATTAAACAATATTAGGTACATTTAAATTAATTTTGTTTTTAGTGTGAATTTCTGGAGGATTATAAATTTAAAGCTTTTATTAGATGTCTTATTCGCTCTTGGTTTTGGACTTTTATTATTCTCCAGAGTAAAAGAACAACGTACATTATGGCTGCTGAGAGGATATTTGTTTTTAGTCTCATCCGCATGGTTTATTCAAAGATATGCTTACCTCCCATTAACATCAAAATTAATTGATGCAGTAGTACTAGCTTGCTCTCTATCGTTGGCGATCCTTTGGCAAGGAGAGTTGAGAAGATTAATGGAATTATTAGGCACTGGGAGGTTAGCTGTATTACTAGGAAATCCACCAAAGGAATTTAGAGCAACTTCAACTACAATTACTCAGTTAGTTGATACTGCAGGTAAACTTTCTCAGAATAGAAGAGGTGCTTTAATAGTTGTAGATTTGGGAAGTGATTTAAGACCTGAGGATTTTTTATATTCAGGTACAAATATTGAGGCACAATTGTCAACTGACCTTTTGATAAATCTTTTTGCAACAGATACACCTCTTCATGATGGAGCAGTACTTGTGAAAGGGAACAAAATAATATCGGCGGGTGTAATACTTCCTCTCTCAAGGCAAGGAATTAGTAGATACGGCACCAGACATCTAGCTGCTCTAGGAATTACAGAAAGATTTGACAGGTGTATTTGTATTGTTGTTTCAGAAGAGACAGGTACGTTATCATTAGCAAACCAAGGAAAACTTGAAAGACCAATTACTAGCAGCAGGTTACAAGAGCTTCTTATAAATTTGATTGGTAATCAAAACCCTACAGGAACAAGTAAATCATCTTTAGGTAAAAATGCTTTATCCCAAAAGACAAACCAAAATGATAATATTATCAGTGATATCAATGAAAAAGAGACCGAAAAATCAGAAATCTTCTTTAATAAAAAGGATTAACTTATGAGTTTAGGAAAAATAATTGATAAGAAAAATAGTGACTTATCCAAGAGAATAGATAAGCAAAAAGTTCCAGAACATGTTGCAATAATTATGGATGGTAATGGAAGGTGGGCCACTAAAAAAGGGTTGCCTCGTTCTTTTGGCCATAAACAGGGCGTTAGTGTATTAAAAGAAATTCTCAGAGTATCAAAAAATTTAGGTTGTAAAGTACTTACTGTTTATGCTTTTTCAACCGAGAATTGGTCAAGGCCAACAAAGGAGGTTGATTTCCTAATAAATCTTTTTGGCGAAGTTTTGAAAAACGAAATAGAAGAAATACATCGAGAATTAATTAAAATAAAATTCATCGGAGATATTACTCCTTTCCCAGAAACTTTAAAAAAAATAATCTACAGTTCAGAATCTTTAACCAAAAACAATAATTCTTTTTTATTAAATGTTTGTATTAATTACGGAGGCCGGCAAGAAATAGTTAAAGTTGCAAAAGAACTTGCTTTAAAATCTTCTT
>Ga0163109_10001691_pt1 | contig 17423 bp, 11 predicted proteins | sample CRUFie1St13metaG_FD_108704 | JGI IMG/M metagenome (GOLD analysis project Ga0163109, IMG submission 108704) | Marine microbial communities from the Costa Rica Dome - CRUD Field 142mm St13 metaG | ecosystem: Environmental > Aquatic > Marine > Oceanic > Photic zone | place: Costa Rica: the Eastern... | reverse complement strand
TATCTTGATAAAATATCTTAGAAATAGTCTCTGAAAATAAATCACTATCTTTTATACCGTACAGTTCGTACAAATCTTTATGTTTATTATGAAGTAATTTTGAAAGAATATTTTTATTTACCCTCCAGTTTTTGTTTAAACGAATGAATCGCTTGGCTAAATTGGAATGATTGTTAATGGTTTTTATGTAAGACGAAACGTTTTTTTCTACTCTTTCAACCATGTCATTATAATCATTTTTATTTAGTTGAGAGTAATCGATGCCAAAATATTCCAAAGGTTCTAATATTTTATCCATAGAAACACCATCACTTTTTTTAAGATGATTATTTAAAACAGTACCTACATCGGGAATCATAGAATAAAGAAATTTATCATATGTTTTTTCTCTATTACGGTCTGAAAAGTTTATTTTTTCACTGAATAGATATTGTCTGAAATATTTATCATTTAATTGTATTTCGCTATCGAGATCATGTGTATCATTGTCATTGATATAATCTTCATTAAAGTATTGTGTTTGCATTGACATATTTGGTAAAAAATGCCAATAACTATGATTGGCTCTATCACAATGTGCTTGTGATATTCGTAGTATATTACTTGAGCCATTTACATCATATATTTTTCTTAATTTTGTTGGAACACTTAAAAATCCTTTTACAAACATTGTTTCATTGGGTCCAGTTTTTACTACTTTTCTACGCTTTGTATTTAGGTCCATTTCAGTCATTTCACCACTAGTAATGTATTTTTGAATATTATATTCTTTTTTGTTGATTGATTCATTATAAATGGTTGTGGACACAGCTGCGTTATCGTCAATAATATTACTGACAGAGCTATTATTAACTATAGATTCAATGTTATCGTTTATTTCTACTTCAGCAACAATATTTCGTTTATCACCGGGTTGTTCAATGGGATTTAAATAATCATGTATTTTATTTATAATATAATGTGTTTTATTTTCCTCGCTTGATATTTGGTTATTACGATATTCATCAAATAAATCGTAATCTAATTCAGAGACGATGATATCTTCAGGAGCATCATCCTCGAATACATCAATGTTATAAATTTTCTTAGTGTTTGATACAACAGGTATAATCCATTTTAGTTGTTTGCTCATATCTTTTAAAGTTTGTTTTAGAGGCTTATTGTGTCTACCGTGTGTTTTGCTTTTAATTATGTTATTTTCAGAATTTTTCACGGAGAATTCGTCACGCAATTCTACATAACGTTTGATTAGTGTATTTATTTTTTCTAGTACTTTTGGACTTTGTTTATCCGTTGGTATGGTGGAAAGCATATCGTTTAAAATATCATTTGTTTGTGACTCAAGATCGTATCTTTTTTGCCCTTCTTTAACTTCGTATTCTTCTTGTACTTCAATAGTTCCAATATCTTCATCAAAAACATCATCGGCCTCTAAGATTAGTTCTTTGTTTTGTTTCATTACTTTTACGAGGTCTTCGTTTACCATTAATTTAAGGTCATCATCGTCGTATAACTCTCTATCATTTTCATCAATGAGTTGCCCCATAGATTCTATATCAATTGATGACTCTTCATCATCGTCTATTTTTACCATACCCTGCATTTTTTCTTCGTCTTCGTCTTTATCAACTTCGGGTGGAATAAAGTCCTTAATGCTAACAATAGGAAGATTTTTCGGTATTCCTTTATATTCAAAATCAATGTAAAGTACCCTGTTATCTTCATATTTTGTTATTTCAATCATATCTTCTTCTAAATTTGTGATTTCCCCGTTTATGAAAAATGGGACTTGTCCACCAAATTCAATTGAAATATTTTTACCTACCACCAGGTCGTTTTGCCTGGCAAAACCTTTTTCTTTATTCTTTTTTAATATTTTAATATTCTCGATGCTTTCATCCATCAATTCTTCATTTTCAATATTTAAATTGTGCTCGCTATAATCATCCTTGCTTATTATCGTCATTAATTCATCGTCCAGATAATAAACAAAGAATATTTTGTTGTGCAATACATCGTTGCCTGGTGAAATAATTTTAATTATATCCCCCAATTCCATTGTATTATTAGATGACATGTTTCTTATATTATTAATATATAATTTATATATCAATAATTAATTGATTTATATAAATTATTTAAAAAAACAAACATTATTTAAATAATGACAGATACAAACGACTTTCAAACATTAACATATACATTTAATCTAGGTGCTTATGCAGACGTCGAGAAAGTAGTAACAGATAAAGAATATGCGGAATCAAAAAATCTTATTGTAAAACACATTGGAAATAAATATTTAATTAAATACGATAAATCTAAAGTAACAAGAGGAAATACAAGTACACTAGGTTTATTTCGTTCTATTATTACAGACGGCAAAAAAATTATTTCATTTGCTCCACCAAAATCATATAATTCTAAAGATGAAGAATGGATACAAAATCCAAATAAATACTTAAATGACAGAGTACCTGAAATTGATAATTTCGTAATTGAAAACTATCATGAAGGTACAATGATCAATGTATTTTGGGATGAAGACTTAGAAGATTGGAATATAGCAACCAGAAGCAATATTGGCGGTCGCTGTAAATATTTTAAAGATTCTGAACATACCTTTCGCTATCTTTATTTGGATGCGATAAACAAAATGGAAGAGTTTGACAATGATTATTCGGCATCATTTAACAAATTAGACAAGAAATTTAGCTACAGTTTTGTGCTGCAACATCCAAAGAACCGATTGGTAGTTCCTTTTCAACAAGCAAAACTAATTTTAGTTGGTAAATACGAATCACTCGATAATTGGCTAGTAAAAGGATACAAAGAAGTAAATAAAAAAAATATCGCATCACAACAATATATTAAAGACCATTTTAATGAAGAATCTATACAAAGTGCTATGACAAATCATTATAAATTGGTTGGTTGGATGATTTACAATGGTGGTACAAGATATAAAGTAAGAAATCCAACCTATGAAAAAGTGAGACATTTAAAAGGAAATAACCCTAAATTAGAATTTCAATTTCACGAATTGAGAAAAAACAATAAGATCATTGAGTATTTACACTACTTTCCTGAACATAAAGAAATATTTAATGGTTACTGGGAAAAAGTAAAACAATTTACGGATAATCTCTATCAGTTTTACGTTAGATGTTATATACAACATGAAAAACCTTTGAAAGAATTTCCATATCAATTTAGATCTCATATGTTTAATATTCATCAAACATACTTGACTGAATTGAAACCCCAAAAATTATATGTAAGATGGAATTTTGTAAAAAATTACATAAATGATTTACCATCAGCTAGATTAATGTACTCTGTAAATTATGAAATGCGTAGTGTTGAAAGGGATAATGCAATAGAAAAAGACTTAGAAAAACAATCCAATTTAGAAGAAATCGATTTTAACACTTGCCAAGAATAAGTATAAGTAATAAGTAAATAAAAATTATAAATTATCATTTTTATTTAAACATCAATAATAATATCCTTGCGAATAGAATTATATATTTCAATTCCAATATCACAGCAATTATCAATCATATTGTAAATTTTGGTTTTTTCTATTTCAGTTTCATCAAAAGCTACTCGTATGATTGAATGTGGATCGTGTGGGTGATTTTTTCTAAAACCACTATATGTTATTTCACCACTTTGAAAGTAATTTTTAAACAAAACATATTCAATTATCTTACCTATAGTATAATCCTCATTTTTTAAAGTAATATCAAATGAGTTTGGTATAGTACTAATACTTTTTTCTACTTCCAACTCATTATCCATTATCTCTTTTTTAATCGATTTTAATTTGTTCATGATAATATCACACGCTTTTTTAACTATAATTTCATTTTTAAATACACCAACCGTCTTTACCTTCATATCAAAACTGTCTTCAATATATATTCTCTCACTATCATGATTTTTCCAATTTAATTTTTCACTTTCAATATCTTTATTTTCTTCACCGTCAGTTTCTTCTACATCATCAAACTTATCCTTCATAATTTCATCTTGGCGAACCAAGTCAGGTGTATATTGATAAGTACATATTGATACTACATTAAACGCACCCGATTCTTTAGCATTTCCATAAGTCAATTTTGCACGAAGTGATAATTCTTCTGCTAATAATTCATTTGAAATCTTTGGACGTAATCTTGCAAATATTATATAATCACCAGTAATTTTATTTGGTGGAAAGATTGTATCTCTAACTTCTTCAGTAACAAACTTATCCGTTGCTAAATCCTTTACCTTGAAGTCTTTTGTAGTTACATACATCATATCATTTGTTGTATTTTTCTTATCTACAATAACCTCTAAATTATTTATATCAAATTTATCATTTACAATATGAACTGGTATACATGAAAGCCTTTGCTTTAATATTTCATTATTTAATTGGCTTGTATTTACCTTAAAATCGGCTAAATTTTTTTTATATGGAAATGTTCGAAATACAACGGTGGGTACATCACTTAAAATAGTACGCCTTAAACCGTTTGCAATACTAACATTCGTGTTTTTTAGGGTAAATAATAACATTTCATCTTCATTTCTATAATTTGTAACTTCAGGAATATTTATTTTAGTAACAATTCTTTCTACTTCATTTGGGGATTGATCAGCTTGCAAATTCATTATATTTATACATAAACAATATTTAATATTTTTATTTCAATTAATATAAGTTAAATGAAATATAAAAGTTACTAATTGTAATATAATGAGCTACATTTTATACTATAGCAACTATTGTAAACATTCACAAAAAATTATAAAAACATTGTCAAAAAAAAATTTAGAAGGTAGAGTTCACTTTATTTCTATTGACAAGCGAGAAACTTTAGACGGTAAAACATATATTTTATTAGAACAAGGTAAAAAATTACTTTTACCACCCGTAGTTCAATCTGTACCTGCCATATATGACTTAAATAATCATAATGTTGAATTTGGTCCCAATGTATTACGAATAGTAGAACTTATGAATAACGGGAATACTCAACTAGAAGAACCTGATCCTTTTACATTCATGACTGGTGATATTATATCGGATTCATATTCTTTTTTAGATTTGAAAAGTGAAGAAATGTTAGCAAAAGGAAATGGTGGTATTAAACAAATGCATAATTATGTCGGTATAGATTCAATTATAAAAATTAATACACCAGATGAAGATTATGTACCCGACAAGGTGGGTGGAAATGATTTAGAAAAATATCAAAGAGAACGATCGCAAATGTTACATGAAATAGCAAAACAGCAGGGTAGTCAAAATTCAAATAATTTAAATAGAAGTCCTCCTCCTGGTCAATATGCAAGTTATTAAATCAGCATATATATTTTAATTTTAATATAAAGAAATAAGCAATAATATTATTAATTATGGACAAACGTCAATTAATGACAGCATTCAATAATCATCTAATGGAATTTTGTCAAGATGTAATAAAAATTTTTCCAGAAAACTATGATCTACAAACAGCATATAAATTTTTAGAAGGATTAAAAAAAATAAATCCGAAAAAAATCATTGAACTATGGTATCAAAAAATTTATTTGAAGTACAAGGAAGAAATAGCAAACAACGATTTTGCATTTTTTGAAGATAAAGATTATAAAGGTGACTTTGATCCAACTAATTCTGTAACTACTAGAATCCTGACCGTAATAAATCAATTTAGAAGTAGTGTAAAAAATAGTTCTATTGAGAATAAAATGAAAGCGTTAAAGTACGGACAAAACTTAAATAAATTATGCGAATTTTACTTTGACAAAACAAGTTAAAAAGATAAATGTAATATTACTATGGCCATAACGCATTCGGAAACATGTTGTATATGTTACGATAGTATAATTATAAATAATAATATTAAAAAAGTAGAAGAAAGTTCAGAATGTGAAGTAAATATAGAAAAAGAAATAAAAGAATTAAAAGAATCAAATAAACCAATATTTTGTAATCATTGTATAGAGGGTGTTGTATGCCAAAATTGTTATGAATCATTAATAGAAAATGATATTGATGATAAATGTCCAATATGTAAGCGAACCGATTGGAATCCAGTTATCATAGAAATGAATATCATTGAACAAGCAATTATTGATTGTCACGATGATGAAAATGACAATTTAATGATTTTCACTTGTGAATGTAAATACGATACTATACACGCGTGTTTACTATCAACATTACTACACATATTGAAAATAACAGCAATTTTTATAGCATATTTATTTATATTTTTTATAGCTGGTTTAGTAGTTAGTTTATTTAATATTTTTGAGTCACCTAATACGATAAGTATTTTTGGTTTTATAGGATTAGTAATTTTGAGAGGATTTATATGTTTATCTGTGTTAATTATACTAGGACTATGTTGTTGTTGTTGTTCAGATGAACCTCCAGAAAATAATACTACAGCAAACTTTTATAATAGCAATCTAGCTGGATTAGTAATATATTGGTTTGTAAAAGTTGCTCATTTTTTTTATAGTTGATAATTATTGACATATTATAATAATTATCAAAAGTTTAATATAAACACTTAAGATAATAATCTTTATATGGAATCAGTTGAAACATCTAGTGAAGATGAATTTATGAAGGTTATGACAGATTTTTATAGAGATATACTAACTACATTTCCAGAGTGCAAAGAATACTGTACATTTGAATTATTAAATGATTTGAATAATAAAGAATATAGTGAAGATGTAAAAGTACTTTACAATTATTGCCTAACTGTTTATCCAGAAATGTTTTTCGACATCTTATATCAAAATAATGAAATCTTTGAAGATGCAAGTAAAAATACAATGTTTTTACCGGAAATCGATTTTAAAGAACTGTGGAAAGAAGACATAAGTGATAAAACACGAGAAATTATATGGAAATACTTGCAAATGATATTGTTTATCGTGATAAACGATGTTAAAGATAAAAATAGCTTTGGAGACACCGCAAAATTGTTTGAAGCTATAAATGAAGACGAATTCAAAACAAAAATCAATGATACATTGAAAGAAATGGAAACGATATTTAACTTAGATGGCTCACAAAATGATTTATCTGGAACCAGTTTTAATTTCAATGATATTTCTAACATGAATTTTAATGATCTACCAGATGGAGAAGATCTACATAAACATTTAAATAATTTGATGGGTGGAAAAATAGGCAACCTAGCACAAGAAATAGCAGATGAAACAGCTAAAGAAATGAACATTGATATAAATGATAGTAATTCTATGTCTGATGTATTCAATAAGATGTTTAAAAATCCTGGAAAGTTGATGGGTATGGTTAAAAATATTGGAGATAAGATCGATAAAAAGCTAAAATCGGGAGAGATAGATGAAAAAGAATTAATGCAAGAAGCGTCGGAACTAATGACCAAAATGAAAAGTATGCCAGGTATGAAAAATATGGACATGAACAAACTGTTTAGTCAATTTGGAATGCCCGGAATGCCCGGAATGCCAAAAAACGCAAAATTTAATATGGGCGCATTTCAAAATAAAATGAATTCTATGAATAGACGAGAACGAATGCGAAAAAAGTTAGACAAACGTAGAGAAGCATTGATTCAATCACGATCTTTAAATAATAATAATAATAATAATAATACTAAAGAATCATTTCAAAAAACACCCAGAATAAGAAAAAATGGACAACAATCAAATAAAACACATCATTTGCAAAGTATAGATGAAATAGCAAATGAAATTGAAAACATGACAACAGTAACGGAAACAACAAAGAAGAAAAAGAAAAAAAAGAAAAAGAAAAAAAAGAAAAACGCTACTAGTAATGCTATTGAATCATAATGTTATTACCTACCCAAGGTTTTTTTGAAAGTTCACAAGTTTGAACTGACAAAATCGGTTCATAATCTATATGTATAGTATTAGATGATTCCGACAGTATCTTTACTATATCATTTACATCATTTTTACTAAACTCATTATTAATTTTGTATGCAAATGAAATATGAGGGTTACACTCTTTAGGCATAGGAAAATCAATTACTTTAACAGATATATAAATACTATAAAATTCAATATCATCAAATAAATCACAGTCACAGATTATAGGTTGCGACAAGTCTATTAGTATTTTAGGTTTATGCTTTCTAAATTTATCAATATAATTATTTATATAATTTGTATTAACTTTAGTACTAATAGTAACGTGAGGTTCAAATGAAATATGCGAGTATTTATTAGATATATGTTTATGAATATCAATCAATTTTTTATTTTTTATTTTTAACCATAAACATTTACCAAACATTCTTATACTATGTTAATACATATTTTATCGGTTATAAAAATATCAATATGTATATATATATAAATGCCATATAAAACCATTAATGATAAATTCTGGATCGACCATTTTGATATCTTATTTAAAGAACATCGTATTCTTGAAATTCTTCCTATGGGAAATTTATCGCTTGAACGTAAATTAAATGCTGCTACACGTCTTTTAATTGTTTTAACTATTTTAGGATATTTTTTCACACATTCAAATAAACTACTGGTATCTACCGCCATAGTTTTAGTTGTAATGGCAGTATTGTATAAAACATTTAAAATTAGGAAACATCGGTCAGTCCAACCTGTAGAAGCATTTACTGGAAAAGGTGAAATTAATTACCAAGCTGAAAAACAAAATTATACAACACCAACAAAAGAAAATCCTATGATGAATGTTTTACTTCCAGAAATAAACGAAAATCCAGAACGTCTACCAGCAGCACCAGCATTTAACAAAGAAGTAAGAAAAGAAATTAACGAAGCTGCGAGAGATGAAAGATTATTTGCTGATTTAGGCGATAATATCAGTTTTAACCGTTCAATGAGAAATTTTCATTCCATGCCAAATACTCAGATTCCAAATGACCGGGAAGGATTTAGACAATTTTGTTATGGTGATACAGGATATTGTAAAAACACATTTAACACAGAATGTTCTATTTAATAATTATAAAAATAATATTATCTTCATAATTATTATATTAATGTCGTCTACACATAGTTTTAAATTTGATCATATGTCAAGACTTGGCGCTGATTTTGTAGCTGAAAATGAAGAAGATATGCAAAACAATCAATTTGGTAGTTACACGACTACTAATTTCTTTGCACATCATTGTGGTATGAAAAAACCAATTGATTTCGCTACTAGTCAACCAAATGTTTTTTACAAAGGTGGTGTTGGTAACTGTTGTGATGTAAATGGATGCAATGTTGATGTAGATAGTCAATTGAAGATCATGACTACACAAACCAATCCAAAATGTCGCATAAGCTTACATCAACGACAATTCAATTCTGTACCATATTTAGGTAAAGGAGAACACAAACCGGATATCGAGTCTAAACTGTTATACTCTGGATATTCTATGGATAAAAAGAATGCAAAAATTCTAACTGAAAATTGTTTTAATTGTCAATATATGGAAATGGTTCCTAGCCTAAAAAACAATATTCAAAAAGCTGAAAATCTTATCGAAGAAAGCGCAGATAGTAACTGGATCCGTGGAGGAACAGCAACACGTGAAATTAATCGTGACCGTGTATTTGCAAAATAATTTAATTAATGTAAACATGAAAGCATATTTATATTAATATACGTAAAACATTTGAAAATAAAGTAATAAATTAATGTAAATGTATGATATTAGCGTGAATGTAGCCTATAAAAGTATTGATGATGAAAATGAATCTGATACTGAATTTAGAAAATGTTTTTTAGATGTATTTGGTTTAAAAGAATTTGATGATGGTGTTGTGGTTGAAAGTTTAGATAAAGTTTATGATGATTTAATTAAATTTGAAAATATTAAACCAATATTTTCTGAACTACAAAAACAGTTATCTAAACGAATGCCCTTGTTCAAAGCCGAAGATAAAGATTTAATGTTGTTTTTATTTTCATATGACACATTCGAAGATGCACATAAATTAATGCAAAATTTACATAGTAATGATATGAAAAGCATTGATCAAAAATTTGTTGATAAAGTTATTACGATCATCAATAATTCTATGTAATTAAATAAAGAGTGAATAATTTTATATCGTTAATACATATATGGCATCAACAAGATTAAAAAATTTACCCGGTATGTATAAACAAGAAGTATCTATCAATAATGATCATATGAAATATAAAACAGCAAGGCATCAAGCAATACCCGATACAAGTCGCTTGCCTACTTCTGGTATTAACGTCGGTGTTATGAAAGGTGGATACAATAACAATATCTTATCAAATAATACAGCAGATGTAGAAAGTTCATTATTTGGTATAGGTCTTAGCAATTTAGTAGAAAAAAAACATTTTCAACAACCAAATCAAAACACCCTAGGTGAAGTAAAATTTTTTGATGACACTTATGTATCATTACCGGAACCATTACACATTGAAGGCAATCAACGTCCGGTTATTTTTAGAAGATAAATATATAACATACTATTATATATGTATTTAAAACAACAATATTTGGATTATGAATTATATAAAAGCAACCGTTTATCTGATTTATATTTCAATAATGCTAAGGAATTAGATGATAACTTTCAAAATGTAGAGCAAACATATGGAGATATTGCAATATTATATCATCAGGCTTTATTAATAAATAAAAATAACATTGATTCAAGTGACAGTATAACTAAGATGATAGATGATGGTAAAATAACAGCCGAACAATCAACCGAACTTAGAAAAGTTGCATTTTCAAAATTAAAAAATAGAAATAAAGAAGTCGCTAATTTAAATATTGATGATTCAGATGTAAATCCCGATTTGATTGATTTCACTCCCCCGATTTTTAAGTTTGCAAAAGTGACAACAGATTTAAAAAAAATTGTTCAAGTGGAATTTGATGAACCAATTAAAGAAAATAGTAACATATCACCAAATGATTTTCAATTATTTATTAATAATAATTATACACTTATTTCCAATGTAACTGTTGATTCTAGTGGTATTTTATTACTACATTTATCTAGAGATGTACGACAAGGAAAAACTTTAAATTTAAAGTATATAAGAGACTTAAATAATACAAATAATAATGTAACCGATAGAAATAATAATGTACTTGTTTCATTTGGACCTGTTCAAGTGATTAATTTAGTTGATACAACACCACCATACTTTATAAATGGAAAAGTAACAAATGATAACCCAAATATAATTGAATTGACTTTTACAGAGACCATGAATAATAATTTGACCTTCAATAAAAATACATTTACAGTAAATATAGGTGGTTATGAAGTAGATATAAAAGATGTTAATATTAACGACAAAAAAATAAATATAACATTGTTCAATAATATCATATCTACACAAACGATATTAATTAGCTATCAAAAAACAAACAATATATTTGAAAATCTAACTGACCTGGTTGGTAATGAATTATTTAGTTTTATAAATCAAGAATTGGAAAATGAAGTAGTACCATTGTATAAGTCTGGAGTAGTGAATGATGATTTTCCTAATAAAATTTTTATTGATTTTGATGGTTCTATTTTAAGTACTACACAATTCAATTTAAATGATTTTTCCGTATCAGTTGAAGGGATAACCGTTGATATATCATCAATTACTGTAAATATTGAACAAAATTTGACGATAGAGTTAAAAAATAATATTAAAACAAATGAAACAATCATTTTATCTTATACAAAGTCAAATATTTCATCCAATAATATAGTTGATGAAAATAACAACCCGGTTGATACTTTTATTGATAAAATAATAGAAAATTTAATTGCTCCTATATTTGATAATGGGTTTGTGTCAAATGAAGTAAATAATATTATAACTATTAATTTTAATGGTGTTATAAAAGAAATATCGCAAGATATTGATTTAACTACAACACCCAATTTCACCGTTAAAATCGATGGACAAAGTAAAATGATAAAAGAAATATTAGTACAAAATGGAAATGTTACTCTAAGTACACATGAATATATTTCTTCAATGCAGAGTATAAGTATTATATATCTAAAAAATAAAGGCAGACCTGAAAAAAATTTGGTCAATGAACAGGATATTCCCATTAGATCGTTTACAGCAAATATTGAAAATAGAGTAGCACCAGTATTAATAAAAAAAACAGTAGAAAATGATACCTCTAATAATATCACATTAGAATTCGATGTTGATGTTACATGTAGTAATATTAAACCTGAAAACTTTCAAACAAATATAAAAGGTTATAAATATACTGATTTTCCAATAGTAGAATATAGCACACATTCACAATCAATGCTTAATATCATTGATGCACAAATAGTAAATGGTGACGTCGTTCTAGATTTTGATGGTATCGTAGCAGCTGGTGCAGAAGGTTATGTGCAATATATCGATCCGGGTAATAACAGTGATGAAAAAATAACAGATTTATGCGGAAATCGTTTGCGAACAAATTCATTAATATATCCATCTTATCATCCAACGGAACCATATAATTGGATCACAAATAAGGTAGAACCACAATTGATAGGTGCCGAAATAGTACAATATGTTACGAATGAAACAAACAATCAGGAATACTATCAAGGAATACTACTTAAATTTAACCCACATATTATGGAAAACTTAAGTAATGCAGTATCATATGAAATATTCGTAAATAATGCGAATACTAGTAGTGGTATAGACGATAATATATTTTTTGAAACAACGAACCAACGATTTACCAATTCACCACAAAAAACCTTATTGGTTATCATGAAAGATGAGTATAACATTACGGATACCTTATCGTTAAAATACTATCAGAATAATAATAACTATATAGAATACACCAATTATCAAAAATTTATTGATTATCGTGAATATAATATGAGTGAATATAATACAAATATCGATAAATTAATTGTTACAGCAATCGGTGACATCCCTATTATTAATAAATTACCTCCTTTATTTTCATCAGGTGAAGCAACCAATGCTGATTTCAAAAGAATCATATTAAAATTCAACTCAACACTTGCAGATAAAACTATTTCCCCAGGTAATTTCCTTGTAAAAATCAATGATATATCTCAAAATATTGCAGAAGTTGGCGTTTTTGACAACAGCAATGCATTATATATAAAAATGTCAAATCAAATACCAGATGAAAGTACTATACAAGTCATTTATACTAGAGACACTATAAATTCATTTAATAATATTCAAGGTATATATCAAAATGATGTAGCTGGTTTCGATACTGAAACTAATATAATTAATACGATTGATTCCACACCACCCGAAATACTGTCACTTACTACAACAAGTTCAAATACTATTTCACTGCAATTAAATGAACCACTTATAGAGAATAATATTAATGATGATATATTAAATATTCATATTGATGAAGTTCTTGCTGATATCAGCAGTGTGGTAATTGATACTAGTAATATACAAATAGTTATTCATGAAAATATCACATCTATGCAAAACCTTACGTTAACGTATGATGCTACACAAAAAGACGGTCCTTACGTATCTGATATATTAGGTAATGTTCTACACTATCCTAATCCTACACCTATTACTAATACAATACCTCCTGTATATACATCATCTACAACTATTTATAGTGGTAATTCAACCAATAATAAAATAATTGAGTTATCGTTTGATGTTGATATTTCACAAAATACAGATACTGATTTATGTGGCAATGATTTTGATTTTACTATTGATGGTGTTTCACAAGATATAAACAGTATCTCTATAGTAAATGGTAAGGTACAAATAACAACAATTGATAATATTGTATCTATGCAAGATATATCATTTAAATATACCCGATCGGATATTTCGACGAGTCATATGAAAGATCAAAATGGAAACAGTGTTATTAGTTTTACAGCTAGAAAAGCAATACAAAATACAATACCACCATTTTTTGATCCTGTCTATCCACCCAGAATTACTAATGTGGAACCATTCAAAATAAGAATACCATTTAACGTCCCATTGACAAATAATATATATAATAATAACTTATTACCTAGTTCTTTTTCATTACAATTATATACTCAACCGATATTATTACCTTTTATAAACAGTGTTGAAATTTCCGATGGAGATGTTATTCTTAATTATACTACCACTAATAGTGGCAAACCAAAAATAAATGATTTGTTTGTACTATCTTATACAAAACCTAGTAATTCATTAAATCAAATAAAAGATGATAATGGAAATAGTATTGAAAATTTTGGTAGAAATAGTTTTTCAAGTACTCCTACTCAACCTATTTTAGTTGAAATTGAGCCTGAATTGCAAAGTTTAAAAGTTACAGATAACGAATCTAGTAAAATACAATTACTATTTTCTCCAGCATTTGCTAGTAATAATATTTCAGATCTATGCGGTAATGATTTCAATATTACTGTAGATGATGTAACACCGGATATAAGCAACATACAATTATTTCATAATACTTTGATATTCGAATTAAAACAACCAATAATATCAAATCAAGTATTACAATTACAGTATATAAAACCAGCTAATCAACTTAATCAATTTACATTTAATAATTCTGTGTATAGCGATAAAGTATTTTATTTTGAAAGCCATGAATCCGTTTTATCCATAACTAATTTAGTCAAACCAGTTTTTCAGTCTTCAATTGTAAGAAATGACTTTTTCAACAAAGAAAATGAAATATTTTTAACTTATAATGTTGATTTAACTGATAATGCTAACACATTAGACAAATATCAATTTGATATATATGATTCACGATACACTGATGAAAATGACTATTTTCATATAGATGATATAGAAATTATAAATAATCAAATAAAAATTGTTCTTGAGCGCGACCATACAGATCCCAATATATATAAAAGACACTATATTAAAGAGGGTGCAACTATTGTATTAAAGTATGAACCAGATCTCAATCCAGATAATAGTAATAAAAATATTATTGATAAAAATGGAAATTCAGCAATAGGATTTGGAAATGATGGGATTATAATTGATAATAGAGTATTAACACGTCCCACTTTTTCTTCCGTATTAGCTACAAATGGATATGATTCTTCTCGATTATCTGATAGGTTACCTGAAAATCAGATTACATTTACATTAAATACACCCAGAGACTTATCTAGTAATGATATCTGTGGCAATTTAATTAATATTTTTAGAAGAACAAATGAAGCAGTAGAAACAACAACCACAACAACTATAATGGGATTTAGAAATACGCCATGGATGGGTGGTGCTTCAGCTTGTAGAGCTATTACTGGTTATTTAAATGGTAATGGAATGTTTATGTCGTTTACAGGAATACCATCTGGATGTTCTAGACTATATGGTCCTAATAGTACACCAACGTATAATACTTGGTCATATGGTGCATCTTGTAATAATAGATGTTACGGACCAACAGGTACAAATACAATAACAACTATTTATGGTGAAACTGAAAAAGTATTACAAACAGTTAGTACTAATATAGTAAATAACGGTGAAACAGCTGATATAATATTAACACTAGATGCAAGCTTAAACTGGTATCAACATTTAAAATACAATTATTTTAATGATTCAAATTTCACAAAAAATATTATAGACGTATCCAATATTATGGTAGAAAGTTTTGAAACGGGTGAATATGAAACAGATAATATAGTTATAAATATTCATCCGACAATAGGTGTATCTGGAGAATTTAATACTGAAGATAAGACATTTGTAGTTTCTTCCATCGATACAGAACAGAAGCGTATAGCATTTTATGATAAAAATGATCCAAATAGTACATTTAATCAAAGAATAGAATATTTTCAACAAACATATGAAAAAGAAGAATATGTATCACAACGTAAGAAAAAATTCAAGATACATCCATATCCTATTGATATTAACACGCCAGATTATAGCGGTGCATTCATTGAACCAGACCAAAAAAATATAATTGTATTACAATTTCATGAAGAAATAGAGCCAAATGCGGATATTTCAAAAAATACATTTATTATTGATATGTCAGGAAGAATAAATAATACAATAGATTTGGAACATAGACCTAACATAGATATTTCATCATTAACAATTGATAGTAGTGGTCAAATAATAATTGAATTGATGGATGATGCAAGATATCTCGAACAGTTTTCTATTACATATACCAAAGCAGCTGACGGTGATCCAAGTATTTTATATGATGCACAAGGCAATGAGGCTGAGAATTTTACGAATGAAATGGTTGATGTTAGTCGTTTACCGAATGACGATCCACCGCAATTTTATGACTTTGGCTTTGGCACTGATATGGTTGATATGTATATGCCCGATGCATCAACAAATAATATTACTGCTATGACAACAGGGGATTTTAGTTTTACATATTCGAGTATATACTTAAATTCCTGGCAAGCCGCACAAGGTTTGCGCAAAGAATGGAAGATAGATATTCATCCTCCACGAAATAATTACAATAATCTTGAAATCATTATAGTAGATGAAATAACCTACGATCGACCAAATAGATATTTAAGAATATATGGAAAAGACCCGACCAATCCAAATATTTGGGATTTTGGAACACCACATGATAGTATTGATACTGGCGTTAATGTTGCCAGTTCAAATGTTTTATACAATAATTCAAAATTAAACCGCATTGGTATAGATATTTGTAATAATATTTTCGTCGCGACTAATAAACAATTAAATATTTATTACTATCAAGGTGCAAACGGAAACTCTGGAACACACTCATGGGATGATAACAACAACTTTGTGACATTAGAATTTGATTTTAATATTGCAATTATGATTGTTAGTGGTAGAGATTTAATTCTAGGATTTGACTACGCTACTGGGTTATATTATTATACAATGAATGAAAATAATTCATGGTCATCATCAAAATCATCATATAAAGACATAATTGGAGAAGATTTATATATGTATAATGATGATCCAAAAGCCGTTAGAACGGTTGAAGTATATAAAGATACAATGGTTATGGGCTCATTATCACCCATGTTCTGGAGTTATTCGTCTGCATTATATGATTCAAATTTTCCGTTTAATTCAGTGCGATTTTATGTAAAAAATAACGATAATTTCTTTGATAATAATTATACAACATATACTTTATCTAGCAGTTTAATTACATTTAAACTTGACTTGGATGTATTTGTTTGGATACCCGGAGAAACAACACAAATAGGTATAATGAAAAAAAATAAACGAAATGAATGGCCATCAATAATAAATTTTCAAAATAATAAAAATTATTTTTTAGAATCTTGCAATGATGAAAACCATCGCGAAGTATATGTTTATAACAATTTGATATATGTTGTTACAGGAATTAATTCACCTAATTATT
>Ga0163109_10001689_pt1 | contig 17434 bp, 14 predicted proteins | sample CRUFie1St13metaG_FD_108704 | JGI IMG/M metagenome (GOLD analysis project Ga0163109, IMG submission 108704) | Marine microbial communities from the Costa Rica Dome - CRUD Field 142mm St13 metaG | ecosystem: Environmental > Aquatic > Marine > Oceanic > Photic zone | place: Costa Rica: the Eastern... | reverse complement strand
GGCCAATTCTTTGACTCTTTATTACAGACATACATTTATGGCATTCTTTGCCTTCTCTTCCATAAACTTTTAAGTTTTGTTTGAAATAACCAGGCTGGTTATTGCCACCAACGAAGTCTCTTAAAGTCGTGCCCCCATCCCTGATAGACTGTCTAAGAATATTTACTATTTCTATTGCCAGTTTTTCGTATTTTCTTTTAGGAATCCTGCCGGCCGGCGAAGAAGGTTTTATTCCTGATGCATACAATGCTTCACTCGCATAAATATTACCTACACCTACAACGATTTTTGAGTTCATAATGAAATTTTTGACTGGTGTTTTCCTTTTTCTAGAGCTATTAAAAAGATATTCTCCACTGAAACTATTACCAAGAGGCTCTGGTCCTAGATCTTTTAAAAGGAAATGACTATCTGGATCTTCACTCCATAGAAAGCATCCAAATCTTCTAGGATCGCAATATCTAAGAATAGTTCCATCCTGAAAACATATATCTACATGGTCATGTTTCTTTAAATCTTCTTTCTGAGAGATTCTCAAACTACCTGACATTCCCAGATGTATGATCAAACTTTCATTTGAGATTGTGAGAATAAGATACTTTCCTCTTCTGCTAACATTATCTATTTTTTTATTTTGAAGTTTTTTTTTGATCAAAGATACTGGAACAGGCCATCGTAAAGAAGGTTGGCGCACTATTACTGAACTAATAATTTTTCCCAATATATGAGGTTCGATGCCTCTGAGAGTGGTCTCTACTTCTGGTAATTCTGGCACTATCGCTAAGCTAATTTCTTGAAGCCACTAAATCTGTAACTTCTCTGCCTTCTACAAAATCTATGATAATTTGAGCTAATTCAGGTCCGACTTCTTCCTGTACAAAGTGTCCGGCACCCCCTAAGGTTATTACTGTTGGATTGGGAATTCGATTTGTAAAATCATCTTTCATTCTTATAGTAATTCTTTCTTCCCCTCCAAAAGCGACAAGGAAAGGTTTTTCCCATTTATCTAAAACTTCTTTCCAGTACTTTTCATTTTCCTGCAGTTGTGTGGGTATTAGATAAGGCCAAACATGAGCCCCTGCCTTATATTTTCCATTAGGGTAGGGTGCTTCGTAAGCTCTTCTCTCTTCTTCTGAAAGAGTTATCCTTCCAAAGGTTTCAATGATTCCCACTATGTCCATATCTTCTGAATAATAGGAGTGTGCAATCCATTTAGTAAACATCGAAATTCCATCATTGGCAGAAGGATTTTTAGAATTAAGTGCTCCTCTTGCCGCTGTCTTAAGTTCTTCAAATGTAATCGGCCCATTCCACCAGACAGCTAGTTCCATCATGCGTTGAGTGAACCATGCTCTCATACCTTCTCCTGCAACCATTCCGGTATTTGAAACAACTACATGCGAAAATCTATCGGGCATTTCTGCAACAACCCTCAGACCTACAAGACCACCCCAGTCCTGACCAAAGTGAGTTGCATTTGTAAGCTCTAATCTTTGAACAAGTTCCTTCATGACCTCAATATGATGCAGGTAGCTGTAGTCGAACTTAGATTCAAATTTATCAGATTTACCGAAACCCACCATGTCTGGAACAATTACTCTATATCCTGCTTTTGTAAAGACAGGTATCATTTTTCTAAATAAGTAACTCCAGGTTGGTTCTCCGTGAAAAAGAACAATTGGATCTGCGTCTTTAGGTCCTTCATCAAGATAATGGATTCTTAGCCCATCTATCATCATATAGTTAGGTTGAAACGGATAATCAACAAGATTTTCAAACCTATCATCAGGAGTTCTAAGAACACCTTTTTTAAGTTCAGAAGAAAAGGAAAAAAAGCTTAAGAATAAGAAACAAGAGGTTATAGATAATGATACTAGAAGTCTCAGGAAGGTTTTCGACGGATATATCATTTATTCCATTTGATTACTTATGTTCATTAGGTCTTTAGGACTTAGAGAGCCAACTGACGCCTTAAGTCTTAACATAGAGATAATGTAATCATATCTTGAGCTTGCATAATCCCTTTGGGCTTGAAACAGTCTCTTTTGTGCGTCAAGCAAATCAACGGTATTCCTCGTACCTACTTCGTATCCAATTTGAGTTGCCTCTAAAGCTGACTCAGCAGAAGCCAAAGCTTGTTTTCTTGCAGTAACATTCGCTACCTGAGTTTGGACACCAAAGTGATTCGATCTAACATCTCTTACTGTAGATCTCTCTGCGTAAATTGCCTGTTCTTTTGATCTGTCATAGTTTGCGTATGCTTGTCTCCTAGCAGAACTTATCGCTCCTCCCGCATAGAGTGGCAAATTGAACTGGATTGAATATTGCCTCGTGTCCTGCTCAACACCAAAAAGAGGATTCTGTATGAAGCCACCGAACTTCCCTTGTTTTGATGTGCTTTTAGACACTCTCCCTACTAAATCTATCTGAGGAAGGTGATTAGAAGCTGTTGATCTAGCGGAGGCTTGAGCAGCATCTCTTTGAAGTTTTGCAGCCTTTAGTTGGTAATTATTCTTTAGCCCTAATGACACCCAGCTTTCTCTGTCTAGAGGATCTGGTAAAGATATCTCAAAATTATCTGAGAGCGGGGAAAGGAGTTTAATGTCTCTTCCAACAATCGAAGTGAGTGATTCTCGAGCAGAATCTAATTGGGCTTCTCTAGCAATCCTAGATACAACAGTGAGATCAAATGCAGCCTGTGTTTCTTGCACTTCAGTGATTGCAGCAAGACCTACATCAAACCTTTTTTTAGCTAAATCTTTTTGTCTACCAATAGCCTTCTCCTCAGCTCTAGCTGCATTGAGACTGTCGATAGAATTAAGAACATTAAAGTAAGCTGAAGCAACTCTAATCATTGTCTCTTGTTGTTGATAAGCAAACTCCGCACTCGCAGCCTCAGATAAGGCTGTTCCTCTTTCAAACTGAAACCACTTATCTAGCCTAAAGATAGGCTGATTCAAGCTAGCCAGATAAGAATTAGAATTGTATTGATCGATTATCTGTTCTTCGACTCTATACTCATTCCAGTTAGTGCTTCCTCCAACTGACAAAGTTGGCAATAAACCTGCAATACCCTGCGTTCTATTTTCTTTTCCGGCCCTGTAAGTAGCTTCTGCAGCTTTTAGTAGAGGATCATTCTTAAGTGCTAACTCATATACATCAGCTAGATTCTCAGTTCTTAGAGGACTACTAATTGCTATTAAGGAAAACAAGAAATAAATTTGTAGTGTTTTTATTGAGCGCATATTTAACATTATAAGGTGTGTTACTCTAGTATAACACCTCTTTGACTCGCATCAAAATTAATTCTTGGCCTATAATGGTATTTTTTATAAAGGAGAGAAAATGACAATACAAGTTGGGGATACTTTACCTACAGTAGGTTTAACAACAATGACTGCGGAGGGACCAAAACCCGTTTCTTTAAGTGAACTATCATCAGGTAAGAAGATTGTTCTTTTTGCTGTTCCAGGAGCTTTTACTCCTACCTGCAGCGCTCAACATCTTCCAGGTTTTTTAGATAAAAATAAAGATCTGAAAGAAAAAGGTGTTGATATAGTTGCTTGTGTTTCTGTGAATGATCCTTTTGTAATGAAAGCATGGGGTGAAGATAGAAATGTTGGAGAAGATGTTTTAATGCTATCCGACGGTAATGGAGAATTTACTGCAGCTATAGGGTTAGAGATGGATGGAAGTGGTTTTGGTCTTGGTACAAGATCTCAAAGATATGCCATGATAATAGATGATGGTGTTGTATCAGTTTTAAACGTTGAATCAGGTCCTGGTCTCGATGTAAGTTCGGCTGAAACAATACTAGAGCAACTCTAAAACATATGCCCAAACCCATTTATGACATAGGTCAAATATGTGAGTTGGATAAATGGGAAACATTTATCAATGGTCAACCATTTGATCTTTTTAAAAGACTAAGAAAAGAAGCTCCAATATATTGGCACGAAGAGAGTTTAGATTTCGAGCCAGGCTTTTGGGCTCTCACCAAGCATGAAGATATTGTTAGAGTCTCTAAAGATCCTCTAACATTTTCTTCCGCAGTGGGTGGCCATTTGATGTCAATGGGAGACCCTGAAGTAGTCGATCCAGCAGCTGTCGCTGCCATAGTAGGTAACATGATAGGTATGGATCCTCCAGATCATCAAATTTATAGAAAAATGGTAGCTCCCAGTTTTACGCCTAAAGCAATTAAAGCGCTAGAAGTTGATATGAGAGCTAAAATAAGAGAACTACTAGAAAATGTTGAAGATAAAGGTGAGTTCAACTTTGTAACTGAGATATCGGAACAATTACCGCTTTGGGTACTATGTGAAATGATGGGAATCCCAGAATCTGAAAGACCTAAAATAAGGGACTTAGTTAACAACCTTACCGATGCATCAATTCAGCAAGATCCCAACAATTCATTCCAAATATGGGTTAACTACATGGAACTGTTCAAAATGGGTAGAGATATGATTGAGGAAAGGAGACAAAAGCCTACCGATGATCTCATGAGTGTTGTAGCCAATACAAAAATTGAAGGAGGAGAGCTTCCACCTGAATTACTAGATGGTTTCTTTTTGCTTATGGTTATAGCTGGAAATGAAACGACTAGAAACACTCTTACAGGTGGACTAATGGCATTAACTGAGAATCCCGAAGAAAGAGAAAAACTTCTCAAGGATCCTTCACTCATTTCTAATGCTACTGACGAAATGTTGAGATGGGTAACTTCTGTCATTTATTTTAGAAGGACAGCAACGAAAGATACCAATATTAGAGGTCAAGATATCAAAGCAGGTGATAAGGTTGTTATGTGGTACGGCTCAGCAAATAGAGATGAAGATGTCTTTACTGACGGAGATTTATTCAAGGTGGATAGGGTAAATGCAAAGAAACATCTAGCTTTTGGAGCTGGCGAGCATCTATGTTTAGGCAATAGATTGGGGCATATGCAAATAAGAATTCTATTTGAAGAACTTTTGAGTCGTTACCCTAATATTCATTCCACCTCTGATCCTGTCAGAATCCCTTCAAACTTTTTGGCTGGAATTTCCGAATTAAAGGTTAGCATCTAAATGATCTCAGAAGGCGACGATTTTCCGATTCACCAGTTACCTACTCCAATTGCTGAAGTTGGAACTGAAAGAAATTTTTATGATCGATATTTCTTTAACGGTTACAACGAAGACGGAACCATTTTTTTTGGAGCTGCCTTTTGTGTTTACCCAAATCTAAACTTAAAAGATGCTAGTTTTATTTTTGTATCAGATGGCATTCAGCACAATTTTAGATACTCAGATGTACTAGATCATGAAAGGATGAATACAGAAGTAGGGTCTTTTAGAATTGAAATTATTAAGCCTTTAAGAGAGTTAAGGATTATTGTTGATGATAAAGAGAAAGATATATTTGCAGATATATCTTTTACTGGCCGCTTTGAGCCAATGGAAGAACCAAGAATGACTCTTAAGAATGGTCCAAGAATCTATATGGATTCTACTAGAATGACTCAGCATGGTAATTGGACTGGCAACATAAAATTTAAGAGCAACTCATTAAATTTATCAAAAGAAAATTATCAGGGTACGCGTGACAGATCATGGGGCATAAGACCTGTAGGTGCTCCAGATAACCAAATCGTCCCTCCTCTGAAATTACCTCAATTTTATTGGTTATGGGCTCCAGCTAATTTTTTTGATCAATCTTCCCATTTTTATTTCGTTGATGATGAGGCAGGAATAGCAACCAATAGCCATTGTGTTCAGCAAAAAGAAGATTTAAGTGAAAGGTTGTTTGATTTAAAAAAAGAAATTCATTACAAAGAAGGTACAAGAAGAATTGCTAAAGCAGAATTTTCTGCCCTTAAACGAGATGGCACTGAAGTAGTCTGGAATCTCACTCCTAAATATCATATCTACATGTGTGGACTGGGGTATATGCATCCAGAATGGGGTCACGGCCAGTTTCACGGAGAAAAACAGTCTTTATATGATTTCTATGATCTCAGTGAAGATCCTCATGATCCTCCTTTTTTACATATTCAAGCTATTTGTGAATTTGAATTATCGGAGAATCAATCGAAAATTAAGGGTATTGGAGCTTTGGAACAACTTTTGATAGGCCCTCACGCTCCAAGTGGCTTTGAAGATTTATTAGATCGCTAGCTTATGTCCCAAGATCTGTCTTCTGCATTCCTTGCTTACTATTCAGAGTTTCAAAAAAAAGATTTCTCATTAATTTCTTTTGAAAGAATTTTTGGTGGAGCAAGCAGAGAGACCTATAAGATAATTGTTAAGGATAATTCTGATAATGAAGAAAGATTGGTTCTCAGACTTTCTCAAGATAGCTCTTTGATCGAGACAGAGCAAAAAACTGAATATCTAGCTTATTCTGCATTTCAAGAGTCTAATGTTCCTGTCCCAATTCTGATAGATATGTCAGAAGAAAATTCTAAGTTAGGTGCTCCATTTATGTTGATGAGAGAATTAAAGGGCGAGGCTGCGAGTCCTTTCACCCCCAATATATATGCCCCTCATGAAGTAGACCTTGGTAAACAGTTTTGGTCTATCCTCGGTGAGATAGCAAAAAAAGAAATAGATAAGGATATTTTCAGAGATTTTATTGGAGAGGTAGAGAGACCTTTTTGGAAAAATGAATTAGATAAGTGGGTCAAAATCATACATGAAGATTCTATAGGAATTGAACCAATTTTGGAGGCTGGCATAAGACATCTATATAGAAACCCTCCTAAGGAAAGTGAAACTATAAGTATGGTACATGGAGATTATAGGAGTGGTAACTTCCTATATTCTGAAAACAAAATCACTGGAATTCTCGATTGGGAAATGGCTCATTTAGGTGATCCTCTCGAAGATTTAGGCTGGGCCCTCTCGCCTATATGGAGCTGGCAAGATAAGGATCGTCCCGCTTACTTGTTAAAAAGAGAGGATGCACTAAAAATATGGGAAAAGACTAGTAATATTAGTATAGACAAAGACGATCTAAATTGGTGGGAACTTTTTGCAGCCGTTAAAGGCATGGCTATATGGATTTCTGCTGGTAATGAATTTAAGTCAGGTACAAATATAGATCCTATTAATCTATTCTCAGCTTGGATACCTGGTGATATCCACCTTGAAATAATCTTAGATACTTTAGAAAAAAATATATGAAACCGGATATCAACATTGCGCTACTGAATGCCGCACAAGAAATTATAAATAGATTTAGTCCTTTAATTGATGACGAATATGAAAAATCTCGTTTGGGTTCATGGGGGGCTTTGATACTTATATCAGCCTTGAAATTTAATGATGCAAGTTCGTCTTTGAAAAAAGAGAATCATGACATTATCGAGTGGTTAAGAGAACACTCGACAATAAGCAAGAAAGAGCTTGATCAATTCAAAATTTTAGATAACAAGCCTATCGATCAGTACGATCAGGATAATCAGAGTCTGAGGGAAATGTTTGATAAGCAGTTTGAGGCTATTCAAGAAGAGGGGGACAAGATTTCGCTCAAAGAAGGAATAGATTTAATGAGATCTATGCATCAAAGGCGAAAAGTGAGCGACCTTATAGGAATATTACAACAACAAGAAGGTTAACTAGTCCACTGCACAAGTGATATAAAACCATAAGCCCCAAGAAACATGGGAGCTAAATAGAGAGTAGGTAGTATTACTTCGGTCACTTTTTTTGCTGTTTTTTCTATTTTTTTCATTTTCTTAAGTGATATTTAATGCCGCGCATAATATCATTAAAATTAATGTATGTATATAAATATTGTGAATATTATGTGAAATTACTGTTAAATGGCTATTTTTTTGACTCCATTACAGAAAATTCTACTATTCCTATACCGTTCTCACCCCTTAAAGAATAAAGAAGATAATTTTTATTTTCTTCACTAAAAACTGCGGGATCTCTCAACTGATTAACTGGAATATTGATAGCACTTGCTGCTGATTTGTGATTTGGTAATAAAGCTCCCTCCCATTCTTTTTCAGGTCTTAAGACATCTACTGGTTTAGTAGTTTTCCATTCTGATGCAGGTAAAGTTAGATCTACCGTTGTCATTAATATACGTTCCGGTACATCACCTTTCCTTGTAAAAAAAATTAATAGCTTATCCCCATAGACCTTAACAGCACTATGTCTGGTTCTTTCCTCCATAATTTGATTTATTGGATTGAATTCTTCAATTTCCTCTGAGCCTTCATAGATTATTCCTGGCATAGATAGAGCATAGTCTTTTTGCATATAGGAAAATCTACGAAAGTATGGCCATCCGACTATTTTCTCCTTTGCTTTAAAATTTATACCATCCTTTGATTCAGCAACTCTGGTTTTTTGAAGACCGAATTCGTCTAGTCCATGAAAATACATTACGAATCTTTTATTTTGATCATCTATATGCACATCAGGTGAAGCGATATGCGGAATAGTTAAATCATCAATCTTTTTGGGTATATGTTCAATATGATCTTCGTGTGCATCCCTTATTCCTAGTGCATCAATATCAAAATCATCAGGTATCTCAGGTTTTTCTGTCAAAAAATAGGAATTTTTTAATTGTAAAGTACCCCCTAAAAGCACTTTCCATGGACCTATAAGATCATTAGCATAGGCAAGCTTAATCCTATCTCCCTTGTGATCTGCAAAGTAAAGGTAATATTTAGCAAGAGGATTTTTTAGCCATTTAGGAGCTTTTACAAGAGAAGGTCCTTGAATATTTGATCCAATTTCTTCAACAAGAAATGGAGGGATAATTGGCCTATCCGTAAAACGATTTATTTTAATTTCCAAATCTATTACCTTTTCTGTAGAACCTAATAGCATTCATGAAAAAATCATTACGAAGCAGTTCTTCATGGTTAAACTTTATGTAATTTCTAGTCACTCAGTCCAATACCACAGGGTATAATATGCTAAAACTAAATGGCTAGAGAATATACTGCAAAGTCAATTGAAGTCCTTTCAGGACTAGATCCGGTCAAAAAAAGACCTGGGATGTATACGGAAACATCACGGCCAAATCACCTCGCACTAGAAGTAATAGACAATAGCATTGATGAAGCATTGGGAGGCTTTGCTACAAAGATCGACGTAACTTTGTTAAAAGATGGGTCTCTAAGTGTTGAGGATGATGGCAGAGGAATGCCAGTCGATATTCATCCCGATGAAGGTATACCTGCTGTTGAACTAATTTTCACCAGGCTTCATGCTGGAGCAAAATTTTCAAATGAAGATTACAAATTTTCTGGAGGGCTGCACGGAGTAGGTGTTTCAGTAGTCAATGCTTTGTCTCAGTATCTTGAAGCAGAGATAAAGCGTGATGGAAAAAAGTACTCGATAGCATTTAAGGATAGTGAAAAAAAATCCGAATTAAAGCAGATAGATAAAGTAGGTCAAAAAAATACAGGAACAAAAGTAACTTTTTTGGCAGATCCTCAATACTTTGATAATCCAAAAATTTCTGTATCTCAACTTACCGCAGCTTTAAAAGCAAAAGCTGTCCTTTCTCCAGGTTTAAAGATTTCATTCTTTGATGAAAATACTGGCAAATCTGAAACTTGGTGTTTTGTAGAGGGTTTAGCTTCGTACTTGGCTGCCTCTAATGTTGGTGGTGAAGTTGTACCTGCAGATCCTTTTGAAGGGGAATATTTATCTGAAGACGGAGGTTTGACCTGGGCTTTGCAATGGGTACAAGGCATTGCAGACCCTATTTCAGAGAGTTATGTAAATTTAATTCCTACTTCACAAGGAGGAACGCACGTTAATGGAACAAGATCTGGATTAACAGAAGCCCTGAAAGAATTTTGCGAATTTAGAAACTTAATACCCAGAGGAGTTAAGTTAACCGCGGATGATATTTGGCTAAATTGTAGCTCTATCATATCTGCAAAAGTAAAAGATCCTCAATTTACAGGTCAGACAAAAGAAAGGTTGTCCTCTAAAGAATTTACTAATATTTCTTCACAAATCATTAAAGACTCTTTCAGCCTTTGGCTTAATCAACACACGGAAGAAGGTCAAACTATTGCAGAAATCTGTATAGCTAATGCTCAAGCTAGGCAAAAAAGTAACAAGAAAGTAGATAGAAAAAAAATAATCTCTGGACCTGCTTTGCCAGGCAAATTGACCGACTGTACTACTGATGATCCAGAACAAGGGGAGCTTTTTTTAGTAGAGGGTGAATCGGCCGGAGGATCTGCTAAAAGAGCAAGAGATAGAAATTTCCAGGCTATTCTTCCTCTTAAAGGTAAAATCATGAATACCTGGGAAGTGGATGTATCTGAAGTGCTAGCCTCTCAGGAGGTTAATAATATTGCTATAGCCTTAGGCGTTGAACCAGGGAGTAATAATTTAGATGGACTTAGATATGGCAAAGTTTGCATTTTAGCTGATGCTGATTCAGATGGTCTGCATATAGCAACTCTTCTGTGCGCGCTATTCTTGAGGCACTTTAGGCCACTTGTTGAAGCAGGAAGAGTTTATGTTTCCATGCCACCTCTTTACAGGATAGATCAAGGAAAAGATGTTCACTATGCGTTGGATGATCCAGAAAAAGACAAATTAGTTAAAGAGCTACAGAAGAAAAATAAAAGAACTAAAATCGAAGTCCAAAGATTTAAAGGCTTAGGGGAAATGAATGCTTCTCAACTTAGAGAGACAACAATGTTACCCGGAGCTAGACGCTTGGTTCAACTTACAGTGAAAAATGGAGACAAATCTTCCCAGATGGTTGATATGTTGCTGTCAAAGAAGAGATCGCAAGATAGGAAAGAGTGGCTTGAAGATAAAGGAAATCTAGCAAATGTCTGAAAAACTTGAACAACAGTCATTAAGTCAGTTTAGCGAGAAGGCTTATCTTGATTACTCAATGTATGTCATCCTTGATAGGGCTCTACCACACATAGGTGATGGACTTAAGCCGGTTCAAAGAAGAATTATTTACGCTATGTCTGAGTTAGGCCTAAGTTCTGCAGCTAAGTACAAGAAGAGTGCGAGAACAGTAGGAGATGTAATAGGTAAATTTCATCCTCATGGCGATACTGCAGCTTATGAAGCAATGGTCCTTCTCTCTCAATCTTTTTCAACTAGGTATCCTCTTATTGACGGACAAGGGAATTGGGGCTCTATAGATGACCCAAAATCCTTTGCAGCTATGCGGTACACTGAATGCCGACTTTCCCCTTATGCCAAAAGTCTTCTTGAGGAGCTTGGTCAAGGCACTGTTGATTGGGCAAGTAATTTTGATGGAACGATTTTGGAGCCTTCTGTTTTGCCAGCACGGTTACCTAATTTATTATTGAATGGCGCTACAGGCATAGCTGTAGGAATGGCAACTGATATACCTCCTCACAATTTAAACGAAGTTGTAAACGCATGTATCAAAATTTTAGATGAACCTAAAGTGACTGTAGAGGAACTATATAAAATTATTCCTGGTCCTGATTTTCCAACAAAGGCTGAAATCATATCCACTGTAGATGAACTTAAGGAAATTTATCAATCTGGGAGAGGGTCAGTTAGGATGCGATCTACTTATGCCATAGAGAATGGCGAGATTGTGATTACAGCATTGCCACATCAAACATCAAGCTCCAAGATACTTGAACAGATCGCATTACAAATGGATGGAAAGAAGTTACCAATGATAGTTGATCTGAGAGATGAAAGTGATGAAGAAAATCCAACAAGACTAGTACTGGTACCTAAGTCTAATAGAGTTGATAAAGATGCAGTTATGAATCACTTGTTTGCAACCACAGATCTTCAAAAGAATTACAGGGTTAATATGAACCTAATCGGCTTAAATGGAAAGCCTCAAACAAGAGATATAAAACTCGTTTTGAAAGAATGGCTTACCTTTAGGTCTCAGACTGTAACAAGAAGGCTTCAGCATAGATTAGATTGGGTATTAGACAGACTGCACATATTAGATGGTCTGCTAGTTATCTATCTGAATATAGATGAAGTAATTCATATCATCAGAAACGAAGATGACCCGAAAACTGTCTTACAGAAAAAATTCAAATTAAGTGTAATCCAAGTAGATGCAATTTTAGAGATAAGGCTTAGACAATTAGCAAAGCTTGAAGAGATTAAAATCAAAGAAGAACAAGGCAATCTTGATTCAGAGAGAAAAGACTTAGAAAAGATTCTAGGCTCTAAGACCAGGCTTAAAACTCTTATCAAAAAAGAACTTAAAGCTGATGCTGAAATTTATGGAGATGATAGAAATAGCCCTATAGTAACGAGAGAAGAGGCTTCCGCCTTTGATGAGTCAGAACTCATTTCATCTGATCCAGTAACAGTTGTTTTATCTGAAAGAGGATGGATAAGAGCAGCCAAAGGGCATGATATAGACCCAGAGTCATTGAATTACAGAGAAGGAGATAAGTACTTCTCTTCAACACCCTCAAGAAATAATCAGAATGCAGTATTTTTTGATTCAAAAGGTAAGGCATACACTTTACCTTGTCATTCACTACCTTCAGCCAGAGGTCAAGGAGAGCCACTTTCTGGAAGATTAAATGCTGAGTCAGGTGAAACTTTCGCGGGGGTTATTTCCGGAGCAAACGAAGATAAAATTATCTTAGCAACCTCATCGGGCTATGGATTCGTTGCGCAACTCGGAGACTTGCAAACTAAGAATAAATCAGGAAAAGCTGCAATTAAGGTCAAGGAAAATGCAAAAGTATTAATTCCTAGTCTCATACGGGATGAAATGGATGTTCTGGCTGCAATAACTAATCAGGGTCGTATGTTAGTCTTTCCACACACTGAATTACCTCAGCTAGCTAGAGGAAAGGGTAGTAAAATAATAGGTATACCAAAAGCCAATTTTGAGTCTGGTGAAGAGTTCTTGCAAGAGTTGGCTGTGGTTGGTGAAGGAAGAGAATTGAAACTCATTAGCGGTAAACGACATTTCACAATTAAATTTAAGGATCTAGAAAACTTTTCTGGTAACAGGGGTAGAAGAGGGAATTTCCTTCCAAAAGGCTTTAGGAAAGTTGATAAAGTAGAAGTAGTTTCGCCAGAAGATATTTAATCCTAATTTTTCTAACTATAAAGTAAATACAAACAAATAGAGGACTCAATGAAAGAGAAATTTCCATATATAGGCAATGACGTAACTATAACTGAAGAAATGTGTGATCTTAATGGTCATATGAATGTGCTCTATTATGCACAAATCTTTGAAGACGAATTTCCATTTTACTCATCTCTGGGATTTACCTCTGATTATTTCAAGGAAGGTTATTCCTTTTTTACTTTAGAGATGAACATTAGATATCTAAAGGAGATGAAAAAAGGTGAAATTGCCTCCCCATGTTTTAGATATTTTGCTGTTAAGCCTAAGTTGATTCACTATGGAGGAGTTATTCTCAATGAATCAAATGAAGTTTCTGCAATAACCGAAAATGTCCTCGTTCATGTAGATATGAGTACAAGAAGATCTTGTGAGATGAAGGAAGAAACACTAAATCATTTAAATGAAATGCTAGAGGAGCATGCAGCAACCGGAGAAATAGGTTTTGATTTAAGATTAAAAATCTAGATAGACAACAATTCTCTCTGGATGTCTTCATCTAGAAGACCCACAACCTCAGAACTTTTTAAATTTTCTTCTAACTGTGTCAACTGAGATGCTCCTAAGATTACAGTCGAAACATTTTTGTTCAACAAGCACCAAGCTATAGCAAGCTTAGACATACTTACATTTAGCTTCTCGGCAATTGGAGTTATCGCTTTAATTCTCTCCATTCTTTGCTGCCCTCGGTCAGATTCGACCATACTCTTTTTGAGCCATTCGTATCCAGACAAGGAAGCTCTTGATCCATCAGGTATCCCATCAAGATATTTTCCGGTAAGAGCACCAGAAGCTAAGGGCGACCAGATTGTAGTTCCTAAACCATATTTTTCATAAAGGGGTCCATATTCATTCTCGAATCTATCTCTATCTAAAAGATTATATTGAGGTTGCTCCATAGAAGGAGGTGTCAGGTGATTTGCAAAGGCAAACTCGTAAGCCTCAGTTATTTCTTCCGCAGTCCATTCAGAGGTACCCCAGTAAAGAACTTTCCCTTGCATAACCAAATTATGCATTGCCCAAACCGTCTCGCTAATAGGAGTTTCTGGATCAGCTCTGTGACAAAAGTATAAATCAAGATAATCAACTTGGAGTCTTTGCAGGGCCTGATGACAGGCCTCTGTAATATGCTTTTTACTCAGACCCCTTTGAGTGGGTAGAGGATTTTCTTTAGCTCCAAAAAACACTTTAGAAGATACACAATAAGAGTCTCTAGGTTTATCTAAAGCCTTTAACGCTTTTCCCATTACTATTTCTGATTCACCTCTTTCATAGCCTTCTGCATTATCAAAGAAATTTATCCCTGCATCTAAACAAGTTCCAAACATTTTCTCTGCGAGGTTTGTATCAACTTGCTTATTGAAGGTTACCCAAGATCCAAAGGATAATTCTGAAACTTTCAAGCCTGACTTACCTAAATTTCTATATTCCATATCTTTACAACAGTACCTCTTTTAAGAGATTTATGCCTTGTTCTATTTCCTCATTAGTTATATTCAGAGCCGGAGCCAATCTTAGACAGCTTGAACCCGCTGAAACCATTATTAGACCAGCATCGTAAGCTTGATCTAATACTTCGTTTGCAGTTTTATCAATTAAATCGCAACCTATCCAAAGTCCCGCTGACCTAACTTCAGAAAAAATTCCTTTTGTTTTGAACTCAGATAGCAAATCAAGGAATAATTGTTCTTTTTCTAAAACATCGTTAAGAAAATCTTTCTCACTTACAATGCTCACCACTTCATTAGCTACCGCGCATGACATTGGATTACCTCCAAAAGTTGATCCATGAGTTCCGGGTTGCATACATTCACCGATAACTTTAGTTGTGAGGGTTGCTCCGATAGGTATACCTCCACCCAATCCCTTAGCTGAGGTTACAATATCTGGTTTAATGTCATATTGCATATAGCCATAAAGGCTCCCCATCCTTCCGATTCCGCTTTGTACTTCATCAATAATCAACAAAGCACCTTGTTTTGTACATTCTTCTCTTAATTCTTTTAAGAATTCTTTGCTGGCGGTATATACACCAGCTTCCCCTTGCACAGGTTCAACAATAACTGCGGCAGTTTTTTTAGTAATCAGACTTCCTAAATTAGAGACATTATTAAATTCTCCATGCTTTATTCCAGGCATTAGTGGTTCAAAACCGCTTCTATGCATCTCAGAACTTCCAAGAGAAATATTTAGCAATGAGCGACCATGAAAAGAATTTTGAAAAGAAACTATTTCATTCCTTTGATTATTTTTCGAAGAGTGAAATTTCCTTGCTATTTTTATAGCGGCTTCATTTGCTTCTGTACCTGAATTGCTTAAGAAAACATTTTCTGCAAATGTTAGATCAGTTAGCTTCTTAGCTAAATTGATAGCTGGCTCATTACTCAGGTAATTACTAAGATGCCAGAATTTCTTGGATTGTTCAGAAAGCGCTTTTATCAAATCTGGATGAGAGTGACCCAATGAATTTACCGCTATTCCTCCGCCAAAATCTATGTATTCTTTATTATCTTGATCCCAAATCCTTGACCCTCTTGCTTCCTTAGGTATGAAGTTTGCAGGGGAATAATTAGGAAGCATTACATTGTCGTAAATTCCTCTTAGTTCATTATTCTTGCTATTTTTTTTCATTCTTAGAAGTTTATTTGGCGAGACAATAGTATTATAGGTGCCCTTTTTATATGGTCAAAATCGAAAACAATGCCCAAGATAGTATCTACCGCATACTCTTGCGTCCAAATAGATCAACCGACTGGAAAACAAGTTTACTCTTTATTTCTGTAATTGCATTTACCTGCTTAACCATTGGCATAGGTTTCGCCTTAGCGGGTGCGACGATGATATTACCTTTTGCTGGTTTAGAGATTATATTTGTAGCTACTTGTGTTTATTTAGTAATGAAAAATACTTATAAACAAGAAGTAATAACATTGACTAAGGAAAAATTAAAAATAGAGAAGGGCGCAGGAAAAATAGATCACGTGTGGGAATACTTCAGGATGTGGTCATTTGTTTCAGTTGAGAGACCTGAGCACCCTTGGTACCCAGCCCATATCGTTGTATCTTCTAAAGGAGAAAGGGTTCCTATCGGAGACTTCTTAAATGAAGATGAAAAAGAGGAACTAGTAAAAAATCTTGAGAGAATAATCCAGGAATTAAAATAACTAGCTTCTTTGATTAAACCTTTTTCCAACAATTGCTGATGCAATATTAATTTTTTGTATATCTATTGTTCCTCCTGCAATGCCCCATCCCCATACGTCTCTGTATTTTCTTTCCATACCGTATTCTTTGTTAAATCCATATCCTCCCATGAGTTGCATTGCTGAAGCTACAACTTCTCTGGCGGTCTCATTTGAAAAACATTTTCCTACGCTAGATTCAAAAATACTTGGAAACCCTTCTTGAGCATTATGAGCTGCTCTATGAATAAGCAGTCTAGAAGCTTCTACTTTCATTGCCATTTCAGCTAGTTTCATTTGAACAGCTTGAAATTCTACAATTTGCTTTCCAAATTGCTCTCTTTCTTGCACATAATCTATTGCATTTTCTAGCGCTCCAGAAGCCTGACCAAGGCACATAGTTGCATTTCCACACCTCTCTAGATCAAATGCTTCCATTAACTTCTTAAAGCCACCATTTGCTTCAACTATAATATTTTCAGCAGGCACCTCAACATTATCAAAGTAAATATCAGCAGAAGGTATCCCATTCCAGCCCATTAATTTTTCTTGTTGTCCAAAACTTAATCCCTCTGTCTCTTTTTCAACATATACAGCCCCGATTCCATTTGCTCCTGGTTCATCTGACATTCTGCAGTAAACAACATAGCCCTCAGAATGACCCCCTCCTGAGCACCATCTTTTAGTGCCATTAAGGATAATTTTATCGTTTTGCAGTACAGCCTTCGTTGTCAGATCAGTGAGGGCTGATCCAGCATTAGGCTCTGACATGGAAACAGCAACTACAATGTTCCCTTTACAAACTTCTGGAATAACCTTTTGTTTTAATTCCTCAGAAGCAAAATGTTCTATAGCCTTCACTGGTCCTACGCAACTTTCGAAGATAGGAAATGCAACCGCTGAAGAGATTTTTGCAAACTCTTCCATAACAAGTAATGCATCTAGATTTGAAAGACCTAACCCACCATATTTTTCTGAAACATTGATACCAAGAAAACCCATATCAGAATATTTTTTTAGCCATTCTTTTGAAAGAGGTTCGCTGGTTTGTTCCATAGATTGTGCAACTTCAACCATTTCCTTTTGCGCAAAATTTCTTGCTGTTTCTTGAAGTTCTCTTTGTTGTTGTGTAAGTTTAAAGTCCATATAAATCT
>Ga0163109_10001688_pt1 | contig 17435 bp, 12 predicted proteins | sample CRUFie1St13metaG_FD_108704 | JGI IMG/M metagenome (GOLD analysis project Ga0163109, IMG submission 108704) | Marine microbial communities from the Costa Rica Dome - CRUD Field 142mm St13 metaG | ecosystem: Environmental > Aquatic > Marine > Oceanic > Photic zone | place: Costa Rica: the Eastern... | reverse complement strand
ACGCCGACACCCGAGACGGCGCTAAGACTGAAGTCATGCGACCAAGAACTGTTGGCATTTCAGGATCAGACGGAAAGGCAATTCAGTTCGACCCTCAGCTTACGAAACAGATAGAGGATAGAACACACGCATACAGAATTGCTTTTGTTAGTCTCGCCTCCGGCTTTGACGGCGCAGACACTTCACTTGTAAAAGAATGGTCACTTCAAGGTGGAACCGTTGGAGAAATAGTTGACGAAGTTCAGGGCGGCGCATCAAAGAACGTTAAAAGACTAAACCAGCTTGTTACCTGGGATGGAACAAATTATGAGGCGGCACCTCTTGGTGTACCTGGAGAAACTGCAAACCTTCACTTGTTGACAGTTATCTCTTCTTCGTTTAATCACGCCGCTCTTGCTGCCGATAACGTCGCACAGAAGAAGGCTCCAACCAGAGTTTCATTTCCTGTTGCAGACAAGTTAGAATCAGGCAACGGCAGCTCAGTTGTTGTTCCTTCTTTCGAGTCTAACTTCGGATCAACTCCATCGCCGGCGATTCCAGAGATCGACATCAAGGTCGAGGCTCTTCCTGTTGTAGCTCAGTCCAGAAAGCTTCGAGCTCGATGGTCACCAGAGCTCGCTCAGGATCTCAATGCATACCACAGCCTTGATGCAGAAGTAGAGCTCACTCAAATTCTCTCAGAGCAGATCGCTCTTGAAATTGACCGTGAAGTTCTTAACGACCTTCTCACACAAGCTGGCGCTGCTAACTACTACTGGTCAAGAGCTCCTGGTCGATTCCTTAACAAGGAAACCGGCGCCGTTACATCAGTCTCTGCTTCTTTCACAGGAACAGTTCGCGAATGGTATGAGACACTTGTTGAAACCATCATTGATGTCGCTAACCAGATCCACAGAAAGACGCTTAGAGGATCTGCTAACTTCATCGTTGTTGGTCCGGATGTTGCAACAATTCTCGAAGCCTCAGTTCTCTATAAGCCATCATACAGCTTGGACGGAGACGGTCAGGTAAGCGGAATGGTTATTGGTGCAGAAAAGGTTGGTACTTTGAGCAACCGATTCACAGTCTACAAGGATCCTTACTTCCCAAGAAATAAGGTTCTCGTAGGATACAAGGGCGGAAGCTACTTGGAGACAGGCTATGTCTATGCTCCTTACGTGCCACTGATTGTTACACCAACAATCTTCGCTCCTGAAGATTTCACTCCTCGTAAGGGCGTTATGACTCGTTACGGTAAGAAGATGGTTCGAGCCGACTTCTACGGAACAGTTACATGTGCTGACATGAGCGTTATCTAAAAGAAGTACGACTTCTAACTAAAGGGAGGCTTTTTGCCTCCCTTTTTTTATTTTTGAAATCGAGTTCATATTTATTAACATGCTAGTGAATAACTTCGCTAGAAAGTGCTTTGCGAAATGGTTGATGAGAATCTGATACCGCGAGCTTTTAGTGGTTTGAGCATGGTGCAAAAAGCCACAAAACAGAGGATGGATAACCTTGAAAATGTCGCCCCGGCAAAATGCTTAGTGGGGTCGGTCGATGAGTTTTGAACATCCGCTGAAACGATGATAAAGACATTACTTATTAAGGAGAAAAAAATGTCAACATTTTCATTGGAGCAGCTGACGGAAGGAATCCGAAGCCGACACCTCGGGTCACAAAACCGACAGCTCGTTGAAAAGTGGGCGAGAACAGGTCTTCTCAGAGGTCTTGACGGAGTCAAGCGTGAGAACATGGCTCGTCTTATGGAAAACCAGGCATCACAGGTTCTTAAGGAACAGTCAAGCCTCTCAAACGGCAGTGGTGGCCTCGCCAACAGCGGGGACATGCGCGGTTTCACAAACATCGCATTCCCGATCGTAAGAAGAGTTTTCGGCGGCCTTATTGCTAACGATCTCGTAAGCATTCAGCCTATGAGCCTTCCTTCAGGTCTCTTGTTCTACTTGGATTACACAAGAGGAACCGAAGTTGGATCTTCTGACAACCCAGTATATAGCAGTGGCGACTCAGTATACAACAGCCCAGTTGGCAAAGGCGTTCAGAGTGGATCTCTCGCAGTTGGCGGACAGTACGACTTGGCTGGAAGTGGTTACACCAGAGTTTATGAAACAAACGAAGACGTCGACTTAGGTACTGACGGTGCTGCCGCACTTTCAAGAATTTTTACCATGAACGCAAGCGGTGTTGCTACTGTAGCAACAAACGCTCAGCTCGATCCAGTCGCGACCACAGGTCGTGCGGGTAAACTACTTCAGTTCGATCCGCAGATCACAAAGCAGCTTGACGAAGGAACTGCTGAATATCACTTCATGCTTATTCCTCTGACTACTGACTGTTTCGGATCAAACTTTGACACAACTCTCGTTAAGGAAGTTGGACTAGTTGTTCACACAGCCCTGCCATCAGACGTTCTTCTCAATGTAGACGGCGCTGTACAAAGCGGTTCAACTAGAAACGTTAGACGTTTGAATCAGCTTGTTACAGTTACTGGTGGAACAGGCGCCGGCGCACTGACTGCTGGTAACATCCAGGCATTGACTTCTACCCCGCTTGCTCAGGTTGGAGACACCGGCGCATGCTTGCTTATGGTAGTCCGACACAAGCCAGGTTCAACGTATGCTTCTGACGATCTGGACGACGGAGATCACATCGGAATCACCTATCCTGTTGCAGACAAGTTAGAGTCAGGTAGCGGCAGCTCAGTTGTTGTTCCTTCTTTCGAGTCTAATTTCACTCCAGGTTCAGAATCACCTGAGATCCCAGAGATCGATATCAAGGTTGAGGCTTTGCCAGTTGTAGCTCAGTCACGTAAGTTGCGAGCACGTTGGTCACCAGAGCTTGCTCAGGATCTTAATGCATACCATAGCCTTGACGCCGAGGTTGAGTTGACACAGATCCTTTCAGAGCAGATCGCTCTTGAGATCGATAGAGAAGTTCTTAACGACCTTCTTACCCAGGCGGGAGCTGCTAACTACTACTGGTCACGTGCACCAGGTCGTTTCTTGAACAAGGAGACAGGTTCAGTTTCAAGCATCGGTACTTTCACCGGTACGGTTCGTGAGTGGTATGAGACTCTCGTAGAGACGATCATCGACGTTGCAAACCAGATCCACAGAAAGACACTTCGTGGTTCTGCTAACTTCATTGTTGTCGGACCAGACGTTGCTACTATCCTTGAAGCAAGCGTTCTTTACAAGCCATCATACAGCCTCGACGGCGACGGACAGGTTAGTGGCATGGTAATCGGCGCTGAGAAGGTTGGTACCCTTTCAAATCGTTTCACGGTTTACAAGGATCCTTACTTCCCACGCAACAAGATTCTTGTTGGTTACAAGGGCGGAAGCTACCTGGAGACAGGATACGTTTACGCACCATATGTACCGCTGATCGTTACTCCTACGATCTTCGCGCCAGAGGACTTCACCCCACGTAAGGGCGTGATGACTCGCTACGGCAAGAAGATGGTTCGATCCGACTTCTACGGTACCGTTACATGCGCCGACATGAGCGTGATCTAATAAAAATTTAGATTAAAATGTATCTGGGGCGTCCTGAAAAGGACGCCCCTTTTTTTTTGAATCGACCGTTGAGATGTTTGAATACTTAAAAGAGTTATGTCTAAAAAGTCCAAAAATTCAAGTAGCCTAGAAGAGCTTAGAAAACTCGTCGATGATCTGACTGACAGAGATGTTCAGATCAAAAGAGACTTTCGACTTTTTGAATCTTTTCTTGAAAACTTTCCGATTCCAGTGACTATGTGGTCTGCAAACGTAGACGGAGTAGTCTTAAACAAGAAAGACCGGGGTTTTTTCTGCAAGACAGGCGACCGGTTAGAAGATCTATTTACATGCAGTAATCTTTCTGAAGTTGTTTTTAAAAAGCACAAGTCTGCTCTATCTGGCGAACCTAACAGCACTTTAATTCAAAAAACAGAAAAAACTTTCTACGTTACCGTCGCTCCTCGACACGACAATGATAACGTTGTCATAGGAGCATCTGGAATTGCCTGGGATGTATCTTCTAACAGTTTCATATTAGACACATTGATTGACATTAAAAGTGTCACAGAGACGAAATCTGGATCTTTTGAGGAGATTAACGAAAAAGTGTCAAAAGCCATTGAAAAGAGTCGACTTTTTCTTTTAACAAAGGAGAACACGTAAGATGTCATCTGAGTCAAACCAAAACGGGTGGAATGAGTATTCTAGGCTGGTATTAAAAGAGCTTGAAAATCTCGCAGACAATATTGACGGTCTCAAGGAAGAGCTCCAGGAAGTTAAACAAGAAATCGCGAAGATGCAAGTTCGTGAAGACAAAGTAGACGAACTCAAAGTCTGGAAAGAGAAAGTAGACGAAGTAGTTTCTCCAACTCAGCTATCTAGCCTTGTCAAAGAAGTAGAAGATCTTAAAATTTTCAAGACCAAGGCAATTACAACATTTGCAGTTGTTCAGTTCTTGATGGCTCTATGGGCATGGTCTCAAAAATTTATGCAATAAATTTATTAAGCATAGGTTGAACTAATCAGCCTAATGATTCTGTGAACTCTTTCAAAAATTAAAGGCCAAAATAATTACAGATCTACTCGATATTTATTAACAGTGAGGTGTGTAAATGTCTAGATTTGTCGACATATTGAACCCGACTCCTTTTGGGTTTTTTGATTCTGAGATAGCTTTTCAGAACGAAGCTGACTCAGCTGTCACATTTATTAAAAGAAAGCTGGGCGATGATATCCTTAGCGTTGAGCTAACCAAGAGACAGATTTGGGCATGCCTCGAAGAGTCTGCCTTGGAATACAGTTCTATCATAAATCAATATCAGGCTAAGTCTCAACTAGCTAATCTTCTCGGCGGGCCAACCGGATCCCTTGAGGGTGTCGAGCAGAAATTTCCAAGAGAGAACCTAGAGTTTATGCTTCGAAGAGCTGAACCCTACTCCATGGAAGCCGGCCTCGGTGGTTCCTATAATATGCTCTCCGGATCTATCGCTTTAGAGAAAAATAAGCAAGATTATGATCTCTATACTGATTTAAAAGACGAAGATGGCGTCGCTCTTTTCGACAATTCAAAAAATAACCCTAAAACTAAAATGAAAGTGATGGAAGTTTTTCATTTCAGCCCTCAGGCTGCTTATCGATTTTTTGACACAACTTCTGCTATCAATTATCTTAATAACGAGTTTAGCTTTGAATCTTTTACTCCCGAGACTGTGTTTTATGTTCTTCCGGTTTTTGAAGACGTTTTACGCGGAGGGATGCTAGACATGTCTTCTAGGGTTAGAAGAAGTAACTTCTCTTACAAAATAACCGGAACAAAGATAAGAATCTTTCCCGTTCCAACAAGCACGAACCCTCAGAATCTTTTCATAAGAGTTCACTTTTCACCTGATCCTCTAAATCCGTCTTTTAAGGACGCATCAGTCGAAGGAATCAGCAATCTTTCCAACATTCCTTATGGCCGTCTTGAATATTCTAGAATTAATTCTATTGGAAGGCAGTGGATTAGACAATATGCTCTTGCACTTTCTAGAGAGTTGCTTGGACTAGTCAGATCTAAGTTTTCCTCAGTTCCTATTCCAGGCTCTGATCTTCAATTAAACGGAACAGAATTAATATCCCAGGGGAGAGAAGACAAGGAAAACCTAAAGACAAAGCTGGGAGAGATGTTAGATGAGCTGACTTATGACAAGATGCTCGAATCAGAAGCAGCTGCCAGCGAAAACCTCACTAGAATTCTTAAAGCTATTCCGATGCCTAACGGAAAAGCAATTTCAATGGGTTAGAATTAGATGGCTAGACTTTTCATAACCCCCAGGGAAATAGATCTGATATCGGATTTGACCAAAGAAGTTATAAAAGACGTCGCAGGTCAGAAAGTTTACTACTATAGAGTCAGAGAAGATTTAAGCAACGTCCATGATGTTTACGAAGAGTCTCCCGACAAAGTCTTCGACCCACCAGTCGAGATCGAAGCAAGAGTTGAGTATCTGCCAGAGGAAATCAGAACAAACCGATTTGGTGGAGAAGAGTTTTATTCTATAAACGTTTTCTTTCATGAAAGAGATCTCTTAGACAGAGAGATTGAAGTTCGAACTGGTGACTACTTTAGCTATGGAGACACATTTTTTGAAATAACCAGCGCGATAGTTGAATCAAACGTGTACGGCCAGATTGAACATTCCATAGGCGTCAAAGTGACAGGAAAGCAAGCTCGAATAGGTCAAATAGACAAGACGCCTAATGGACCTACTGGAGAGCAATATACTGATGAAGGAGCTGTCCAAGAAACGTTTGTTCAGCAAAGGGGCTTCGCAGAAAACAGACTTGGGACCACTGAGGACAAGAGACAACTTCAGGAAGATGGAAAGCTTGATAAGCCTATATCAAAACCGCAGGAAGTTTCTCCAAAAGCAGACAAGGAAGATGAAATAAAGTCTTCTTTCTACGATGAGATTTAAACATGTCGACTCGATACTATAAAAACAAGAATGACAGTTCTTCAAGACCCGCAGGATACGAGGGGTCTAATATACCTGAAGACATCAACATTCCTTCTTGCACAATAGAGGATGTCGACAGGGCGTTGTTTGATCTTTTCGACAATCAGCTTCCTTTTACTTATAAACATAAAGAGGGCACTAAGAGAGCTCCAGTGATATTTGCCTCTGGGGAAAGATTTGCTGTTCTCCGGAGAAAAGAACCCTTAAGAGACAAGTCAGGGGCTTTAGTTTTACCTCTTGTTTCTATAATGAGAACGTCAATATCACAGAACCCTACGATGGGAGCGGGAACCTCACAGAACGCTTCACAGATTGTGAAGCGAAGGCTCTCAGAAGATGACGCTGAATATCAAAGACTTTTAAACAAAAGAGGTTTAAAGAATTCCGATGATCTTCCTTCTAAGAACTCCCTCGCTGATCCTGAGAATCCTGTAAAAGAAAAGGCTGCACCTGGAAAAAACGCCTCTAGGAGAGATATACCCTCAAGAAGAGACACGAACGATATCGGATCACCTCTCGGTCAAAACATTTATGAGATCATTGAGATACCTCCGCCTAAATACTTTACAGCAACGTATGAGATAACCCTTTGGTCTCAGTACACTCTCCAGATGAACGACATGATAACAGCACTTATGTCTCTGTATCAGTCATATTCTCAGAGAACATTCCAGCTTGAGACAGACAAGGGATATTGGTTTGTTGGGTATGCAGGCGAGGACTTAAGCCCAGGCAATAATTTCGATGACTTTACAGATAGCGAAAGAATAGTCAGGTACACATTTACTATGACAGTTCCTGGCTATCTTGTCAATCCACAGTTTCCAGGAAGCCAAAACGGAATAAGAAGATATATTTCTGCCCCTGAAATATCTTTCGATGCCATTCTTTCTGCAGGGGAGTTTGAACCTCTGGATCAAGCAGGTCCTGTTTCAGGAAATCCCGCGGATCATGTACTTGAGGACATAAGATCTGTTGACGAACCTCTCCCAGGACAGCAAATAGGCTCGACAAATTTTGCAGCTTCAGATTCTCGAGGCATATTTAGAAAAAGACAAGGTTCCCAATCAGTCGATTCAGCTTTGAAGCAAACGTCGATTGGGGGCACTTTCACTGATGATAATAGGACAAAAATTATTCAATATGATAGAGATCCTTTCACCGGAAAGAAGATTAGAAAATCTCTCCATGTCAAAAATAGAACGAACAGAAAGGGAGAGACGGTTTTGAGAGAGACTCTTGATTAGAATTTTGAAACGAACATGATAATTAAAAGATGCATAGAACGTTCTAGGAGATACAATGGCTGAGCAAACATTTAGATCACCCGGGTTTTTTGAACAGGAAATTGACCTTTCTGCTAGGCAAATAGCTCCTGTTGGAACACCCGCTGGAGTCATAGGTACATCAGAATTTGGACCCGCATTTGTTCCAGTAACGGTAGGATCTTTCGCCGATTTTGAATCACGTTTTGGTACACTACAGCCAGACAGATTCGGACCTTATGCCGTAAGAGAATTCTTAAAGCACAGAACAGCTTTGACTTACCTTAGAGTTTTGGGTGCTGGGGCCAACGAGACCTCCACAGACATCCAGAACACTGAGCAGCATGGTTATGTTAAAAATGCTGGTTTCCGTCTTACTGGTTCTTTGATGACAGATACCGACGGACAAGGAGCAGATGATCTGGCTTTTCAGGGTGGTGTTGCTATTATATCTGCTAAGCACACGCCGGTTGCACATGAGGCTGCTAGCTATAGTCTATATACAGACAACGCTAGTATTAGTAATGACACCGATGCTCACCTAGTCAGAGGGGTTGTCTTCTTGACAACCGGTTCAAAGCTCCAGATTCTTGATCACGATCAAAACTGGTCTATAGCCAATTCGAGAGCTGCGGGAGCTGAGGTTGGAGCCATCGGCGGACTTTCAGCTGCGAAGTATTTTAAGCTCGCAATCAGCTCTTCTGCTGGAACTGCCTTTTCAAACGACGAGGGAATTGCAGGAGTTAGAATTCTTACTGCCTCCCTTGATCCGAATGACGGACAATACATCGGCAAGGTTCTAAACACAAACCCACAGAATTTTCAGAAGGAGCAACACCTTCTCTACTTAGACTATGCAGTTGAGCACGAGCTTGCTCCTGTTACTGCAACCCCGGGAACAGATACAGTCGCTGTTCTTTCTGGTACGATAAACACATCAACTAGAAACTCGCTAAGATATGACAACATTGTAGGTCGTTACGATACGAGATACACAACTCCTAGGACAACGAGCTTTATATCACAGCCTTTCGGAAAGAAGGAGTTTGATCTCTTTCACTTCGAGACAATTTCTGATGGTGCTTATGCGAATGATAAATTCAAGGTTTCTATAGCCAATCTTCGTGCTTCAACAGATCCGAACGATGCTTACGGAACTTTTGAAGTGCAGGTGAGGCTCTTCGATGACAAGGATACGTCTACTGAGATAATCGAGAGATATCCTGAATGTAGCCTTAACCCAAGAAGCGATAGATACGTTGCCAGAGTTATTGGTGACAAAAAGGTTCGATACGATTTCGATCAGGAAGATCCATCGGAAAGACGGCTTGTAATAACAGGAAAATATCCAAACATTTCTTCTAGAATTAGAATTCAGATGAACGAAGCTATCGAGTCGGGCGAAGTTCCTGCTGCTGCTCTTCCTTTCGGATTTAGAGGAATACCGGTCTTAAAGACTAACAACTCCCTAACCGACAGCTTAACAGGGCTACAGGACTCAGAAGGTAGATCGCTGGGTGAAACAGTTCCTGAAAATAGAAAGACCCACAGACTTAACTCTAACACAGATGCTGTTGCTTTGACAAGAGCAATAGTTCCACCGATGCCGTACAGATTTAAGGTAACAAGAGGTGAAGCTTCTTCTGACGGAGCACCAGGTTTTGTAGGAACTCCTGGAATAAACGAAAGAGTTGACGGAAGATATTACTGGGGAGTTAATTCCTTAAGAATTCCAACTGCAGGAGCTACGTCAAACCCTGTTCTTAATTCAAATGCAGGAAATACAGTCAACCCACTTGTTAGAGCTTATACAAAGTTTCAAGGAATTGAGAAGCTAGATGCACTCGTCTCAGGGTCAGCAGCAGATGAATTCAACTCAAACAAGTTCACTCTTGCAAGAGTTGCTTTCTCAAACAAGACTGCAAACAATTCTCTCTACGACGTGTTCTCAGCTTTTACCGGATCAGCACCGGAACATATGCTTGAAGCTGCTTACATTAGAGACGGTCAACCAGATAGAAATACGTACGTTGTAGACGACAGAGTTTCTGCAGGCAATAGATTCACTCTCGCATCTTTGATACACACAAGCTCAGTCCTCTTTAACAGATTTACCACTTATGCTAAGTTTACTAACGTGTTCCACGGAGGCTTCGACGGCCTCAACATTCTGGACAGAGACCTCTCTCTCTTTAGAGATAGGGCATTCTCAGTCGATGCCGGCGGCAAATCAGTTGAAACAGGGATGGACATCGGTCTTGCTGACATTGATTCAAAAAACCAGGGCGGCTCCGGAAGAAAGAGCAACAGTAACGCTTCTATGAGAAGAGCCGTTGATATCATGACAGATCCGATGTCCTCAAACATCAACATCCTGGCAATTCCAGGTGTAAGAGAAACATTCGTATCGGATCATGCTCTTGAGAAAACTAGAGACTATTCAAAGGCTATGTACTTGCTCGACACTCTAAAGTACGACGAGAACGGAAATCGACTTTACGACGACAGCAAGGCCCGCGTAGACGTAAGAGAAACCTCAGAGCAGTTTGAAAGCAGAGCTATCGATAACAATTACGCGGCAACATATTTCCCAGATGTTTTCATACAAGACCCTGTCAATAATAGAAATGTGAAGGTCCCTGCTTCAGTTGCAGCCTTGGGAACCTTGGCTTTCAACGACAGGGTTTCTTTCCCGTGGTTCGCACCTGCTGGTTTTAACCGCGGCGGAATGGATTTCGTAGTAAACGTAGAGAACAGACTTACTTCCGGAGATAGAGATACTCTATACGACGCAAGAATGAATCCTATAGCTGTTTTCCCGAACACAGGTTTCGTTATCTTCGGTCAGAAAACTCTACAGTTCACAAAGTCTGCTCTTGACAGAGTAAACGTTAGACGTCTAATGCTTGAGATCAAACGACAGGTTACAGGAGTGGCCGAAAGATTCTTGTTCGAGCCAAACAATGCTACAACTCGATCTAGATTCGTAAGTCAGATAACTCCGCTCCTTGGCCTCATCCAGTTGCAGGCGGGCATAGAACAGTTTAAGATTATCTGTGATGCATCCAACAACACCTCTGAAGAGGTCGAGCAAAACAGAATGAATGGACGAATCGTTGTTGTACCTACTAGAGCGGTTGAATTTATCTCAATCGACTTTATCATAACAAATAGCGGCGTGTCCTTTGAGTAAAGAATAAGTAAGAATATGCAGCAATTTCAGGAGAAAGCTCAATGGCAGAGTTAACATTTAAGAGCCCGGGCGTAAGCACCAGAGAAATAGATCTCAGCGGTCCAACAGCGGTCCAACCTACAGGAGTTCCTGCAGGCGTTATCGGAACTGCTGTTAGAGGACCTGCTTTCGTTCCAGTCACTGTGGCAACCTTTCAGGACTTCGTTGCCAAGTTCGGAAACACAGACGGAGAAAAGTTTGGACCTCTAGCCATGAACGAATGGTTACGAAGTGCAAATGCTGGAACATACGTTAGAATCCTAGGTATTGGTGATGGTAAGAAGAGAACTTCTGCGGGATCCAATGCAGGCAAGGTCACCAACGCAGGATTTGTAGTCGGTGGACAAACCGTCCAGGGCAACGGGTTCATGGGAAACAATCCACACTCTGATCACGCAACATCTGATAAGGCTGGCCCATTAGGAAGAACTTATTTTCTAGGAGCTTTTCACTCAGCTTCAGCTGGAAGTACTTTTCTCTCAGATGCAGGTCTTCAGGGTGACACAAAAGGAACACCGGCGTCTGCTACCTTTGCTGCTCTCGGCGGCGGAGCTGATCGAATTAAGATATATTGGAAAGATCCTGACACGAAGGTCGGCAACGGAAAGAGAATAGAGCTTAGAGTTAATGCCGCAGCTGCTCAGGGAGCCGGCGCATTTGCAGTCGACTTTGACAGCCCAGGAGACAGGCTTCGAATAACTGTTAGACTGAATTCCGACGAAGCCGGCTTTGGAACAATAGCTCAGCTCGTTGAACTTATCAATACCGGGGACATCGATCTCGAGGCTATGAATGCTCTAGTTGTAGATGATGCAGAAGGCTTAAGACAGAAGATTCGAGCTGAGTTGGTTGGCGTTGACGGATCTGAAGTTCTTCTAGATGGCGATGATGAAATTATTACTCTCACGGGCGGAACAGCTGGCAACTTTGCCTCGACTCCTATAATCAGAGGTGTCTTGATGGCACCGTCTGGTGTCAACATCACAATGAGTACTTCAACCGTTGCAAGTGCTAATAATATAGTGAAATCAGACGCCAGAGAGGCTGGTGGAGGACCTTTTGGAGATGTTAATGTCGGATCCGCAAAACAGGAATTTGCTCTCTTACTAAACGGCCATAAGAAATCAGACCTTTCTACAAACGTAATTACAGCTTCTTTTGATCCAAGCGCTCCAAATTACATTTCCAAGGTCATCAACACAGACCCAACTAAGATAGAGGAGCAAGGAATATACCTTCACTCTGCGTACGACGTCTATCAGACACAGGCAATCATCACAGGATCAGGCGTAACAGGTCACCTTGATACTTCTAAGATTTTGTACGAAACAGCGTTCTTACTATCGGGATCTGAAGGAAGAGACTCGGGCACTGCGACATCATCCACTTCGATCGGTATTCCAAATTTTGAAAATTTTCAGGATAGATTTACAACCGCCTTCTCACCTTTTGTTATGTCACAGAAGTTCGGAGGAAAGAATGAAAATCTCTTTAGAATCCACGCTCTAGATGACGGAAGAGCTGGGTCTGATGCATTTAAGATCACAATTGATGGAATACAGGCATCAACGAACGAAAATGATCCATACGGCAAGTTTAACCTACAGGTTCGCTTCATGTCAGATTCCGATGCTGAACCTGTCGTCCTAGAATCATTCCGTGGGCTGGATCTTAATCCCTCAAGCGAGAACTTCATCGGAAGAAGAATTGGCGATAGACACACATTCTATGATTTTGATAAGTCTGCAGGTGCTCAAAAGATCGTTGTTGATGGAACCTATCCGAACGTTTCAAACTACATCAGAGTAGAGCTTGACCCATCAGTAGACGATGGAACGGCTAACAAGGAATCTGTTCCAGTTGGTTTCCGTGGCTTACATCACCTTGTGACCTCTGGATCGACGGTTTCCTCAGGTGAAGCCAACACACCTACAGGAGGTCTTGCAATATTGACAGGATCTCATATCAATGCGAAGACAGCAGGGTTCCAGCCTTACAATTCTCCGAACTCTCATGCCCTCCAAAAGATAAATCAGCCGCCTGTTCCTATGCGTGAATCTGTTGCTGTGGGCGTTTCTCCAAAGAAAACTGTTAACGCCAAGCTCACATGGGGCGTTCAGTTTGAAAAGAAAGATTCGATCACAGAGCCGAACAGAAGCCAAGTGTTGAATGATTCAATTAGAAGCTTCACCAAGTACTTCCCGTCTTTTCACACTGTTGACCAAAACGCAATTGTAGGAGATAACGAGGGAACACCTGATATCGCTGGTTGCGTTCTTGACGCAGACAGATATAATAACAATGCTTTTAGCCTTGAGAAGGTTCAAATCGTCACAACTGCTGCTGACAAGCCTGATGCACAACAATGGGCTGCTGCTCTCTATAGAAGAAACGGGCAAGCTTCTGAAGAAATTCTTGATGTCGACGGTGTTTCTACCAGTAACACTAGATTGATTGATCCTTCGGTTGACTTTAAAGTCCTATCAGCTCGAAAGTTTCTTAAGTTTACTTTCCCGCTCCAGGGCGGTTTCGATGGTGTGAACATTTTCGATAAGGATAAATCAAAGTTCACCGACGCTGCTCTTAGAAGAGAGATGGACGACTCCTCAAATCAGGGAGGCAAGGAAGGACCAACAGTTGGTGCTTACAGAAAAGCAATATCAGTCATGGAAGAAAAGAGCGATGTTGACATTCAGCTTCTCGCTATTCCGGGTGTTAGGCATGAATCAGTCACAGACTTTGCAATAGACTCTGTCGAAAGAAGGTTTGATGCACTTTATATTATGGATCTTGAGGAAAGAGACACACTCAACAATCCGATCACCGGATCAGGCTCCGTAATTAATGTAAAGAACACTGTCGATAGACAAGCTGCAAGAAACATGGATTCGTCTTTTGCTGCAACCTACTTCCCAGATGTTGTTATAACAGATCCTGCGACACAGACAAACGTACAATGTCCACCATCAGTCGCAGTTCTTGGGGCTTTCGCTTTCAACGATTCGGTTGCACATCCTTGGTTCGCTCCGGCCGGCTTCAACCGCGGTGCTCTTTCAACTACGATCGAGTCACAGGTTAAGCTTAACAGAGACAACCTTGATGATCTCTACGAAGTAGATATCAATCCGATCACTGCGTTCCCATCAACCCCCGGGGTTATCGTTTTCGGACAAAAGACACTGCTTGCTGCACAAAGTGCTCTCGACAGAGTCAACGTTCGAAGGTTGTTGATTGACGTTAGAAGAAAAGTTAAGACTACAGCCAATTCACTTCTCTTCGAGCCAAACAGAGAAGATACATTGGCCAAGTTCAGCAATGCTGTTACACCAATTCTCTCAAGAATCCAGCAACAGCAAGGTCTAGACAGATTTAAAGTTCAGATAGATACCACAACAACAACTCAGGCTGATGTTGAGAACAACACCATAAGAGGGAAGATCTTCTTGCAGCCTACGAGATCTGTTGAGTTCATCTCACTTGACTTCGTTGTTACGAACGCTGGACAATTTGAACAGGCTTAAACCCAAGCAATAGAATATTTAATTAAGAAATCGCTCTCAAGGAGACAATAAAATGGCAGAGACACTATCAGTTACCGACATGCTCCCAAACAAGTTCGAGCCCAAGCGAAAGTTCAGATGGGTTTTCGCTATAGAGGGGATCGACTCATTCTTGATGAAAACGGCAGCACGACCTTCAATCACAACAGAAGAGATCGAGGTACCTTTCATCAATCATACTCGATACGTTGCTGGAAAAACAAAGTTTGAAACTTTGTCTGTTACGTTGCATGATCCAATTGCACCATCAGGCGCACAGCAAGTTATGGAATGGGTTCGTACGCACTTTGAATCAGTTTCAGGACGTGGAGGATACGCAGACTTCTACAAGAGAGACTGCCAGCTCAAACTTCTTGATCCTGTTGGAACTGTTGTTGAGCTTTGGGATATTAAAGGCGCTTTCTTGACCGCTGCTTCTTTCGGCGACCTTGATTACGGTGCTTCGGATCCAACCGAGATCTCTTTGACTCTTCGATTCGATAACTGCGTACTTCAGTACTAATTTCCTTCAAGCCCGGCAACGCCGGGCTCTTATTTTCTTCTTAGCTTCTAGTTTTGTCTCTAGAGCTGTTTTTTAGAAGCCCATGTAAGAAAACCTTTCTTTTTTAGAAAATCACACCAGAGCTGAACTAATAAACACCAGCTGCAAGAAAGTATCAGCTCGTAATATTTTATACTGGATGCTTAAATTTCATTTACGAGAAAAATATCGGTACTAAACTTACCATTATAGAAATCGCGAGGTAAAAACGTGTCAAACGAACAACGTCAAAATAACGAAGTCTTTAGTGCAGCTCAGGCTACACAGACAGGCTTCAGAACATCTAACGTCATGAAAGACGACTTCGGTTACGAAGTTCCAACTGAAGCAGTACCGCTCCCTTCAGCTGGAAAGGTCTATCCCCCTGAATCCGGATTATACGGTCAAGAACTGATTGAGATTAAGGCAATGACAGCAAAAGAAGAAGATATTCTTACTTCAAGGGCTTTAATTAAAAAGGGGACTGTTATCACTGAGCTTATCAAGTCTTGTCTAATTGATAAAACAATTGACGTCGATACAATGATCTCCGGTGACAGAAATGCTGTTATGACCGCACTTAGAGTTACGGGTTATGGATCTGAATACAATGCCCAGGTTTCGTGTCCCGAATGCGGCGAGTCTTCAAAACAAGACTTTAATCTTGCAGACCTTCCGATTAAACGTCTTACAGTTTCTCCTGTAGCAGAAGGGGCAAACCTTTTTGAGTTTAAGTTGCCTCTTACTCAGAAAACTGTTCAGTTTAAGTTTCTGACAGGAAAAGATGAGACTGAAATGGCTACTATAGCGGAGCGAAGAAAGAAGCAGGGACAAAAGACTGACAGCCTTGTTACTTCAAGACTCGTTCACTCAATCATTTCTATCGATGGCATCACAGATAGAAACAAAATCGGAATGTTTATAAAGAACATGCCCGCTAGAGACTCTCTCGCCATCAGACGTCACATTGACGACAATGAGCCTGGTATCTCAATGAAATCATGGATGGAGTGCCCGCACTGCTCAGAACACTCGGAGGTAAATTTGCCCTTAGGGGCTTCGTTTTTTTGGCCTGACGCCGAATGATAAAGAAGTTTATCTAGAGCAGATTTGGGGGCTCATGTATTACATGGGCTTCACCTACGCAGATGCATACAACTTACCGGTCTGGAAAAGGATCTGGTTCATCAACCGGACAGTTGAAGAATTTAAAAAGTCTTCTGATAGCGGCGAAACGCCGCCTACTAAGGCCGCCCACCAAAATACCCCTGAACAAAGAGCCTTAATGGGTCTGAGGCCTGATGCACCCGCCAGGCTGAGAAGGTTTACGTGAGACATACTTTAAGCAGAATCTCTTCTGTAGCAAAGTTCGACACTCGCATATTTATCACAGAACAGTCGTAAACTTTCCGGGAAGACCATGGCAGATCTAAATGAACAATTGAGACTACAGACTGAGCTAAACAAAGTAATAGCTCAGAGACAGTCACTCATTGACAAACAGTCTGCAGCCTTGCAGCAGCAAGCCCAGATGGCAAAAGAAATCTGCAATGCTATGAAGTGCGGCAATCTTGACGAAGGGCTTAGAAAGACTAATTCTTTTTCTACTGCTCTTGACAATGCAGGGGAAAAAGCACAGAAAGCTCGAGAACAACAAGAGGGCTTAGCGTCTGCTGTAGAAAAGGCAGGCAACAATGCAAGAAAAGCTGATAAAAAAGGTTTCAAGGGTCTCTTTAAGGGCATAGCAAACAATGCAGGAAAGATAGGTTTTACTCTAGGGCTTTTCAAAGGTCTTACAGGTGTGTTTAAATCTGTCATAAATCTTGGAAGAGGCCTCCTCAGAGGCTTTATGGGCATAACGAGAAGTGTGTTCAATCTAGGGAAGTCAATAATTAAGCTTCCGTTCCAGATAATGGGCAACCTTATGCAAATGGCCCAACAAGGAGGGATATCTCCCTTCAGGCAAGCCCTGGAGAAGCTCAGGGCGGAGATGGGTAACATAGCAGAGGGCCCGGCAAAAGACGTCGCCAACTCTGTCTACAACATAAGAAAGACATTTAACGATTCTAAGCAGAGTGCGGTTGGTTTTGGAAGAATATTTGGGTACGGTTCTGAGGGTCTGGCTGCTGCTCTAGAGTTCTCCATGGAAGCAGCTAAAGGTATAGGCCCTGTTTTTCATACAATGACAGAGGAGTTCAAGAATAACGCCGGAAAACTCGCGATGTTCCAAAAGGGCTTGGGTCTTACAGCTGAGCAAATGGGCGATGTCGTAGCAAGAGCGAAAGCAGCAGGAGAAGACTATAACAAAGTTTTCACTGAGATGGAACATTATTCTCATCATCTAGGAAAAGCTTTTGGT
>Ga0163109_10001687_pt1 | contig 17436 bp, 9 predicted proteins | sample CRUFie1St13metaG_FD_108704 | JGI IMG/M metagenome (GOLD analysis project Ga0163109, IMG submission 108704) | Marine microbial communities from the Costa Rica Dome - CRUD Field 142mm St13 metaG | ecosystem: Environmental > Aquatic > Marine > Oceanic > Photic zone | place: Costa Rica: the Eastern... | reverse complement strand
ATTTTTAAATACGTTAAGAAAATTTGATAATGAGGATGATAATTATTTCTTTTTTGAACCACAGAATAATACAAAACCATTAGGAGTAAGAGTTATTATTCCACAGAGTAATTTTAATCAAACTAAATTTGAAGATTTTAGAACAAAGTTAAATTTAAATGTAAATGTTAACAAGAAAAGTCAGAATTTTAATGTTGAAAGTAATATTGATTTAACTTTTGATGATGTAGGAGGTTATGATAAAATTAAAAAAGAGATGTTACAAGTTTCAGACATTTTATTAAATTCAGAAAAATACGAAAAATTTAATGTTAGAACTCCAAAAGGTTTAATTTTTGAAGGTCCACCAGGTAATGGGAAAACGTTGTTAGCAAAAGCTTTTAGTGGAACAGTAAATGCTTCATTTATTCCAGTATCAGGTAGTGAATTTCAAGAAAAGTATGTTGGTGTAGGAGCATCACGAGTAAGAGAATTATTTAAATTAGCAGAAGAAAATAAACCATGTATTATTTTTATTGATGAAATTGATGCTTTTGGAAGGAAAAGAAGTAGTGATACTGAATCATCAGGAGCTGAGCGTGATAGTACGTTAAATGAATTATTAGTGAAGTTAGATGGTTATAAAAAAACGAATGGTGTGTTTTTAATTTGTGCGACAAACAGAGTAGATTTATTAGATCCGGCGTTATTAAGGCCAGGAAGAATTGATAAAAAGATTTATATAGGTCATCCGGATAAGAAAACAAGATTAGAGATATTAAAAATTCATATGGATGGTAAAAATATAGAGAGTAATATTGATATGGATTATTTAACAGAAATAACAGCTTCGATGTCAGGAGCTGAGATAGAGAATTTAATAAATGAATCGATGTTATCTGCGTTAAGGGATAATAGGGAGATGATTTCATTAAATGATTTAGAGGGTGTATTAAATAAGTCATTAGTAGGATGGAAAGAAACGGAGAGTATTTTTAGTACTGATATGATTAAAAGAATAGCAATTCATGAGATGGGTCATGCATTAAGTGGTTTATTAATGAAAGATCATTCAAAGTTATCAAGAGTATATTTAAATAATTTATCACCGAAGAATCCAGGTTACACAGTTTTCGAAACGAATGAGATAGATGCGAATATTTTTACAAAGGAGAAGTTATTTGCGCATTTGGTTGTATTATTGAGTGGTAGAAATGCAGAGAAGTTATTTTTCAATAAGAGTGTAACAACAGGTGCGATGAAGGATTTTGAGCAGGCATATAAGCTTGCGGAGGATATGATTGTTAAATATGGGATGGGTGATTATGATATTTATACATTTATAAGTAATAGATCGAAAGATATAATTGATAAAGAAATTTTTGATTTATTAGAGAAAGCGAATAATAGATCATTTGAAATTTTAGATAAAAGTAAAGATATAATTGATGAGTTATCTGATTTATTAATTGAAAGAAATAAATTAGATAGAAGAACAATTGAGTTAAAAATTTATAGAAAATTACCAAATTTACTATCATCACAATATTAGGTATTACATTTTTTATTAATTAAATTTAATACACTAAAAATAAATGCTTCTAAATGTATAATAGTTCGTTTTCCTTTTGATAATGAATTTTCATAATTAGTACATAAATTTATAATATCATAATTTAAATCATTATTTTTAAAATTTAATAAAATAAAATTTAATAATTCTTTAATAATACTAGTTCCATTAATATTTGTAATAAATATTTTATACAAAATTCCTCTTATTTCTTCTATATTTTGTTGAGTAATTTGTTTTGTTAAACATTTATTAAATATTTTAATTAATTTTTTTAAATAAATTTTCCAACTAGTTTCAATTGGGATATCATAATATTTCATTTCTAAATACTGAATTGCTAATTTAATATTATTATCAGACTTTTTAATTATATCATTATAATCTTGTATATCTAAAAAATTATTCTCTTTCTCAGAAATATTCATTAAAATTCTTGTTAAATCTAAATCACTCGGTAAAGGTATTCTTATAGATAAACAACGGCTTCTTAATGGCTCTATTATTTTTGATAATTGTTTACTAGTTAAAATAAATTTACACGTTTTACTAAAACGTTCCATTGTACATCTTAATGCTGTTTGTGCATAATATGATAATTCTTCTATATTGTGAATCCAAATAATTTTAAATGATCTTGTATTATCAAATGATAAAACATTTTTACTTGCATACTCTTTGATAACCTCCTGGACTAAGTACTTGTCTAAACCAGAATTAGTTGGATGTATTTCTATATGATATAAACTTTGTGGAATAAATACTTCAACACTACTACTTCCGTAACCATTTATTTCATATTTTACATCTAGTAATTTAATATTTTTATTAAAAACTCTTTTTAAAAATAATTTTGCTAAACTTTTTTTGCCAGAACCTTCTTTTCCGTGTATTAATAAATTTGGTAAATTATCAAAATCTTTACTATTATCATTAATATTATCCCAAGAGTATAACGTTTCTAGTTTTAATAATCTCTTATAAATATCATGATTACACATTACATCCCAAGGATTATTAATATTGTATTTATCTATTAAAAACATAATAAAATATTTTATAGTTTTTCTTTTAAATATTAATATATAAAAAAATAATTATTATTTAATTTAATGATAAAAATTATTGCTTGGAACGTTAATTCCATTAGATCACTGATAACTAAAGTTGATTTAAATGAATTTCTTAAAAAAAATAATCCAGATATATTTTGTATGTCTGAAACAAAATTATCTTGTCCTGATTTACTAATTCAACAAGATTTAATGAAAAAAATTAGTTCTTATAAATATAGATATTATAATACTTGTACTGCTAGAAAAGGTTATAGTGGTACAGCTATATGGTCTAAAAAAAAAGCTATTAATATGCATTTAGGAATAAATAATGAGGAACATGATAAGGAAGGTAGAGTGATAACATTAGAATTTAAGGATTATTATTTAATACATGTATACACGCCAAATAGTGGTCAAGTTTTACAAAGACTAGATTATCGAGTTAAGAGATGGGATAAGGAGTTTTGGAAGTATGTGGAGAAGCTACAAAAAGTAAAAAGTGTTATTGTATGCGGAGATTTAAATGTAGCAAAGGAAGAGATTGATTTGCATTCTCCAAAAACAAATTTGAAATCAGCTGGTTTTACAAAAGAAGAACGAGATAGTTTTAGTAAGTATTTAAAGAAATTAAAATTAATAGATACATTTAGATTTTTATATCCAGAGAGGGTAGAATATTCTTATTGGACGTATATGCAAAAAGCGAGAGAGAAAAATAAAGGATGGAGAATAGATTACTTTTTAATAAGTGAAAAATTAAAAAATAATTTAGTAGATTCATCAATATTAACTAATCAAATGGGTAGTGATCATGCTCCAGTTTTATTAAAAATAAAGTTATAAATGTCCAGTTAATTTAATATAATTAGGATCATTTAATTTACTAGGATTATTTAAGTCATATTTTACATTATAATAATCGTTTAAAAAGATATCATCATGAAACATATACCATAAGTTTCTTTTAAGGGGATTAAGTTTTTGATATTTATTTTTAAAAAATTCTTTAATTTTAATTTGTTTTAAAGTAAAAATAGCAAAGATAAAAATCAATAATAATCCACAATTTTTTTTAAAATCAGGAACATTAGTATTAATATATTCATATAAATAATATCCTAATAAACAAGAAATTAATTTAATAGAAATTTCTTTAATAATTTCTAAGAAATAATTATTTTCTTTTTTATATTTTTCTTTAATAATTTTTTTTATAAAAGTATTTAACAGTGAATGAAACTCATTTTCCATAATTATAAATATATAACTCATATTATATTTAATAAAATTAATTTTCTATTAATAAATTTAAAAAAATAATTGTCATTATAATTGACACATATTTTTTCATATCAGGAAGATATTTTTGAATTAATAAAAATAATTGTATGGTAATTAAACTTGATACAACACGAATTGATAGTTTTTTAATCATTTCTTTATTAAAGTCATCATCTTTTTTAAAATTAGATCCAATTAATCTTTCAATTGTATTTCTGATTAACGATCTAAATTCTCCATCTATTAAAATTAATAAATCCATATATATTATATATATTTTTTTATTAACAATTCAAAAAATTCAAAATCTAAAGTATCTCCTCCCTTAAATGTAATATTTATATTATCAATATTAATAACAACTTTATCTTTCATCTTTTTAATGATACCAATTTCCTTATCCTTAATCATTATTAAATCATTATTATTATTTCTAATATTTATACTATTTTTCTCTAATATATCAAATAGCTTTTCCATTATTTTATAACACTTATCTTTCTTATTCATCTCTAATAATAATTTATCTTTCATATCTACATAATTTTTTGATAAATCATTTATTAACTCATACCATATATCATCCATCTTTAACTTTAACTCAATTTCATAATTTCTTAAACTACTATAAAACATATTTAAATTACTCTTTATATTTGATTCTAATTTATCGTATTCCACTCTTAAATTAACTGTTTTTTTTAAAATTATATCTAATTCGTTAAATTTATTTTTTATTTTAGATGTAATTTCATCTATTTTAATATCATTTGATAATGAAGAATTCATATTAAATAAAATTTCACTTAAAATAATTCCATAATCTAGTTTATTAATATCGTCCATTAGTTTAGAGATATATATAATATGTATATTATTATCATAAATTTCATAATCAATAATATTTTTACCAACAATACCACTTTGTAAAGATAAAAATATACCAAAAGTATTATTTGTATATTTTAGATCGTATTTAAATTTATCTAGTTCGTCTTTATTTACAACGTGATTATAATTTTTAATTTCAACTAGTGATTTAAATCCAGTTGATGAAGTTAGTTCACCATCAGCGTGATGAGCGATATGACTTTTTTTTTCATAATTGTAGTTTTTAAATTTTTGTGATATAATATCATAAATAAGTTTTTCAGATATATCACCTTTTTTGCAAGAATTATTACTTATGCCAAATAATTTATTTACAATATTAGAAAATTCATTTAATTTATTATCTACATTTAAATTATTTAAATTTGATTCTAGTAAAGTAATTTTATCTTTAATATTATTATTATTATTATTAATATCTAATATAATATCGTCTTTATATTTTCTAAAAGAATTATCAATATTATTAATTAATTTTTTTTCATTTATTGAAGAATAAACATTTTGATAACCGATATTTAATAAATTCAAAATAATATTATTTAGTTCATCACCTTTATAATCATGTAATTTAGGAAAAAGATTTTTATCTAAATTAATTGTTACTTTCATATTATTTATTTTAATTATTTTTTTAAGTAATTAAAATATTATATAATTATATGGATAGTGATAGTCCTCTGACTTGGGAAAAATTTGAAGTAAAAAAAACAAATTATCTTCTAAATATAATTATCATATTATTACTAATCTTAATAATATTTTTAGTAATTCATCATATTGATCATATAAAAACTAATTTAAAAATGTTAGATAAAAAATTTTATAATAAAAAAGAGATAACAGAAGATGATAATACTTGTTGGGACTTATAATTTTTTAACTTTATTTTTTTTTTTAATATCAGTTTTTTTATTTAATTTACTAATATTAATTTCTCCTGCAATATTATTATTAAATTCTTTTTCTTTAATATCAAACCAGGTATTATATTCTTTTAATAATTCTTTAAGTTCTATTTTCCACATTTGAATAGGTGTGGTTACTTTAACATATTCTAATTCTTTTTCTTTTTCTTTTAATTTATTGTTTAATTCTTCAATCTTTTCTTCAGTTAAATTGAATAATGGAATACTAGTAATATAATCATAACTTTTTTCATCACTTGTATTTGATAGTTTTGGAAATTTTAATTTTTCTAATTTTTCAATAATCTCATTCTTTTTCTTTTTAAAAATAATGATTTTCTTTTCAATAACATATTCAATAAACATAGCCTTATATTTTAGTAAATCTAACTCATTCTCAATCTTTCCTATTAAATAAACTTTTCTTTCATCATACTTACTCAATCTAATGTCATACCAATATTTTAATATATCCTCGACTTTCTTAAAATTCATAATTCTACCTTCTTCATTAAATAAATTCATATTTGATGTTTTTAACTTCTTAATTAATCTTAATCTGTCATATAATGTATTATTCGATTGATACAAATTTAACTTTCTATCTGGAAATGTTACTACAAAATGAACTCTCTCATCTGTATTATTGTCAGTAAATCCAATTATTATATTCTTTTTCGAATCATTATCATACTGAATACTCTCTAAATACTCCTTATACATCGTTGTCCACGTTCCTATCGGTAACTCATCTATAATAATTCTATTATCATCTATAATCTTATAATCACCAATTACTTCATACGTAAAATCATCCATTTTTGATACACAACCTTTAAAATTTTTATACCAAGGCTTCATTGTTTTAACTTCCTTGCCATCCATCATATTAAATATATTTTGAATAATATCTTTTGGATTATAACAAGGGATTGAAGTACTAAATCCAGTTCCAATACCTTCAGCTCCATTAACTAATACCATTGGAATAATTGGAAAGTATTGTTCAGGTTCAATCATAACTCCATCATCATTTAAATAATTAAGAATAGGTTCATCTTCAGATCTAAAAATAAATCGAGTAAGTTTTTCAAGATAAGTGTGAATATAACGTGGACTAGCTTTATCTTTACCAGCAAGTACTCTTGATCCGAATTGTCCAGCTGGGTAAAGTAAGTTAATATTATTTGATCCAACATAATTTTGTGCCATACCTACAATAGCATCACATAAACTAGCTTCACCATGATGATAACAAGTTTTATCTGATACATATCCTGCTAACTGTGCAACTCTTAATTCATCTTTTTTTGTAAATAATTTTCTTAAAAATGTTGAATATAAAATTTTTCTTGTAGAAATTTTTAATCCATCACATATTGAAGGGATAGATCTATTTAAATCATCATTTGAAAAATGTTTTAACTCTTTATGAATAAAATCTGGGATTGCTACACTTTTATCATTATTATCTAATACCTCATCTTTATTATAACTTAATAACCATTTTTTTCTATCATCTGATCTTTTCTTTTCAAAAGCTAGTTTAATTGTTTCGGTAGTTTCATCATCAGATTCAGAATCAATTTTTTCATTCAAATTAGATTGTACATTTTCCCAAGTATATTTTACTAGTTTATCTTCTAAATTATTAAAGTATTCTTTAGCTTCTTTTGAGTCACTTGTACCTAATCCTTTATAATATTTTATATTAAAACTTTTAGTATCATTATTATTTTTCCAATTTTCATATTCTGATATATTATAAAATGTTTTAGTAGTCTTTCCTTTTGTGGCTTTTACAATAGGAGTCGCTAATGAGTAAATAAATAAGTTTAACTTTACTATAGAAGGCCAAAAATAATGTAAAAAATTAATTAATAATCCTTTAATATGAAATCCATCTGTATCTTGATCTGTTAACAAAATAATACCTCCATATCTTAACTCGTTAATACTAGTATAATTTTTACCTTGTTGTAATCCTAAAATTAATTTAATGTTTTTTAATTCCTCATTTTCTAATAATTGTTTTGGTGAAGCATCTCTTACATTTAATAATTTACCCTTCAATGGAAAAATACCATATTTATCATTTCCAACAACTGATCTACCAGCCATAGCAAACGCTTTAGCAGAATCTCCTTCAGTTAAAATTAATTTACACTCACTAGATTTTTTAGTACCAGCCCAATTTGCATCCTCTAATTTTGGAATACCTTTTAAATTACCAACCTTTTTACCATCAGTCTTTTTCTTCATTAAACTTTCTTCCTTTAACTTAGCATACAATAATACCTGTTCTGCAATACCAGTTTTTAACACTTTTTTAATAAAACTTTCACTTAATTCACATCTTGAACCAAAATCATTTTGCTTAGTTTTTAACTCCTCCTTAGTCTGCGATGTAAATGAAGGATTAACAATTACCGCATTAATAAAAAATACTAAATTTTCTTTTATATTTTGTGGCTTAATCTTCAAGTTCTTGTTCTTCTTTAAAATTTGCTCTTCAATCTTTTTAATAATATCATTTTCAACCATTTTAACATGATTACCTCCTTTAAAAGTAGAAATACAATTAACATATGAAATTTGATCATTACCATTATCTGGTAAATACAAAACACCAACTTGCCATCTATTATTTACATCTTCATAAATTAAATCTGATGTATCAAAAAATAAATTAATATAACTCTTGAAATTATTAATATTAATTTTTTCATTATTATAAAATACTTTTACTTTAGAATCTGTTGTTGCTGCTATGTCATATACACGCTTAATCATTAAATTTACTACATCATCTGTTAACTCTTTCAATCCGAATCTTGTTAAATCTGGCTTAAATGAAATTTTTGTATAACCACTTTTTGGATTCTTTAATTCTGAAACTTTTGGTTTTGTTCTATCACTCATATTATTTGAAAATGTTTGCTTAAATTTTTTACTTCTTGCTTTATCTACAATTTCTACTTCGAATTCAGTTGAATAAATATTTGCTAATTTAGCTCCATAACCATTTCTACCTCCTGTAACTCTTTTTTCATTATCATCATAATTAGTAGAAGTTAATAATTCACCAAAAATTAATTCTGGTACTAACATTTTATGATCCTTATGTTCTACAATATCAATACCTTTTCCATTATTCAATACTGAAATTAAATTATCTTCTTTACTTATCTCTACTTTAATACTATCACATAATTTATCTTCTTTTGTATTATCTCCCGCATTAACTAAAATTTCATCAAATATTTTTAATAAACCTGGAACATATTCAATATTTTTTTTAATCATTTTATTAGTACTAGGGTTGAAAGTCCATAAATAATCATTTTGTAATTTAATATCTCCAATATAAGTATCAGGACGATCTAAAATATGCTCTTTTTGGGTTTTTTTTTGATATTTTTGTTCAATTGTTTTTTCTTTAGTCATTTTATTTATATAATAATATTGTCTCTAAGTATTTTAAAATTATTTCAATTTTTATATAAAAAGTTAATTATATAAAAATTATTTACATTTTTTTAGTTTTTCTTTTTTTTTTAGAAGCTTTTTTAGAAGATTTTTTAGAAGCTTTTTTACTTACTTTCTTGGAAGCTTTCTTTTTACTTCTTTTTGCTTTCTTAGATTTCTTTTTAGAAGATTTTTTGGAAGCTTTTTTAGAAGCTTTCTTAGAAGCCTTTTTAGAAGCTTTCTTTTTACTTCTTTTTGCTTTCTTAGATTTCTTTTTACTTACTTTCTTAGAAGCTTTCTTTTTACTTACTTTCTTAGAAGCTGTTTTTCTTTTTTTCTTACCTCCTACTTGTTTTTCTGGTTCTTCGTGAGCATCAACAGGTTTTTCATGAGCATCAACTGGTTTTTCTTCAATAATACCATTTTCATTTTCATGACCTCCTGCACCAACTAATTTTTTTCCTTTCTTTTTTTTAGAAGTTTTTTTAGAAGTTTTTTTAGATGCTTTTTTGGAAGCTTTTTTGGAAGCTTTCTTTTTACTTCTTTTAGCTTTTTTAGATTTCTTTTTAGATGTTTTCTTGGAAGCCTTTTTAGAAGCTTTCTTTTTACTTACTTTCTTAGAAGATTTTTTACTTCTTTTTGCTTTTTTAGAAGTTTTTTTTGTTTTTTTTGATACTTTTTTAGAAGTTTTCTTAGAAGTTTTCTTAGAAGATTTTTTAGAGTATCTTTTTTTTCCACCCACTTGAGGGGTTTGTGGTTTTTCTTCATCCATTTTTAATTGTTTTTTTAATTCAGTTAAACTCATATATATATATATATAAATATAAAAAAATTAAAAAACTAAATAAATTATTTAAATAATTTTTTATTATTAATTATAATGAATAACAACAATACTAATCAAAATATTAATTTTACAAAAGAAAAAATAATTTTAGATATTTTAAAAAATGATTCAAAATTTATAAATAATTTAATTAAATCAGTTGATAAATCTAATGAATCAGATAATAAATTAAAACAAAAAATAACTAGAATTAATTTTGATAGTTCAAATAGGTCTTTAATTCCTAAAAATATTATTTCAAAACTAATTTATTTACCTAATAATCCTTTAACTTTTACTAAAAATAGTAATATTTTAAATATTTTGAGTACTCAGAAGCATGAACTATCAGTAAATGATAGAATTATATTACAAAATGTAAAAAGTAATAATTTTAATATGAAAGGTGGTTTAGAGCTAAAAAATAATAGTAATTTTATAAAAATTAATCATTATAATCATGGTATAAAAAAAGATGAATTTAATAAGGAGTTATTTATAAAAATTAGTAATGTAGTTGGTAATAAAAATAATAATACATCAATAGAGAATATATCTTTATCTTTAATAAATAAAATTCATCAAATATATTTTTCTTCTGAAACAGAAACATTCAATGAAAATTATTATTTTATCAAAATTATTTCTTTACCAACTAATGATTATGTAGATACGACTAGTAATATAAATATTACTTTTTTAAATTTGTCAGGAATCAATATTAATAAAATTAATTCAAATTATCCAATTAATATTGATCAAGTTAATGGTTTTTTAACAGTAAGTGAAATTGTAGATAATTACAACTTTAATGTAACATTATCAGAAACTGCTTTTAAAACCATATCTAATGTAGGAGGAGATAGTATATATTTTTCTAAAATTAAAGATTATATACCCGCTTATATTAAACCTAACTCTTATAGAATTAATTTAAATAAAACATTCGAAAATGTTACTAGAGTTAAAATTATTAGTACTGAATTTCCTAATACTGATAAAGTTATTAAAAATTTCCCAACTGATGAAAAAAATAATAAATTGTATTTTCAAGTTTTACAAGATAATGATTATACTTATGAAATAGAAATTACTCCTGGTAATTATAGTACTACTAGTTTAGCAAGTGAAATTAAAACTGAAATTGAAAATATTAATAGAAATATAAATTCTGATTCATTAATACTAAATGATGGTAATAATTCTCTTTTAGAAAAAAGTAGTAATTTCTCTTGTTCTGTTGATATAAATCAATTTACTGATATATTTTCTATATCTTTATTTAGTATTGTTATTATTATCAAAGGAATTACTATTTCTAATCAAGTTTATGATGATCAAAGAAAAAGAATTATTATAAATCATGCTGATCATAATTTATCTGTAGGTGATAAAATAACAATAGCTGGAGCAAGTTCAACATCTGGGATTCCGTCTTCAGTAATAAATATTGAACATGAAATTGAATCAATTATAGATTCTAATAATTATGTAATAAAGTTACCATTACATAATGATTCTAATACTACAGAAAATAATGGTGGAGGATCAGCTATCAATATTTTAATACCATTATTTTTCCGATTATTATTTGATAAAAAAGATACATTAGGTCAATTATTAGGATTCAGAAATGTTGGCGAAACTAATTCTATTACATCATTTCAAACTACTATCTCTAATAATATAGCATATGAATATGACTATTTTAAAGATTCAGTTGGTAATGAAATATATTTTGATGAAACTAATAATAATGTTCAAAATAATGTTATACAATTATTCGGATCTAACTATATTTTAATGACTTGTAATATTTTTGATAATGAAGAAAGTTTATCTACTAATTATGTTAACGGTGTCTTCGCTAAATTATTACTTTCTGATGCACCTGGTTCTATTTTATTTAATCAATATATTCAATTAGCAGAATTTTTAAGTAAACCAATTAAATCATTATCAGAATTTGAATTTAATTTTTTCTCTCCATCTGGAGAACTTTATGAATTTAATGGTTTAGATCATAGTTTTACTTTAGAAATTTATGAAGATCATACTAGTCTAAATTCAACTAATATAAATCCTAAAACTTCTAATATTCTAACTGATAATTATTCTGAAAATAAAAAATTAGATATTTCTGATTTTAATTTAGATTCACAAAATAGAAAATCTAAAACATAGTTTTAAAAAAATCTTTAATTTTCTTTTTATTTTCATTAGAATATTCAGTTATATCTTTTTTATTTTTAATTGCTTCTATTAACTCTTTTCTATTTTTTTCATCTTCTTCATCTTTTTTATCTTCTGTAAGTTCATTTTTACTTTCTATAATTTCATTTAAAAAAGATACTATTTTTTTGTATTTATTATGATATAAAATATAATTATTTATTCCTGATGAACAAGCTATTAATGTATTTATAGCTATTTTATAAAATTTCTTGAAATAATCATTTATGTTATCTTTTAAATATGTCAAAATAATATCATCTTCTTCAATTTTTTCATATGGATTAGATTTTATTAAATTAACTATTTCATTAAATAAATTATCTTCATCTAAATCGACATATTCTTTTATTTTATATCGACCTTCACTATGTAAAATTACTAATTTTTTTGTGAATTCTGTTGGTTCCGGTTCATTTTCTTCATATTTTATATTAATTAAGTTATCTACTCTAATCATAATATTTTTTATTATATTTTTTAATTTAATAAGATCATCTTTTTGATCTACTTCACTTAAATATTTTTCAATCAAATATTCTAATAAAAATCGTTTTAACAATTTAGAATACATATTTCCTACAACTAAATCTATTGATAAACAAATTGTATCAAATTCTAATTTTAATTGTGGATTACTATCACCTTCTACATCATTTGATTCAATTAACATTTTTTCAAGATTAATTACATTCCTTTCAACATTTATTGTAATCATTTTTTCAAATTCTTTTTTAATTCTTTTAATAATATTAGTTTTTGAATATTGCTTTATTTCAGATAATTCAGAGTAAGGTGTGATAATTGATTTTGCATAATCTTTTACATACTCAAAATTATTTATTTCATTAAAAAGATCATTTAGATAATTAAATAATGATTGATTATAATCACCAACTATTTTCCTTATATTATTATTTATTTCTTCACCATTTATTAAATTATTATTATCAATTATGTTAAATTCTCCTTTTTCTATTATCCCATCAGTATTAATTCTTTCACCAATTTTTAATATATTATTTTCAAATAATCCTCTTTCAGTAATATTATCAAAACTTCTTTCACCTTTTATTAAATAACCATTTTCATAAAATTCTCCTTTTTCTATTCTTTCATCGGTGTAAATTTTTTCACCTTTTCTTAAATAACGATTTTCATCAAATTCTCCTCTTTCTATTCTTTCACCGGTATAAATTTTTTCACCAATTATTAATTTATCATCTGTGTTAAATTCTCCTCTTTCTATTGTTCCATCGGTATAAATTCTTTCACCAATTATTAATTTATCAACATTAAATTTTCCTCTTTCTATTGTTCTATCGGTATAAATTCTTTCACCAATTATTAATTTATCATCTGTGTTAAATTCTCCTCTTTCTATTGTTCCATCGGTATAAATTCTTTCACCAATTATTAATTTATCATAACTAAATTCTCCTCTTTCTCTTTTTCTTTCTCTTTCTATTGTTCCATCGGTATAAATTCTTTCACCAAAAACTAATATATCATTTTCAAATGTTCCTTTTTCATTATCTTTTTCACCGTATAATAAATTTTTATCTTTATCAAATATTATATCATCAGAAAAATTATCAATTTCCTTAATATAATCATCAATTTTCAAATTATTTTCTTCAATCTTTCGAAATAGTTCATTTAATTCATCATTTTCATCAAAATTATCAGATAGATCATTGTTAATATTATTACTATTACTCATATCAATTTGATCATTATTTTCATAATAATAAATAAACGTACAAACTAAATGATCATAATATTTGAATATATTTTTATGATTTTGAATTTTTTTTAGTTCTTCTTCTAAGTGGTAATTATAATTATCACAAAAGTCTTGATATTTGTATTTATTATTATTAATTTTATTTTGTTCGATGTATTCTTTTAAGTCTTGTATTTTATAATATTCTATTAGAATTTTATCTTTTAAATCACGTAATAAATTTATATTTTGATTTTCTATTAATGATTTAATTAAATTATAATCTAATTTAATTTCATTTTTTAAAATATCTTTTAAATCTTTATTAAATAAAATAAATTGTTGTTTATTAATATTTGTATCAAAGAAATTATTTGTGTAATATAATATTGGTTGCACTTTAACATTTTTTATTAATATATTCCCTAAATTATATTCTAATTTATTTATTATTGTATTTTCACCAACTAAAATATTTTTTATTTTATCATTCATTTTAGATAAGTCTATATCGAATTCGTTATTTATATTAATTAAATTTACATCAAAAAGAGAATTGTAATTTGTAATTAATTCTATTTGAGATTCATATTCATTACCATCTTTTTCTCCTATTACTTTTATATAATTATTATTTAAATTTTGAGGAATCGTGTATACATTAGAATTAGATAATTCTTGATTAAAATTATCTAAAGAAGATTTCCATTTCCAAGTATTAATATTAATATTACCAACATTACTTACTGCAGTTAAAGTATTACCTACTTTAGGAATACCAGTAAAATAAACTTTTCTATTTGAATAAAAAGCAAATTTAACAAAAGAATTAATTTCGCTAAATATTTCATTTCTAATTTTATTAATTAAAAGATTATCTAAAATATCACCTAATATAGCTAATTTACTTGCTATAATTTCATTTGTATTTGTATTAGTATTAAAATCGTAATATTCGTATATCTTATTTAATTCATCTTCTATATTTTTTTTGAATTCATTTGCTTCATTTAGATCATTATATTTATTAATTCTATTTTCTAAAATATAATATCTAAAATAATAATAAAAGTCTTGGTATGCTGGAGATAGGAGGTATTTATTTCCAGCATTTTCATAAGTAACATAATAATTAATATCGTTTCCAATATCTACACTTTCATCAGCGTTTAATTTTTTTAAGTCAGATATATTTTTGATAAAATCTTTAAAATTATCATCCAGTTTAAAATCTATTATATTAGATTCACAATTTAATTGTTTATTAAATGAATTAATCAATAATTTATTCATTTTTGATTTTTCTAATAATTCCTTTTCATTAATACTACTAATTAAAAGTGATTTAAAATTATCAAATATTTCAAAATATTTTTCTAAATAATTAATATTAAATTTAGATTTGTCAAAATATTTTTCTTTAATTTGGAAATTTAATAATCTTGTTAGCTCATTAGTTATTTTCTCAATATTATTTTTATCAAAATTATTTAAAATATTATAAAAAATAACTAATGCTTCCAAATCATTGTATTCAACAAAATAACGATAAAAAATATTTATTTTCTTATCATAAATAACATTTAATAAATCATTGACAATATCAGTATCGGTGTATTCTAATAATAATTTATTATATATTTGTTTAATATTATTTGGAACATTCATAGTTTTTTTAGAAATTAATTGTTTAATCATATCAAATAATTTATTTTTATTATCATCTTCAATTTGATCTGAAATTGTATCTTTTATATCATCACTAAGAAACTTATTAAAAAATCGATCAATTGTCTCATTGTACTCATTTGTTTTAATATCAACAGATTTAATTTCGTTAAATCCGTGATTATAAAATTTAATTTCGAATTGTCCTTTACCTAAACTATCATTATTTATTTTAAGTTCTAGTTTATTTTTATTATTTATAATTTGTAAAGCTAATCTTCTTGAATTTTTTACATCACCTCCAATTTGTTGTTTTTGAAAAATATTTTGTGCATCGTCATCGTTATTATAAATAAAAATTTCTTCACCATTTTCTATATTTTTAATATAAATATATGTTGATGCTTCACAAAACTTTTGTAAGTTATCGATTGATATTTCAAAGTCCTTAAATAAAGTATTATTTCTAATAATATAATCAGAATTTAATTGTTCATCTTGTTGTTCTTGTTGTAGTTCGTCGGAATTTATTTTTTGAGGGATTGTTACATTTGGAACTGGATATCCATTTTCATCCACAATCCCCAATTGACCATTAGCATTGTCACCAAAACTAAAAACATTACCTTTTTTATTTAAAATTAAACTATGATTTTCTCCTGCAGAGGCACATTTGATTCTTCCATATGTTGAATATCCTGTATTAAAAATTAATTGTGGTGAATATACATTTGCACCTGGATTACCTAAACCTAATTTACCTTTGTTATTTAGATCATTATTATCAAATTGACCAAAACTAAAAACTTCACCTGCTTCAGTAATTATCATACTATGATTTGCTCCACAAGCAATTGATTTTATATTTTTATAGTTATTATCATTATAATCTTTTAATGTATCAGTTATTGGCAATGGTTGATGAACGTTATTAGTTGTAGCATTATTAAAAAAATATTTTTGTTCATCTCCAACTATTTTTGTAGTTTTTCTGAAATAGTTTAATAAATTTAATGTTATATGTTGTTGTCTTTGTTGATCACTATTATTACCTTGATTTCTTTTAAAATCATGATAATAATTTGTTATCTTTAAACTTTTAATATCAAAAATACCTAAACCTAATTGACCGTATCCGTTATCACCAAAACTATAAACTTCCCCTTTATTATTTAAAATCATTGTGTGATTTAATCCACAAGCGATATCTACAATTTTTCCATAAATATTATTTTCATCATTAGTTCTATTTTGTCCGGTTCCTTTGATTGGTAGAGGTTTTACGACTCCAATCACAAGATTATTTTCAAAAGCATTAACAGTTTGTCCAATTAAATCTATACTTCTATTTACTCCAGTTTTACCGAATCTACTATTACCAAAACCAAAAACTCGACCATCTTGATTTATCATCATACTATGATTTGCACCACAAGCAATTTTTATTATACCATTATTAGGTAATTGATTTGGATTAGGATCAGCGTCATATCCTCCTGAAAATGATCTACCTAATTGACCATTTATATTATACCCAAATGTAAATACATATCCCTGATGTAACAACAAATTATGATTATACCCACATGCTATTGAAGTAATATTTTTATTTTCAAACCCATTATTATTTTGAATTTGAAAAGGTCGCCATTTTAGTCCAGGATTTGGATTTTGATTTGGATTATAACCACATTGGCCAAAATCGTTATTACCAAATGAAAAAACTGTACCATCTTCATTCAAAATTAAACTGTGATTCTGACCGCATGCGATATCTTTAATTTTACCAGGTTTAGGGAAATCAGTTTCATAATTCTTATCATTTT
>Ga0163109_10001686_pt1 | contig 17441 bp, 18 predicted proteins | sample CRUFie1St13metaG_FD_108704 | JGI IMG/M metagenome (GOLD analysis project Ga0163109, IMG submission 108704) | Marine microbial communities from the Costa Rica Dome - CRUD Field 142mm St13 metaG | ecosystem: Environmental > Aquatic > Marine > Oceanic > Photic zone | place: Costa Rica: the Eastern... | reverse complement strand
GGGGAGCCGCTTTTCACTCCACTAGCCTGCCATGCCCTGACAGTGAAGGCGTGTCCAAGGCCGTAGGATCGGGCGCCAAGCACCCACGGGGTGATCGAGCGAGGAGCGACAGGTGCCGACAGGAATCGTGAAGTGGTACGACTCTGAGAAGGGGTTCGGCTTCATCACTGCCGATGACGGCGAGGACGTCTTTGTTCACGTATCGACGTTGCCGGACGGGGTCCCTGCGTTGCGTCCTGGCACGAAGGTGGATTTCGGGATTGTCGATGGGCGTCGCGGAAAGCAGGCGCTATCGGTCACCATTTTGGAAACCCCGTCTGTTGCGAAGGGTTCGCGTAAGCCGGCCGATGACATGGCCGTCATCATCGAAGACGTCATCAAACTGCTCGACGGGATGTCCGGACAGTTGCGACGCGGGCGGTACCCCTCCGATGACATGGCGCGCAAGGGCGCGGCTGTCTTGCGGGCCGTTGCAGACGACCTGGACGTGTAGCGCGCCTGTCGACTCTGCTAGCGACGTACCGGCAACGCAGTTAGCGATAGATCCGGCGCGAACCCCGCTGCGACGAGCGTGGACTACGCGCGTTCGAGTCGGAAGACCCAGATGCCTTTCGCTGCATCACCACGGCCGGCGACCACCTGCAGGAGAATGCCATCGGGTGGAATTTCTTGTAAGTCCGGGTAGGTGAATCGGTAGTAGGTGGTTTCCAAAGGCGTTGACACCAAACGTTGCTGTCCGATCACCGGTGACCATCCAGAGTCGGCGACCACGGGATCGACGCTAATGCCGATTGTCTCTCCGGGAACCACGGGAATGCGCGGGACGTTGTCTCCGGTGCTGGCCTCGGCGATCAAGCTCTGGGCGCAGTCTCCGGGTTCGAGGGCTGGTGAATCGAACGCCCAGCAGATTGCCTCTTGGAACTTCGTCGTGGTACCGGCGAAAACGGACACCCCGGGCGCTGGCTTCTCGCACGCTGTCAGCGTCAAGGCCGCGGCGGCGGCAATCACCACGATCGACGCGATTCGACGGCCCCGGCGTTCGGGGGACGGTGGGGCAGGCATGGTTGGACACTACCCGGGTGCCGTGCCGGCTTCCGGATGAGTGACCCACCGACGGTGCGGGGTCCCGCGTGGGTCACAATCGTCCTGTGCCGACCGATGTCAAGGAAGACGCTGTGCTGCGAGACGCCCAAGGTCTCGCGCACGACGCTGTCGTCGATGAAATGGGAGCTCGACTCGTGGGCTCGTACCTCGGTTTCGCCATGGAATCAGAGAGATTCGGAACCCACACCTTCGCCTGCGACGACCCGGCGTACGTCGGCTGGCAATGGGCCGTGAGCGTGTCACGTGTGCCGCGGGGGAAAGCCGCGACTATCTGCGAAATCGTCCTGCTGCCGGGGCCGGAGTCCCTGGTGGCTCCGGAGTGGGTGCCGTGGAGTGATCGCATCCGCCCGGGCGACCTCGGGGTAGGTGACGTTCTCCCCACACCTGCGGACGATGCCCGACTCGTCCCGGGCATGAGCGGATCAGACGAAATCGACGCGATCATCGATCGTGACGAGCCGCGAGGATGGACCGGTTGGGAAGCGGGCCTGGGTCGAGCGCGAGTGTTGTCGATCGCCGGTCGTGATCAGGCGGCGGACAGGTGGGATGACGGGGAGTTCGGTCCCACCTCGGAAATGGCCGAAGCGGCGTCGAAACAGTGCGCGACGTGTGGCTTCGTCGTCAGCGTCGCCGGTCCACTGTCACGCTCGTTCGGGGTGTGTTCCAACCAGTTCGCTCCAGCCGATGGTCGTTTGGTGTCTTTGGCGTACGGCTGCGGTGCCCATTCCGAGGTGCTCGAACCCGCCGCCGACGATCTGTGATCAACGCGCCTGTAGTCGAGACCGTCGCCACCGGAAAAACACGAGGCCAAGAGCGCCGGTGAGCGTCCCCGCTGCCGCGACCGCCCACCACCACACGCTCGATGCGCCTTGGTCGACTCCGGAGGTGATCGACAGGATCGCCCACGCGACGACCCAGAGAATCGTTCCGGTGGCCACCGCGGGAATGGCGGTCTCGTCAGGTGACAACGAAGAACGGGCCTGAGTCTTGTCGGTCATCATCTCCATTATGGCTGGCTCGTACGTGAGAAGTCGGTTGCGTTGGACGTGTGCAGTGACCGTGCGTACTGGATCGTAGGCTGATGCGTTGTGGATCCTCGGACTCGACGCATCATCACTCTCGTCGTGCTGGCGGTAGCGGTGGGTGCTGTGGTGCTCGCGGCCTTCATCGCCCGATGACGTTGATCGTGGGAGCGACACCGGGGAGAGTGGCTGCATCACGAGTAATCACGATCATGACGGTGGCGATCATGACGGCGCTATCTTTCGCCGCTCCAGCGTCAGCGCAGAAGGAACTGCCGGGGACCGAGGTGTGCCGATTTGATGATCGACGTTTGACGGAGATCAGCGGCATGGCCGCATCGTTGATGCACGAGAACGTCGTGTGGGTTCACAACGACTCCTCCGATGCCGCCCGCCTTTACGCTCTCGATCTCGAGACCTGCGACACCGTGTCGGAATTGCGTCTGCGGGGGGTGCAGGCCCGTGATTTCGAGGCGCTGGCGAGTACGAGGAATGCGCGTGGGCGAGCCGCCCTCTGGGTCGGAGACATCGGCGACAACCGTGACTCCTGGCCTTTCGTATCGCTCCATCGAGTGTGGGAGCCGAAGACGCTGGGCACGCGGTCGCGTCGGGTGAAGTCCTGGGACTTCACCTATCCCGATCGACCACATAATGCCGAGACCTTGATGGTCAGCGGTCGCTCGGTGTGGGTGGCGACGTGGCAACTCGCCACAGGCGGGGTGTATTCGGTCCCGTTGAGGCGCATCGTCGCCAGTGCTGAGCGACTCGACGATGTCGGTCCGTTGACCACGGATGGCTCGATTCACCCGGACGAACGGGGTTACGTCCTCAGGGACTACCTGGATGTCCACTTCTATGTGGGCCTACCACCAGGAAGAAAAGTGGCCACCTTCGCATTGCCACGTCAAGTGCAGGGCGAAGCGATCACCTGGACGTCGGATGGAACCGGGCTGCTTATTGCGAGTGAGGAGGACGATCGTCTGCTGCGGGTCGATCCGCCGTGGTGGGTTCTGGCGGCGATGCGCCCGCCGGATCATCTCTCGTGAGACGCCGTAGCGCGTCATCGTTCACCGGTTCGGGCTCCGGTGCCGGTTCGGTGGTAGTGACCGGTCTGATGAGCAGGAGTGCCAGTGCGGTCACGAGGAGCACCGGAACCGTGAGAAAGGCCAAGTGGAAGCCGATCTGATCGGACAGGACACCAAGAACGAACGGTGCGATGCCTCCCGCCACCCCGGCTGCCACGGATGACAAGCCGGAGGCGCGATCGATCCTTCCCCCGGAGCTTGCGACAGCGCGCGAGACACCGATGGGCCAATGGACTGCAATCCCGAGGCCAACCACGAAGAGCGCCGTCACGATGACCCACGCGCGGGTGAAAGTCCAGGCAATGAAGAAGGCGGAAAGCGTAAGCACGATGGAGGAAACGAGCAGGCGATCAACGCTCCATCTTTGCGCCAGTCGGCTACCGACGATGCGTCCAAGAAACATCCCGCCGGTCACGGCGGCGAGGCTGGCGGCAGCAGCAGCGGGACCCAACCCTGCCCTCTCCCGCAGGAGGTCCGCGCTCCACAGCGTCAAGGTGAATTCGGTTGCCAGGAGAAGACCGACGACACCCAGAGACCACCAGAAACGTCGGGGCATCGGTAAGTGATCGTGCCCGGAGCGTCCGGCCGTGGCGGGGTGCTGTGGCCGGGGACCCTGCGCCAGTTGAAGACGCGGCGTGTGCGGCTGCCGGCTGCGAACAAGCTCGGTCGCCAGGAGGGCGACGATGAGAGCCCAAAGACCGGTGCGCCAGCCCCATGCCAGCGCGGTCGTGAGTCCGATGATGAGGGGGACAAGGAAACCGAACAGCGCCGCGAGGGCGTTCGCCTGCGTGAGCGCCGCGGGTCCAGCCGATCCCTGGTAGTCCAGAATGAAGGCATTGGCAGTTGCCACCAGCGACACCCCTCCGCACGAGACCAGTGCTGTCCCGATCAGGCTCGCGGGTAGGCCGAAGGGTGCTGTGTAGACGGCAATTCCGAGGCTCATCACAATGACCGCGTACCGAATGACGCGACCGCGACCCCAGCGCTCCATCAGACGAGGAATGAGCAACCCGGCGACCACGTTCGCTGCGGCGAAGACGATGGCGTGGAGCGATGCGATGGTGCGCGAGGTGCCCTGCTCGTCACGCAGTAGAGCCTGAGTGGCTCCAAACCCGTAGAGAAAGAATGCGAACAGCGACAGTTGCAGATACGTGATCCACGTGATCCGATCGAGGTGCGGCCGACGCCCGGGAGCGGGCGACGATGTCACGCGAGTTGTGAGATGACGTAGTCGAGGCAACCCGTCAGGGCGCGAACGTCATCGGGCTCAACGGCCGGGAAGACCGCAATCCTGAGTTGATTTCGGCCGAGCTTGCGGTAGGGCTCGGTATCGAGGATGCCGTTCGCGCGAAGAGCACCAGTGATAGCAGTGGCGTCGATGGCGTCGTCGATATCGATCGTCACGACGACCGAGGAGCGATGCTCCGGCTCGCTCACGAAGGGGGTGGCGATGTCGGTGCTTTCTGCCCAGTCGTAGAGGACTCCGGACGACTCAGCTGTGCGACGTGTGCACCACGCGAGACCACCGTTGTCGTTGAACCAGTCAACCTGCTCGGCCATGAGGAAAATCGTCGCGAGTGCCGGCGTGTTGTACGTCTGGTCTTTGCGCGAGTTATCGACTGCGGTTTCAAGGTCGAGGAAGTCAGGAATCCAGCGTCCGGAGGCCTTGATGCGCTCCGACCGGGCTAAAGCCGCCGGGGACATCAGGGCGATCCAGAGTCCCCCGTCGGAGCCGAACGACTTTTGGGGAGCGAAGTAGTAGACGTCGAACTCGGCTGCTTCGACATCAAGTCCGCCAGCCCCTGATGTCGCGTCGACAAGCATGAGTGCATCGGTGTCTGTCCCGGTGACTCGGCGTGGAGTCACGATCACTCCGGTCGAGGTCTCGTTGTGCGGAGAGCAGTACGCGTCGATTCCGGCTTCAGCCGTGAACGCCGGAGCGGTGCCGGGATCAGCGGTGATGATCGTCGGTTCGCCGAGGTGGGGAGCCTTCGCGGCGCCTGAGGCGAATTTCGCGCCGAATTCGCCGAACGAGAGAAACTGCGCTCGGTTGTCGAGCAGCCCGAACGTTGCGATGTCCCAAAACGCTGTCGAGCCGCCGTTTCCGAGGACCACTTCGTAGCCGTCGGGGAGCGCGAACAGATCTCGCAGGCCCGACCGCAGTCGACCAACTTCAGATTTGACGGCCTTTTGACGGTGCGACGTCCCCAGGTAGGTCTGCCAGACGCTGGCAAGCGCGTCCACTTGGGCTTGGCGCACCTTGGAGGGGCCGGCTCCGAAGCGCCCATCGGCGGGCAGAAGTTCGGTGGGGATGCGAATGCCGTCAGACACTGGTCCTTCTTTCGAAAGTAGAGAGATGAGGCGTAAGTATCCCGTGTTGCGTCTAGGAGTCATCGTCGGGGACTAGCCAGGATGGCCGCACCATGATGGGGTCCCAGCCCTCGACCTGGTCGGGCCGCCGGGGCTTGGGTCCCACATAGCGCGCAGATGGCCGAATCAGTCGTCCGGTTCTCTTCTGCTCGAGAATGTGGGCGCTCCAGCCGGCGATCCGGGCGCAGGTGAACATCGAGGTGAACATCTCCGGCGGAACTTCGGCGAAATCCAAAATCACGGCGGACCAAAACTCCACGTTCGTCGCGAGTGCGCGGTCGGGCCGTCGCTCCCCGAGTTGCGCTAGAGCCTCGCGCTCGAGCGCCACCGCGATCTCGTACCGAGGGGCCCCCAGGTCCCGAGCAACGTCGCGCAGGATTCGCGCGCGGGGATCCTCTGCGCGATACACGCGGTGCCCGAAGCCCATCAGACGCTTATCGGCGTCGAGGGTTTGTCGAACGAAGGTGGCGGCGTCATCACTGTTCTCGACTTCCTCGATCATCGAGAGCACGCGTGCCGGTGCGCCGCCGTGGAGTGGGCCGCTCATGGTTCCGATAGCTCCGGAAATCGCCGCCGCGACGTCGGCTCCGGTCGATGCGCTGACGCGGGCGGTGAGGGTGGAGGAGTTCAAGCCGTGCTCGGCGGCAACAACGAAGTACGAGTCGATAGCCTCGACATGACGGGGATCCGGCTCTCCCCGCCAACGGATCATGAATCGTTCGACGACCGTATTCGCTTGATCGATATCTGCTTGCGGGACCATCGGCTGCCCCAGACCACGCGCAGACTGCGCGACGAAAGACAGCGCCATCACCGACACGTGAGCGAGATTCTCCCGCGCGGTGTCGTCATCGATATCCAGGATCGGTTGCAAACCCCAGGCGGGAGCGAGCATGGCGATAGCGGATTGAACATCCACGCGCACATCACCGGAATGAATCGGTATCGGGAATGGTTCCGCCGGCGGTATCCCCGGGTTGAACTCACCGTCAACCAGCAGACCCCAGACATTGCCGAAGGACACCCGGCCAACGAGGTCGGCGACATCGACACCGCGGTACCGCAGGGCGCCGCCCTCGCGATCGGGCTCGGCAATTTGTGTCTCGAAGGCGACGACACCCTCCAAGCCCGGGACGAACTCTCGCATTTCTTCCTCCTGAATCGAGGGCCCTATTCAACACTGACGATTCCATGATGGGATGCCCGTATGCAGGGATCACCTGATTCGCCGGTCAGCCCGGCGGATATGCGGGTTTCGTACACCGAAGGAACCCTCGACCTATCCGATCTGGCATCCACGCCACTGGAGCAATTTCAGGAATGGTTCGCCGCCGCCTCGCACGACGAGAGAGTCACCGAAGCGAACGCGATGGTGTTGGCGACAGCGGACGCCGATGCGGTTCCCAGTACTCGAACGGTGCTGTTAAAGGGGGTCGATGAGCGTGGGTTCGTGTTCTTCTCTAACTTGACCTCTCGAAAGTCTCGAGAGTTGCATGCCAACCCGAACGCGTCGGTGACCTTCCCCTGGTTCGCTCAGCACCGGCAGGTCGTTGTCTGCGGACGAGCAGAAGAGATTCCCCGAGAAGAAACGCTCGAGTACTTCACGTCACGTCCGCACGAATCGCAGTTGGGTGCGTGGGCGAGCAACCAGTCGACACCTATCGAGTCCCGCCGGGTGCTCGACGAGCAGTGGACGGCTCTGCACGAGAAATACCCTCCGGGCAGTGAGGTCCCCCTGCCCGAATCGTGGGGAGGCTGGCTGATTCGTCCGACGACGATCGAGTTCTGGCAGGGCCGCCCCTCGCGTCTGCACGATCGTCTGCGCTTCGTCGGCCAAGGATCTCTTGCCGAGGTAGCAAGCTGGCGGGTGGAGAGGCTCTCCCCGTAACGTGCTAGTCGGACCGGCGTCGAATCTCGTTCGCGAGAGCGATGGTGACGAATTCGTCAATGGATACTCCCGCACTCTTCGCGGACCGACGCAACTGTTTACGCAACTTCTTGGGGATGGTTGCCTGGATGGCTACCTTCCTGCCCTCGAGAATCGCATCGCCGGCATGGGCCGACGCGACGTGGGTCGTGGGATGAACGTTCGCGTCCGGCGCCTTGCGCAGTGCGGGCCGAGGTGCGGGATCGAAATTCGGACTCATCGCATTCCTCCTGGAAAGAGTCGATCGAGAAGAGTGTCGAAGCGTTCGGATAGTTCACGGCCGGCAGGCGAGTCCCACGCGTGAATAGGCATACCAGCTCCCCCTGCCTGAGCAATGGCGTTTCGCTCGGGAATCTCGACGTCACTGACCTGTCGATCAAAGTACGCGCGGAGCTCTTGCGCGCGATGACGGTGCTCGGCAACAGTTGATCGCATCCGATTCAGCACGATCGTCGGAGCCGCAAGAGTGCGATTGCTGGATTCACGCACCAGGTCGATCGCCTCGACGGCCTGTTGTGCTCCTCGGAGAGCGAAGTAACCAGGCTCGGTGACGACTAATGCCTGAGACGCAGCATGGAGTGCGTTTCGCGTCATCTCACCCAGGGACGGAGGGCAGTCGATCACAACGAGTTCGTAGCGGTGCCCGATCCCAGCAAGCACGGTGCGCAGGCGCTGTTCGGATCCCGGTGTAGCTTCGGCGACTCGGTGCTCGACGGCTGGCTCGGACGGTAAGACGTCGGTGCCTCGCCCCCAGGTGCTCGGCACGATGGCCTCCGCTGCGACACCCGGTCTGCCATCGGCGAGGGCGTCGCCCACGGTCAACGCCGGATCCATCAGCCCGACGCCCATCGACGCGTTGGCCTGCGGATCGAGGTCGACGATGAGTGTGCGCCAATGGCGGTTCCATGCAGCGCTGGCCAGTCCGAGGGCCAGGGTGGTTTTGCCCACCCCACCCTTCATCGACAGCACAGCGATCGTCGGCACGATGGAACCCTACGCGCCGAGGAGTATCGGCAGTCGCGTACCGAGCCTTAGCCCTTCTTGATTGCCGCAAAATCAGCGAGGGCGACTTCGCGCTCGGCCTTGTGATCGACGATCGGCTCGGGATAGCCGTGGTCGTGGCCCCCGAGAACATCCCACGGCTCGTGGGCTGTCTTGCCGGTGAGGTGGCGAAGTTCGGGAATGTATCGACGCACATAGTCGCCCTGCGGATCGAACTTCAAGCCCTGAGAGATCGGATTGAACACCCGATAGAAGGGGGACGCGTCGGTGCCACACCCGGCCGTCCACTGCCACCCATGGGTGTTGCTCGCGACGTCCCCATCGCGTAGCCAATGCATGAATTCAGCCGCGCCCCGTTGCCACGGTTGGTGAAGGTCTTTGACGAGAAAACTCGCCACCACCATGCGAACGCGGTTATGCATCCACCCTTCGGCCCGAAGTTGGCGCATACCGGCGTCGACGAACGGGAATCCTGTTCGCCCGTGCGCCCAGGCGTCGAAGGCCTCAACGTCGTCTACCCACCGCATAGACGAGTCGTAGCGCGCGTCCAACGATGCACGAACCGAGTCGGGCCGTTGATGCAGGACGTCGGCGTAGAACTCACGCCAACAGATCTCGCGACGAAAGCCGTCATCGGCGTCCGTCAGCTCGGCGAGGATCGAGCGCGGATGGATCTCCCCGTACTTGAGGTGGTGGCTCATGGCGCTAGTGCCGTCGAGATCGGGTCGGTTGCGGTCCTCGTCGTAGGTGGACAGGTGCCAGGCGTGGAAGTGCGCCCATCGTTTCCATGCCGCTTCCTCGCCCGCTTCGGGTAGGTCGATCCCGGTGCTCGCGACCGTCGGGTGCCCCTCACATTCCAGGGGCATCCACCAGTCGATGTCGCTGGGTGGTTCGGCTGCCGGTGCTCGCCAGCCGTGGGAGAGCCACGCTCGATAGAAGGGTGTGAAGACGCGGTAGGCGGTGCCGTCTTGTTTGGTCACGCGGCCGGGAGCGATCGCGTAGGGAGAACCGGTCCGGACGAGACGAACCCCGATGGCTTCCAGTGCGTTCTGGACGGCGGTGTCGCGGGCAGATCCGTAGGGGCCGTAGTCCGCGGCGATGTGGACGGTGTCTGCTCCCGCGGTGCGCGCAACGTGAGGGACGAGATCGACCGGGTCACCGTGCACGATGAGCAATTGACGCTCGATGGCGGCTCCGAGATGGTCCAGGGAGTCGACGAGGTATTCCTGGCGAACAGGCCCGGCGGGCTCCCACAGGTGCGGATCGACAACGAAAAGCGGGACCACCCGACCATCGCCAGCAGCTCGGGCGGACTCGACCGCCGCCAACATTGCGGGGTTGTCGAGCAACCGGAGGTCACGTCGAAACCACAGGACGGATGGCATCGGTTAACCGTAGGTGGTCACCGTCCCGATCGCAGGACGAGTGACTTCTACCCCGGTACGGTTGGGGCAACCCCTTCGGTACGGCACCGGAGGAGAACGCCGGGAGCAGCGTGAGCGACCTCATCGACACCACCGAGATGTATCTGCGCACCATCTATGAGCTCCAAGAAGAAGGCATCACCCCCATGCGGGCCCGGATTGCCGAACGCCTTGGTCAAAGTGGCCCCACCGTCTCGCAGACGGTGGCGCGAATGGAGCGTGACGGGCTCGTCACCGTTGACCAGGATCGACATCTTGAACTGACGGGCACGGGCGAACAACAGGCTGTGCGTGTCATGAGGAAACATCGGCTTGCGGAATGCATGCTGGTGGAAATCCTCGCCATGCCCTGGGAGGACGTTCATGCGGAAGCCTGTCGTTGGGAGCACGTGATGAGCGACGCCGTGGAGCGGCGAATCCTCGACCTGCTCGATCACCCATCGGTCAGCCCGTATGGAAATCCGATACCTGGCCTTGCGGAACTAGATCCAAGCGCGAGCGACGTTGTGGCGGGGCTGCAGGGACTACTGCCGCTCCCTGATGCTGTGACCGAAGATCTGAAGCGGGTGCGGGTCCGACGGTTGGCGGAGACCTTGCAGACTGATGAGGGGTCGATGGCGAAGCTTCGACGGGTAGGTGCCATGCCGGGTGCCGATGTAAAGGCTCGTCGCCTCGAAGATTCGGTGACGATTGGGAGCGCAGGCGAGTACGTCGAACTGTCCGCCGAAGACGCGCGACACATTCTGGTTGAGGCCAGAACGTGAACGATCTGCCCGAGGCGCTGTCCGTTGCCGGTCGCACGGCATTGGTGACCGGCGGAGGGACTGGTATCGGACGAGCGTGTGCCCTCACTTTGAGTGCCCGGGGAGCGAAGGTCTATGTCCTCGGTCGGACGGAAGCCTCGCTTGAGCAGACGCAGAGCATGGCTGCGCCAGGATCAATCGAGACCGTTGTCGCCGACGTGCGCGAGGGCGATCAGGTAGATGATGCGTTGCAACGCATCCTGGCGGAAGGCCCGTTGGACATCTTGGTGAACAACGCGGGTGGTCAGTTCATCTCCGCAGCGGAGCAGATCACACCCAAAGGCTTTCGAGCGGTGATGCGCTTGAATCTCGACGCCACCTGGTACCTGACAACACAAGCGGCGTCGCTGTCGATGCTTGCGGAAGGCTACGGCAAAGTCGCGTGCATCACGATGACACCGAGCCGAGGAATGCCGGGCATGACTCACTCGAGTGCATCGCGGGCGGCTGTGGAGTCCCTGGTCCGCACCTGGGCTGCGGAATGGGCCTCACGCGGGGTCCGAACCGTCGCGATCGCGCCGGGAATCGTTCACACAGAAGCCATGGAGCGATACGGCATCGACCCGGCGCAGGTGGCAACCGTCGTTCCTGCGGGCCGCTTGCAAACACCCCAGGAGGTGGCGGAACTCGTGGCTTTCTGCGCTGCACCGGCCGGTGACTACATCACCGGAACGACACTGGTGGCCGACGGTGGCCTGAATGTGTCCGCTCCGTCACCGCTTCACGCCTAGGGAAACGGCGGGCGCACGGACCCTAGATGCCGGCGCCAGCCAGGCTTGCGGCGCGAGTGAAGTCAGGGCGAAGGGGCATACCGGAGGATCCGCCGGGGCCCAATTTGACGCCGAGAGTTTGGTGCAGCTGGATGGTGTCGAGGTCAAAGCCGAGCCGCGAGGCTGCCATGTAGAGGCGCCAGACTCGTGCGGTAGCCAATCCCGCTTCGGCGACGGCCTCGTCCCAGTGACCCTCCAGGTTCTCGCACCAATGTCGCAGGGTTATTGCGTAGTGCTCGCGCAGGTTCTCCTCATGCCGAATCTCGAAACCGGCAGAGTTCATTGCGCTCATGATGTAGCCGGGCCCCGACAGTTCTCCGTCCGGGAAGACGTACCGGTTGATGAAACTCGTCCGGTAGTGAGACGGTTCGTCGTTGTTGGGTCGAGTGATGGTGTGGTTCAGCATCCGACCCTCTTCACGAATCTTGCTGTAGAGGAAAGAGAAGTACGACGGATAGTTTGCGCGACCGATGTGTTCGGTGAGCCCGATGGACGAGACGGCGTCGAATTCTGATTCCGGCACGTCGCGGTAGTCGCTGAAGCGAATCTGGGCTTGCCCTTCGAGACCTGCATCGGCAATCGCCAACTGACCCCACTCCGCTTGTTGCGCCGACAGAGTGACACCGATCGCGTTGACCCCGTAGTTCTTGACCGCGTGCAGGACCATGCCTCCCCAGCCACAGCCCACGTCTAGCAGGCGCATCCCCGGACGGAGTCCGAGTTTGCGGCAGACGAGGTCGAACTTCTCCTCCTGCGCTACCTCGAGGGAGGCGTCGGCATCGGGGAACACCGCGCACGTGTACGCCATGGATGGCCCCAGGACCCAGCGGTAGAAGCGATTGGAGACGTCGTAGTGGTGATGAATCGCCTCCGCGTCGCGGCCCTTGGAGTGCCGGCGTCCTCGCAGTCGCCGCTCCTGGGGCGGCGGTGTGGGGCGTTTCACGGCCTGCGGACCGAATGCCTTGGCCAAGTCGAGCTTGTCCCGCCACGACAGGTGCGAGGTATCGAGGGGATACAGCCGGCTGAGGGCGGTGTAGGCGTCGCCGATGATCTCGAGATCGCCGCTGACGTAGGCGCGTGCGAGTCCGAGTTGTGAGGGAGCTCCGGCGAGGAATTGCACAGCGCGGGGACTACGGATCTCCAGGATGACGTCGTTGTCCTGGGGCCCCGCGCTCGATCCGTCGTATGCGCGAAAACTCACCCGTCGATCGGGGGTGATGATTTTCGAAAACGCGTCCGCAAGTTTCATCGCTGCTCCACCACCTTCTCGTAAAGACCCAACAGTCGCCCGTGGGGGTCGTACTCCTTCTTCAGGCGCTTGTACTCGTGTCCGCCGTAGATCGACCAGAAGGTGTCCTTGTCGTAGAAGGCCGTTGAATATAAGGACTTGCGTCCATCGAGTTCAATGACCTTCTGTTCGATTCGCCTGTTCACTCGACCGTCGCTTGGGTCGCCGCCATCGGAGAGTGGAACAGTGGACCAGAAGCCGACGTTCACGTAAAGCTTGCGCGGGTCAAACTCATACAACGGCCACTCAGCATCGGGGTCTCGTTGCCGCAAAGGACAAACCCAGATCGGCTCGATCCCTACTTCTTCGTGGAAGAAATCAAGAAACTCCGGCAGTGCGTCCACCGGAACCTCGATGTCCTGCACGACGTGCTCACGTGGCGGTCGCCCTCGGAGCGCATCGGTGCGCGATGAGAACTTGTACTTGCGATCGAGAGCGATGAACTTCCAATAGACATCACTGCGGAGTTTGGACTTCGGCCACCAACGTCGAATCGCTGGCTTCTGCGCACCAAATGCGCGCGAGCACCAGAACCAATCGGTGTCCCAACGCCACAGGTAATCGTGAATGGTGACGACGTCCTGTGACTTTTCTTGGATGGATCGGTAGTAGATGCCCATGCCGGTGTAGTCGCTGATCGACATTCCGGCGGGAAGTCGACTGACCATCTCGCCTAGAGTCAGATACTGCTCCGAGGGGGTGAAAACTGTGCCATCAAGAAAGTCGACTCGGATTCCCTCGTACTCCATGGCGGCGCTGATGGTGGTGATCGCCGCCGTCATCGCTTCCGCGGAATCGAACCTAAGGTGACGTAGGTGAACGAAGGGCTTGGTCGGCTCGAGTTCGATCTTCAGTCGGAGCGCGTATCCGAGTGATCCGTAGGAGTTGGGGAAGCCGAAGAAGAGGTCACGGTGGGGATCGTCGGCCTGGGGTGTGATGGTCAGTACGTCTCCGTCGCCGGTGAGGATGTCCATCTCGATCACAGACTCATGCGGCAGGCCGCTGCGGAAGCTCGCGCTTTCGATGCCGAGGCCGGTGACAGCTCCACCCAGAGTGATCGTCTTCAACTGCGGAACGCACAGGGGCATCAGGCCGTAGGGGAGCGTCGCCTGGACGAGGTGCTCGTAGGTGGTCATGCCGAGAACCTCGGCAGTATTCGTGTCGGGATCGACATGAAGAACCCCGTCGAACGCCGTCACGTCCAATCGGCCGGTCGCAGAATTCTCGCGAGGACGGAACAGGTTGGATGTGGATTTCGCGAGACGTAGCGGCTGGCCGGGGGGAAGTGCCAAGAGTTGGCGCCTCAAATCGAAGACGAGCGCGTCGTAGCGCGCGCGCCATCCCAGGGAAGTTTCCACGCTCACGGCACACAACCGTAATGCCCCGTCCTCCGGACCGGGCCTGAGTTAGATAACAAAATGACGCACAATGGTTGATATGGAGGGCTATCGGGCACCTGAGCCGGCCACCGGGGCGGATTCGGCGGCTACCGCTGAGCACGAGTCGTGGATCCACCGACGGTGGGTTCCGTGGGCGGCAGGCGCCGTCGCCTTCACGCTCACGATCCTGGCCGGCATCGTGGTTTTCGCGGACGCGGTGTGGCGCAACGTCGAAATGCAGAACCTCCTCGAGCGAGTCGAGGCCTCGGAGCAGGCCATGCAGGATCTCCAGGAAGCGACCGCGGCCGCCTTCGAGGATCACGGTGGCGATGGCCAGCCGCAAAAACTCGACGCCGAACTTCGCGGCCTGGCCGCGGATGCAGAGCGAGACATCGCTGCAGCGGGAGCCGACGTGTCGGATCTGCCCGTTGCCATCTGGCACTCAGATATCGAACGTGCCCGGCAGGCATACCTTGACCACAACAATGCCTGGCAGGAGTACATGGCACGCGCCTCGGAGTCTGCCTCGGAATTCTTGGCCCCCCAGCCGCTGGTGAACCAAACGTTCTTCGATGCCGAGGAGCCGTTCTATCGCGCGGTACCGGTCCCCGATCTCTTCGGGCTCTCTGACCGGGTGGCGTTGATCTTCGCGGATGTTCAGGAGCAGGAGTCATCGGGCCAGTTGGTCTCTCGACTCGTGCACAAGACTCAAGCGACCGGCTGCGACTCCGGCTGATCGGTGGGCTGTTCGGCCCGCGCCAACGCGCTCGGCCACCACACTTTGCGGCCGATGTCGTAGGCCAGAGCCGGCACCAGGGTGGTCCTGACGATAAAGGCGTCGATCAATACGCCGAGGGCGACAGCGAAGCCCACTTGACGGAGGGCGACCAGCGGAAGAACTCCGAGAACCAGGAAAGTGGCGGCGAGAACGATGCCGGCGCTGGTGATGACTCCACCGGTCACGGTGAGTCCCCGCAGGATGCCGGGTCGTGTTCCGATCGTCTTTGACTCTTCGCGCACTCGCGTCATCAGGAAGATGTTGTAGTCGACGCCCAGGGCAACGAGGAAGACGAACGCGAAGAGCGGGAACGACGCATCGGCTCCGGGGAAGTTGAAGATGTGGTTGAAAGCGATAGCGCAGGCACCCAACGTCGCGAAGAAGGACAGAATGACGGTGCCGATCAAGAGCAAAGGAGCGACAAGGGAGCGGAGCAAGATGATCAAAATGATGGAGATGACAAACAGGACCAGCGGAATGATGACGTTGCGATCGCGAAGGTTCGCCTGGTCGATGTCGTAGGCGACTGCCGTCGGTCCGCCGACGCGTGCGTCGGCCCCTGGAATTCCCGCTAGGTCCTCGCGCAGTTCGCCGATAAGGACCTCGGCTTCGTCTGAATCGGGAGGCGCGGTCAGGGTCGCTAGCAAGAGCACCCGGCCATCCACGACGGTGGGCTCGGCCATCATCTGCCCCGGAGCACCCGGTGGTAGGTCGGTCTGCCACACGACGCTGTCGATTCCCTCCGTCGCCTCGACCGCTTCCAGGACGTCGACCGCAGCATCGGCGTTGGCGGTAATCAGCGTCTCGCTCCCGAGCCCAGCGGCGAAATTCTCGACCAGAATCTCCTGCCCGATGACGGAGTCCACTTCTTCAGCATTGACGAACGATTCCGAGGTGGCGACCCCGTCTGCTTTCAGCGTGGTGCTGAAGCCCGCGAGGAACAACAAGACCAGAGCTGTTGCAATCCAGGTGACTCGCGGTCGACGCCCCACGCTGCCGGCGATCTTCGCCCACAGACCGGACATTTTGATGTCCTCTTGCCCGAAACGTGGCGTGCGAGGCCAAAACGCCCAACTACCCGAAGGGAAGCGTTCACGAGTGAAGGGTCCCTTGCCCTTGACCCGAGCGATACCGAAGACAATCCAGCCGACGATCGTTACCGCAGCGAATAGTCCGCCGGCTGCCAGGAACGGTGTGAAAGGAACATCGACAAGGAAGCCGATGGCGAGACCGATGATCGTGGGAACCAAGAACGCGAGAATCGGCAGCACGAAACTAGGAATCGAAAGAAGAGCCGGGAGAAAAGTAAGCATCACGATCACCGCGGCGACAATGCCGATCGCCGCTACCGGCCCGGTCGACTTGTTGGAGTTCAACTCACTCAGCAGCAAGCACATGAGCCCGATGGACGTCGTTGCGCCCGACGCAACGATGGGCTCAACGGTGCCCCGAAGAGCGCGACGAATAGCGGTGGTGTGCAGTCGATGCCGATGTAGTTCTTCTCGATAGCGGCTGACGAGGAGGAGCGAATAGTCGGTCCCCGCGCCGAAGACGAGCACCGTCAAAATCCCTTGACTTTGGCCGTTGAGAACAACAACATCGTTGTCGGCGAGGATGTAGACGAGCGCGCTCGCCGTCGACAGCGCGATACCCGCAGCAATGAGCGGAATGAGCCAAAGGAAGGGACTGCGGTAAACGAAGATGAGGATGATCGCGACCACGAGTGCGGTTGCGATGAGCAAGGTTGTGTCGATGGCTCCGAAAACTTCGATGAGATCAGCGAGGAAGCCACCCGGTCCTGTCACGTTGACCTGAAGGTCGGGATAGGCGGTGGCTGCTTCTCGAATCACGTCGACGATGCCGAGGAAAGCAATCTCACCGTTGTCTAGGAGTGCCGACCCGCGATCACCGTTGACGGCGACGTTGATCAAAACAGCGTCGCCATCCTCGGATGGAATCGGAATTAGCGGCACCGGATCGAGATACGCCGAGACCGGGTCTCCGTCGGGCACCTGCAGATCGGGAATTTGTTGTATGAGTTCGCCAATGGCCTGTTGGTCCGCCGCCGTGAACTGGCCGCCGTCTGGCTTGGACACCACGACCAGAAGCGGGATGGCCGTGCTGTCGGCGAACTGGGCCTGCTCCTCGGCGACGAGCGTTGACTCGGCGGAGGAGGGAAGGAAGGCGGCGTTGTCGTTCTCCTGCACCTGGGACAGCTGTCCGGCCAGGGGCCCAGCCCAACTCGAAATCATCAACCAGCAGATGGCGACCACGATCGCGAGCCACACACCCTTACGTGCGCTGGGGGTGCGGTCGCCGGGCGCAGCGTCAGTTTCCGGAGCCCGAGTACTCACGAGGGAATACTTCCCGACGTCGCGTCGAAGTGCTACTTGAGGGGTCGTTCCTCGCTAGCGTGCGGGTCATGGACGACGTTCGCTACATCAGAGGCGTATTGGCCGCCGGCGCACTCGTCTTCGCTTTTTCCTCGG
>Ga0163109_10001684_pt1 | contig 17455 bp, 14 predicted proteins | sample CRUFie1St13metaG_FD_108704 | JGI IMG/M metagenome (GOLD analysis project Ga0163109, IMG submission 108704) | Marine microbial communities from the Costa Rica Dome - CRUD Field 142mm St13 metaG | ecosystem: Environmental > Aquatic > Marine > Oceanic > Photic zone | place: Costa Rica: the Eastern... | reverse complement strand
TCAAGCTTCCGTCCATGCCGTTGCGGTAATCTGGGTTGTTCGCCAACCAATCACTTTCGTAGTTGAATCCTTCAATGTTCGAAGCACCGAACCCGTTGTAATAAATGCCCAAGTTATAGAAGCTCTTCAACGAGCGGCGAATGCGCCATCCGAAGCCCAAGGCGTAGGTGTAGGTATGCCCTGTACCCGGGTACAACGCAATTCCGTCTGGATATTGCGCATTGGTATTCAAATGCGGTTGGTAGGTCAACGCTCCTGCGCCCAGATGTACAAAAGGTGTGTGTTGGTTGCGAAGGTTGTATTTACCGAAGGGGATGAAGTGAATGTTCGTGAACAGGTTTACGTTCAATAGGTCCGTATCTACTTGGTAATCGCGATCGGCGTTGCCGTGCAAATTATCGTGGCTGTATACACTTCCGTAGTTCACATCCGCGCCCACACTAAGGATACTGCTAAAGTTGTACTTAAGCTGGGTCCCGAGGCCGAAACGCGCTTCCTGAGTCAAGGCGTTCAAGCTTCCGCCGTTCACATTACCCAAATAGTTCTGGGTCATCCCGTAGGCGCCTAATTCCAAAAATGCCGTGGCACGCTGTGCCTTCAATCCTGTCGACAACCCTAGGGCAAAGACCGCTAAGGCCAAATATTTCGTGTACTTCATAATCAATCTGAATCCCTTAAAAATACCATTTTATTATCCTCGTTCGAATGTAATTCGTATCCAAGTTCATTAAACGCTTCTAAACCTGAAATGGTATGAACATCGGCCTCCAACATCCAACGAACAAAGGCCCCACGGGCTTGTTTGCTAAAGGCGGAAATAGATTTTAATTGTCCATTTTTGCGCTGCTTGAAATCCACCGCAACCACCGGTTTGTCAATCGTTTTCCAATCAATGGCCTTGCTGTACTCCCCGCTGCAAGCATCCACCACAAAATCCTCATTACCCTCATTGATCCATTTCGTCAGCACCGGCTTCCAAAGCGCGTATAAATTTTTGGCTTTACCTGGAGCCAATTTCGACAACATCTCCAACCTATAGGGCACTACTACCGTGTCGGCGTGCACCGCACCGTAGAGGGCGCTTAAGAATACCAAGCGCTCTTGAGCGCGCGCCATCGCTCCATCACTCAAGGTCTCACTATCTAGGAACTTGAAGGCCTCGCCCGAGTACGCATGAATACCAGCCACGCCAGAGTTTGGACGGAGGTATTGTAATGGCTCTTTTGACCACATCGCATGGACCTCAGGCCACAATTTATCGCTGACTTTAAACAGGGCTTGCCCTGCTTTATCGGATAATTTCTGAACTGCCGCAACAACCAATTCAGTTTCTTTAGCAAAAGAAATGGGCCGAACGGCAGAATAAGGAAAGACTGCTTTAGAACGCATGCCTTTGGAAGGCGAGAGGAGAATCAAGGGTTTGTTCATAGGATAAAAATACATCGTACCCTACCTTTAAGCCCTAAGGCATGGCTTTTGTTTTATTTTTTGAAAGAGTTAACATGAAAAAATTGGTCCTAATTTTTGGTATAGCCCTTCTCCTAAGCGGTTGTCGCGGAGCGCAATACTATTACAAAACCGGCAATAAATACGCAAAGTCCCACATGCTCAAGGAGAGCGTGACCGCATACAAGCAGGCTATTGATCGAAAGCCTGGCCGAGTGACGTACCGGATGGCCATGGATCAGCATGGCAATGCCCTTCTCGAGGAACTCTACACCAATTACCGCTTTGCCGATGGCAATGACAGCCTGTCCATTTATAACTTTTTGGAAGCTGAAAAGTGGCGTAATTACCTTAAGCCCTATATTAATACAAGCCGTTACGAGGGCTTTTATAATAGAGATTATGCAGATCAATTAGACCGATTCCTCTCTCAAAAATATTCGCGGGCAGAAAAATGGATTCGTATCCGTGAATTCGATCGCGCTCAATCCAACCTCGAAGAAATCAAATCGCTGGATCCGAATTATAAGGAGGTACAGAGCCTTCTGGAATTCAGCGAGGTAGAACCTATTTATGTTCAAGCCTTGGACTTATTTGGAAGTAATAAGTTCCGTGAAGTGCACGAGCTACTTCAGCCAATACTCGTGAAATATCCAAAACAGGAATTACTCAGAAAACTTGAAGATCAAGCCATCTCGCAAGGGAAATACCGCTTAGGAATTATCTCGGAAACTAATCTAACCGGAAGCGAAGCTACCATGTCCGCTGCCCTTCAAAGCGCGGTTATTTCTTTGATTCAGAAGAACGAAGACCCATTCCTTGAACTTCTTGACCGTACAAACTTCGAATTGTTACAGCAGGAGCAGGAAGCTATCATTGAAGGTACGACCAACGAAGAGGCCGTTACGCAGGAGCTTTTAGCTGCAGACGCTTACCTAAAAGTGATTATTACACAAGCTTATGAAAATGAAGGGACCCTGCAACAACAGAACCGTCGTGGGTGGGAGCGCTATTATGTTACTACAAAAAATGATGAAGGTGAAAAAGTAAAAAAGGCCATGTACAGAAAGGTCATATATCGAGAATTCACCAAGCAAAATGAGGTAAGTTATGATATGCAAATAACATTGGTTGAACGTACTACCTCCCGAATATTATGGTCCGAGAACTATCACCATGAAGATAAAGATGATATTCATTATGTGGAATTTACAGGTACTGGCGATCTATTTTCTGGGAATTGGCGCTACCAAAACAAGGAGCATCCCAGCGATCGTCGCAGGAACGATAGTGGGAGCATGAACCGGTTAGTAAAAGCCAACAAAAGCATTCAAAGCACCTCGTCCATGCGGAAGGATGCCATTGGTGCCTTGGCTCAGAAGGCTGCTGCCTGCGTCAATCAACAGAAACTGACCAAAGAATGAGAAAACTACTCTTGCTCTTGAGCGCTTTTATATTGGCCAGTTGTGGCTTAAGAAAAAATGCACCTCCAAGCTGGATTAATGGAAAGCCTATTGATACCTCTGGTGTCTACGTATATGGCGTGGGAAGTAGTTATATCAATCCAAATACTGCCTATCAGAAAGCTGCACGTTCCAATGCTTTGGCGGATTTAGCTCAGGAGGTGCAAAGCGAGATTTACGACGAAACCAAGCTTCTGCAAAAAGAAGATGCCGGGGGGTTCAATAGTGCTTTTGAATCCAATACCACCTCAACTTCTGCGCTACGGCTGGAAGATTATGAACTCGTCGAAAGCTATGCGGACGAGGTTCGCTTTTATACCCTATACCGTTTGAATCTTCAATCCTTTTTACGAAAGAAAGCGCTACAAGATGCCGAGGCTATGGAATGGATTAATGGGAAATTCCTGGAGGCTAAAGACGGGCAACTATCAGCACCCGTGCGATTAAGCGCTCTAATAGATGCCTTAGATAAAGCTTATGATTATCAGCTTTTCGGAGATATCAAGTTCAAGACTAAACTCAACGCTAGCGCCACAGAAGCCCTGCGAAATCTAGAACAATCAATGGTAGTTGCCCTGCTGATACCGGAGGAATTGGCCTACCTTGGATTACCGGCAACCTTTAATGCACAATGGCAGTATGTAGGACGCGATCAAATACCTATGATCATACGATCAAGCTCCGGTCAGTTTATCTTAAAAGAGCGACAAATACAATGTCTTCATACAGGCCATGAGGCCGTAGTTCAACTCTCTATTAATTGGGATTGGGATAATATTCAAAGCAGTCATCTCGCCACCAAGAGTTGGCTTAAAAACAAGGGGCAATGGAATCAAGGCATGGTAATTAATTTCCAAAAACCTAGTCTTCAACTGAATTGTCCGGACGAATTAAGAGAGGCTTTGACCCAGAGTTTATCCCAATTTTTCGCGGTACAAACCGAGGATGGTGCTCAACTGGGGCTGGAATCTAGTATCGATCTATTCACAGAAACCTCTAACCGAGGCTCCCACAAAGTCATCATTGAGGGAACTTTTATTATGACGGCCGTTGAGGAATATGTTGATGTACTTTGGAAAAGCTCCAATGCCATTGAAGGTAGCGCTATATCAAGTTCTAAAGAACGTGCCATGCAAAGCGCTAAGAATGCGTTTTTAGAAGATTTCAACTACTTCGTCCTGCCCCAACTCCAAAGAAGTTTGGACTACTAATACATTTACTATGCACGCATAGTAATATTTTCTATCTTAGAGCCTAGTAAGTCATTTACATGAGGCCAGAAGAAACCTTTGATTTTCGCATTCGCAGATGTTGGATCGCCATGTCCAAGATGTACAACGAACTCGTTAGTGCGAGTGGCATTACTGTATCTGTTGGCTTTGCCTTGTTAAATATTGATGTAAAAGACGGCACTCCTTCCACCGCACTTGGACCTAAAATGGGCATGGAAAGTACCTCGTTGAGCCGATTACTCAAAAGCATGGAAGGTGCGGGACTTATTTTTAAAGTAGCCCATCCTGAAGATAAGCGAAGCGTATTGCTGAAGCTAACCCCTCTAGGGCTTGATAAACGCGATGCAAGTCGTGATGCTGTATTGAAATTCAATGCTGCTATTACCGATTCTTTGGGCGATGCACAATCCCAATCCTTTTTTGAGGCGATGGATGTTATAGAGCAAAATATTGAACTGTTGAGATCACCAATTCAAATCTCTTAGTTCATTTTGCGCGCCTTAGCGCAGATACTCGGGCTTTCCCAAGAGCCTATTACAGAGTGAATAAATCGCCGTTATTGATTTTAACGGCGATTTTTTTTTATTTTTAAATGCCGCACATCTAAACCGCCATAACGATGACTGATAATAAGCATTGTCCTAAATGCCATTCCAAGAACTTTGTAAAAAGTGGAATAATCAAAGAGCGACAGCGATTTAAATGCAAATCCTGTAACTATTATTTCACTGTTCAAAAGCTTGGAAAACGTATTGAAGGGGAATATGTAATTAAAGCACTTCAACTCTACCTCGAAGGGATAAGTTTCAGGGAGATTGAACGAATTTTAAACGTTTCACACGTGAGCGTGATGAACTGGGTAAAAACCTACAACATCAAAAGACCAAAGACCACTGCCAATGTCCATCCTGAAGTTCAAATCTTGAAACACGGGGAAGTACTTGCTCTTTTGGGTGATGAAAGCAACATTGACGATGGGGGTTTATTGGTCACTCCCATGGACAGTAAGTATTTGGTATTAACCTGGAAAAAACGCTACGGGAAGAAGAATACCAAACTCTAAATGAACCACTACTTCATAGATAGCTTCGAGAAGTACGAAGAAGCTTACAAAGCCTCAGTAGAAAATCCTGAAGCCTTCTGGGAGAATATTGCCACCGCATTCACTTGGCAAAAGCCATGGGACAAAACTTTAGAATGGGAATTCAATACTCCCGATGTAAAGTGGTTCCAGGGCGGTGTTTTAAATATCACAGAGAACTGTTTGGACCGCCATCTCGAAGAAAGAGGCGATGACATTGCCTTGATTTGGGAACCGAATGACCCGAAAGAACAAGAGGTGCGCATGACCTTCACAGAATTGCATGCAGAAGTGTGTCGCTTTGCGAATGTCCTTAAAGCCAAAGGTGTTAAAAAGGGTAATCGTGTGGCTGTATATATGCCTATGATACCTGAGCTCACTATTGGGGTGTTGGCCTGTGCTAGAATTGGTGCCGTACACTCTGTAGTATTCGCAGGGTTCTCTTCCAATGCACTAGCCGATCGCATCAACGACAGCCAGTGTGTGTGCGTATTGACCTCCGACGGAATGTATCGTGGTGCCAAAGCATTGCCGGTAAAAACCACCGTAGACGAAGCCTTGAAACACTGTACTTCTGTAGAGAGCGTGATCGTGGTGAAGCGCGACGGACGCGAGGTGGAAATGGTAGAAGGCCGTGACCACTTGTATGCAGAAGCAGCGGCTGAAGTGAGCGCAGATTGTGCTCCTGAGCCGATGGACGCCGAAGATATGCTCTTCATCCTTTATACTTCTGGATCTACAGGTAAGCCTAAGGGTGTCGTTCACACATGTGGTGGATATATGGTCTATGCAGCTTACAGCTTCCAGAATGTCTTCCAATACGAGCGCGGCGATGTGTACTGGTGTACTGCCGATGTGGGTTGGATTACGGGCCACAGCTACATTATCTACGGACCGCTATTGAACGGGGCGACTACCATGATGTTCGAAGGTGTTCCAACTTGGCCAGATGCGGGTCGTTTTTGGGACGTTTGTGATAAGTATAAAGTAAACCAATTTTACACTGCCCCAACGGCGATTCGAGCCTTGATGGCCTGTGGTGACGAGTTCGTTGAGCGTGCAGATTTGAGCTCCCTGAAGGTCATTGGATCTGTGGGTGAACCCATCAATGCTGAGGCATGGCACTGGTACGATCAAAAGGTTGGACACGGAAATTGTCCTATCGTGGATACGTGGTGGCAAACCGAAACAGGAGGCATTATGATCTCTGGCCTCGGGGCACACAGCCCCCAACGCCCAACCTATGCCGGCCGTCCACTTCCAGGGATTCAACCTGTGCTGCTGGACGGTGATGGGAATGAAATTACCGGCGACGGTGTAGAAGGTTATTTGTGTGTGAAACACCCATGGCCGTCAATGTTGCGCACAACGTACGGCGACCACGAGCGTTGTAAGAACGTATATTTCAGTAATTACAAGGGCCATTACTTCACAGGTGACGGCGCACGCCGCAAGGACGGTATGTTCCGCATTATTGGTCGTGTGGATGATGTCATCAACGTCAGTGGACATAGATTCGGTACTGCGGAAATTGAGAATGCCATCAATGCCTCTTCTGTAGTTACAGAAAGTGCTGTGGTGGGTTACCCACACGATATCAAAGGTCAAGGCATCTATGCTTATGTGATTCTTGAAGAAGGCGATCACAATGCAGAAGAAGTTCGCAAGGCAATCGTTAGCACTTTGGTTGCTGAGATTGGCCCCATTGCAAAACCAGATGTAATTCAGATAGTACCTGGTTTGCCTAAGACGCGTTCAGGTAAAATCATGCGTAGAATTTTAAGAAAAGTAGCAGAAGGAGATACGAGCAATCTCGGCGATACTTCGACATTAGTTGATCCAAGTGTTGTCGAAACAATCATAGCTAATGCTCATCCTGATTCCTGATTGTTACCTTCGCTATATGATTATATACCGCACAGCTACCGCTCAAGATATGGAACAAGTCCATGGACTCATCATGGAATTGGCCATTTATGAACGCGAGCCAGATGCGGTAATCATAACACCTGCTGATCTTATTCAACACGGTTTCGTAGATGGAAAATTCGAATGCTTCGTAGCGCAGGATTCTGAGACCAATAAACTAGTCGGTATGGCCCTCTTCTATCCGAGATACAGCACTTGGAAAGGACCGACTATCCATCTCGAGGATTTATACATTAAACCAGAAAAGCGTGGTCGTGGTATAGGTGATGAATTATTCAAAATGGTAGCAAAAATCGCTGCACAGCGTGGAGTGGGTCGTATGGAATGGACCGTATTAGAATGGAACAAGCCCGCCCTGAATTTCTATAAAAAGTACGAAGCCAACCTAGATTCCGAATGGCACCTCGGTACGTTGACCCGCAAAGATTTAGAACGATACCTATGAGTACACCCCTGGTATTCAAATTTGGAGGCGCATCCATTAAAGATGCTCAAAGTGTGCGAAACGTCGCGGCCATTATAGAGCGCTACCCGGACCGTCCCATGGTTGTGGTCATCAGCGCGATGGGTAAAATGACCAATGCTTTCGAGAGTGTTGTTAACAGTTGGGCACTGGGAGATCTTCCTGGTGCTACTAAGGCACTTCAAGGCATCCAAGATTTTCACGCAGGCATCATCGCTGAATTGTTCGAACAGGTTCCGACAGATTTGCAGGCAGATTTGGCGCAATGGTATGAGGATTTGGGCCAATTAGTCCAGCGGTCCGACCGCTCCTACAGCGAACAGTACGACAGCATCGTGCACCACGGCGAACTCATCTCAACCCGCATCGTGCAAGCTTTTATCAATACTCGCGTGCCTGCCCTTTGGCTGGATACTCGAACCTTGGTCAAAACTGACGATCAGTTCCGTCGCGCGACCGTACAATGGGGTCCCACCCAAGAATGTATCGCCGCCGCCGTCCAAGAATCGAAGGTTTATATGGTGCAAGGCTTTATTGGTAGTGATCCCGCCGGGCGCCCGACGACCTTGGGCAGAGAAGGCTCGGATTATACTGGAGCCGTATTCGCCTTCTGCCTTGGCGCCAATAGTCTCACCATCTGGAAGGATGTACCAGGGATGCTCAATGGGGATCCTAAGACCTTCCAAAACACTACCCTGATTGAAGAATTGCCTTTTGGTGAAGCCATAGAACTCGCCTTTTATGGGGCTTCCATCATTCACCCGAAAACCATACAGCCTTTGCAGAAAAAGGGCATTCCATTGCACATAAAAAGTTTCGTGGACCCGGCAGCCACAGGTACGGTCATCAACAGCGCCGACCAAGCCACTCCTCAGGTCCCAAACTTCATCCTAAAGAAAAACCAAGCACTGCTCTCGATGAGCACGATGGATTTAGCATTCATCGCCGAACATCACCTCAGTGCAGTCTACCAATTGTTTGCTGAACAAGGTGTAGTGGTGAATATGATGCGCAATACTGCCACCAAGGCGGTGTTCTGTTTGAACAACGACGCCATCATCATTCCCAATGTCATTGCTGCCCTGGAAGGTGATTTCAACCTCACCTTCACTTCAAATGTTGAGCTATTGACCATTCGTCATTACAACGAATCCGACGTGGTTCGTGAAACACAAGGGTTGATTATTTTACAAGAACAGCGTACCCCAGATACAGTGCAGTTCGCCTTCCAAAGACTTTAAAGCGCGGCGAGAATTTTCGCAGCTAGGCCAGCACCCATCTTCTCGAAACTCTCCTTCGTCCATCCTGCGATGTGTGGGCTGAGTACAACATTTTCTTGATTCATCAGCCACTGCAAGGAAGGGGGCATCTCCCCCTCGAATAAGCTAGTGAAGCTCTTCTTTTCATATTCAAGCACGTCCAAACCCGCTCCCAATACTTTCCCAGCCTTCATCGCCTGCACCAACGCATCCGTCTGAAGAACAGGACCGCGGGCAGTATTCAAAAAATAGATGGGATTTAGGAAGGCATTGAAAAAGGCATGATCGGCAAAATAGCGCGTCTCCTCAGTGAGCGGCAAGTGTAGACTAATGATGTCGCACTTTTGCTGAAGCTCTTCCAATGTGGACTCAGTAATGCCGGCGTCGGCGTAGCCAGTTTTGTACTTATCGTAGGCCAAGACATTTACCCCTATGGCGGCAAGCAGGCGAGCGAATTGGCTCCCCATTACACCATAACCAATAATTCCTACAGTACAGCTTCGCAATTCCAGCCCTTTATTTTCCTCACGGCGCCAAACCCCATCTTTGATTTCACGATGCGCGCGTGGGAGGTGATTAAGCAATCCGAGCAACATCCCTAAAGAGTGCTCTGCCACCGCTTGGGCATTGCCTTCTGGTACGCGCAGGCAGGCAATACCGCGAGATTCGGCATAATCCACATCAATATTCTCGAGCCCCGCCCCTAATCGCCCAATGACCTTGAGATTCGGAAATAAATCGATGACCTCATGGGTCACGGGAAAACGCGAACGAATAACCAATACTTCCACTGTGAAATAATGAGACGGAAACTCATCTGGGGCCAATTCGTACTCACGCCACAATCCAATTCCGCCCTGTTCAAGACCTTGCTCTAACAATGAATGAGTATAGTCGAGCAGTAAGGCGTTCATCAATAACCGATAATAAGTCGTCCAATCTGGAAATAAATCAACAGGCCGATGACATCGTTTGCAGTGGTAATAAAAGGACCCGTAGCCAATGCTGCATCAATATTGAATCTGTTCAGCATGAGCGGAATGAAGGTTCCAAATAGAGAAGCAAAGATGATTACAGCCAATAGGGAAACGCTAACGGTAAGTGTAACTAGTTGGTCGTCGACAAAAAGATAGCCCGCTGCCATCATCACAGCGCCCAAAATCAATCCGTTGACCAAACCAACAGACAACTCCTTGAAAAGCTTCTTAGTCATATTATGATCGGCTTTATTACCTGCTAAAGCTTGAACCACAATAGCCGAAGACTGAACTCCAACATTACCGGCCATGGCCGCAATGAGTGGCATAAAAAGCGCTAAAGTTGGTACCTTTTCTATGTCGCCTTCGTTTTCTCCTAACATCAAGGCCACAATCAATCCACCGAACAGACCAATGAGCAGCCATGGAATACGGGCACGAGTAATGTGCAACACGGTATCGTCGCTCTCTACCTCGTCGGTCAAACCAGAAGCCAACTGGTAATCACGCTCAGCTTCTTCACGAATGAAGTCCACCACATCATCAAGTGTAATACGACCCAATAATTCACCCGCTGCATTTACCACGGGAATTACGAAAAGATCATATTTCTGCATGGTATTGGCTACTTCCTCTGCAGGAGTTGTAGACAACACTGTATGTTGGATAGGAGTATAGAGTTCGGAAATGTTTTCTGTACGCTTGGCCGTCAGGAGCTTTTTCAAGCTTAACTTACCTACGAGAATATCATCTTCGTTCACCACATAAACAGCGTGGACACGATCCACATTTTCCGCCTGCGTTCGCATGGCCGCCACACATCTGAGCGCGGTCAAACCCTCTTGAACTTTCACGTATTCCGTCGCCATCAAGGCACCCGCGGTATCCTCCTCATGAGTAAGCAACTGAGCAATTTTCTTTGCCTGCTCTACATCATCCACCTTCGAAAGTACCTCCTTAGTGCGCTCTTCCGAAAGCTCCGAAAGCATATCCGCCGCATCATCACTGTCCATATTCTCCACGAGCTCATGGGCAATATCTTCCGAGGTATAGCTTTTCAGAAGGTCTGCACGGATATCTTCATCGATTTCTACGAGAATATCTGCGACCAATTCCGTATCGAGGCGCTCCAAAAACGGCTCAATCTCATCCAGGTCCAAAGATTCTAAAACCTCAGCAATATCGGCCGCATGCACCCCCTCCATTAAGGTGGCGAAAAGCCCCTCTTCAATCGTGGCGACGGCCTGCGCTATACGGTCTTTTACACTAAGATCTTCCATCTTCAATGGCGTTTAGCAGTTCTACAAACTGTTCATGGCTGAGTTGTTCCGCTCGCTTGCTAAGATACGGATGCTCGAAGTCTTCTGGCAAGTTAAGTGTTTTCAATGCATTCCGAAGGGTTTTTCTTCGCTGCCCAAAAGCGGCTTTCACCCCTCGTTTCAGCATTTTAAAATCAATATTTGGATCGACCGGTTTTCTCACCATGTGCATCACTCCACTATCCACTTTTGGCGGCGGATTGAACACGCCTGGAGGCACGGTAAAATCATAGGTCAAATCATAATACGCCTGGCACAATACCGAGAGAATCCCATAGGTCTTACTGCCCGGCGGCGCACACAGACGCTGGGCCACCTCTTTTTGGAACATACCCCCAAAAGCGGGAATCTGATCACGCATGTCCAATACTCGGAACACAATCTGCGAACTGATATTGTACGGGAAATTACCTACCAAGGCAAAGGGCTCCTCGCCAAAAACGCTTGCTGGATTCCACTGCAAAAAGTCCGTTTCTAAAATACGTGCACTGAGCTGATTATAATGGGCCTGCAAATAACTCACACTCTCCCCATCAATCTCAATGACCCAAATTTCCAGGTCCGGCATGGCCAATAAATATTTGGTCATCACGCCCATACCGGGCCCTATTTCCAAGACCTTTTGGACACCGTCCAACGGGGTCACTTTGGCAATACGCTCAGCCACACCATCATCCTTCAAAAAGTGCTGCCCTAAATGCTTTTTCGCACGGACTTGTCCTTGATTTCTCATGTGAGCAAAGGTAGGATTTACTTCCACGGATTTCCACCTAAAAGCCCTAACTTGTACCCACCTATTACAAGCGTAAAGAACCACTGACCATGGTACAACCAACCACCCTCGGCGAATTCATAGTCGAGAACCAGAAGGATTTCCCGTTCGCAACGGGGGAATTATCCCAATTACTTACTTCCATACGCCTTGCTGCCAAGGTGGTGAATCGTGAAATCAACAAAGCAGGCCTTGCCGATATTCTAGGCGCTATGGGAAGTAAAAATGTCCAAGGCGAAACACAGCAAAAGCTCGATGTTATAGCCAACGATACTTTCATGCGTGCCTTGCGTTCCATGGGTCAAGTCTGCGGTGTTGCCAGCGAGGAAGAGGAGCACTTCGTCGCCTTTGACGATGATATTCACTCGGACGCGCTCTATGTCGTACTCATGGACCCACTCGACGGCTCCTCCAATATCGACGTCAACGTCAGCGTGGGCACCATCTTCTCCATTTACCGCCGCACCACACCCGCAGGAAGCGCTGTTGAACTGAAGGATTTTTTACAACCCGGCGATGCGCAGATTGCCGCAGGCTACGTCGTGTACGGATCCTCCACCATGCTCGTGTACACCACCGGCAACGGCGTCAACGGTTTCACCCTAGATCCTTCCATAGGCGTCTTTTGCCTGTCCCATCCAGATATGCAAATCCCACAGGACGGGAAAATCTACAGCGTAAACGAAGGAAACTATGTGCATTTCCCCGAAGGTGTGAAGCGCTACATCAAGTATTGTCAAGAGTTCGACGAGGCCACAAATAGGCCGTATACGTCAAGATATATTGGCTCATTAGTTTCCGATTTTCACCGCAATCTTATCAAAGGAGGGGTGTATCTTTACCCCACAGGAACTATGGCCCCGAAAGGCAAGCTCAGGCTCCTGTACGAGTGCAACCCACTCGCCTTTATTGTTGAACAAGCCGGCGGCATGGCCACGGACGGAACCCGACGAATCATGGAGATTACACCTGATGAATTGCATCAGCGTGTGCCGTGTTTTATTGGGTCGCCGCGTATGGTCGAAACCGCTCACGCGTTTTTGCGGAAATACGAAAATTAACTATTGGAAGCGGCGGATTTACTCTCCAATTACCTAGACCACCCGCTCACTTTAGCGCTTGAAAACAGCGCCTCATCCAACCGTATGGAAGCCATTGGCTACCGCACGGCAGGGAGCTCACATACCGCCATGTTGGCCGCAGCCGCCTATTTGAAAACCGGCAAGACCCAGCTCTTGATCGCCGAGAGCAAAGAACAGGCCGCCTACCTTCAGAATGACCTGGAAAAGCTGCTGGGCAAAACCCCCTGCTATTTCTACCCTGCCTCCTACCGAAGACCCTATGAAGTAGAACAAACCGACGATGCCAATGTGTTGTTGCGCGCAGAGGTACTCAATCACCTCAGCAGCCGTCGAAAAGCCCCTTTGGTGATCACCTTCACCGAGGCACTATTTGAAAAAGTGGTGACCAAAAAAGAATTGGAAACCAATACCCTTAAAGTTCACGTCGGCGAAAACCTCAGCATTGACTTCCTCAACGAAACGCTTTTCGAATACCAGTTCGAACGCGTGGATTTTGTTACCTCCCCTGGCCAATTCTCCGTGCGCGGCGGCATCGCAGATATTTTCTCGTTCAGCAAGGAGCACCCCTACCGCATCGAATTCTTCGACGAAGAGGTGGAGAGTATTCGCTACTTCGACATCGAAACCCAGTGTACCATAGGAAAGGCTACCAAAATGAGTATCGTACCAAACGTGGAGAACAAAAGCTTCTTAGAGGCACGTGCGCCATTTTTGACATATTTACCAAAGGACGCCCAGCTCTGGATCAACACACCGTCATTAGTAGTGGCAGGATTGGACCGATTAATGGAGCTCGCCCACCAAACCTATACCAACCTCGCCGATACCGTCAGCCGCGCCACTCCTGAGGAACTGTTCATGAGCGGCGATGCCTTTAAACGACTCCTGTTGAATTACACCCGAGTAGAGTACGGCAAAGCAGAGTGGATCAATACTAAGCTCGATAGCACCGCACTCCCACAACGAGCCTTCAACAAGGATTTCCACCTGCTAGCACAAACCCTTATCGACGCCAACGACAGTGATATTGAAACGGTACTAATGTGTGCCAATGCCAAGCAGGTCAATAGATTCGAAACCATTTTCGAAGACTTGCAATTGGACCCAAAATACCAAACCACTACTATCGCGTTGCACGAGGGGTTTGAAGACCCCGATGCCGGCCTTTACGTGTACACTGACCACCAAATTTTCGACCGTTACCAGCGCTTCAACATTAAAAACGGGGCACAAAAGCGTCAAGCCATTACCCTCGAACAGCTGAATGCACTCGAGTTCGGCGATTTCGTAACGCACGTGGATCACGGTGTCGGGAAGTTTGGCGGATTGCAAAAAATAGATAATAACGGCACCATACAGGAGGCCATCAAACTCGTCTACCGCGACAATGACATCTTGTACGTAAGCATCCACTCGCTCCACAAGATTAGTAAGTACAACGGTAAGGACGGGACAGCACCTGTATTGAATAAATTGGGGAGTCCCCAGTGGCAGAATCTCAAGAAGAAGACTAAAGCGCGCGTCAAGCAGATTGCCTTTGATCTAATCCAGCTCTATGCCAAGCGCCGCGAAGCGGTGGGGTTCCAATGCGCACCAGACGGCTATTTGCAACACGAACTCGAGGCAAGCTTCTTGTATGAAGATACCCCGGACCAATTAACCGCAACAGAAGCCGTCAAAAAAGATATGGAGGGCACCATCCCTATGGATCGCCTGATCTGTGGCGATGTAGGTTTTGGGAAAACGGAAATAGCCATTCGCGCCGCCTTCAAGGCCGTAGCCAACGGCAAGCAAGTAGCTATACTCGTCCCTACCACCGTACTCGCCTTCCAACACTTCAATACCTTCAGCAAGCGCCTCGAAGGATTCCCAGTCACCGTGGATTACATCAATAGATTCCGCACGGCCAAGCAACAAAGAGATACCCTATCTGGCCTAAAATCCGGAAAGATTGATATTGTTATCGGGACGCACAAACTCGTCAGTACCCAAGTGGAATACAAGGACCTCGGCCTACTTATCGTCGATGAAGAGCAGAAATTCGGGGTTGCTGTCAAGGATAAGATCAAAACCCTGAAAATCAATATTGATACCCTTACACTAACCGCAACCCCCATCCCGAGAACCCTTCAGTTCTCCCTGATGGCCGCGCGTGATCTGAGCGTCATGACTACCCCGCCACCGAACCGTCAGCCCATCGAAACAGAGATCATTGGCTTCAATGAGGAAATCATCCGCGATGCCATCAGCTACGAGATTCAACGCGGAGGCCAAGTATTTTTCATCAACAACCGAGTTAGCAACATCCAAGAAGTAGCTGGAATGGTTCAGCGCCTCGTGCCGGATGCCCAAATCGCGATCGGTCACGGCAAGATGGACGGCAAGAAACTCGAGAAAGTAATGCTGGACTTTATGGACGGCAAGTTCGATGTCCTCGTGGCCACCTCAATCATTGAAAGCGGTTTGGATGTTCCCAACGCCAACACCATCATCATCAACAACGCCAACCACTTCGGGATGTCCGACCTCCACCAAATGCGTGGGCGTGTGGGCCGTTCCAATAAGAAAGCGTTCTGTAAACTCATCAGTCCACCGTTACACTCCTTAACCGACGAGGCGCGTAAGCGACTTCAGGCCCTAGAGCAATTCACAGACCTGGGGAGCGGTTTCAGGATTGCCATGAAAGACCTTGAAATCCGTGGTGCCGGTGATCTTTTGGGCGGGGAACAAAGTGGATTCATCTCAGAGATGGGCTTCGATACCTATCAGAAAATTTTGGCGGAGGCCGTGAAGGAATTGAAGGAGAACGAATTCAAGGAACTGTACGACAACCCGGATAAAAACAAAGGCTCGGACTTTGTGGACGAGGTGCAGATCGATACGGATATGGCCGTCCATATACCGGATAACTACGTCAACAACATTGAGGAAAGACTCAAGCTATACCAACGCTTGGGCGCCATTGAAACGGAAGAAGAGTTGCAGTTCTTTGAATTAGAACTAGAGGATAGATTTGGACCGCTGCCGCGCCAAGTGAAAGACCTATTGTATTCCGTCCGTATCAAATGGCTCGCCAAGCACATAGGATTTGCCAAACTCATTATCAAGATGGGGAAGCTGATCGGACATTTTGCTGCGGAGAACAACAGCGAATACTACCAACTGCCCATTTTCTCGGCCGTCCTCGACTACTTACAACGCAACCCACGCAAAGTGCAGGTCAAGCAAAAAGCAGAAAAACTAAACTTCGTGGCACAGAACATTAGCAGTCTCGAAGACGTTCATCATATGCTCAGCAGCATCGTGAATACGGGAAAAACAGCGGAAGCATGACCACAGGACAATATATAGAGGAGCGTTTGAGGGAATTGGCCCAGCATAAACAACATTTTGAACGCCTGTTTTACTTCTTAGAGGACGAGGAGTTGTTCTTCATCCCTGAAGGCGAGCAGTGGTCGGCCATCGAATGTATAGAACACATCAACAATATGAATGAGACCTATTTGGCCCAATTAACCAAAGTTTGCCGGCTTGACCAAGCCTCCCAAACTCAAGACCTCCCGCTGAGCTGGTCTCAACGTAAAGCCTACCAATGGATGTCGCCCTTGAGCAAACCTGGAGCCACCAAGGTTCCGGCACCCAAGGCCCTTCTACCGCGACGTATGCGCGATTCCAAACTCAAGATCAGCGCCCAAAAGGTCATGGAGAACTTCATTTCAGACCTCGGTCAAATCGAAAGAATATTGCGCATTATCCCCGACAGTCCGGAGCTGCGCAACACCAAGGTCATCAGTGCATTGCCTCCTATTCGCATCAAGGCCTTAACCGCACTACAACTCATCGTTCCACACATAGGGCGTCATCTCGAACAAGCGGAACGAATTTTAAAAGGGGGCCAATTACACAAGCAGTCCCAACAACACAATCCCGACCTCATTTATCCCACCAAGGATGCATAAAAAACCCGAGCCTCGGAGAGGTTCGGGTTTTTTTATGGGTGAAAATTTTCTTACATCACCTTAATCCACAGCTTGCCGTTGTACTGGCCATTGAAGCCGCTCTCCTGCGCATATTTGGCCGCTTCGTAGTTGCCAAACTTGAGCAAGAACACATAGTACATGCTGTTCTTAGGGTCTTTGAAAATATCCGAACCTACACCTTGCTGTTTTAGCTTGGCTTGTAGTTTCAATGCGTTGTTCTGTGAACCAAAGACACCCGCAGTCACATAGTAACCCGAAGAACCAGCCTTCACATTACCAGCGTACTGGTTCGGATCATATCCTTTGATGTTACTGTTCACATTGCCGCCTTGTGGTGTTGAAGGGAAGGCTGAATTTGCCGATCCATTATCAGAAGGAACGCTAATATCCATACCGCCATTGTTTGAACCGCCATTACTAGCTCCCGAGCCATCATTGTTGGCCGCTGCCTC
>Ga0163109_10001680_pt1 | contig 17476 bp, 7 predicted proteins | sample CRUFie1St13metaG_FD_108704 | JGI IMG/M metagenome (GOLD analysis project Ga0163109, IMG submission 108704) | Marine microbial communities from the Costa Rica Dome - CRUD Field 142mm St13 metaG | ecosystem: Environmental > Aquatic > Marine > Oceanic > Photic zone | place: Costa Rica: the Eastern... | reverse complement strand
TACCCGATGGGTTCTACACGGTTGGCAGGGTTTTCGACGAAGACAAGACAGAAGTCGGCAAGCTTTACACACTCGGCGGCACTACCGTATCGGCGCCTGCAAACACAAGCTTTAACGCAGCTTGCCGTGTGATCCCGTCTCCGTCTACCGCGAACACAAGAACACGGTACAAGGTTTCTGCGGTAAACGCAGAGGGTCAAGAGTACGCGATCTCAGACGCGACTGACTCGGTGTTCAACATTCTGGAAAACGGCGAAGCCTTTAACCAGATTTCTTGGAATAGCCAACAAGACGCAGCCAGCTACAAGATTTACAAGGACATCGACGAAACCGGGGTCTATGGCTTCGTAGTTGACACTAGCTCGACTGCGTACAAGGACTACAACATTGCGCCAGACTACGGCACGTTGGCTCCCACGTTTGACGTCACGCTAGAGACTGATTTCCCGCGAGCGGTCGGGTTTTACGACCAGCGAGGCGTTTTTGCAGGAACCTCCGATAGTCCTCAGACACTCTGGTTGTCTTCTACTGGGCGCACCCGCGAGCTTACAACTCGGACTCTCCAGCTAGACACTGACCGAATTAGAGCAACACTAGCAGACCGAGAAGGTCAGACGATTCGACACGTTGTGCCAGGGGCCAACTTAATGGTCTTTACGGACATCGCGGAGTGGATGCTTCTTACTCAAAACACAGACGCGCTGACCCCAACTTCAGTCAGTTTTAGGACACAGACCAACGTCGGGTGCTCAAACACGCGGCCTTTGGCGCTGGATGCGTCCATGCTTTTCTGCGCGAGAGACAACCACATTCACCGAATTGACTACAACCTTGCCGCTGGGTCTAGCACGGCAAACCTTTCGGTTCGCGCTAACCACTTGTTTGACAATAAGTCGATTAACGACATGGCTAAAACTCGGAACAATTCTGAGTTCATTTGGGCTACGTCAAGCGACGGAACTTTGCTGTGTCTAACCTACTCTGAGGCAGAAGAGGTTGCCGGATGGCACCAGCACAGTGTTGATGGATACCGCTTTGTTTCTGTCGCGTCTGCCCGCCAGGGCGACCAAGACCGCCTGTATGCCGTCATCGAGAAAGACGGAGAGCACGAAGTCGTTCAGCTAAACGAGTGGGATAAAAACGATTTGACGGCTTCTTGCTACTTGGATCGAAGTGAGCGGTGGGCTGCTGGGGATTACGCCAACGTATCCGTCACGGTTAGTGGCAGCAATGACGTTGGAGAGACCGTTATCTTGACGGCGGCGTCTGCTACGTTTGACGACAACGTCGTAGGCGAAAGCGTTTATTTCCCAACAACTGGCTCGGCGTATCGGATCGTTACGCGGACATCAACTACGGTTGTCGAGGCCGAAGTTGTGCAACCCGGCTCAGCGGTGCCTTCTAGCGCAACCGACTGGGACTTCGCCAAGACGAAGTTTACTGGCTTGACTTGGTTAGCGGACACAGAGACGACCGTTTTCTGGCGAACGCTAGACGGAGAATACAAGCTGGAGACGCATACGGTTTCGGCTGACGGCGTCATCACTCTTTCGGAGCCAGCTAGTTCTATTCACGTAGGCCAAACCTATGAGAATGAGCTTAGGACTATGCCAGCCACCTTGCAGATCCCAGCTTCAGGGCTGAGTTTTAGTAAGGCTATCGGCCAAGCTGCCTACCGTCTGTTCAACACAAGCGGCTTAAAGGTTGGCCCGTCAGTTCAAGACGCGACTGAAATCTACTCGGACTACGTTCTTCGCTCTGAAGAACAGAGAGATATCGTCTTGTCTGAATGGTCTACCGAAGGGCAGATTTCCTTTACCCAGCACCGTCCGGTCCCTTGCACGGTGGCCTCGGTTATCCTTGACGTAGGACTTGGAGGTTAACTTGGCATACCCTTCTGGAGGATACTTCTCTAATTTGTTCAGTGAAGAGAACCAAGCTAAAGCGCAAGACGCAGCAGTCGTCTTGGCTATTGGCGGTGCTCTCAACTCAATGGTGTCTGCTTACTATGGGGTGATAGCCCAAAAAGACGCGGCTAAGGAGCAAGCGGCCCAGCTAGACTTTGAAGCGCAAGTGTCCGAAATGAACGCGGTGCTTGTCGAACAGCAGATTTCAAAAGGTCGCGACGCGCTCCGCAAAAACATCGGTGCAAGCCAGTTGGCCTACAGGGAGCGCATGGCTCAAGAGAAAGCTGGCGCAGCCGCTCGCAACGTTAAAGTTGACAGTGGATCTGCGGAAGAACAGCAAGCCGCGCTACAGCTAACTTCTGACCTTGACGCTTTGACTCTAACGACTGACGCGGAGATGCAATTTAGCGGGATGGCCAGACAGGCAACTAACCTAAAGGGGGAAGCTGCCATGAACCGTGTCCAAGCGTCAAACCTACGCAAAACAGCAAAGGCTATGTCTCCCGAAGCAGCTTTCTTGACCCAAGGCATCTCTAGCGCCGCCAGAGTCACTAGTATGTTTTACAAGCAATTTGGCCAGTAATGGTTACTCCTCGCCAAACATCGCAGATTCCTAACGCAGGCCCGTTAATTAAGGCCGGTAACCCCGGCGGTGTCCTGCCTGACGTTCGTAACCAGCAAGCCGCTGGGTTAAACGACGCGCTTACGGAAGCCGGAATAGCTGCTTTTAAGCTTTCAGAGCAGATGGCAGAAGACTTGGACGAGGCCAAGTTCCAAGACGCTAGCAGTAAGTATGCAGACTTGTTGTCCTCGGCAGAGAACAACTTGGGTCAAGTCAAAGGCGTTGAAGCGGAAGAAGCGTTCCGACTAGCTAAAGATACTCTTACTAAACAGCGAGCCGAGATCGAAAAAGGTCTTACTTCTGACCGCCAGAAAAGGCTGTTTAAGCTCGACGCAGACACGAGAAGCCGAAACAGTCTGGGCCGGATGTTCCGATACTCAGGCGAGCAGTTGCGTGTAGCTCGCGTATCTAAACTAACCGGGTCATTAAGCGTAGCTAAACGTTCTCGCGTAGACGCTGCCGTTAAAGGAGACGTTAAGGCTTACCTTTTGCACTCAATGGAAGCGGCTTCCAAGCTTAAGCAGCTAGGTGAGCTTAACGGGTTAGACGCTGAGCAGATTGAGCAAGCCCAAGAACAGTTTGAGCAAGCGGTTGTTAGCGAAGTCGTACAAACGCTAATCGATACCGATTCAGTTGACCGTGCTCAGTCGTTCGCCGAGAGCAACAAGTCGTCTCTCGGCGACAAGTTGATGGCTAAGTTTAACAAGCAGTTCAACACGGCTAACAAGAACCGAGAAGCTATTCTGCTCGCGCAAGACCACATGCCTAACGTGACAAGCATGGTGGACGCGCGTCGTTACGCCAACGACCTGCTTCGTAAAGGCTCCAAGAAAGGCGGCATCACTGCGGATCAATACACGGTAATGATGACGCAGTTCTCGGCTTCCGTGCGAGAGCGAGATCACCAGCAGAACGTTCACCAGACAAACTTGCTAACGCGAGCAACTGACCTTCGGGTAAACGGTGACGTCATTCCTCCGCGACTGCAAGCGGAGATGGAAGAGCTTGGCATTTGGTTCGAGTGGGAGCGATCCATGCAGCACAACCCTGACCGCAAAACAACAGCGGCGGGCGAACGCTTTAAGTTTAGCGTGCTGGCAAACCCTTCCGAGTTTGACCAGTACAACTCACCCGAGGAAATCTTCTTGCAGTGGGGTGCTGACCTTAGCCCTGCGGACTTAGATAAGATTGCAACTAAGTTTCGATCACGCCTCGACGAAAGGTTTGACGAATCAGTCGAAAGCTTGGTGACGGGTAAAGGTAATGCGCGTTCGCGGGCTGATCGTTTTGTTGAAGGTTCCGGTAGCCGAACGGCGTTTGATCCTACCGCAGCCGAAATAGATACTCTCGTCTACATGGGCTTAAAGGAGTTTGCTCCTGACGTTGGGATAGCGGCCAAAGACTTAAACAAGCTGACTGACAAAGACGATACCGGAGACAACTGGATGCGGTTCCAGCGGGTTAAGCAGGCCGTGTTTAACCGCGTGAACGACATCATCGCAGGGACCGAAGGCGCGACCAAGGCCACCCGAGAGATAGTGCAGCAAGCTATTCAAGAAGTGACCACAGTGACCGCTACGGTAGATGAAGGCGACGAGCGGTTTTACTACGGCCTTAGCCCGACCGATCGAGAAGATTACTCCAGGCTACGCCTTAACCTTGGTCCTGCTGAGATTCGGCTTTCAGGCATCCCTAGTTACGACGGGCCAGATACGAGGCGTGTCGATCAACTGACACTAATGCCAACCCAGCTAGCCGCGATTACTGAAACGGCTGGTGATCCAGAGGCAGCTAAGCAAGTCGCGATGCGGCGTATGCAAGAAGCCCGAACGAGTCTTGTAGAGGCGCAAGCACAATTGTTGCGCGAGCAAGACGGTGCGGGTCCACAAACCTTAGAGCAGGAAGCTAGCTACTTAGCTCGCGCTAACGTATTGGTGTCCGAGCGAGACGTGTTCGAGTTCTTGGGCCGAAACCTGGAGCGTCTAAACACAGCGCAAACGCTAGTAGACGAGCAAATTGCTAGGCGAGACCCCGTAGACCAAGCGTTGGCTCAATACAATCCCTTGAGTGGTTTGAGCACGGTTGACCCAGACGAGCGCACAAAGAGTGCAGCTATCTCAGCGATTGAAAGCATGTGGTCTAACTGGTCCTCTCGCAAAGCAGGTGACGGCACCAGTGAGACTGATGCTGAGTGGTTCGTTGAGTCGTTCCGCGACTTTGAGTTTCACTTTAGGGGCCGCTTGCAAGACGTCACTAAGGACATTCCAGAGGGTTTCTATCGGTCTACCGACCCTCTTGACCAACGTCCTCGTTCGGGTATGAGCTTCGTTCGTCCAGAGGATCGCCTTAAGCCAAACGTCGTGGGCGTGCCTCCTAAAGACGCAACCGAAGGTTACAACAACGCAAAGGCTCTTGCTGACGTTATCTTCAGCAGCGCCCCGGAAGAGCTACGGGATATGATCGCTAAGTTTGCGGTAAGAAGCGACGTTAACAGGTTCCGTGAAGAGCTAACGCAAGGCATGTTTGCCGAGGACGGTGCTCTTGACGAAGAACACGCAACCTTGCTGCGACGACACGCGGAGATCTACAAACGGCTGGAGAAGATTGTAGCCGACGGTAACGCCCACCGGATGAACGAGGACCCTAGACTCCGCTCGGCTTTCCGAACGCCATACTTTAGGTCTCCGGCTGACTACAGCCCGCCCTACAAAAAAGCTCGCCGCCAGCTTTATGCAATTGAGCAAATGCTGCGCGAGAAAGAGGGCCGACCTGAGTTTGTCCAGACTGAGGAAGAACTATTCCGCGCTGGTGATGCATGGGGCAACCCACAAAACCTGCGGGCGCTTCGCCATATCCCCAAAGTTCCCCGAGAAAAGGCTTTGAGCCAGAGGGCTTTGGATTTGTTGTCCACGAAGCGGAACTACGACCTCCGCAATCTTAAGTAATGAGTTCCTTTGGAGACCCTCGTCAGTTTCTTCAGCAGCAACAACAGTCCGCTAGCGAGCTTCGCGCTCGCCGGTTAAGGGCTGCGGCTTCCCAGGCACCCAACGCGGGTCAGCTTGGGGAAGCTATTGATCTGGCCAAGAAGCTAGGTTCGCCAACTCTCCCTGCCCTTGAGAGCCTAAAACAACTGCGAACCGAACGGTTAGCAGATCAGATTCGTCAGCCTTCTTGGGCCGAGAACTTTCCTAAGCTTGCCAAGCTAATTGAGAACGACCAGTCCGGAGCTTTTACTGCGCTGGCTTACGATGACTTAGGCAACTTGCAGCAAACTGAGAAAACTCTTGGTTTGATCTCGACCTCTTTTGATCGGTTTACAGACAATGTTGACTCCGGCTTGCAGGCAGTTGGCGTCGCAGGAGAAGCCGCCCCTAAAACTGAGTTTGAAAAGCTAAAAGAATACGGCGAGTTCCAACGCATGGAGAAGTGGGACTCGGGCTTTGACAGTTTTGCCCGCGACACGCTAGACGTCGGCGCCTCTTTGGGCGCAGTAGTTACCTCTAGTCTCATCGGCGGCGCTGTCGGTGGCATACCCGGTGCTGTTGTTGGAGGCGGTGCAACGGGTCTCCTCATGGGGGCAGGCGAGGTCAACTCGGCACTCATTGAGAACGGCTACACGCCAGAAGAAGCTCGACCGTACGCGCTGGGCTACGGCGCCATTATCGCCGCCGTGGACTATGTCTCGGCAGGCATCGGCGCTTCCGCTTTCTCGAAGACAATAGGCAAAAAAGTTCTGCCCGAGATCTTTAAGAAGGGTCTTACTAAAGAGCTTCGAGGCAAGTTGTTTGGGGCTGCGGTCAAAGATCACTTCATTGCTTACGGAGTTGAGCTTAGCACCGAAGAACTCCAGCAAATCATCAACATCGCGGCTCGTTACCACGCCGGATACAACAACCCCGACAAGCCGTTTGACATCAACGTCAGTGAAGAGCTTTGGGACACGTTTGTTCACACAGCGAGGGGTTTAGCCCCGTGGTCTGCTGTTGGCGCGGGTGGTCGTTTGTGGCGGGAAAACCGACGCGCAGCAAACGCCGCGCATACCTCCAAGATGCACGACAAGGTTGTGCAGCTTGAAAACACGTCTCGAATGCGGACGGCATCCGCTGGAGCACGGCAAGACTTTGTCAACCAAGCCGCTCCTAGTGACTCGAAGACGGCCTATATCCGGTCTGACAAGTTCTTCGAGGTGCTGGAGCAAACGGAGCAAAACCCAGAAACATCAGACATTCGCGAGCGGCTAGAGGTTTCCTTTCCGGGTCTTCTGGAACGGGCCGCGCAAGCTCGTCGGGACGGCACCGACGTCGAGGTTCCAATTGGTCAATGGTCCTCGATGGCGGTGTCGGCGTTGGGCCGCGACTTGATGCCTCACACGGTGTATCACCAAGAGCAGGACACGATTGCCGAGGTTCAAGAAGAACGAGGCGACGCAGAGAAGCTGGCCGGTGAGTTTACCGAACTGTCGGAAGAGGCGATTGAACAGGCCAAGGCTGACGAGGAATACCAGAAGTCTCTCAACGATACCTACGACCTGCTGTATGACCGGGCGGTTCAAGCAGGTCGCCCTTCTGTTGAAGCTCGCGTAATCGCCACGCTTCAACGCAACATGGCCGACTCTTTGGCTCGCGCGAGGGGGATCTCGCTTAAGGAGTTTGTCGAACAGCGCGGCCTACCCGAGGTCGCGCTGATTCAAGACAACCTCAGCTTGCCCGAGGCCATGTTCGAGCAGTTGAAGCAGTTCTCAGAGGGACTGGCTGATCCCAATGAAGACGTAAGCGAGCAGGTCAACAGCGGCGACATGGCTTACGACGCCATCCCGTCTAAGGAAGTCAAGGCGGTGCTGGGCTACAAGAGCCAAGGAGATAAAGTCGCCGACGCGGGGACAGGCAAGCCGCTTGTGGGCACGCCGACGCAAACCGTGGTGCGTGCTAAGCCTATCGGCCAGCGACAGGTCGCTTTTAAGTTTGAGATTACGGACCTCAACGGCAACAAGGTCGAGGTCGCCGCGATAGGCAAGATCGAGAGCTACAAGAACAGCCGAACAAGGGATAGGGGCACCCAGCTTTTGTTCACTCAAATCGGAGTCGAAGGACCCACAGGGGGCTTTGACCTCGTCAAAATCTTGGAGCAGGCCGGGTCTCTTGCTGATCCCAATGTGTCACGGGTTTCTATCCAACCGGACGGACTGACCACCGACGCTAGGCAGATTCTAGTCGAACGCTTTAACTTGGATGCGCGCATAGATCCTGATAATGCTCAAGCAGCACAGGATCGGGCGCAGAAGATCGTATCTCCAGAGAAGTCGTTTACGGGGCAAACCAGGACGGTTGACCTTGCCCCGATGCAAGACCGGCTGCGCGAGTTCCAGATGACTTCGGCGTTGTTCGAGGCTGCGGCTCAGCTTCCGGATCGACGCATGAAGCCACAGGGCTGGCGCGATGAGATCAATCGGCTAGTCGCCCGAGGCATCGTCAAGCAGCAGGAAGTCTTCTGGTCTGGTGTCATGGATTACCTTGACGCTCAGACGGGCAAGGTCTCACACGACGACCTTATGGGGTTCCTGCAAACTGAGACGCCGCAGGTTTACCTTAGTGAAAGAGACCCAGCCGACGAGGATAGTTACTCGCTGTATTCGATTGGGCGCTACGGCGTGAACCCTGACTCCCGCTACCGTGAGTTTGGGCTTCAGCTAAAGCAAGGTCTTCGTTTCGTTGGCCACTACAGAGCCGAGAAGCATAGTTTTGGCAAGACCGCAGAGGGGGTGCCTCTTGACGAGAACCTGCTGCTGCACATGCGGACAACGGACCGCGAGCTTCCTGATGGTCGCCGTGCGCTCTTCGTCGAAGAGATCCAAAGCGATTTGCAGAACTCGCCGTTCATGCCCTACATGGACGCGGCTACCCGTCGTCGCCTTGACGAATTGACGGAGCGTCGCCGGGTCGTTGAGGAGGGTTACAACCTCGCGAAAAGAAAGCGGGTGCAACTTGCCAAAGACTCGATGGATAAAGGCCAAGATCCGTTTAACAGCGAAGAGTTTCTGAAGTCACTCCGAGAAGAAAAGCGATTGAACGACAGGTTGCTTCGTGCGATGGCGAAGCGCGACAACTTCCTTAAAGAGGAAGGCAAGGTAAAGCCGACGCCTGTTGTCTCTTCGGCGCTGGCCTACAACGTCACGTCGAGGGGCAAGCCGATCCAGAACGCAGACGGTTCGCCGTTGCAGTTCGACACCCGAGAAGAAGCCGAAGAGTTTAGCAAGCGGTTCTTGTTCCAAGACAAGGACGGCGGCTTCTTGCTAGATAAGAAAGGCCGGGTGGTCTCAGCCCAGAAGCGGGAAGACATCGTCAAGCGAGCCGAAGCGGCGGGCGTTGAGGGCAAGGCGATCCACGCTACGGCAGTCGAGCAGGCTCCCGTCACTGGTCACCGCAACGCGGTGCTCCGACTGGGCGTCAAGCAGATGATCGTCAAAGCCGCAGAGATGGGCTACGACGTAGTCATGTTCGCCAACGGCGAACAGACGGCATCTGTCTACAACTTGCCTAACGGCGCAAAGTTTAGCCAGCCCTGCGAAATTGTTCAGCTACAGACAGGAACCCAAGGACACTCGTTTGCTGTCGCCTGGGTCGGCGAAGGGAAGTCAGGCGACGTCTATGTTGACTTCGACGGTGACGGAAACCTAAGCATTACCGGGGAGTCGGGCGACACGCATGCGGGCTGGAAAGACGTAGCAAACTTAGAGTCGATTTTCCCGCAAGAGATTATCGACAAGATGAAAGAGCTAGGCCCTAACGCGCCCTCAGACGTAGCTCTTGAGCTAAACAACGTCGTGCTTGGTGGCCTTAACCTCATTAAGTCCTACGACACGCTACTCCCGCAGCAACTCAACAAGGTCAGCAGGGACATCAAGACGGTCAAGGCGACGACTGTCACGGCTGTTGACCCAACAGCGCCAGTTGCAAGCGACCTTACCGTGAAGGCTGCGGTTCACCCCAATAACCTTCGCGAGCCTACGGCTGTCGAGGAGCTTACGGGTCAAGAAACCACAGCAGTTCTCGAAGCGTCAGGGACGCAAGCGGTCAACTTCCTAAAGAACGCCGACCGACCTTACATGGTTCAAATGGTAGTCACTCGGCTAGGCAACCCAGAGCGGGAAGTCAACGGGGTCTTTGGGCACGAGACTCAATGGTGGGGCGACCTTGAGCAAAACCACATCGACGCAATTAACCAGTGGGAAGGGACCACGGGGGACGACTTCCCGACGCTGACCGAAACACAAAAGGCAGAAGTTCTTGCGGTGTTGCCTAACGCGCAGCCGCTAGGCGCGGCGGTATTTGAAGACATAACCGGCGACGTCACCACCAAGATCACAATTCGAGACATACCGTCCGGCGAGCAGATGCGCCTAGCTACGGCTCCACCAGAAAACCGATCTCAAACAGAACAGTTGGCGGTCGAGATCACTGACGAGCTTCGCTCTGAAGTGCGTAAGGGCGTCAGCTTCTTCCAGTTTGGAGACGAGCAAGCACGCGGTGGCTTCTCCCCCGATCTGAACAAGATCTTCTTAACCGCAAACACAGACTCTTCGACCATGTTCCACGAAATGGCACACTGGTATCTCGAAGAGCTTACTGACGTAGCAAAGAACGGTGAGCCAGGGAACAGCGCCTACCAAGACATTCAAACGCTGTGCAACTGGAGCAAAGTAGACGTCGGCGAATGGTTTTCCATGACCATGGCCGAGCGCAAGAAGCTGCATGAAGCGTTCGCCTACAGCTTTGAGATTTATCTCTACGAGAACAAAGCCCCGAACGCTGCGCTGCGGAAGGTTTTCCAACGCATTCGGCGGTGGATGGTCCGCGTCTACACGGACGTCATCAAGAAGATCAACTCCAACTACAAGAGAGCCACTGGGGGCGAAGACCTCCCGGTTCTAACCGACGAAGTCCGAGCAGTCTTCGGCAAGATGGTGGCGAGCGAAGCCCAAGTCTTGGCGGCTATGGACTCGCAGCAGTTTGAAGTTCTTTTCCAGACGGAAGAAGAGCACATCAAAGCCGGGGGCACCAAGGAGTCTTACCAGCAGCTATTAAAACTCCAGCAGCAGAACGAAGACGAGGCCATCGACGAGTTGACGAGTCGTCGCCTGAAGGCGATGGAAGCCGCAGGCAACGCGCAACGAGGTTACCTCCGTTCGCTGCAAGCTCGGCACGACAAGCGCCGCCGCCAGATCCGCGACGAGGTAACCGGACAGATCCGCCTGGAACCGATCGAGCGTGTGCGCTCTTGGCTGCGGAACGGTGAGCACCTGGACGAAGAAGGCAATCTGGTCACTACCTACGGGGGCAACACCAGTCACCGGCTTAACAAGGGTAAGACAATCGAGATGATTAAGGCCGCGTTCCCTCCGAAGCGGGCAGAGCGGCTGATCCGGAAGCTGGGTGACGCTACGGTGCTGACTCAGACGGGTCTCGACCCGGACACGATTGCCAACATCTTTGGCTTTGAGAGCGGCCAGAAGCTCGTCGAGCAACTAGTCGATGAACCGGACATTGGGGTCAAAGTTCAGCGTGCGACTGACGCACGAATGCGTAGCGAGCACCCAGAACTGACTGACCCGAAGGTCATCAAAGAAGAGATGGCTATCGCTCTGCACAACAAGGTGAGGCGGCAGATCGTAGCGTCAGAGCTTCGCTTGCTAATGCGCGACGAACGCCCCGTTCGCCTGATCCAGCGAGCCGCTAGGATTGCAGCCGACGAGCGGGTGCGCGGGATGTCAGTCAAAGAAGCGTTGCCCTCGCGGTTCGCGCTCGCCGCCCGCCGTGCTCGCCGGGAAGCTAAGAAGCACTACGTCAAGGGCGACCTCGCCAAGGCGCGGGAGGCTAAGCGAAAGGAACTTTTTGCTGAAGCCATGGTGAAGAGGACGGCAGAAGTCCAAGCGGAGGTAGTCAAAGCGGAGAAGCTGTTTGCTAAAGCGTTCCGCGCAGACAAAAAACTAGCCAAGACACGCGACATGAATGTCGTGGATCTCATGCGTGTCATGTTGTCTCTGGTTGACGCAGGCCGCGAATCGGTAGACCCAAAGGTCCTACTCGATCGAGTCACCGAGTATGCGCCGCCAGAACTGGTAGCTGAGTACACCAGGGCAATCGAGCGAGTCCGACAGATCTTGGCTGAGAACAACTTGGTAAAGCCTCAGGTCCGGATCGTTGACGGAGAGGCCAAGCCAGGGACTCCTCGATACAAGTTGCTTCCCGTTGAAGCTGTGGAAGAACTCATCGAGCACGCGACGTACCTCTGGAACCAGAGTAAGCGAGTGCGCGAGGTCACGATCGAAGGCAAGAAGATGCTTAAGGAGGCCGCGCTTGAGGAAGCCCACGGTGTTCTCGACAACCTCAAGGGCAAGAAGCCTTTGGGAGAGACGGGTAACCTGACCCAAGCTGACAAGATGCGCGGAGGCGTGCGCGGTTACTTCCGCAGCCTTGACCGGCCCGAGCACTTCTTCCGCCAGCTAGGTGGAATCTTCTATCGTATGTTCACCACCTTCAAAGAAGCCGCTCAGGTAAAGCGGCGGCGCGAAGGTGAGTTTATGAAGGAGTATGAGAAGCGCCTGCAAGCACTAGATCTCCGGCATGACCTCAAGAAGATCGAAGCTTCAGAACTAAATTACACGTTCGGCAGAGGGCGCGTAGCCAAGGCTGAAGTCATTAAGATGGCCATGCACTTTTACAGCCATGGCTCAGAAACCTATGGCATCAGCAACCGAGACAAGCTGCTTAAGAGCTACGAAGGGTGGACCGAAGAGGGCGTGCAGACATTCCTAAACCGGATGCAAGACCAAGGCATCTTGACCAAGGAAGACTTTGAGTTCATCCAATGGAACTACGACACGAACGCTTCGTTTTTGCCAGAGATTCAAGAAGCTCACTACAAGGCTTACGGCTTCTACATGAAGCAAATCAAAACGGAGGCGTTCACTACGCGCTTCGGCTCTTTTGCCGGTGGCTACGTCCCTGCTACTCCAGACCGCAGCTTATCTAGCCGCATCCAGAAGTTTGACCAAGACACAAGGGCTGCGATGTATTCGTCTCAGCCCGTGCGGCAAGACGGTTTCCGCAAGGACCGTAGTGCTCAAGTCGCATACAAGCTAGATCTTGACCTCGGCACGCTGCCAAACCACGTCAGCCAAGTCCTCGCGTTCATCCACTTGCACCCAGTCTCCCGTGACGTTCAGTTGATTCTGAACGACCCAGAGATTCACAGTCGAATGGACGTGCAGTTCGGCGTGGATGTCTACAACAACCTTGTGGACTCTTGGATCAAGAACGCCACGGACCAAACTATTGGGGAGCCAGCTACCGGGATCAAGAGAGTCATCGACTACCTTGGACGTAGCGCCAACGCAGCAGTAATGATGCTTAACGTCCCGGTCGCTATTCAAAACTTGACCGGCTTTGGCCCCGTCATGCGCGAAACCAAGAGAGGTTACCGCGCCCGTGCAGCTCTTCGTTACCTTAGCAATCCTCGAAGAGCCGGACGAGACGCAGCCGCTTTGTCAAACGAGATGGCTGAGCGCATGGAAAAGCAGATCTTTGATGCGCGTAACGAGATCAACGACATCTTGCTAGGCAAGGACATCGTGTCTCGCATCAAGCGAGGCAACAAGTTCTTGCACCGGCAAGGCTACGCGCTGCTGGAAGTGTTCCAGCACCCGGTGGATGTCATCGCTTGGTGGGCTAAGCACGACGAGATCTATGACAACCAAGTTGCGGCAGGCGTAGACCCAAACAAGGCAGAGGTTGAAGCTCGACGCGAAGCTGACTCTTTAGTGCGCCGGTCGCAGATGGCTGGTCAGCCTGAAGACGTATCTGCGTTTGAGTCAAACGGCCCCGTTATCAGGGCGCTGTTTCCGTTCAAGACTTGGTTCATCGGCTACTTCAATTACCTGAAGCGGCGCACGCAATCAGACTTGGCAAACGACTCGAACATCGACAAGGCTGCGGCGCTAATGCAGACCTACATGTTCTCGTTCTTAGTGCCTAGCGTTATCGCTTCGTTGGTGACGGAGGTCGGCTACGGCAACTTTGACGACGATGATGACGGCATCGGCGACGACCTCACCACTCTTTTCTGGAAGTCTCAGATTGACCTCATCATGGGCGCCTTGCCGGTAGCTGGTGACGTTGGCCGCCAAGTAGCCGCCCAGTTCGACGACGAAGTCTGGAACAACCGGATGCCGTCCATGCCGTTTGTCCGGCTTTTGGAGCGAGTAGCTCTCGGCTTGGGCGCGTTGGCCGAGCCGGAGCTTGACGACATACTCGATCTCACCGGGGCTATTAGCGCCATGAGCGGCGTGCCTCTGGACCCCTACCTGCGCCGGGTTGGGGAGTTCTTCGACGACGAAGCGAGTAGCGACGACCTCGCCCGTCGAGTTATCGTGGGTCGTTAAGCCGCTTCAGCTTGGCCCACATTACGAAGGACCAGCCCGCTACATCGAACGCCTCTTCGAGGCGCTCCTGGTGCAGCGCGTCCCAAAGTTTCTCAAAAGACTTGTCGCCGTATTCCTTCTTACCGGCGTATAGCCGGTTGCGAAGCTGCGTCACAAACTCTTCGATCTCCTGATCGTCGTCTGCGGGGTCCCAGCTACGCATGAGCAGCATCCCAGGTAATCTTGAGGGACGCCTTGACCTTAGCGACAGGGACGCTCAGAGCCTCTGCTAGCGCCTTCAGGCGGTCTTCAGGAGGCAGGTCTGCAAAGTTCCCATCCATCAGCTTGTAGAAGTAGGCGCGGCTGTATCCGCTGTCTTGAGCCAGGGAAGAGATAGAGGTTTGGAAGCCGTCGTCATTGACTCGGGCTGTATTGACGAGATGTCGAAAAGTTTTCATCCTTTGAAATACGGAGCGCGATATCCATCAGCCGCCACCGGGAGCCCCGTAGCCCAGGACGGCAGTTCAGTAATGAGGTCGCAGAACTCGCTGACGTCACCCTCGCCTTCCAGCACTTCTGCCGCGATGGCGTCGTGAACGTGCAGGACAGGGCGGTAGACCTCGTGCTGGTCAAGACGGACTAGCGCCTCAGCCAGAAGATCGCGAGCCACCGCTTGGGTGACGTTCTCGGCGAGCTTACCTCGGTAAGTTGTCTCAATGTCCATGCCTTTGTGGCCTGGAGCAAAGTAGACGAGTGTGTTTACTTGTTCGGTCGCCGACTTCAAAGCCCCGCTCTTTTCGTAATACGAGAAGGTCTGAGACCTAGGCTCTTCGCGCGGTGACCAGTAGCTCAAGCGGCGACCAGAAGGTAGCTCGATAACGATCCTATCGTTGCCACGCCGCAGCACGCAGCGCCCTGCTGGTTCGCTGGTCCCTGGCTGTGAGTTGATCAAAGACCGGAAGCTATCTTCTAGTTCCTTCCAGAACTGAACGATCGGCTGGTTGTTCTTACGCCACTGCTGCTGAATCCGAACTGCGTCAGTCGGCGGCAAGTCAATCCCATACAGCAGCGCGGTCTCTCGGAACTTAACCGAACCCATACCGTAGCCCAGCGCCAAACGCTGGACCTTACCTAGCTGGCGGTTGTCGCTGCCGATAGCCTTGGCGTCTTCGACGTAGATGTCGCGCCCTGACTGGAAGATCTCTAGCGTCTTTTTATCAAACGCTAGCCACGGCAAGACCCGAGCCTCAATGGCAGAGTAGTCTGCCCCGATAAGCTCGCATCCATCTGGTGCTGCAATGACGCCCCGAAGACAGAGAGACAAAGACTCAAGGACGTTGTCCTCTGTCAGCTTTAGACTGTCGTAGTTTCGGTTCTCAACTTGCACCCGAACCACCGTAGTGTGCTGGTCGTGGCGCTTGTCTTTCGGCATGTTGTGGACTTGCAGCCCCTTGGCTGACCAACGCCCGGTGTGCGCCCCGTGATACCGAAGCTGCCAAGGTAGTCTGCCGCCTACCGTGCGCCGCCCGAGATCACGCAGCTTAGCTAGAGAAGTCAAACGACCTGACTCTTTGCTCAAGAGCAGCAGCTTGCGAATGTCGTCGGGCAAGTCCGCCGTAGCTAGCAGCGAGTCCATGGCGTCCCGGTCTAGCGTCGTAGTTAGAGTGCCGTCAGTTCGACGCTTCTTCGGTAGCTTAATGCCTCTGTCTTCGGCGTAGCGCCGCAGCTTAGCGCCGCGAGGTTGGTCTAGTTGAGCTTGAGATATCTCATGCGTCTGAGTTCTGAGGTCATACTGACGGCGGTCTGCCATCCAAGTTAAGGCATGAGTGAAGTCAAGGTCGATATAGACGCCGCGTTCGTTGACGCGCTGGTCAGCAATCCAAACCTTGCGTTCAGTTTCCGTCATGGCTGGCAGCAGGAAGTAGGCGTCGAGCATGGCTTCGACATCCTTGCGGCAGTACTGCATCAGCCGATAAAGCTCTGACTCTGGAGGTTGCCACACCTTGCCTCTTGGCGTGACGTGCTCGCCGTTTTCGTTCAGGCGGCAGAGCTTTCGCATCAAGCGGTTGCCCTCCATATCCTTCTCAGCTTCTCCGAGAGCTTCGCTGAGCTTCTCTAGGGACTGAGGTAGGTTCGCCGCCGCCGCGATCGCCATGGTGTCATACCACTGCGAAAGCGTCGGCGTCGGTAGGTCAATCTTCCCGGCCTTAATCACTTCGTGCTCGAAGGAGACGTTGTGCGCCAGGATGGGGTTGCCGCGCTTGACCCAATCGCGGACCCAGTCGGGGACGTCTTGCCCCGCATACCAATCAGCATTCATGAGCACCTCGTCCTCCTTGGATAGGATGAACGAAGCGCACATGACCCGAGTGGTCGGGTGGTTAGCGTAGGCTGCGGAGCCTAGCTTAATGTCGCAAGCCGAAGCGGTCTCAAAGTCTAGGCCAAGGACTGTGTCCGGCTTGCGTAGCGTCATTATTCAAACTCGTTGTCGAAGACTTCGTCCGAGACCTTGCCGAGCGGCTTGAAGACGCTGCGGGGATCTGACACACCACCGCCGCTAGCAAGGCGTTCGCCTTCCTTGACGATCTGAACGTGGTTCAGCCCCACCGAGGCGCCCTTGGTGCCGCTGTGAGACCAAGTCCAGACGTTGACGTTCAGCTTGCAGTAGTAACCGTCTTTGACGGCGTCCTTAGAAAGCACATCGTTAAGCTCGACATCGACGATGCCGGGGCGAGAGCGGCTTGAAGCGTTGAAGAAGTAGTAATCCTTCGGGTTGTCAAGTTTGCTGAACAACGTCTGCTTGCCTTCCGCTTCGCGGATGGTGTCTACCGCAGCGCAGTTCTTGATCGGGTTACCCCGACCGACCAGCTTGGTCTTGCCGCCGAAAGCGTCTTCGCAAACGCCCTCGATCGCCGCTTTCATGTCGGCGTACTCTTCCGAATCCTTGTGCATGATGGCCAGCACCGAGTAGCTCGGGTCCTTGCCGGGTGCAGCAGGCTTTGGGTTAAACAGACGAGGGAACATAACGCGAACCTCGTTCTTGGTAGTGACGTATCCGTCAGTCATTGGAGTCCTTTGGTAAGGGAGTAAAGGGATTGACCGGCTTAACCTCCGGTCGAGGATCTTCGGTAGGAGCCACGGTAAAGCCGGACACCTTGTGTTCAATGAGGGCTGACAAGTCTTTCATCAGCGCCGAGTTCTTGCCTAGCTGCTTCTCGATCTGAGCAGGAGAGGCAATCTTGCTGACTTGATAGTTAACACCCATTGCTTGAGCAGCCTGGACAAAAGCGTCAGCGTCTCGCCAAGCTCGAACGCCACGCTTCGCTACCAGCTTGTAGCCGGGAACCTTGCGGCCTAGCTCCACTTGCTGCTGAGCTTGCTCTTGCACGGCTTGCAGCCACTCTTTGATACGAGGCGCCGCTTGCAGAATCTGAGAAATGTCTTCGTTTGACAGAGCCTCAACGGCGGCTGGTTCAAAGTTGCGAAACGTAGTCTTCGCTACAGCTTGAGCTTCTTGCCCCCGAGCAGGGC
>Ga0163109_10001679_pt1 | contig 17478 bp, 21 predicted proteins | sample CRUFie1St13metaG_FD_108704 | JGI IMG/M metagenome (GOLD analysis project Ga0163109, IMG submission 108704) | Marine microbial communities from the Costa Rica Dome - CRUD Field 142mm St13 metaG | ecosystem: Environmental > Aquatic > Marine > Oceanic > Photic zone | place: Costa Rica: the Eastern... | reverse complement strand
TTTTTTGAAATAATTATAAATAAAAACTATTTAACTAATTTATTTCTATACTTCAAAGATAAATTATTTAACTTTTCTAACTTTTTTAAATCAAATAATTCATTCGATATTTCATAAACTTTCATCAGATGACCTAACCCTAGTTGATTTATTAAAGGTTTTTTTGGATCAAACATATTTGTCATTTCTTTTATTTTACGATCCCATTTATCATTAAATAAATTATCATAACAAATTCGTAAAAAAGAATGAAATCTCCTAACTTTTAAATTATGTTTTTTACTTAATTCAGGTAACTTAACTTTTACATTTTCTAATATTTTATCTTTTAACTTTTTCTTCTCTAATTCTGATTTTTTACTTAAAGAATCAAACCAACTTGGTTTACCACGTTTTGTCCACTTATCACTTTTACACTTGAAATCAACATACACATATCTAAATGCAGTTATATCATCAAAATACTCTCCATATACTTTTACATTGTTTGTAAATTTTATCTTAGTCTTATTTTTCTTTTTAATTGATTTTGGAAAATTATTTTTAAACCATAATATTACTTTCTCACATTTATGTTCATCTTTCTCAAATCTAAATTTATACTCTTTTAATAATTCTTCTGCTAATGATAAACAATATTTATAATTATTAATACTAGAAGAAGCCCATACATAAGGAGCTAATGTTTCACTTATTAAAGAACTTTTTTTATAAGGAGGTGTTTTCTTTTCAAAATTATGATGTATTTGAGATAAAATTTGTAATATTTCTATTAAAATTTTATTAACATGTTTATCACAATAATATTGAGCACATAATTTAGGATCTTTATCTAAATAAAAAAAATTAACCATATATTATAATATTAAATTAAAATTTTAATTTAATATAAGAATTTAAATAACTTAATTTTTAGTAAGGTATAATAATACTTTTTCTTTATAATCTTTATCATCAGGAAAGGCCATTTTAAAAAAACTAATTGCCATAACTAAGTTATCACCAAATCTTTTTTTATATATATCATTATGATTTTCATATAATTGAGATTCTAAGATTGTAACTCCATTATCTCCAAGTTTTGCGAGTTTTCTAATACCAAGTTCGTGTATAAAAGTATATTGATTATCAGGTAATGGATTTTCTGATAAATATTGTTTAAATTCTTTTAATGATTTTAATGTAATATTTTTATCCATATTTTCAATATTAATTAGGTTAAATTATTTATATATACTTTAGAATAATTATTTTTCAAATTTTTTTAATAAACCTACTCTATACTCACAATTGTTAAAGAAATCTTTATTTTCTATACCTAATAAATCACCATATTTATAAATAAATCTAAAAATAAATTCTCCATGTGATACAATTGCAATATTTTCATATATTTCCTGATTTATTAAATTAAATAATTTATCTAATCTAATTTCTACATCTTCATCTGATTCTAAATTATTATTAATTTCATCTATACAAAACTCGATATTACTAAAATTATCTCTTTTCTCTTGTATTGATCCACAATAATCACAATTATTTTTAATAACTTCTCTTATATAATCTACTGATATAAATTTATTTTTTTTATCAAATGAGTTTAATGCAGTCTCAATTGTTCTAATTAAAGGTGATACAAAAATTTTATCAAACTTAATATCTTGTAACTTAGTTTTAAGTTCTACACATTGTGATAACCCCTTTTCCGTTAATCTAGGATATAATAAACTATAATTATCTAAATTATGATAACCTTCTCCATGTCTTATAAAATAAATACTTTTCATCTTCTATAAATACTTCTTTAACTAATCTTTATGTGACTTATTTTTATCTAACCAATCTTGAAATATTTTAATTGCTTGTTCCATATCTTTATTTTTATGAGGATGATTTTTTGCTCTACCAATCATAGTAGAAACAACACTTTTTTGATATTTAATCGGTTGATCTTTAATTTTATCAAGTGTATAAATAGCTTTTTCTTTATTTTTAAATCCTAATCCAGTAATAGTAGTTTTAGGATCATAATCTGAATAAAGAGACAAATTAGTTTTAGGCTTATAATCACTCATAGGCATTTTATCAATAATATCAAAAATTTTCTTAGGATAAATTTTATTAAAATCATAAGATGTAACACCATCAAAGCCAATTAATTGTACTTTAAATTTATTATTTTTATTTCTATTTACTAATAATTTAACATAACGTTTATGAAATTCTTTAATATTTTCTTGATAAATTTCTTTATTTAATTTATATTTCTCGTTTTGATAATTATCAGTGTATATAACTAATAATCTAAATTTAAATTTATATTTTTTATAATCCATTATTATATTAAATAAATTTAATACTTTTATTTTTCTTAATTTAGTATTATTTACATATAAAATAAATTATTTAAATGTTGATCCATAAAATTATAACATAAAGTTTTTTCAGCATCTATATTTCCTTGATTAGCACTTAATTTTATTAACTCAAATGCTTTATCCATATTTTTATCAACTCCATTACCATCTTTATAACAAATACCTAAATTATATCGTGCATTCATATTATTATCTAGATCAGCACTTAAAGTAAATAATTCGATTGCTTTATTTATATTTATATTTACACCTATACCATTTAAATAACATTCACCTAAATAATTTTGAGCTTCATAATTCATTTTATTTGTACTTAAATTCCATAATTCAAATGCTTTTTTAAAATCTTTTTCAACTCCAATGCCTTCTTTATAACACAAAGCTAATTTATTTTGTGCATGATGATTTCCTTGTTTAGCACTTAAACTATAAAGTTCAAATGCTCTCTCAAAATCTTTAATATTAAAATAAATTTCTGCTAAATCATATTGAGCAAATTCATTTCCTTTTTCAGCACTTAAAGATAATAATTCAAATGAATCATTTGTATGTTTATTATTATTATTTGATTTATAATATTCAGCTAAATTATATAAAGCATATTTATTTCCTTGTTTTGCACTTAAAATATATAATTGTTCAGCTATATCCATATTTTGAATAACTATTTCACCATGTTTATAATAATTGGCTAAATAATTTTGAGCGGTTGGATTTCCTAGATTAGAACTTAAAGTTAATAATCTAATTGATTCATCTACATCTTTTTTTACTCCAATACCATTTTTATAAAATTCTGATAAAAAATATAAAGAATATGAACTCCCTTGAATAGCACTTAAAGTATATAATCTAAATGCTTCGTTTACATCTTTTTTAACTTCGTATCCATAATGATAACATCTAGCTAAATTATATTGAGCATTTTTATATCCTAGATCAGCACTTAATTTATATAACTTAACTGCTTTTTTCATATTTTTTTCAACTCTAATACCATGTGAATAATGATAAGCTAATTCATTTAGAGATTTTGCATCACCTTGTTCAGCACTTAAAGTTAATAATTTAATTTGATCCATTATAATAATTTTATAGTATATTTTTAGTTACTATTAATAATTAATATATAAACTTTATTTATTCAATTTTTTTTTATAGTTAAATAATATATGAAAGAAGTATATAAATTAAAATCAAAAATATATAAAAAATATGATGCTAGATATATTAAAATTTCAAAAAATCAAATGAGAATTTTAGAATCATTATATGTTGATGGTTCTCATGATAAAAAATATTATGATAGTAAAAATAAATTGAGATATTCTGAACATTCAGGATTATTAGATTTCGGTAAATCTACATTACAACGTTTTATAATTAATGCTAAACAAAATATTAGTGATAAATATGATGAAAACATTTTACTTCCTGATAATATGCCTGATGCATTTGATTTTGAATATATGTTTCATACTCATCCATCAACACCTAAACCAGGTTCTCGAGTTAGCGAAGGTTTTTTATATGAGTTTCCAAGTATATCTGATTTTGAACATTTTATAGATCATCATAATTTGGGTAAAATTCAAGGTTCAATGATTATAGCTCCAGAAGGATTATATATAATAAAATGTATAGATCCTTTAAAAAAAGTTAGAATTAATGAACGTGAATTTGAAGATTATTTATATGAAGAAATAGAAAAAATCCAAGATGATGCTATAAAAAAATATAAAAATAAATTAAATAAATTTAATGAAATAATAGCAAATGATAGAACTTATGTGGACAGATTAAACTTATTAATTAAAGAATTTAATTTAAAAGTTTTTTATAAACCAAGAATTAAAGTAAATAATAAATGGATTTTAGACGATTTATATCTAAAAGTAAAACCAATAGAATAATTCGTTTTTTTTTTATATTAATAAAAAAATATTTTATAATTTATATATATATATGAGTAATATTTTAGTTTGTGTAATCTTAGTTATTTTAATTTTGGGTGTTATTTATCAACTCATTTTAAAAAAAGAGTCTTTTGAAAATGATAGTGGATCTAACTTAAATGAATGTTATAAATTAGACACTAATATGTGTAGTCCAGATTGTTGTGGAAATCAATGGCCTATTAGTTTTGATCTTCAAAAAGATCCTAGAATTAAAGAAGGTGAATTAGGTGATAAATTTATTAGTACAAATATGACTTGTTCTGGAAAAATGGGTACAGGATGTGTTTGTGCTTCAAGAAGCCAATATTCTTTCTTAAGTGACCGAGGCACTAACGCTTAAAATCTTATTTAAAATTCATTACCTTTATTTCTTTTTAATTGAGGTTTTTTAATATCTTTTAAACAACCATCACAAAAATAATAAGAGCAATATGATTTTTTATGTACTTTACAATATTTTTTTCCATGATTAGGACATAATGCTAGTGGACATAAATGCTTTTTGATGTAATTTACATCATCACCATTTTCTTTATGTTCATCCATTTTTAGGTTATATAAAAATAATGTTTAAAAAATAAAATAATTCAATTTTTTGTTTTATTATTTCAAAGTCTTATGTAGATAACAATATACTCATTTACTATTTTTTTTGTTTTATATTGATCGTTGTATGATTTTTTTTTCCCGATCTTTTTTTGTTTTTGATCTTTGTATGATTTTTTTGCACTGTTTGTTCCTTATTAAATTGTTTTTAAACTGACCTTATATGATATTTTTTTGATTGTTTTATACCAATTTTTTTAAAATGTTCCAACTACAGTAATTTCGCCATCATCATCTTCATCATTGTCCTCTATTAGGAGTTTGATAAAAGGTGATTTATTTTCTAAATTCAAATCTGCTAACATAATTTCATTATACTTTAAATCGATTGTTAATTTAGTAGTTCTATTTTGTAACTTATTTAGTATAGTTTCAACACCATTTTTTGTAATTATATTTGAACTTAAATCTAGTTTCTTCAAAACACTACTTACTTTGATGAATTTACAATCGTCATCAGTAAAATAATTTTGAGATAAATCAACTTTTGTAATTGAAGTATTATTTTCAAGTCCATTAAAAGTAGCTTCTATAAGATTTTTATCTTTATAATCTCCATCAGGAGAAATACTAATCATTTCAAAAGTTTTGAGTGTTTTATTAGTTTCCAAAGATTCTGAAAAACTAGGTAAAAGATTTTTGAAATCATCTGTAGTTCGATTTTCATAAAAATCATTAGAACCAATATTTAGTATTTCAATACTTTTATTTTCTTTAATTATTCTTACTAAAGATGCAAATTCATTTACAAAATCATTTCCGTATAAGTTTATTTCTTTAAGATTCTTAGATTTCACTAATGCTTTAGAGATGTTACCAATTTTAAAAGGAGAATGCAAAGTAAGTGCAGCTAAATCAAGAAATTCAAAAATGTCATTTTGTTCCATAAATAATCCTAGGTTTTTTCCAGTAATATATTTCTCTTCAAAAAGAGAAAGTTTGATTAAAGGAAGGCTTTCATTTTGAGCTAGTTCTTTTAAATACTCTAACGATGCAATACAATTGTTTTCAGTTAATATACTACCATAATCACATAAAAATACGTCACTATCTTTTGACCAAATATTATTTGGGTTTGAATTATTACTTGGATTCATTTTAGTTTAAACTTTGCGGTAATATTTATTGTTTTTTTTTTATTTTGATTTTGAGGTTATTAATTTTAATGGATGAATTATCTAATAATTTTATTTTTCAATTTTTTCAGTTAAATTATGTAAAATAATATAGTAATATAATATATGAATTTTTTAGTAGAAACCAAAAATGAGTATACAATTCAATTATTAAATATATTATCTCCACATATTTTTGAAGGTTTTGAATCAATTTATTCTGAATCAAAAAAAATTATAAAAAAAGGAGAAGAAAAAAAGATATTAAAAGCATTTCAACAATTTATAAAAAGAGTCCCTTCGTGGAATAGTAATTTAATTGAGAATGAAACAATAAGAATTAAAGCAGCTAGTAGATGTGATTTTTTACATAATTTATTAAAAGCAGTTATAAAAGCTAATATTATATTACTATCTAATTCAAAACTTGAAGAAATTAATATTGAGAAAAAATATCTAGATATTCCATTAGAAAAATTTATTCACAGATGTTATATTGAATGTGCTAGACAATTTTATAACGCACCGTATTTATTTTATCATGATATAAGACCAATCGAAAGAAAGAAACATCAACGAGAATGTTATGATATAATTAAACAAAGCATTAAAGAAGCTATTAGAAAAATGCTTCCAGTTAATCATATTTTAGATAAATATTTAGGATCAAAAGTAGAACCAATATTAATTGAGGTTGATAAACCTTTATCAAGAACAGAAACTGAAAATTTAAAAGAACTAGTAAATTATGATTTGAATATTCAACAAAACGATAGTATTCATTTAACAGAAAATAAATCAATTGTTAGTGATAATGAAACAAATAATATACTAAATGAATTAAAAAATAGTATGGTAAAACCCATATCTGAATATTATAACGAAAATAAAAACTCTATCGAAAATGAACTAAGTATTAAAGATATTAATACACAAGTTTCAGAAATTAAAGAAAATAATTTTAATGAAGCAATTAATAATTTAAATTCAGATGTTGATAGTATTCTTATTATAGACACAGACGCACAATATGAAGATGTTTTTAGTAATAATGAAAATAAAAATGATTTAGATTCTAAAAAAAAAGATTTATTAATATCTAAATTTAATATCTCATAAAATATATTAATATATATATGGAAATTAATAAAACTAATCCAATCTTATACGGCCTAGTCGCTGGAATTATTACCTATATTATATTGTATGTTGATGTTAACTTTGAAAATAAAAGATTTAATTTTAAAAAATCTCAAACTGATGGAAAATGCATCTGTCCTAAATTTTATGTGACCCTTAAAGTACCAATTATGATTGGTGCTCTTGTATGGACAATTATTTCATATTTTTATGATCTAAATCAAGAACAAGAAATAAAGGAACTATTAACTAATAGTACAACATTATTTGATCAAGATTTATTTACAGATATGCCTGATTTTTAAAATAAATATATATATATGGCTAGTTTTAAGGACATAAATTTTGGTGGCGAGTGCCTACAATTAGATAAATTTGATTTAAAAAATCTTGTTTATGATCAAAACGGAGAATTTTTAAATCCAAGAATAGCAATTATTGCAAAATCAGGTTCAGGAAAGAGTTGGGTTATAAGAGATATTTTAAGTTATTTAAAAAAAATACCATGTGGAGTTATAATTGCACCAACTGATAAAATGACTGGTTTTTATAATGATTTCTTCCCTGTTACATTTATACATCATGAATATAAAGAAAGTACTATACCTAGATTACTTAATAGACAAAAAATTATTTTAGATAAAAACTCTAGAAGAAAATCTGAAGGTAAAAGACCTATCGATCCTAGATGTTTTTTAATTATGGATGATTGTATGAGTAGTAAACATTTATGGTTAAAAGATCCAAGTGTATTATCTATCTTTAATGAGGGTAGACATTATCAGTTAACATTTATTCTATCAATGCAATATTCTTTAGGAATTCAACCTGAATTAAGATCAAACTTCGACTATGTTTTTCTTTTAGGTGAAGATTTTATCAATAATAGGAAAAAATTATATGAACATTATGCTGGTATGTTTCCTTCAAGAGAATTATTTGATCAAGTTTTTTTACAAGTAACTGATAATTATGGAGTTATGGTAATTAATAATAGATTAAGATCTACTGATATCAGAAAAAAAGTTTTTTGGTATAAAGCACAAAAACAAGAAAAATTGTCTATTGGTTGTGAACGTTTCAAACGATATCACGAAATTAATTATGATCCTAATCATGATAAAAGATTACCTTTTATTGATATGAATAATTTTGGTGTTAGAAGAAAAACTCAAATTCAAGTTGTTAAAAATGAAGATGATTAATCTAATTTCTTATTTGCATCTGATTCTACAAAAGATCCTACCCAAGGTGAAGGATTATCAAACATAGAACCAAATATATCATCTATAGGTACAGGAGAATTTTGCTCCTCATTAAATGTTCTAGGTACATACTTATACTCTGTCTTTTTTTCCTCACATTTAAAAGTACTCTTTGTCATATCAATTGTAATAAATATTATAGATATTATAAATAATATTAATAATAACACTTTTGAATTTAACATATATATATTAAATATATTTTATATATATATGATTTTTAAAAGATTTATGCTTTTCTCTTTTATAACTCCATTTATACAACCACTTAATTTAGATTATTATGTTAATACTAATTTAAATAATCACGAAATATTCACAAATGATAATCTAAAAACAATCCTTAATATTGATCAAGATATACAATTTGATAATAATAATATTATCTCATTTAACTATAAATCTTCCGTTACTGGAATTAAAGTTAATTCTAATATGACACTTACTAAAGATTATGATAAATTTAAAATACAAATTGATAACTATTATATGAATAATACAATCATATTTAATAAAGAATATCATGATACATTACACATTAATCTTATTTCTAATACTAATATGAATATACCTAAATATATACATAAAAAAATACTTAATAAAAAAATTAACCAAATGATACAAATTATACATAAATTATAAATTATTATTCTCTTCCTTTAACATATTTTCATACTTCTTCCTTGCATCCTCTAACTCTTTATTTAAATTACCCTCATCTAATGATTCATTTACTAATTCACTTAACAATTCATCCTTTTCTTTGTCATCATTATTTTTTAATGTCTGATTCTCAACTGAATTAAACATCTTCACCTTCTCCTGATTCTCCTTATGCGCCTTCATCAAATTATTTAAATCATTATTCGCATACTCGAAATCCTCCGCATTCTCTGAATTGTCCTCCCATGCTACCCAATGACCAATATTTCCTACATATGTGTTAATCGTACTCTCCACATTATATAAATTCTTACATCTCTCCTTCGCATCTTCCTCATTACTATACATCCCCCTTACTTTAAAACCTCTTACATCTGGTAAATCAGTCTTCTTAACTAATTGATCACTTGTTAAAAATGAAATACAATAATACTTTTGATCTGTTACATCATCCTCTTTTAAATATTCTATCTTTTTACTATTATCATTCATAACTTCTTCCGATTTTAAAATTTCTGATGTCTCATTTTCCTCAGATGGAACAATATATGTGGTATCATCATAATTAGTTTTTCTACGCTCATGACTCTCATTCGCTTCCTTTCTTTCTTCTAAATATAATTTCATTAATTCATTTAATTCACTATTTAAATCATCCCCTTCTTTAAAATCATCTTTATATGCTATCCATTTACCTACCTCAATCGCAAAAATTGGAAAATCTTTTTCTTTATCATGAAATTTTTTAGCCTCATCATTCGCTCTTTTATTAGAATTATAAATACCTTTTACTTTTAATAAAAACTTATTACAATTTTTTACTAATTTTGGTGTAATTAATGAAACAACCGCCCAAGTTTGATTATTTATTACTGGATCCTCTATTAACAAATCTGTCATTATTTATTATAATATAATTTATCTTTAAATATTACTTATAAAAAAAATTATAAATCTATTTTTAATTTATTATTAACAAATTCTGATAATTCGTTATCATTTTTTATTACTGATTTTACATTCTCAATATTAATTAAATTTGATTCTATTAATATATTATTTATTGATAAATCTAATATTTCATTAATAATATATTCTAATAATGTAACTATACTTACCATAATAATATAATTAATTGCTAAATTATCACATTTATTTTTAAAAAATTTTATAATACTCTTTACTTTAATCTTAAAACCAAATTTTTTATTAATATGAAATCTATTTATACTGTCTATCTTATTAATATTCTTATATATATCTGATAAACAATTTGAATACAAACATCCTGGTACCAATTCCTTTAACAAATTTAATAAAGTATCAATTGATATATTCTTTAAGCTCTTTTTACTATAATTATCTAAATCTTTAAATATTTCATCATCTGATGATTCCTCTAATAATTCTTCATTCACTTCATCATTATTATTATCTAAATAATTATTAAATTTATTACTTAAAATATTAAGCATATTATAACATATTTTATCAATATATTCTTTTGCTACAATATTAATGTACACATTAGAACTTAAATCTTTTAAAATGTTATTTATCTTAAAATCAATATAAATATTATCACTTTTTCTTGATTTTATACACTTGTAATCATTTACATGTATCTTAAAAAAATCTCCATTTTTATAAATTATTTCTATATCATCTACTTTTTCATCATTTATCCAATTACATCTATATATTGTTCCATCTTTTAAAAATAATTCTCCTTTTCCATGCTTTTTATGATCTTTCACTTCTCCAATATATTTACTTCCATCATTATAATATATCTTACATGAATTATTTTCTACATCTTCAAGCCATTTACTCTCTATAATGAAATCTTTATACTCTAAAATTCCTATTCCATTTTTTTTATCATTTGCCCATTCTCCTGTATACTTTTCTTCATTACTAATATATGTACCATAACCAGATCTCATATCATTTAACCAATAACCATCAAAAAAATCTCCATTTTTATAAACTATTTTTCCTTTTCCGTTACGATTATAATTAATTACATATCCTTCGTAAACATCACCATTATTATAAATAATTTCACCTTTTCCATCAAATTCACCATTAACCCAATTAAACTTATATACAGTACCATTTTTTAGAATTAATTCACCATTTCCATCTTTTAATCCATTTTTTACTGATCCTTTAAAAGTAAAATCTTCATGATACATTTCTATTTTATCACTAAAAACATTTTTATTATTATCTTTATATTTAAATAAATTATTATAAAAAATAATTTCTTTTTTTAAAATATTTTTAATTTTCCATTCATTAATTTGACTTTTTAAATTAAAATTAGATGTTAATGTAATATCATATAAATATTCGTTTGTTAATGGTGAACTATTTGAATTAACTAAATGATCTTCAATATTTTTTCTGTCATATGTATATCCGTCTTCTAAAAATACAGGATCTTCCATTAAATCAAGACTTATAGGACATTTAAATGTTTGTATATCACATTTATTAACATTATTGGCGAAACTAAATTTTAACATTTTATATCATAAATTTATAAATAAAAAAAAATTATATTTCAATTTTTAATTTATTAGAAATTAAATCACATAAGTCATTTTTATTTTTTATAACTGATTTAATTGTATCTAAATCTATTGTTAATAACACATTCGCTTCATTTAAAATTGATGATCTACCGCTAATATTTATTTCATCATCTACAAATTTATTAATTTTTTCGCAACTCGATAATTCTAATATTTCAGCAATAATTACTTCTAAAAATGTACAAATACAAATTATTACATCATAATCTATTTTTACATCATAAAATATATTTTTTAAATGTAATTTTAAAATATTATAAACACTTTTTATTTTTATTACTAAGTTTTTTTTTTTACTATTAAATACATTTTTTAAATTACTATTTTTACAAATATTTATTTCTATTTCCTCTTTACAAAAATTACTTTGATTCTCTGATAAAAGATCTTTCATTATTTTAATAAAATTTCTCTTATTTAATTTTAATTTATTACTCCCCTGAAAATAATTTTTTTCAATACTTTCTTCATCTGATGAATCTTCTGAAATATAATTAAAATTATCATCATTATATCCTTTAAATTCATTTTTAATTAAAGATAATTTAATTTCATTAATTATTTTTAAAAATAATTTATCAAAAATAATATTTAGAAATTCTTTTGACTTATTATCTATTTCAAATCTAATATTTACTACTTTATTATTTACTTCTATTGTAATATTTTGATTAACTTGTTTTGATATTTTATCTATCTGATAATTTAATTTATTAATTTTTTTTTGTAAATTTAATATAAATTCTCTAGAATCTCTTGTAACACAACCTTTATAAATTATTTCCTCATTACAAGGATATTCATTATCATTTCTCCAAATACCCTTATATATTGTTCCATCTAAAAAATGTAACTCTCCTTTACCATAATGATTAAAATTATCATCAACTTTACCTATATACTTTCTTCCATCTTCATAAAATATTATTACTGAATCTGAAATTACATCATCTTCATATTCACATTGGATAATACAATTTTCTTTAATTTTATAATTATTATTAATAGATGAATATACATTATCAAATAATATAATAGAAATACCATTTTTTTTATCTTCACACCATTTACTTATAAATTTGATGTCATTTTCTATAAATATACCTTTACCACTTTTTTTATTGTTATACCATTCTCCATCATAATAGTTTTTTTGTTCTTTTGATAAATTAATTAATTTTCCTATTCCATGTTTTTCTCCATTCTTAACTGAACCAAAATATTTAAAATCATCCTCAAATAATTCTATTTTTTCACAAGTAACATTTTCTTTACTATCTTTAAATTTTACTTTTTTATCTTCAAAAATTATTTCTCTCTTTAAAGTATTATTATCCCTCCATTCATTAATTTGCTTTTTTAAACTATTATTGTTAATTAATATAGGATAATTTGTTAAATTAATATTTGTCATTGGTGATTTACTAGATTTAAGTAAATGAAATTTAATATTATCTCTTTCATATGTATGTCCATCATTTAAAAATACTGGATCTTCCATTAAATCAAGACTTATTGGACATTTAAATGATTCATTTTCACATTCTGAAATATAATAAGCAATACTAGTTTTATTATCCATTTTAATATTATTATAAAAATTTATAATAATATTATTCTAATTCAATTTTTTATAATTCTTAACAAATTCAATAATTGATACACTTTTATCTATTTTATACTTTTCTAAATATTCTATATATTTATTCATACTTAAATAAAAATAATTTATTTTTAAATAATATTTATAATTTACTAACGTTTCTAGAAAAAATATTATCATAATATTTAACACCACCACCGTCTTGATTTACTTCAATCGATTCGATCTCAATTGCACTAGGAATAGAAATTGACATTTCACTCTCAATTTCTGGTTCTACAACTTCTTTTTTTTTAAACATATTCTTAAAAAAGCTAAACATATATAATACTAAATATTTTTTAATTCTTCACAATAATTTGAATAAATACTTGAACAATTCATACTCTGACACCATTCATCACTATATTCATCACTTATAGATTTACAACTTGGTTTACAAAAATCATCATAAATTAATACACAATTTATATCTTCACAAAATTCATTACTTACTTCTGAATTTATAGACATACATCTATATTTTGGTACTTCTTGTTGACGAAGATTATTTCCATATACAGTTGTTATTAACAATAATAATATAAAATACATTTTTATTACAATAAACTATAATAAATAATAATTATTTATATCAATTTTTTCTATAATATAATAATTATCTTTAATTAGATAATTTTTTTTCTAAATAAGAATTTAATAAACTTAAAGTATTAGAATATTCACCATATTCATTATAAATTGATTCAACAATCTTTTCATGATCCTTTTTATAATTTAAAATTTGTAATCCTACTGTATATATTTCTTCAAAAATAAAATTAGTATCTTTACTAAAATAATATTCATTATCTATATCTAATTCTTCCTTTAACTTAGAATATATTTCTAAAATTTTTGAACATAAAACTAATCTTTCTTTTTCTAATTTTATATTATTTAATGTACTATTATCTGAATTAGTAATAATATTTTTAATATTATTATATATTTCTACAGGTCTAAAATCTCTTATCTGATGCTGATGATTATTATTTTTTTCTATTTCATAAATTGTTGTTTTTGTGTAATCAATTAATTTTTGTATTATTTTAGAATATGTATATGTTCCTTCATGATTAACTAATGTTTTTAAATTAGAATTACCAATTTTATGAACTTTATTATAAGTATCATAACTTTCTATTAATAAATTTATATCTTTTATATTTTTTAAATCTTGTAATTTTTCATATGTAATTAATTCTGTCAATTCTAAAATATGACTTGCATAATTTCCTTTTTCAATAACTTTTTTTAATTCATCAATTTTTTGATCTAAATCATCGTTTTTTATTATTTTAACAACATGATGCTCATTAAAAATACTTCCACCGTGTAAGCTTTGATCAATTAACATTATAAAAACTAGAATTATTATATATAATTTCATTGTTATTAATTTATAATATCTAAGAATAATATTATTTCAATTTTTAAAATTAAATTGCAACAATTAACAATTAATTATATACATACATATATATATAATTAAATATGGATGAATATAAGAACTTTTAAAAAAATGTTATAAAAAAAAAAATTAATTTAAATTATGTAGATAAACTAATTGAAAGTACATTTCCTTAGCAAGGAAGAGATTATTTAATAAAAAAATACCAAATACTAATGATTATGTACCAATTGATTATAATGAAATAAATAAAATGTTTCAATCTTCCTTAGATAAGTAAGTATTCCATAATCTGGATATTTCTTAATAATTTTTTTAATTCACAAAATTTTATGATCTAAAATATCATTGAATTTTCTTATATATAAATTAAAAATAATTTCAGGAAAACTTAATTTTTTTAAATATTAATTTTATTAAATCTTATTTATTTTAAGTAATAAGTTAATTCATATCTTTTTCATTTAATTTTATATAATATTATTTCAGTTTTTATGTAAATATAATTTCTTTATTCTTAGAAATAAAATTAAATATAATTTTTTTATTTGATTCAAAATCATCATTCACATTTATTGATTCTAACATATTCATATTCTCAATATATTTATTATCTCCATTTTCATCTTTATTATAAAAATATAATACTTTATCTCTTATATTTTTGACTTGTTGTATATAAATATCAGTATTGTATTTAATTTTAGTACTAATAAGTTCACTATAATTTCTTATTTCTTCTTCTATATCGTTATTGTTTAGATCTATTTTACTAAATTCAAAATATTTATTATACATATTTTCTAAAAATATTGTAAATATTTTAAAAGTAATATTACTTTTTAAAATTGGTTTTATTATATTTAAATCATTTTTTAATAAAAAATAATTATTTAAAATTTTTCTCAAAATCAAGAATATGTTATTATTTTTATATCTATAAAATAAATTGTTTTTTTCACCTTTATTATGATAAAAATTATTGATACATATACCAAATGAATTATATACAGGAAAATCTCTTAAATACAAATTTAAATCATTATCACTAAAATAATCAAATAAATATTCTAAATCACTATTTTCTTTTTGTATGATATTTTCAAAAAATGGAAATAAAAGTAAAATATCTGGACTTAATTCAACAAAATAATAAGTTATATTTTGTTTTTGTTTCATACATTTTATTGATATATATAAACTAAACTCTTCATTATCATCTAATAATTCGCAAGTATTGTTTAATAAATTTTTAATATTTTCATTTTCATTTGGAAATATCATTAAATATTCTGTATTTATATCATCTAAATTCCATTCTTTAATTGAATAAAGAGTAAGAGTATTTTCCTTTTCCTTTTCTTTTTCCTTTTCTTTTTCCTTTTCTTGTTCTTCATCTTGTTCTTCATCTTGTTCCTGATCCTGTTCTTTATCTTGCTCGTGTTGACTTCCACCAAATAATATATCTTCTAATTTTTGAGGATATTTCTGTAAGTTTTCTCTTAAAGTTTTAGTTAAATCATTATTAAATTTTTCATCCCAATTAATTTGTATATCTAATATATCTAAGATAGATTTTTGTTCTGTTGAGAGAATGTTGTTATCATTTGATTTTAGTTGTTCTATTTTTCTTATGAATAATGGTTTCATATCATTTTGAAGATATTTAGTATCATCATAATTTTTAGTGCTTCTAATTAAAAATTTGAGATTTTGTAATTCTTGATATGGTTTTTTAAATTCTCTAGAATAATTATCATTTTCTAATAATTTATTATAAACAAGTATTTTTGTATTATCTTTATCTTCATTAAAAACACCATTATAAGCAATATCTATAATTTGTCCTTTATTTATCTTTCTCATTCTAAAAATACCTTGAGCAACATTTGTGTATTTTTCATTCTTATCTATAATAGCTAAACCAACCATATTATTTGGTTGATTTGGTATATCTATACCAACAATATTTCTTTGACTAAAAAATATTATAAAATCTTTCTCTGGTAATTTAACAAATTTTTTCTCGATACCATCAATATCAATTATTTTTATTTTATCATAATCATCAAGAAATATCCCAATATAATCTTTATAATTTTCTAATTTCAATATTTTTTCAATCACATTTTTACTTGAATAATCTTTAAATAATGCAGCAATATCTATTAAACAATTATAATTTTTTTTTTCTAAAATATTAAATATTGAATCAATACTATTATATCCATATATATCATTATTTGAATTAGGATAAACACCTGTTAGACCAAAATATACACCTATTTTCTCATCTGGATCTTCTATTATTTCTTGACTAAATTTACTTACACCTTCCTTGATTTGAGGTAAATCTATGTTTACTGTTCCACTAAATCCAGTAGCCCATAATCCACTATTCATTAAATCTATAAAAGAACAATTTTGAATAGATTCGTTATATCTTAACTCTTTAATTATAAATTTTTCTAAATAATTAATTATATTATAAATTCTTCTGTCTTCTTTATAATTTTCTTGCATTTCTAATGCTTTAATTGCATAATAATTTTCATCATTAAAAGTTTCATCTACTTCAACTAAAATATATCTATTTCTATACATATTAATAAAATCATTTTCTTCAAATTTATAATCATTTTCTTCAAAATATTTGATTGTTAAAACTAAAGTTATAAGTAATGATGCAAAATT